>Ga0315285_10000894_pt1 | contig 31150 bp, 22 predicted proteins | sample YL17G09_36_MG_FD_203698 | JGI IMG/M metagenome (GOLD analysis project Ga0315285, IMG submission 203698) | Sediment microbial communities from Yellowstone Lake, YNP, Wyoming, USA - YL17G09_36 | ecosystem: Environmental > Aquatic > Freshwater > Lake > Sediment | place: USA: Wyoming | collected...
CCGATCGGCCACTCCGGCACCTCTCCTTACGCCATACAGAGCGCCAGCCCCTAACATACCGCGCTCCCGTGCATTACTCAAATCGGCGGATTCGACTGAGGCCGGGGCACCGCACGGCGCACCGGCCACCCAGTCCTGAGCGCCGACTTCTAGGGCCGCGGGGCCTTCGGCCCGAGCTCGCGGTAATCGCCGACACGGCGCGTGACCCCCGCGGCATCCAGGCGTTCCACGATCGGCACGACAAACTTGCGCGATGAGCCCAACAGCGTGCGGATGTCGGCCACCGTGAGGCGCGTGCCGGACCGCAAGGTCGAGTTTACCCGCTCAACCGCCTCTTCCCAGCGCCGCGCATGAAGCCATAGCCCGTCCGCGATGCGGATCAGTTGCCCCCGCGCCACGGCCAGGTCGATCAACTCCCGCAGACGCTTATCGTTCCGCGGCGTCCGACAGCGCAGCGCCGCGGTGTCGGGCGGCTGGAAGGCGCCCGCGTCAAGTTCCTGAAGCATCTGCTCATACAGCGCCTGGTCCGCCGGCGCCAGTGCGTCCTGGTGCCCCAGCGGCACCACGCGCTCGCCGTTCAACAAGACCGCCTGCTGGGCGATAAACCAATCGGCCAAGGCCGGCCGGAAACGCTCCGGACACGCGCGCGGCATCCAACCGGGCCATTCGCTGCGCGGCACGCCCGGCACGCGCGGGTTCGCCTCCAGGAACGCGCGCAGCCGCCGATCCAGGTCCGCGCCGAGCGACGTCACGTGCGAAGCATGCACGGGCAGCCGCTGGGACGCCGTCTCAAGCTGGCACAGGATTCCCTTGTCCAGCAGACTGCGGGACAGGCGCGCCGCTTCGTCGGCGTCGGCTAACCCGGCCTCCGCCGCCAGCCGTGCTTCCGCGAGGCCTTGCCAGGCGCTGTCGCGGATGACCTCTTCGAGCCGCTCGCGGGGTGAGCCTTCCAGTAGCGCGCGGAGTCCCGCCTCGCTTGGCGGGCGACGTGCGGTCCAGCGCCGCGCGGCGGGCCGCAGCACGCGCCCACCGCCGAGCGTCCGCGTCGCGCTCTCATCGCGAACGATGAAGTGCTGGCCCCAGGCGGCGACGATCGGCTCGGCGACCTTGAGCTGCCCGAACACGCCGCGGCACGTTTCCGCCGCGGGCTCACTCAACAGACGCAGCTCGGCCAGCACGTCGCTGGTGGCGATGTGGAGCCGCAAACGCAGCGTCTGCCGGCGCACCTTGCCCGGCATGCGCAGCGCTGCCAGCCAGACGTCCAGGCAACGCGTCGGCCGCAGATAGTCGGGCGTGGCAAGCTCGCAGCCACGCCGAACTTCGTCGGTCGGCACGGCCGCCAGGTTGAGCCCCAGCCGCATGCGGCCGCTGGCCGTGGCGCGCTCGTCGTGGTGCATTTGCATGTCGCGGACGCGGACGCGCTTGCCTGCCGGCCACAGCTCGAGCTCCTCGTCCCGTCGTACCGCGCCGTGGGCCACCGACCCGGTGGCGACCGTGCCGCGGCCGGCGACCACAAAGACGCGGTCGATCGGCAGCCGAAACCAGCGGTACGGGGCGCGCGGCCGTTTCGGGTCGCGCGCGATGCTCACGAGCACCCGCCGGATTTCGTCCAGCCCACGGCCGGTCTCGGCGGACGTGCGCACGCAGGCCAGGGGTGGCAGGCCGGCCGCGGTCAGCAGGCCGCGCGCTTCCTCCTCGACCTGATCGGCCCACTCCTCGTCTACCAGGTCCATCTTGGTGAGGACAAGCACGCAGCGCTCCACGCCGAGCAGGCTCAGCACCTCGGCATGCTCGCGCGTCTGCGGCATGACGGAATCGTCCGCGGCGACGACGAGCAGCGCCACGTCGACGCCGGTTGCACCCGCGACCATGTTGCGGATGAAGCGCTCGTGGCCGGGGACATCCACGAACGAGAGCTCGCAATCGTCGCAGCGCAGGTGAGCGAAACCCAGGTCGATCGTCATCCCGCGCGCCTGCTCCTCGGGCAAACGATCAGGATCCGTGCCCGTCAGCGCAAAAACCAGGCGGCTCTTGCCATGGTCGATGTGCCCGGCCGTGCCAACGACGAGTATCGGGTCCTCAGGCATTCGCCGCATTGTAGGCCGAGCGCTGAGCGGAGGCACGCGAGACGCGTGACTGGCCTGGGGCCGCACCAGGCTCGCAACCCCACTGATTCTGGTTGCACTGGGGAGAACCCCAAGACCTCCTAACAGGACCCGCCACGCCCGCCGCGGCGGACGGGCCAAGGCGGCCCCGCCCTTGCGGGCGGGGTTCTGATAGGCGCTCTAATAGGCGCGGGCGGGGGCACTCTGTTTTGGGTAAAGTCGAACGTGCTTCTTCGATGCACACGGCTCGCCAAGCTGGGGGGGTTCGGCGGGCCGTTCGTTTTTCGTCTCCCCGGAGGACGGGCGCGCCGGCCGGCCCGCTAGCGCGCAAAAAAAGCCCGAGTGGGGGGCCGACAGGCCGGGGGGGAAACCTGTACGTGCCGCTCGCCACTCGGACATCAAGGATTGTACCCGCGCCCTTGCCGGAGGCAAGCAGAATTTTCGCCTGGCCCCACAAATCTTTGGCGGCCGATTCGGGCCCCGCCGAAACCGGGCCCGATGGCCTCATTTGTGGGCCTGCGGCACTAGCGGTCCGCCGCGAAAGGAGCTGGCTCCGAGCGCAACCTGTCCGGCGCCCGCGAGAACGTATTCGCGCAAGGTGCCTGTCCCCTTCTTCAACGGACTCCTGGCATTCAAAATGCCCCCGACGGACTCGAAGGCTGGTCCTAGTCGCGATGGCACCGTAAGCTGGTTCCCATGCGTCTGGCGATCGTGCTGACAATGCTCATCCTTGCCACCGGCGAGTTCGACCGGGTCGAGGACTGGATGCAGCAGGCCTTCTACCCCGCCTTGCTGGTCATCCTGGTCGTCGCCAGCCTGGGCGTGCCGATCCCGGAGGATGTGCCGCTCATCGTCTCCGGCGTGCTGCTGCGAACGCATCCCGCCATCGCGTCGTGGCACGGCACGTTCGTCGTTGCGCTTTTGGGGATCATGAGCGGGGACTTAGTGCTGTATTCCCTCGGACGCCGCTGGGGACCCGAGGTCGTCAACCACCGCTCGGTCCGCTGGATGATTACGCCGGCCCGCTTCACGCGCGTGGCACGGCGTTTTCGCGTACATGGTACATGGTTCTGCTTCTTCGGCCGCTTCCTGGTGGGTGTCCGGGCGGTCATGTGCCTGACCGCCGGTGCCACGGGCTTTCCGTACTGGCGATTCTTCCTGGCGGATTTCGGCGGCGCGCTCTTGTCCATTCCCCTGTTCGTGCTTCTCGGGTACTGGTTTGCGGGGATGCTCCCGGTCCTCCACGCGTACCTCAGCGGCGCCGAGGTGCTCCTTTGGACCATAGGGGTCGCGGTCGCCCTGGTGCTGGCTTTCGTGTACCGCGCCCGGCGACGCCGTCGGGCATGGGGGCCAGGTGATCCCGGCCCCGCTGCGGCCGGAGAGACAGGTCAGTCGCCCGCACCGCCCAGTGAGTGTGTGGGATCGACTTTGAAAGGGGAGCTGGCCAGGGCAAGAACAGACGTCGCCAGCGGACGCTGAGTCCATGGCGGGCTGTGCACGGCGCCATTCCTGAAGCGGACGAAACCCACGGCGATCCGCCGCGGCGGACTGGAGCGACCGGGAGCGCTGTGCAAACTACAGGTGCCAGGCCGTCAACGGGAGCGCCGCGTGACTTCGTCCGGCACTTTCTCCAAATACTCGCGGAGCGCCACGGGCGACCAGCTCAGGATGATGTAGCGGTCGGTCACGATCCAGGCCGGGCCGGCCAGGCCCAACCAGTCCGGGCCGGCCAGGTCGTAGCGCAGGTACCAGACGCCATCCTCGTCGCGGCGCAGCCTGAAGGGCGGCTTTCCCCCGCCCTTGGCGGCGGCTTCGTCCAGCACCGCACGCCAGGCGCTGCAAAGGGTCTCCACCGTTTGGCGGACCGTGGCGGGCTCGTCGCGGATCTCGATCAGGATCGTCATGGCCAGCGGCAAGTGCAGCGGGTGCGGCGGATCGTTGTGCAGCACGATGCGCTCGCCCAGGTTGGCCAGCAACCCGCGCTCGGCGTCGAAGCCATACTGGGCCTGAGCCTCCGCCCAGATCCGTTCGATGTTGGCCCGCGCCTTGGCCCCTTGCAGGGCCAACAGCCCGCGGAAGAAACGCGCGAGAAGCCGCTCCACCGGCACGTCGAAGATCGCATAGCGCGCGTCCGGAGGAATCGCGGCCAGGAGGTACGGATCGCGGTTGTCCGGGTCCGCATAGACACGCCGTACCGTCGTATCCTCCTCTTTCTCACCCGACCCGCGCAGGCGGAAGTGGGCCACACAGAAAAGGGCCCGTTCCGCAAAACCCAGGGCCCAGTGCGCCTGGCGGAGGTCCCCCGCATCCCAGGCCCGAAAGAAACCGCTCGCCCGACCGTCCACGAACGGATCGAGCCGCTCCTGAAGCTCCCGGGCCGCGACGAAGATCTCGATCAACGCCGTCCGGCGGCGCTTGGCCCGCGCGACGGCGTACCACGGCTCGCCCGCCAGCGATTGCTCGTCGCCGTCGGCCACGGCCGCGATCGTCCGCCAGACGTTTGGCCCGACGGTCAGCACGAAATGCCCGTCGAGCTGGCCCCAGGCGATGACGGCCCACTCCGGCAGCCGCTGGTCGCGCAGCTCCTGGTACGTCCAGCGGCCCGCTTTCTCGCTGACCAGCGTTGCGGCCCCGCTGTTGGTCTGCTCGTTCACGGTCTTTTGGATGATGCGCAGGAACGGCTCGGTCTGCTCGCCGACCTGCACCACCATCGCAAAACGGAGCCGGTCGATTCGCCGGACCGTCGGCTCGGTCGTGGTGGTCGGTTTGGCCCGGGCATCGATGAGGGCCACGGCGTGCGGGTAGCGGACCATCAGGCCGAACAGCTCGGCCAGGCGCAGGTTGAGCTGGGTTCCGGCTTCGAGTGGCCCGCTGGCCAGGCGCGCCCCGACCTCGACCAGGGTCTGGAGCGTCGAGGGCTGCTCCGGCGCAGGCGTGGTGTCGGGCAAGGGGCGTCCGTACCAGCACAGCAGGCTGTCGGCCGGGATGAGGTCGATGGGCTCGCGTGCGTCCTCTGCTCCGGCGACACCGGCGATGCTGCAAGCGGCGGCAAGCGCCAGCGGCCTAATCGCGCCGCATAAGCTCTTACTCATCATGGCGCGAGCGTACCACGGGCAACGCATACCCGCCACCGTGGGGCAACGAGGTTGAATGTTCCGCAGGAAAGCCGCGCGCCTTGGATCGGCGGTGCGCTAACGGTAGTATGGAGTTGTTCTACTGGGCGGCGGCTCCGGGGCGCCAAGAAAGGTGTCAGGAACCTTTTGTGCACAGCACCCGACGGGCCGCTTCGCGGCAAAAAGGTTCCTGACACCTTTTGGGCTCCTGGGCCTCCGTGCCCAGCGTCCGAAGCGAGGATCAGAGCCCGGAGCGGCAGCGATGGGTCACAGCAATCAGAGCCCGAAGCGCAAGCGAGGGACACGGGCCCATTGTGGGCATGTGCGGACCAGTTTGATGAGGAGTGAGGCCATGAAGGGACGGAACACAATTGCAGCGCTGACGATTGCGGCTTTTCTGGTGGGCGGGACGGCCTGGACGCCGGCCCAACCGTGCGACTGGGTCCCGGGTCAAGGCGCACCGGGGACCGATGGCGGCGTGTACGCCACGACCACGTGGGACCCGGACGGACCGGGCGGCCAGCCGGAGGTACTGGTTGTGGGCGGCGACTTCACGGTGGCGGGCGACGTGATCGCGAACAACATCGCCGCCTGGGACGGAACAACGTGGCAGCCGCTGGGGTCGGGGATGGGTGGTGGCTACTACACAGGCGTGTATGCCCTGACGGTCTACAACGGCGAGTTGATCGCGGGCGGCCGGTTCGCTACCGCCGGGGACGTGCCGTGCAACTACATCGCCCGTTGGGACGGCAGCGCGTGGCAGCCGCTGGGGTCGGGGATGAGTGGTGGTGGCTACTACACAGGCGTGTATGCCCTGACGGTCTACAACGGCGAACTAATTGCGGGGGGCGATTTCACGACCGCGGGCGGCGTGCCGTGCAGCTACATCGCCCGCTGGAACGGCAGCGACTGGCAACCGTTGGGGTCGGGGATGGCCGGCGGTGACTACCGGTATGTAGCTGCCCTGACGGTCTACAACGGCGAGCTGATCGCCGGGGGCTACTTCACGACCGCCGGCGACGTGACCTGTAACAACATTGCCCGCTGGGACGGCAGCGTCTGGCAGCCGCTCGGGTCGGGGACGGCCGGCGGATGGCCCCAATCTAGCGGAGTCGTGCTTGCCGTAACGGCCTACAATGCCGAGCTGATCGCAGGGGGCGACTTCTACACTGCTGGCGGCGTGTCTTGCAGCAGCATCGCCCGCTGGGATGGCAGCGCTTGGCAGCCCCTGGGGACGGGGATGTCGGGTTTCCCCAGCCTGCCACCAGGGCCAGCCGTGGTGGGCGCTCTGACGATTTACAATGGCAACCTAGTCGCCGCTGGCAGTATTTGGGCCGCCGGCGGCGTCGAGTGCAACAACATCGCGCGTTGGGACGGCAGCGCCTGGCAGCCACTGGGGTCCGGGAGGGACGACGCCCCGCGGGCCCTGACTGTTTACAACGGCGAGCTGATCGCCGGGAGCTATGTCACGACCGGTGGCGGCGCACCGTGTGAGGCCATCGCCCGCTGGAACGGGAGCACTTGGCAGACGCTGGGGTTGGGGATGAACGGCTATGTGCGCGCCCTGACGGTCTACAACGGCGAGCTGATCGCGGGCGGCTCTTTCACGGCTGCCGGCGGCTGGACGTGCAACTACATCGCCCGTTGGGACGGCAGCGCCTGGCAGCCGCTGGGGTCGGGGATGAGTGGTGGTGGCGAGGACACAGGTGTGTATGCCTTGGCGGTCTACAACGGCGAGCTAATCGCGGGGGGCTACTTCACGACCGTCGGCGGCGTGCCATGCAGCAACATCGCCCGCTGGAACGGCAGCGAATGGCAGCCGCTCGGGTCGGGGGTGAACAGCGTCGTGGCTGCTCTGACGGTCTCCAACGCCGAGCTGATCGCGGGGGGCCTGTTCACGACCGCCGGCGGCGTGACGTGCAACTACATCGCCCGCTGGGACGGCAGCATCTGGCAGCCGCTGGGGTCGGGGATGGGTGGTGGCTACTACACAGGCGTGTATGCCCTGACGGTCTACAACGGCGAGCTCATCGCCGGGGGCGACTTCTGGACCGCCGGCGGGGAGACGTGCAACTACATTGCCCGCTGGAACGGCAGCGCCTGGCAGCCGCTGGGGACTGGGATGAGCGGTCCTGCCTACCCAAGTCCATCCGTGCGCGCCCTGACGGTCTACAACGGCGAGCTGATCGCGGGGGGCGAGTTCTCGACCGCCGGGGGCGTGACATGCGACTACATCGCCGGTTGGAACGGGAGCGCCTGGCAGCCGCTGGGGTCGGGAATGAACAACAGCGTGTGGGCCCTGACGGTCTACAACGGCGAACTGATTGCGGGGGGCGATTTCACGACCGCCGTCAACCGCTGGAACGGCAGCGCCTGGCAGCCGCTGGGGACCGGGATGAACAACGAAGTGGACGCCCTGACGGTCTACAACGGCGAGCTGATTGGGGGAGGCCTTTTCACCACCGCCGGCGACTACGTCTCGTGCTATTGGGCCCGCTGGGCTTGCGCGCATGGCGCCTGCTGCTTGGCGGATGGTTCATGCGCCGTGACCACACAGGCGGACTGCGGCGGCACATATCAGGGCGACGCGTCAACCTGCGACCCCAATCCGTGCGTCTGCGTCGGCGACCTGAACTGCGACGGGGCCATCGACTTCGCCGACATCAACCCGTTCGTGCTCTACCTGTCGAACTATGACACGTGGATGACGGAGTTCGCCGGCTGCAACCCGCTCAACGGCGACATCAACGGCGACGGCTCGTACGGCGCAACCCCGGACTTTGGCGACATCAATCCGTTCGTCGCGCTGATGGGCCAGTGCGGCATGGGGTGCACCTGCCCTGGACCGGGTACGGAGCCGTAAGCGACATGGCTAGATTCCTGTCCGGTCTCGCGCGGGAGAGGATTCCCGCCGGGTTGGGTGCGAGAAGGGATTAGCGCTACGCTTCGCCTGCGGCGTCTCGCACCAGCGATAGCGACCTACATAGCGGGATCCACCTCAACGGCGAGCACGGTCAGGTCATCGAGCGGGTAGCCCAGGCGGCGTAAAGCGCGCTGCCGGCACGAGAGTTGTTCGAGAGCCGCGGCCGGACCCTCAGCTCGCAGGGTCTCGCACCAGGCGGACCGCGTCATCGGGCTGGTGCCCCCATCCGGAATCGTCGCCAGCGCGACCGCGCCGGAGTCCGAGCCCGCGGCATCGCCACCGACGGCGCGCGCCGCGGCGGCGCCCCAGCCACTGACACGTCCCGCGGCACGGCGAAGCGCATCGGGGATGTGCTCGCTGGCAGACGGAGGGGTAACGATGCGTTCGAGCCCGTCGGAGTAGAAGAGCACGCTGTCGCCGGGCTGCAACTCCAGCGTGGTCGCCGCAAAATGTGCCGCCGGGTCCACCCCAACGACGCTGCCCGGCGTCTCCACCAGGTGCACCTGGCCGTCCCCGGAGCGGTACAACGGGTACGGCGCGCCGCCGCGGGCCAGCGACATCTCCAGCGTGCGGATGTTGAGGACCGCGTAGACGGCGGCGACAAAGGGGCATTCGCTGAGGTGGGCCTCCAGGATGTCGTCGTTGAGCGTGGCGAGCACTTCGGCGGGCGTCAGGATGCGGTAAGCGCCGTTCTCGATCTCCTTGCCGCGCAGCGCCCGCTTGATGTAGACGGTCAGTAGCGCCGCCGGAATGCCGTGCCCGCTGGCGTCCGCCAGGGCGATCCCCACGTGCTCCTCGTCGAGCCGGCGCACGTCGTAAATATCCCCCGACACGTAATCGATGGGGCGGAAAACCACGCGAAACGACACGGGGCCGAAGCGCGGCAGCGACTCGGGCAGAAACTCGCGCTGCACCTGGCTGGCCAGGCGGAGTTGGCTCTGATACCGACGGGCGAGGCTTTCGCCGCTGCGGCGGTTAGCCAGCAGCCCGCGATGGAGCGAGTCGAGCGAGCTGCGCATCTCCAGCATCGTGGTCAGGCGAACCGTCAGATCGTGCTCATTCAGGCCGCTGCCGAAAGCGACGGGCACGGCGGGCGGGTACTCCAGAGTGGGCGTGTGACCGTCGGTGCTCACGACGAGCGTCGCCCGCGGATGCTCCGCCAGCCGGTCAAACAAGACCCGGAGCGGCCCCAACAGCTCCGACGTGTCGGGCGGCACGACGATGACGAGGACATCCGCGTTGGCGGTCGGGTCCCCGCGGACGGCTTCCGCCAGCGGCCAGAAGCTGGTGGTGGTGGCGGTGCGTTGCAGGGCGGCGCGCAGGCTCTCCGGCACGGCGTCGGCGGCCAGAATGACCTGAATATGGGGCCGGGCCATCGCGTACTCGCTCAGGGCTCAGCGAAGCGTGCCTGCCGCGCTTCCCGGTCTTAGGATCGGACGTTTGGAAGGCGAACTTGCCCTGGCCTGCGGGAGTCGATGATTGACAAGGCCGGGCAGGATGTGCGCCTGCCGGCCGGTCCCCGATCTACGGCTTCCCCGAGACTTCGGTCGCTTCGTAGGCGGCAATGGCCCGGCAGAGTTCTTGGGCGGACGTGGCGCGGGCAACGGCCGCGCGGAAATCCTCAATGTTCATCAGGCGGCTGATCTTGGCCAGGGCCTGAATGTGCGGCCCCGTCTGGTCGGGCGGACTGAGCAGCAGCACCACGAACGTGACCGGGCGACCATCCAGGCTCTGGAAGTCGACCGGCGTCCCCGGCTTGCCGGCCGCCATGACGAGCCGGTCACAGCCATCCGTCTTGCCGTGCGGTATGGCCAAGCCGTAGCCGATGCCCGTGGTGCGCTCGGCCTCGCGTTTGAGGACGGCGTCGAGGGCGGCCTGCCGGTCGTGGACCGCGCCTGTTTCTGATAACAGATCGATCAATTGTGTGATGACGCCGATTTTGTCCGCGGGCGCCAGCGGCACGCGGACGTGATCGGGCGTCAGGATTCGGCTAAGTTCCATGCTACCTCTCGGCCTGAAACTGCGAAAACCCCAATATAGCCCATCTCGGCCCGGCGTTCCAGGTGCCGGGCCGCCACTCGCGGACTTCGCGCACATCTGCTACGATCATAGTTTCGGTTGTTGGACTGACAGCAAGCGTAGTTCTGACACGCGAGGTTCACAGCGATGAGAAAGTTTCGCCTCTTTACGCCCGGCCCTTGTGCGGTTCCCGAGGAAGTGCTGGTCGAAATGGCCCGCCCCTTCCGCCACCATCGTACCGATTGGTTCAAAGGCCTGATGAAGCAGGCCACCCAGATGCTTCAGCAGGTCCTGCAAACGAAAAACGAGGTGATCATCATCACCGGTTCCGGCACCGCCGCCGCCGAGGCCGCGATCGTCGGCTGCAACCCGCCCGGCTCAAAAATGCTGACCATCGAGGGCGGGAAGTTCGGCGAGCGCTGGGGTGAGATCGCGCAGCAGTTCGGCATCCCCGTCACCCGCCACGCCATCGAGTGGGGCACCGCGGCCACGCCGCAACTCGTAGGCGACCTGCTCAAGAAGGACCCGGCGATCACGGCCGTGATGGTGGTCCACAGCGAGACCTCCACGGCCACGGCCTGCGACCTGAAGGCGATCGGCCAAGCCACCAATGCGGCGGGCAAGCTGCTGCTGGCGGACTGCATCACTTCGGCCGGAGCGCTGCCGTTGAAGCCGGACGAATGGTCCGTGGACGTGGCGATCACCGGGGCGCAGAAATCGCTCATGTTGCCGCCGGGGCTGGGCTTTCTGGGAATCAGCGAGCGGGCGTGGAAGGTCATCGAGAACAACAAGAACCAGCACGCTTACTATCTGAATCTGAACAAGGCCCGCAAGATGGCGAAGGAGAATGACACGCCATTCACGCCGGCCCATTTGCTGGTCCGCGGCCTGGTCAAGGCCCTGTCGATTCTGCTGGAAGACGGCATGGAGAATGTATGGAAGCGCGTCGCCGCCATGGCCGCCGCCACGCGTGCCGCAGGCGAGGCCATCGGGCTGAAGGTGTTTTCCAAGTCGCCGTCGGACTCGGTCACCGCCTTGTGCCCGCCGGCCGGCATTGCGGTCAAGGACCTCCGAAACGAGCTGGAGAAGCGCTACGGGATCGAGTCGGCCGGCGGTCAGGACCAACTCAAGGGCAAGATCTTCCGGTTCGGGCACATGGGCTACGTGGACGAGATGGACACGGTGCTGGCGGTGGCCGCGCTGGAGCAGGTGCTCCACAAGCTGGGGCACAAGTTCAATCTCGGCGCCGGTGTGACGGCGGCCCAGAAGGTGATCGCGGAGCGCCTCCAGTAGCGTCGGACCTCCGTGTCCGACGTAGAAGGCGGGAAGGGATTCCCGCAGGAACTGGGTGCGAGAAAGGATTCTCGCACCAGCGGCCGGCGGCTGGCGGCTTTTCGCGAGCCGAAAGAGGCGTACATGCGCTCGAAGTACCGCACCAGGTGTGGCCTGCTGGCTGTGGCCGCACTGGCCTGCATCGCGCTCTTCGGGCAGTCGCGCGAGCCAGTTACCCAACCGCCGGCCGCGACACAACCTGCCCCGCGCTCACAACCGGGCGCCACTCAGGCGACAACCGGTCCGGTCCCCAAGCTGGAATTGGAGCCCACGGATTTCCGCTTTGGCGAGACGTGGCAAGGCTTCCCGGCCGAGCGCGAGTTCACGGTCCGGAACGCCGGGGAAGCGCCCCTCACCGTGGAGGTCACCACTTCCTGCGGCTGCACGGTGGCCACTAAGCCGAAATCGCCACTCGCGCCCGGTGAGACCGGCACGTTCAAGGTCACGTACCAGACCGGCGGTCCGGGTCCGGTGGACAGGCGGGTGACGGTCATGACGAACGATCCGGCCCGCTCGAACGTGGAAATCCCGGTGCAAGGCACGGTGAAGCGGCTCTATGAGATCAAGCCGGACGAGTTCTTGACATTCGAGGAACTGGATCGTGATTCCCGCGAGAGCCGGTCGGTGCGCATCGAAAGCCAGTACACCGGCGCGCTCCGCATGAAGGTGAAGCCCGACCAGGACCTGGGCCCGTTTGAAGTCACGCTCCGGGAGATTCAGCCCGGCCGCGAGTTCGAGCTCACCGCCACCACGAAACCCCCATTGCCGGTCGGTTGGAGTAATGCTGCGGTCGAGGTGGAGACGGGCCTGGAGAACGTGGCGCCCGTCACGGTCCACCTGGCGGCCCAGGTGCCGCCGCGGGTGGCCGTCGAGCCGGCCAGCCTGTTGGTCACGTCGCGGTCCGACAAGCCGGCCCAACAGATCCTGCGGGTGCAATATCGCCGGGACGAGCCAGTCGACATCGTGGACGTCAAGTGCGATCTCCCGGCGGTGCAGTACGAGGTCCTGCCGCCGAGTGAGCCCCCGGAAGGCAGCCGGATGGCGTTCCGCGAGATCCGTGTGACGCTGCCGCGTTTCGCCCAGTTGCCGGCCCAAGGCGCGAAGCTGGAGATCCTGACGGACGGCGAGGGCGAGTTCGCGAAACTGACGGTATTGATTGAACGGCGTTCGCTGCCAACGCGGCGTGAGCCGAAATACCGGGCGCTGCCGCGCGCGACGCAGCCCACGACGACGTCCGCGCCGGCGCCGCCCCCGTAGCGGCCGACCCTCCGTGCCTGGTGTCCGACCCGCAGCGCCAAGCCTCTGCGCCGAGCGTCAGGAAGCTCACGACTGAGGGCTGACGGCTGAAGGCTGACGAACCTACCCGCCAGCGAACAGCGCAACAAACGGATTGATGTCGGCGAACGTGACGAAGCCGTCGCCGTTGATGTCCGCGAGCATGATGTCGCAATTCGGATAGTGCTGCTGGTACCCGCCCCAGCTCGTCAGCGCCAGAATAAACGGATTGATGTCGCCGAAGTCGACCTCGCCGTCGCAGTTCAGGTCACCCACCACCGCCTCTGCAATCGTAACCGTCAACGGCTGTGACGATAGGCTATAGAAGCCCTGTTCATCCTTCACCGTGACGGTTACGTCGTACGTGCCCGGATCGGCCTGCGTTACGATCGCAGGCGGATGCCCGCCCGGATCGTTCGCCGCATACACGCGCACACGCCCGCCGTCGCTCCCAGCATCATGCTCCCGCTTACTCGGGGAGAAAGTCCTCCAGAAACAGACCGCCGAACTGATCACCAAGACTCCGCACAGGCCTACGACCAATTACTGGTGCGGACCGAGCTCCTCGCTGATTCCGTGCTGATAGTAGCCGAGCGGTGCAACCTTCTCGCCGATCGTGTCCCCAGGGGTCGCTTCTACCGTCGCCAAAGCAGCCTGGGCCTGAGCGGCGACTTGGTCAAGTCCCGCCTGGCTCTGGTCATGTGGAACCACCACGGTGCAGTACCCGAAGCCGACGTTGCCGCATCCATCCGCCGCCCGGGCGATAATCAGGTAGACGCGGCCGTCTTCGCCGCCTCGGCGCTCCTTGCGCAGCCGCAGACCGCTGTAGATGTCCTTGGCATCAGGCGCGTGCTTCCCGGTCCCGTCACCGCTGTCCGGGATCTCGGTCTCATCGCTCCAGACCTCGATGATCAGGGACTCGGCGGCGCCCGCCGGGTCGCATTCGTCGGACACCGTGGTCGTCAACCCGACGTTCTCCAGGTGGTGGTCCGGCGCCCACAGCACGTCGGTCGTGACCGAGCACGACACCACCGGTGGCGTCGTATCCTGGACCGTTACCGATGTCGAGCAACTGGCCGGAGCGGTCCACCCATCACTAACGACAACATCGATACTGTGCGTGCCCACTCCATAGGTGTAAAGGAGCGTGACGTCCGCCGACGTCGGCGGCGGACCGCCTGGGACCTGCTGCTCCTCGACGACTTCGGCGTCCACCCACCAGGTAACCGATAGAGCGTCCCCGTGCATGTCTTCAACATGCGCGGTGATTTGCACCTCCGACCCGCCCTGCGATGCGCATTCAATGAGCACGGGCTGTGGGCAGACGACTTCCGGAGGGGACTCCTGGATCGTCACAACGAGCGTTTCGGACCAGTCGCTCAGGTGATCCCACGTGTCCTTGGCCCGCACGCGAACCTCGTAGATTCCCGCTTGCTGCCAGGCGTGTGAGCCGTCGCATGCCGCGCCGGATGCGTACGGCCCAAGCCAGTCGCTCTCTTGCCCGTCGCCCCAATCGAGGCGGTAGTAAACGCTGTCGAGTTCCAGGTCAGTCGTGCCTACACGGTACGGGTAGCTCACACCTACCAAGCCATGCGACTGACCAACCGGTATCAACGGGCGCAATGGAGCGTTCATCGTGATGATGGTGTCGGGCTGGACCCACTCGTCTATAGTCCCATCTCCGTCAAGGTCCACGTACATCGTGTAGTCTATCGCGCCGCCACTCACAAAGATGCTGGCGACCGACCCAAGGGCCGTGCCGACCGAGTTGTATTGCAAGCGCGTATAGGTCCCGTCGGCGAGTTTCTTATCAAGGACAAACCTCACGGTTCCGTCGGCGGTTCCTCTAAGTTCGTATCTGAGCTCGTCGCCGCCGAGCGGAGAACTGATCTCCTCCACAAAGTGCTCCCACAGGGACGGGTCAGGTTCCTCCGTTGGGCCCAGCGGCGTGAGTGCGTAGGTAGCGCCCTGGCGTTGACATTCTGCTCCGCCTGTGTCGCTTCGCCCTACGTGGTTGTCGGCTGAATCGTACAGATGAAGATTGGCAGGACAACCACCCAGGGTACCGACGATGACGTCGTCGCGAACGCTGGCTTGGTTCACAGTAACGCTTCCATCGGTCTCCGCCCAGATAATTCGGAATCCGCCATAGTAGGCCGCATCCGTGAATTCGTACAGCGGCCCCGCCGACGACACCGGGTAGCAGTCCTGCCACCACTCCTTGGGGGGACAGCTCGGGCATGTCGAGCAGTACACCCTGTCGAATCCATCCTGGTCACCTTCCTCGTCAGACCAATCCATGTCGTGGGCGTACGTTCTGGACATGTGGGTGTGCCCCGTGCACACTAGGTCAACCCCGCGGGCAAGGCATAGGTCCTTGAACGGGCCTCTATTCTGATGTATGGCACCCGCGTCCCATCTGTCGCAGGGATAGGCCCCCGCGTGTGCCCCTCCCCCCCAGCAGAAGCAGTCGTCGCCGTGCGATGCGGAGTGATAGCTAATAGCCGGGTGATGCATCATAATTACTGTTGTGGCGGGTTCACCCACGAGCAGGTTGCTCAGCCAAGTAATATCCGAGTCCTCCACCCCGGTGCCCTTTGGAGGGTAGAACGGATCGGTCATCAGGGCGAACGGATCCGAACCGGACTTGAGAGCTACGAGCAAGAGAGGCGTCCCGGGAGCGACGAAAGCATACGGGGGCACAAACTCCGGAAAACGCACTTCGTAGGATAGCAGGCCCCAGGGATAGGTCACATCGCACCAATTGTAGTAGTCGTGGTTCCCCGGGCAGAGGAAATATGGGATTCCATTCGTTGCGAGGGCCTCGAAGTCTGTTCGCACGGCCAAGTAATTGTTGCTCTCCTCCTCCGCCCACAACCATGCGATTAACGGCAAGTTCCCCGAGGCGTAGCCCCACGACAAAACGTCCCCCGTAACAATGACGAACGCCGGAGGCCAGTCCCACGCGAGAATTTGGTTAATGAGGCTCTGCACATTTTCCCTCGCGCCGTCATAACCGTAGTGGGTATCGGTCAAGTGCACGAAGTAGTAACGGCCCGTCAGGTTCACCGCGCTTGTATCAGTTGACGTGTTCCCCCTATCATCCATTATTATCAGGCCGACCTGCCCCGGGATTGGTGCACCGTACGTGTGTGTGGCAGTCGGCGTCGTCAGCCACGCCGTGTCCCACGTGCCGTCGTTGGTCCAGTCCCAGCGGTAGCCGACGACGGTGCCATCGGGGTCGTGGCTGCCGGAGGCGTCGAAGGTGGTCGGCGCGCCGACCACGCCGCTGTACGGCCCGCCGGCCTCCGCTACCGGCGGCTGGTTGCCGGTGGCGCCGGCGAGCTGCTGGATTTCGGCGGCGGAGAGAACTCGGCGGTAGATGCGCAGCTCGTCAATCACGCCGTTAAAGGTGGTCCACTGACCGTCGTACCAGTGATTGTTGCCGATGGCCGCCTGATGACTGCTGTCGTGGTACTGGGCAGATGTCGAGACCGTATTGTCGAGCTGTCCGTTGATGAACGCACGCACGAAATGACCGGTGCCGTCGAACACCATCGCGACATGGGTTGCTGACCCGCTTGCCGGCACCGTCGCTAAGCTCTCGACGGTAGTATACGGTTGATTCATCCACAGGCCCAGCTTGCCAAACGGGCTCACGTAAAAGAGAAATCCGGCGCCGGCCAATGGATCGCCGCGGCCGTCGAAGATGTCCGACCGCCCGGTAAAGCTGTTCGGCCCATACCACTTAATCCAAGCTGCGACCGTGAATACGTTCGAGATTGTGGCGTCCCAGGAACTAGGTATGAACCGCACAATGTCCGTGCCGGTGAACTCGAACGCGTGCGCTCCAACAATGCCGGCGACACATGCGGCACCGTAGTTCGTGCCGTGAAACCCGTCCCAACAATCGTTTGCGGTGCATGCGTCGAAGCACCAGTTGGCGATCAACCCCTGGTTTAAGTCCGCGCGGGCCGGTGCGGCGCGGGCCGCAATCAGTGCCAACCCGACAAAGAGGGTCCTCATGGCGAGCTGGTTCCTGTGAGCGTGACGAATCATCGTGCCTCCTCCTTTTGCGTCTTATGGAGCTGATTGTCGGAAATCGGGAGTGACTGCCGTACGCAGACGTGGTTCGCCTGCTTGGACCGACTTGATTCTACGTCGCTGTTGGGCGCGGAATGAATCCGTTGCCGCGCCGATTCCAGGCGCCCTGCAACGCTGGCACTAGTTCTCGTCTGACGGACCCCCCTCGGGCTCGTTCCGAGCAAGCGCTTCGCATTACGACTGCACCGGGAACTCAAACTGTGGACCAAATGCCACGAACAGCTGTCGCGTTCCCGCTCACCTTCACTTCCCCACTTCGCCAACACCGCACGACCCCTTTGTCGCCGTGTCCCGCTCGTGTAGACGTGCGCCCGTGGCTATTGCACGCCCGCGACCCGCCGGCACTTCCCACGATCCTGCCAGCCAGGGTCCACGCGCGCGGCCGAGACTAAGAGTGGATTGTGAGCCATGCAGTTGGGGAAATCAAGCCAGGCAGAACATATTTCAGATTAAACTACAAAACCTCCGCCTCTGTAGGGTTAGTACTACCCGCGTGATGCGCGGAGATAGTGCTACCCCCAGACCTGTTGATATAGGAACCACTACAAGGGAAACGCTGGTGTCATCCTGGCCATAGCGAAAACGTCGTCCGGCAAACTCGGGAGGCGCGTGGTGGACGCGGCGGGTTCTGTTAGGAAGTCTAATATGCGGATGCAAGAAAACCGCGAATGCGACCAGAAGAAGCGCCGGGAACCCCCAAGCGCCTCCGCTGACCCCCCGCTCAGCCCAATCCGTCAGCCGCTCTCCGCAACCGCGAAGGTGCGACACATGCTGGTTCGTCAGAGCTGCGTCACAGCCCGGCCGGGCGGCCGCCTTTGCGCGGGTCGCAGGCGCCGACCAGCGTACCGTCCGGGAGGAACTGGATCGCCTGTGCGACGCCCGTCTTGTGCTCCGTGCTGATCTTGTTGGCCCCCTTGAGAATCCCGACCAGGGTCGCCGGCGGCTCACGGTCGAAGTAGACCTCGTCCGGCAGCCATTGGTGATGGATGCGCACGGCGGACATCGCCTCCGCCAGCGGCATGTCAAACTCGACTACGTTGAGCATGACCTGCAACACCGACGTGATGATCCGCGGGCCGCCGGAAGCCCCCAGCACCAGCACCGGCCGGCCCTCCTTAAAGACGATCGTCGGCGACATGCTTGAGAGCGGGCGCTTGCCCGGCGCGACCGCGTTCGCCTCCCCCTGAATCAGCCCGTAGAGATTCGGCTTGCCCGGATTCGCCGCGAAGTCGTCCATCTGGTTGTTGAGGATGATCCCGTACGGCTCCGCGATGACCAGCGAGCCGAACACGCCGTTGACGGTTTCCGTGAGCGCGACGATGTTGCCGTCCTTGTCGGCGACGCAGAAGTGCGACGTGCCGCGGTCGTCGGGCATCTGCTCAGTGCCGTATTCCTCGCTCTTCGCCGGGCAAAAGCGGTCGGCTAGCCGTCGGGCATAGTCTGGACTGATCAGGCGCTGCACCGGAATCCGCGCCGCATCCGGATCGCCGAGCCAGCGGGCCCGGTCAGCGAACGCGTGCTTCAGCGCACAAACCAGCAGCGGCGGGTAGAGATCGTCGTGGATGCCGCGCAGGCCGCCCGGGAAGTCCAGCGCCATCTCGTGCAGGACATTCAGGGTCTCGATGATGCACACGCCGCCGGAGGAAGGCGGCGGCATGGTCACAATCTCATACCCCTCGAAGGGCGCCCGCAAGGGTTCGCGCTCACGGGGCTGGTAGGCGGCGAGATCGTCCAGGGCCAGCACGCCGCCAGCGGCCTGGGCGGCTTTCACGGCGGCCGCGCCGAGCGGGCCTTTGTAGAACACGTCCGGGCCTTGCTCGGCGATGAGGCGCAGGGCCTTCGCGAGCTCGGGCCGCGTGATCTTGTCACCCGCCTTGGGCGGCGTGCCGCTGCCCAGCAACGTTCCGTAGATGTGCTTGTACTGCTCCTTAAGCTGCGGCCATTTCTCGAAATCGGCCAGGGCTTCCTTGACGGCACTCTGGTAGTGCTCGTCCGCGACAAAGCCGGTCTCGGCCAGCCGAATGGACGGCTGAACCAGGTCGTGCAGCGGGCGGGTCGCGAAACGGCGGTGAATCTCGGCCAGGCCCGCGAGCTGTCCCGGCACACCAACCGCGTTACCGCCATAGATCGTCGGTGACGGACCTGCGCCCGCCGCCGCGGCCAGCCAGTCATAACGCTCGCGCGTCGCGCCGGCGGGGGCGACCTCGCGGAAATCCAGAGCCATGACACGCCGATCTTTGGCGACGTACGCGACCAGAAAACCGCCGCCGCCCAGCCCGGTGCTCTGCGGCCGTGAAACGGCGAGCGCGAACGATGTCGCGATGGCGGCGTCGAACGCGTTGCCGCCTTGGCGGAGCACGTCCGCCCCGATCTGCGACGCCTCGGGCGAATCGCTGGCGACCATGCCGGTCTGGCTGCGCGCCAGCCACGGCGGATCGGCGGCGAGTGCGAGCGAGCACAGGTAGGCGGCAACAAACGTGAACGGGATGAACTTGCGGAACATGGTCACACCTTCCTTGTATGAATCAGAGCGACGGACCCCCGAATTCTACTGCGCCTCCCGCCGTGGAATGTAGCGGCCGGGCTCTGTACCGGCCGTTGTGGCTGCCCGCGCACTGCTCAAGAGCAGTGGCACGAGGTCGCGGCGGACCGTGGCACCTGTCGCCCCTGCGTGACAACGTCGGGACGATCCGTTTCAATGCGCCTATGAAGGTGACTCGCGATGTCCCGAGCACCCGCGCGGCGATCGCGGAGGCACGCCGGAACGGCCGGCGGATTGGCTTCGTCCCGACGATGGGCGCGCTGCACGCCGGGCATATGTCGCTCATCGAGGCCGCACGCCGCGACGGGACGTTCGTCGTGGCCAGCATCTTCGTCAACCCGACGCAGTTCGGGCCGGGCGAGGACTATGAGCGCTACCCGCGCGACACGGCGGGCGACTTACGGCAATGCCAGGAGGCGGGCGTCGAGCTGGTTTTCATGCCCGCGGTCACCGATATGTACCGCTCCGACGCCGTAACGACCGTGCACGTCGCGCGGCTCGCGGACACGCTCTGCGGCCCCTGGCGGCCGGGCCACTTTGACGCCGTCGCGACCGTCGTCGCCAAGCTACTCAACATCGTGCAGCCGGACCGCGCGTATTTCGGCCAGAAAGATGCCCAGCAACTGGCTGTCATCCGGCGCATGACCCGCGATCTGGACCAGCCGGTCGAGATCGTGGGGTGTCCCACCGTACGCGAGCCGGACGGCTTGGCCATGAGTAGTCGCAATGCGCACCTTTCGCCCGACGAGCGTCGGCGGGCGCTGGTGCTCCACCGCGCGCTGGGTGACGCGCGGGAGCGGATTCAGGGCGGCGAGCGCGTCGCCCAGGTCGTGATCGACCGGATGCGCGCGATCGTCGCGGAGGGTCAGCCCGCCGGCATCGACTACATCAGCGTTGTCGATCCCGACACCTTGCAGCCAGTCGCGCAGATCGAGCGGCCCGTGCTCGTCGCGCTGGCGGTGCGCATCGGCCAGACGCGGCTGATCGACAACCTGACGGTCGACCCAAGCGGGCGATGCCCGTAGGAGCTTTGCCATGCTGCCGGTCATGTTCAAGATCCCCGGAATCGGATTGGAGATTCCCGGCTACGGCGTGGCGCTGATGATCGGCTTTCTGCTGTCGATCATGTGGGCGGCCCGCCGGGCGGAACGCTCCGGGGCCGATCCGGACGTCGTGCTCAACTGCGGCTTCATTGCGCTCTTCGGCGGCGTCGGCGGCGCCCGCGTCATGTACGTGGTGCACTACTGGGAGCAGTTTGCCGGCGGCACGCCCATGCAGACGCTCATCCGCCTCATCGACGTGCGCAAGGGCGGGCTCGAGGTGTACGGCGGGTTCATCACGGTCGTGGTCGCCGTGCTGATTTACCTGTGGGGCCGGCGGCATTCGATCCGCTGGTACCTGGACATCCTGGCGCCGTCGGCGGCCTTGGGGATGGCCATTGGCCGCATCGGCTGCTTCCTCAACGGTTGCTGCTTTGGCGGCGTGTGCGACCTGCCGTGGGCGGTGCGGTTTCCCTACGGCAGTCCCGCGCAGTATCAGCAGTGGCTGGACCGCGACGCGGGCGCCGGGCTGCCGCAAGAGCTGCTGGTATTCTCCCCCAGGGGGGTCTACACGGACGGGGCGGCGGTCTTCCCGGTTTCGCGCGAGAGCCTGCGCGCTTCAGACAAGGAGATCGCGTCGGAGCCGGCGACCGGGACCAAGTACTTCGACATGCGGACGCAGATGAAGCGCTACAACCTCGGCGCCGCCGAGCTGCGCAACCTGGCGCAGAAGTACCGCTCGCTGCCGGTTCATCCGACGCAGCTCTACTCGGTCATCACTCTGGGTCTGCTGGCCGCGCTGTTGAGCGCGGTCTACTGGCGCCGGACGCGCGACGGGCAGGTGATCTGCACCATGCTGCTGATCGAACCCTGGACGCGCTGGCTGCTGGAGCTGGTGCGGGCCGACAACCCACCCGACACCCTTGGCGGCTTCACGATCTCGCAGTTTCTGGCGATCTGCCTCAGCGGCGTGGGACTGATCGGGTTCGTGTTGCTCCACTATCAGCCCGCCCGTTCGCCGCGGGCGACGTTGTGGGAGCCACCGGCGCCGCCAAAGCCCGCCAAGGCGTAGCGGCCGGCGCCTCGCGGGCCGCCGAAGGCGCAGGCGCGGGGGCGTTGTTTGGCGTGCCCGACGCGGATAGAATTCCTGAGTTCAATCAGCAACCCAGGGTGCTACATGCCAGAAGAAGAAAAGAAGATCATCGTCGACGACGACTGGAAAGCCGAGGCCAAGCGGGAGAAGGAGCGCCTCGCGGCCGAGGCGGAGCGCAGCGGCCCGTTGCCGGCCCCCAACTTCGGCGAGCTGGTGAATCTGATCGTGATGCAGGCGATGGCCGGGCTCGGCCTGCTGTCCGGGCCGGCGGGCGAGCGCATCCCGCCCAATCTCGAAATCGCCAAGCATTTCATCGATCTGCTCCAGGTGCTCGAGGATAAGACCAAGAACAACCTCGCGCCGGCGGAAAAGTCGCTGCTCGACCAGGTGCTCTACGAAATGCGGATGAGTTTCGTGCAGGTGGCTGGCGGCACCGCCCCGCCCGGCCCACCGCCCCCGCCGAGGTAACTGGGGTGACGCCGCCCGCGGCCGATACTGTCGTCACGCACGCGCTGGCGGACCGCGAGGCGCGGAACCCGCATCTGCGCTGGCTGGTGCATCTCGCCCTGCCGGTTTCCGTGAGCCTGGTGCTCCACCTGGGCGTGGTCGGTTTCCTGGCGCTGAAAACGTTCCACGTGCTGACGCGGCGGGGGATCGAGGTGGGGGAGTGGCAAGGTAGCGTGGTCGCAGCGCCCGATGCGGGCAGTGCCTTTCAGTGGTCAGACATGAGTCTGCCGCGGGTCCCGGTGGAGTTCCCCAGCCCCGGTTCCCTCGAAAACCTGACCGCCCGGCCCACGATCAGCGGCACGAGCCTGCGCGAGCTCGAGCGCTCCGCGGCCGACCGCGGCACAGGCACGGGCGGCGGGCTGGGCCTCGGCGAGGGGAGCTTGAGCTTGCTCGGAACGGGCACGGGTGCCGGCGAGCCGGGCTCGGGCGGCTTCGGCTCCGGTCTGGGCAGCTCCGCGCAGCTCGGGCAAGCCGGCATCTGGAACCTGAATATCCGCGCCAACAAGATCGTGTACGTGGTCGATTTCTCCGGGTCCATCGTGGTCGCTGCCGACGAGCTCAAGCGCGAGCTAAAGCGCTCCATCGGGCGGCTCAAGCCGGCCCAGTCTTTCGACGTGATCCTCTTCTACGGCTTCGGCGGCGGGGCGGACCAGAAGGTGCGTACCGAGAGCTTCCGGCCGAAGCTTGAGCCCGCGGACGACGCGACGCGGCGGGAGTTCTTCGCGTGGATCGACCGCAAGGCGCCGATGGGCATCACCGAACCGCTGGACGCGATGAAGCGGGCCCTGGCGCTCGCGCCCGATGCGATCTTCTTTTTCTCGGACGGATACTTCGAGGACTCTGTCGTCGACGAGATTCGGCGCGCCAACTTGCAGAGTCAGACGCGGATTTTCTGCCTTGTGTTTGACGACTTACTGCTGGACGACACCAGTGGTCTGCCTCCGGATAGCGCCGGCGCCCGCCGTCTCAGGCGGATCGCAGAAGGCAACGGCGGCAAGGTCAAGATTGTGACGGGCAAGGACCTGGCCCGCTGAGCGGCACGGTCGTTGTTCGTAGGAGAGGCTATGCCTAGTCGAACTGCACGGCGGGTTGCTTGCGCGGCTGCGCTATTGTTACTCGGGATGTCTGTGGCGCTGGCCCAGCCGGCCGGCAATGCCGAACAGCAGTCCTTGCTGAAGATCATTCGCGAGGGCATCGAGGTCCCGACCTACTTCATCCTGGTGGGCTCGGTGGTCACGATCGCGCTGGTCATTGAGCACTTCCTGGTCGTGCGGGCAGCCTCCATCTCGCCAATTCCGCAGGTCAAGCAGACCCGGCAGCAGATCGAGGCCCGCCATTTCCGCGAGTGCTCCGAGCAGCTGAAAGAGAGCCGGACCTTCTTTGCCCGCGTGATGACCGCCGCTCTCCAGCACACCCGGCACGGCTTCGAGGCCATGCACGAGGCGGCCCTGGAGAAGTCCGGCGAGCTGAGCGGCCGCATGTATCGGAAAGCCGAATACCTGAACATCATCGGCAACCTGGGGCCGCTGCTTGGGTTGCTGGGGACCGTGTGGGGCATGATCGAGGCGTTTGGCAGTCTCGGCGCCGGCGGCGGTCAGGCAGGGGCCGGCGACCTGGCCGGCGGCATCAGCAAGGCGCTCGTCAACACCCTGCTCGGACTGGCGCTGGCGATCGTCGGCATCGGGTTTTTCGGCATCTGTCGCAACCGGATCGAGTCGCTGACCGTCGCGGGCACGGTCGACGCGCTCGACTTGCTCGAGTATTTCCGGCCCGCTGCGGCGGCCACTCCGCGGCCCGCCGCTTCGGCGGCCAAGCCGGCACCGACGGCGAAAACGCCGGCGGAGGGCTAAGCCATGAAGCGTCCGCCCAAGCCGGCCCGCATGACGCTGAACCTGGCGCCCATGGTGGACGTGATGATGTGCCTGATCATCTTCTTCCTGCTGGCCGCCAAGATGGTTGCGGCGGAGCACTATCCGGTCGATCTGCCCTGGGCGATCGCGGCCAAGAACGTGGAAGCGAGCGATCTGGGAACGCGCGTCACGATCACGGTCCGCCGCGCGCAGGGCGGCGACGATCAGGCCGAATATGTCGTCGTGGATTGGGACGGCGAGCGCGTAGTGGAACGGGTGCTGCAGCCCGGCGAGGTGAATTCGCTGCTGCAGGCGCGGGCGGCGCGGGCCGCGCGCGAGAGCCAGAAGCTGCGCTGCGTGGTGCGGGCGGACCGGATGGTCATGTACAAGCACGTGGAGGTCGTCCTGCGGGCCTGTGGGCTGGCCCAGATTCGCGACGTGGTGTTCAGCGCGAATGCCGGCACCGATCCCAAGGAGCCGGCCTGATGAAGCGCCCCGAAGCGGCCGGCGAGTTCGTGCCGAACCTGGCCCCGATGGTCGACGTGATCATGGTGCTGTTGATCTTCTTCCTGTTGGGGACCTCGCTCGACCTCGTGTCGCAGGGCGTCCTGCAAACCGAGCTGGACCCGAGCAGCGGGCCGGGTGCCGGGGTGCGGGTCGAGATCAATCCGCTGATCCGGATCGCGCTGGCGGACGTGGGCGGCGGCGAGTCGGTCCGGATTTACGTGATGGAGGAGCCGCTGGCCGAGAATGATTTTGAGGGGCTCTACCGCTTCCTGCTGGACCGTCGGCGGGCCGGTGCTGACCCGGCTAATCCCCTCGTCGTCGGTGCCGAGACGACCGTCCGCTGGAAGTTTGTGGTCAAGGCGATGGACGCCGCCGTGCGCGCCGGCTTCGCCAACGTGCAGTTCGCGGTGAGCTTCCGTGCCGGCAGCATCGGCGGATAGGAGCGCGTTCGTGGCGCATGAGGCCCCCGTCGCCAATGTAGCGGCCGGGCTCCGCACCGGCCGTCGTAGCGTCGGCCCCCGGTGGCCGACGTGTAGCGGCCGGCGCCTCGCCGGCCGGAGTAGCGTCGGCCCCCCGTGGCCGACGTTGAGCGCGCACTGCTCAAGAGCAGTGGCACACGGAAATGTGTGTCTGCTGGTGATTGGCGTGCTTTTCACGTGCATCCCGGTGGTCGCCCAGGAGCCCGCCCCCGAGCCGCCCTCCGAAGTCGAGCGCATGATCCAGGATGGCATGACCGAAGCGCTCGAAGCCCGGCTGCACGGCGGCCAGACCCCCGACGAGAAGCATCAGCTTGCCCGCGCCTACGCCAACAAGGCCCGCCGGGTGCGCCAGCCGGAAGAGCGCAGCCGCGCCTTCAAAGACGCCGAAGACAAGTATCAGACGTGGATCGCCGCCCTGAAACCGACCCCGGCAGGCGGCGACGTCGGTGACGACGTCCGCCTGGCCGCGGCGCGGGTCGAGTACGCCGGGATGCTCTTGTCCGGTCCGGCGGCGAGCGGGCTGGACGACTACGAAATCTCGGTGGGGAAATGGGGCGACCGCGCGGCACTCGGGCGGTGGCTCACGACGGCCCGCGAGCAATATGAGAAATCCGCCGCGGCCCTGGGGCCGCTGGTCGAAGACCGGGCCCGGCACGAGGAGGCGCTCTTGGCGGCGGGGCTATTCGACACGCTGCTGCAGACCCATCTGGACGCCACGCTGAACCTCGGCTGGACGAACTACTACCTGGGTGTGCTGACCACCGACGCCGAGATCCGGCGGCAGGAGTTCCTGACTGCGGCCCGGCGGAAGTTCCAGGAGCTGATCGATGGCGGGCAGGCCGGACCGATGCGGCCCCAGTGCTACCTGGGCCTGGGAATGGTGCAGCGCGAGCAGGGGCGTCTGGGCGATGCCGACAAGACGTTTGCAACCACACTGGCAGGGGACGCGGACCCAGCGGTCACGGCCCACGTGCGTTACGAGCTGGCGCGCTGCCAGATCAAGGCCGGCAAGTTCGACGAGGCGCGTACGACGTTGCGCCCGCTTGTGGAAAAAGACCCGGAAAACCTGAGCCCACCAGATCGTCCGGCACGCTTCTACGTCAATCTCGCCCAGTTGTGGGATGCCTACAGCCACCTGCTCGAGGCCGACGCAGTTCGCAGCGAGGCCCGCGACAGCCCGGCCCGCACCGCGATCCTCCAGAAAGCGCAGCGCGCCCGCGAGGCGGGACTGGTCAAGCTGAAGCGTCTGGCCCAGCGCGGCGGGCCGTGGCCAGCGCTGGTGCAGCTCTACGTGGCCGCGAGCGTCGACACGCAGACCCCGCTGACGGAGCTGGGCGTCGTCGAGCTGCTGTATACGGCGGGGACGCTGATGGACGCCCAGCGCTACGACGACGCGCTCGCCCGGCTCGCGGAAGCCGCGGCGCGGAAACAGAGCGATAAAGACCTCGCCGGCGACGTGCTGTTCGACTTGGGGCAGTGTCAGCATTTCCGCAAGAACGAGCGGGCCGCGGCGGAGGCATTCGCCAAGCTCGCGGCGGAATACCGTGGGCACCCGAAGGCACTGCAAGCCGCCACGTTCGCGTACCAGTTGTGGGGCCAGATCGCCGAACGCAGCGGGGCGAAGGAGGACTACCTCCAGTTGGCGGCGGTGCTCCGCAACCTGCTGGCCAGCTTCGCCGACCATCCGCAGCGCGACGAAGCGCTGTGGCTCTTGCCGGTGGCCCTGCAACTGGCCGGGCAGTTCGACGAGGCCGCCGATGAGTTTGGCAAGCTACCGCGGTCTTCCCCGCACTCTGAGGAGGCCCAGTATCGGGAGGTCATCTGTCGTCGCCAGGCGGTTGAGGCGTCGCGGGCGGCGCTGCCCGCCGAGAAATTCGGGGCGGCGGCGCGCCGGACGGCCGAGGCGCTGCTGCGCTATGCCGATGGGGCGTTGACGCGGGCGGTCGCCGTGCCGAATGCGAAGGAAGTCGGCCAGTGGTCGGCCAGTGCCCGCCTCGCCGCTGCCGAGCTGCTTGTGTCGCCGGACGTGTGCGGCGAGCGCGACGCGCTGGCCGCGCTGGCGTCGTTCGAGACGCAGTATCCGCACAGCGAGCTACTGGGGCGGGTGCTCGCGCTGCGGATTCGGGCGTATCGCGGGCTGCGCGAGTTTGAGCAGGCGACGCGCACCGTTGCGCAACTCCTGGACACCGCGCCGCCGGAGCAGGTCGGCAGTACCCTCACGATGCTGGCCGCCGGCATGCAGGACGAAGTTGAGCGGCTGGTTGAAGTGGGGCGGGTGGACGCGGCCCGCGCGCTGGCCCAGGACGCGCTGCAGACGTTCGACGAGCTGGCCAAGTGGATCGGGGCCGACGCCCGCCGGTCGCAGAGCCTCGAGCCGGTCCTCGCGGGCCGTGCGCAGATGCTGTACCTGGCGGGCGACTACGAAGCCGCCGAGCGGGCGGTTGCGGCGCTGCTCGAAAAGAGCCCGCCGAACGGCAATTACCAGTACTTGCAGGCCCAGGTCCTCACGGGGCGGCTTACTCTGACGGCGTCGCCCGCGGAACTGAAACGGGCCCAGGACGCGTGGGCGGTGCTGCTCAGCGACGGGGCGATCCGGCAGCGGGCCCCGCAGCGGTACTGGGAGGCGCGCTACAACTGGCTCGCGCTGGCCCTGCGACTGGGCAACGCGGCCGACGTGGAAAAGGCGATCACTCAGGAGCGCATCTGGCGTCCCGACCTCGGCGGCGAAACGTGGAAGCCGAAGTTCGAGGAGCTGCTCCGGGCCGCGACCCAAGCCCCAAGCCCAAGTGCGAGGTCCGAACCAAGCTCTGAGCCGCGCCAGTGATGGCGCGGTTGCGGGCGGTTTGCTCTACGTCGGGGTCGAAGCGCGTGAACCGGCAATGGCCGTCGAGGAAGCCGAGATTCATGCTCAGGCACGTCGTCCTGCCAGAAGGCGCGTAGGTTCGCGCCGCCGGGATCCAGGTGTGGGTGATCCCCGACCAGATACCCCCCCCCAATACACCCCCCTGGCGATCCGTCAGGCACGTGCCAGGCGGGCGCGGGCTTGGGCGACCGTGAGCCCGGCCACGGCAATCGTCTTCAACGGGGCGCTGTGCCCACCGAGTATGGACACGTCCGCCTTTTTCACGCCGAAGACGGCGGCGAGTAGTTTGACGATGGCCGCGTTGGCCTTGCCGCCCTCGGCGGGCGCGGCCACGGCGAGCTTAAGGGCGGTGCCCCATGCGCCGCCGACTCGGGTCTGTGAGGCCCCCGGCACCACTTTGACGGTAAGCTCGATACCGGCCGGACGCGGGGTAAGCTCGACGGCATCCAGGGCGTCAGCCACGGCTGCGCCCGGGCACCTGGGCGGCGGGCGCGGTTCGCGATGGCCCTTGTGGGCCGAACTCGTCGCCGCGGAAGGTATTGCCCAGGTACGTCTCGCGAACCCGCGGATCGTTGATGAGCTCGGCCGGCGTCCCGGAACAGATGACCTTGCCCTCGTGAATCACATAGCTGCGGTCGGTGGTCCGCAGCGTCTCGTGGACGTTATGGTCGGTCAGCAGGATGGCGATGCCGGACTCGCGCAGCCGGAGAATCTCCGCCCGCAGCCCCTCGACGGCGATCGGATCGACGCCGCTGAACGGCTCGTCGAGCAGGATGAGCTTGGGCCGGGTGATCAGGGCGCGGGCGATTTCGAGCTTCCGCCGCTCCCCGCCCGAGATCTTCTTGGCGGGGTTGTCGCGGACGGTCTTCAGGCCGAATTGCTCGAGCAGGTGTTCGACCAGGCTGCGGCGTTCCGCATGGCTGAGGCGCATGGTCTCGCAGATGGCCATGAGGTTGTCGGCGACGCTGAGGCGCTGAAAGACGCTGGGCTCCTGCGAGAGGTAGCCGATGCCGCGGCGGGCGTGCTGGAACATGGGCAGGGCGGTGACGTCCTCGCCGTTGAAGTGGACGCGTCCGCCCTCGGGAACGATCATTCCGACGGTCATGCGAAAGCTGGTGGTTTTGCCCGCGCCGTTGGGTCCGAGCAGGCCGACGATCTCGTGCTGGTCGACCTGATAGCTCACGCGATCGACGACGGTGCGTCCGTTGTAGGATTTCACCAACGTGTCGGCTTCAAGCAGCATCGGATGAACCCCTCGCCGGCGTCGAGTCGGCTGTGGACAACTTGTGCAAAAGCGCGTAAGTCACGCTGTAACGGGCGGATGGCGCAAGTGAAGCTGGCCCGATAACGCTGAGGTCGGCTGTCGCAGGTCGCACATGCCTACCGTAATCGTATCTCATTTATTACCAACAGCTTAGCAACAATCGCGTCGGCGTATAGACGGACGACCGTCCATTGAAGCCGTAACCGTTTCCAACCAGTTCCAGCGCCGCGGTCATCTCCTGCGCCGTGCCCGGCGAGTTGTTGACAACTCGGGGCCTCACCGAACGGGGGGCGACCGTGCGCTAGCGTACGAACCGGACACGTCCCATGTCTGGAACTCGCCAGCGTCCGCCCGCGTCCAGCGGCAGCAAGCCGGGAAGATACACGAAAGCCGCCGCGCCCACAATCTGATCTTCACGCACCGTGCCGGGGCGGTACTGCGGGGGAAGGTGCGGCCCATGCTCGTCCCACTCGCGGCTGTCGTGGCTGTCCGGGCTATTGTCGCCGAGCACGAAGTACTCGCCGTCACACAGGGCGAACGGCGTCCCGGCGCAGGCCCGCCGCGCCTGGCCGGGCGGACAGGTGTAAAACACGTCGCGGTCGATGCGGAGCCGGCGGAGTTCCAGGCGCAGGTTCGCGGCGACCATGCGGAGCGCCACGGGGCGGGGGCCAGGGTTGGTGCGCAGCGCCTCGATTTGCGGACCGTACTCGGCGTCGGTCGTCGTCAGCACCTCGTGCCCGTCGATCTTCATGTACACGCGGTAATCCACACGGCCGAACTCCAGTGCGACGGGTCGCCCGAGCGCGAAGGGCGGCCGCGGCGGCGCGGTGAGTCGGATCACGTGGCCGTCGCCCGCCAGGTTAGCCAGGGTCAGTTGCTGCGTCCCGTCACGGTGGAGCTCCGCGCCGAAGAGGTCCGGCGGGCGTGCGACCTCCCAGCGGCACACCCCGTCGCCGGCTACGAAGGTCACCTCGCTGACGATGCGGAGGTCGCCGACCATGGCACCGGACGAGCGGCGGTTGTACGCGCAGAAGTCCAGCAGGTACTCCGGCGCGCTGTCGGCCGCGAAGGTCAGCGTGCGCGGCGTCGGGTCCAGGCCATCGTAGCGGATCACGCGCGTGTCCATGCCCGACCAGCCGGTGCCGTCGGAGGCCGGGGCTTCCGGAGTGACCCAGCGGGGCGAGTGGCCAGACGGTTCCGCCGGGTCGGGGAGATGACCCTGGTCGAAGACCACGAACCAGAGCGCTTTCTGGATCTGCGGCGGTTTGCGCGCGATGCGGCCGTCGATGAAGACATCGCCTTCGAGGAGCTCGACCGTTTCGCCGGGGAGACCGACCAGGCGCTTGATATAGAGCTGCTCCGCGTCCGCGGGGTCGCGGAAGACGAGCACGTCCCAGCGCTGCGGGCGAAATGGCCCGCCCAGCAGGTAGGGCCACTTGTGGACCAGGATGCGGTCGCCGGCCTTCGGCAGGGTGGTCTCAGCCGTGGTGTCGATGGTGAGCCGGCAGTTGGGACAGACGACCTCTGGCGGGACCAGGAAGGTGGCCTGCGCGGCGGGCGTGCTGCGTAGCGGAGCAAAGCTGAATTCCCAGCCGCAAGCGGGGCAGACGCGTGTCGCGTGGGCGCCCAGGAGCGTGTCGGCCATCGAGCCGGTCGGAATGATGAAGGGCTCGACGAGGAAGGCACGGAAGATGAACGCGAGGATCAGGCCCGTGAGTACCGTCTGCACGATTCGGGCGACGTGGGCGGTACGCGGCGCGTACAACGGGGCTGGTCCGCGGTCTGGCGGTTGACGGTCCACTCGGCACTCTGAGCTCATCACGCGCGCGTCATCGAATCCAGCGCACGCGGCCAAAATCGGGCAGCAGACTGAAACCGCGCACACCGGGTGGCAGGCAGCCGGGCCAATAGACGAAGAAGGCGCGACCAATCATTTGATCGGCCGGCACCGTTCCCAGGTGGAACTCGTCGTGCGCCAGCGCGGCCTGCAGATGCGGGCCGACCGGATCCTGCCCGGGCCCGGCGAACGCGTAGCGCGCGTCCTGACTGCTCGGGCTGTTGTCGCCGAGGACGAAGTAGTCGTGGGGTCCCAACTGGCGCGGGTGCCCCTCGACGCCGTAGGCCTCCGGTTCTC
>Ga0315285_10000895_pt1 | contig 31138 bp, 29 predicted proteins | sample YL17G09_36_MG_FD_203698 | JGI IMG/M metagenome (GOLD analysis project Ga0315285, IMG submission 203698) | Sediment microbial communities from Yellowstone Lake, YNP, Wyoming, USA - YL17G09_36 | ecosystem: Environmental > Aquatic > Freshwater > Lake > Sediment | place: USA: Wyoming | collected...
ACGAGAATGGTAATGGAGCCCATATCGTTCGACAAGGCGCTGGAGATAGCGAAGAGAAAGGGCCTCAAGCCTGGACGCGTGAAAGGGACCAACGGAATACAGTTCACGAAGGGAAGAAACACCCGCTTGGAAGTCATCGACTGGGACACCTTCAAGGACGTACTCAACAGAAGGAAACTCCAGGTCCACGAGTCCGGCGGCTGGATGAAGATAATGAAGAAGTGAGAACCCTTTCTCACCCTTCCTTTTTTAGTTTTTATATATTAGTGGCTATATTCATATGGCAGTCCAGTGGAAACAAGAGATTTATAGGCACGACACCTACAGGTCGGCATCCGCGCGGCGGTAGCCAAGCATGGCCAACGGCGCGAGATTCAGGGTCTCGTCTCGAAGGGGTCCCCAGGTTCAAATCCTGGCCGCCGCACTGTCTCCCTCGTCGTCCGGCGGATGCCCGATCTTGCCGAAACAGCAGTCCATGGAGAATAATCAGAAAAACGAGGGATATTCATGGAGAGAAAAGCAGCCGAAACCGCGGTCGGATGGTAAAAATCGGGACATTTCATGGAAAAAAGCCCGATTTTCTCCCTGAGAGACCGAAACCCATATCTTTAGGATAGCGATACAGGTAGTCGGAGATACTATGCCCTACACCTACCAAGGTTGGACTCTGTATACCCGAGAAGTGAAACTGAAGAGGGGACCGAAGGTCAACATATACTTCTTCAGTAAGAGGAAACCGAAGAGCGGCAGGATGATGGACGAAATGCCGAAGGGCTACAAGGTCGGCGTCAACAAGCGCACAGGCCTGCCCTACCTGAAGAAGGCCTAGAACCCTCTCACTTTCAGGGAAACACGTACAATCCGCCGAGCCCTCCCCCCAGGAGATCTCGGCGGACCCCATAATTTTGAGTCGGATTGCCCCCAATCGACTCATACGATTCGCGTCATGAGGGTGGATTTACCGGGTCGTTTTTCTCGTTTCAATTCTGTTCTTTCAGCCTGAATGCACCCACGCCAGCCACGGCCAGGAATGCTCCGATGAGCACCAGGAATCCTGGCAGACCGAATGTCTCGAGGACCACACCGCCCATTGGCGGGCCGAAGGCGAACCCGAAACCCAGCACTAGGCTGTATATTCCGAAAGCAGTGCCAGAGGTCTCCTTCTTCGTGATGTCAGCGAGATAGGCGAGGACTGCGGGAGGGAATGCGCCGGCTCCGAGACTCACCAGAACGACCAACGGCCAGATCGCCACGAGACCTGAGAGGTTGTCCAGGTTCTGGACGAGAAGTACCGCAAGCACTCCGAAGAATAAGAGCCCGAACAGCATGAACGGTCGGCGCTTCCTCATCCTGTCGGAGAGCCACGCGTTCACCACCATGGAGGCCACGAGCGATAGGCCCAAGACCACGAGGATGATCATCAGGTTCGGGTCGCCTATGATGTCGGCTTCCTCCACTATCTTTTCCAGGAAAGAGATGACCATTCCGTAGATGGCGATAACGGGTATGTAAACGGGCAAGAGATCGCGCAGCTCCTTTCGCGCGACGACCGATTTGAGTGCATCCCAGCCCCTCACCGCTAAGCCGGATTTCTCCCGCGTCTCATCGACAAACAGCCAAACCATGACCACCGAGATGAGGATAGCGGCTGTCTGGAGATAGAAGAGAGTCACCGGCGGGACATGGTAGAAATTCAGGAGGAGGAAGCCCAGCATGTAGCCGCCAGCCAGCCCGAGGAACGTGACTATGTCGAACATGGCCATCAGCCGCGCTCGATTGCGCGGAGTCGCCAGATCGGCGATCATCGTGAGCGTGGAGGATGTCTTTGCCGCGGCCCCGATTCCGTAGAGGGCTGTGAAGACGAACAGGGGATAGATGAAGTTAGTTGTCGAGAAGCTGAACGTTGCCACGGCCGTAATCGCATGTGCGAAGATCAGAATCGGTTTCCGGCCGACCTTGTCGCACAAGACGCCGAAGTACATCACCGTGATGAGCTCGGCAATTGGATAGAAAGAGACGAGGATGCCCGCAGTCAGGTAGCTGATGGACTCCTGGTATTTCGCGCTAGTGACGACCGCTATCGTCATGAAGGCTGCCGCGCGCATTACCAGCGTTGCGGTGTAGAGAAAGAACAGACTGATCCTCGCACGCCTGCGGCTCGTGGCGGTGCCAGTCGAGACAACAGCTTCGCCTGCCAAGGTCTCCGGCGACCACGAAGTTCCCTTTGCTTATGTAGCTTGCCGCCTGGCGAGCGCATCCGATTCCGCATGCAACGTTTTATTGCCCGCCTCCAGTTCGCAGGGACGGTGACCGGATGAAGCACGACACCGGGACGGAACGGCTCGGAATGCTGATCGGCGGGAAATGGGTCCAGGCCGCCAGCGGCAGGATGATAGAAGTGAGAAACCCGGCTGATGGCTCAGTCGTTGCCGAAGTCCCTCTTGGCGGGAAGGAGGATGCGCGGGCTGCCATCGATGCCGCGGTCACCGCAAAGAACAAGATCGCCAGGATGGCGGCATACGACCGGTACAGATTCCTGCTCAAGACGGCCCAGCTCATCGAGGAGAACATGGAGGGTCTGGCCCGCACAATCTGCATTGAGGCGGGCAAGCCGATTCGCGATTCTCGTGTGGAGGTCAGGAGGGCGGTCGTCACGTTCACGTCGGCAGCGGAGGAGGCGAAGCGCATCTATGGAGAGGTCTTCCAGACAGATGCGTATCCTCTCCCGCCAGGAAATGAGAGGCGCCTCAGCTTCTCCGTCAGGGAGCCAGTCGGAGTGGTCGTCGGGATATCCCCGTTCAACTTCCCGTTGAACCTGCTCTGCCACAAGGTCGCTCCGGCCTTGGCGGCGGGGAATGCTGTGATCGCGAAGCCCACGAGCGAGACCCCGATCGTGGCTCTGAGGCTCGGGCATCTTCTTATGGAGGCAGGTTGCCCGCCGGGCGCGGTGAACATCGTGACCGGCCCAGGCTCGAGTATGGGGACGGAACTCGTGGAGAACCCAGGTACTGACCTCGTGACATTCACCGGGTCAACTGCGACTGGATTGGAAATCTACCAGTTGGCGGCGAAGAGGAACAAGAAGGTCATCCTCGAGATGGGCGGTATGGATCCCATGATCGTCCTTGATGATGCGGACCTCGCGAGGGCAGCCGAGGCGGCGAGCCGCGCGTGCTTCGGGCTGTCCGGGCAGGTGTGTACAGCTAGCAAGAGACTGATCGTCGTCGAGAGTATTTCGAGGAAATTCACGCGCCTTCTGACCGACAGGGTCAAGAAACTCAAAGTGGGCGATCCTCTGCGCGAGGAGACTGATGTGGGGCCAGTCATCAACGAAGGTTCCCTCAATAGAATCCACGCACTGGTCCTCGAAGCAGTCGATGAAGGCGCGAAGATCGCAACTGGCGGGAAGAGGATGGTCGATGTCGCGCATAAATCCGGATGCTTCTACGCACCGACGGTTCTGAGTGAGGTCACTGGCGATATGAAGCTGATGAAGGAGGAGCCGTTCGGACCGCTTGGACCTGTGCAGTCAGTCGCGGATGAGAGGGAGGCGATCGAGGCGGCGAATTCCACCACGTATGGCCTGCAATCCAGCATTTTCACCAAAGACATTGGCCGTGGCTTGAGGATCGCGAGGGAGATTCGGGCGGGTGGCGTCATGATAAACGACCCGACGACGCTGAGATTCGACAATATGCCATTCGGAGGCACGAAGATGAGCGGCCTAGGTCGCGAAGGTGTCAAGTATGCGATCGCGGAGATGACTGAGCTCAAACTGGTCAACGTGAATCTCTCCTAGCCGAGCCCAACGACGGCACCGCCGAACACAGTCAGCGAACGAAACGTATTTACCGTTGGACAGAGATTTCATGCGTAGAATTGGAGGAGCCTGATGGCGGCGGAGTCGGAGAGGACCTTTTTCGTTCCGGTTCTCCTCGCGCTGCTGATCGTGGACACGACGTTGGCGGTTCTGGGCGATATGATGTATGGCGGCAACGGCTCACTGTGCGGGTTCCAGGAAACACGCTCAAATTTCTGGCCTGCAACCTCAATCATGCTGTGGCTTTCATCGGTCGCCATCTATTTCGCAACTGTGGTGCATCTTCGATCCTGGGAGGATGACTATGTGCGCATGGGGCTCGTCCCCTTGGCAATGGGGCTGACTGCTGCGCTCATTGGTTTCATGCTGGGCGGAACGTTGTGCTGATTCGCCAAGCTGGCAACTGTATGCTCAATATTGACGCGACAATGAGAGACGTGATACATATTATCATTAGACACATTTAATTGGCCATGAGGAGCTACCGCTCTAAAGCGGTGCGATGGTGCTTGTCTGCAGATACTGCGCTCACATATTCTCGGAGGAAGACCTGCTGCTCCGCTCATGCCCCGTCTGCATGAGCAACACGAGGTTCCTGGAGTACTTCGTGACGAACTCGGAGGCGGACCAGTTCAAGCACTCCATAATCAGAGCGAACATCGAGGACGACCACTACCCCGCAGCGTGATTCGACTCCGGACTGATTGACGCGACGAAACCGCTTCGACTAGTTCTCCTTGTAGGCTGCGATTGCCTTCTGGATTTCCTCCGCAGTCACGGTCGTGGCGACCCCGCATATCTCGTTGATCCTGTCCGCGAACTTCTGCCCTTCGGCGGCGGTGAACCAGTCTAGCTGCAGTCGTTCCTTCCTCACGCCCTTCCTGTCCAGCTCCGCCCACATCTTCTCGACGCGCTTCTTGGTCTGGTGGTTCGCGTTGATGTAGTGACAGTCTCCCAGGTGGCAGCCGCTCACGAGGACGACCGCCGCGCCCTTGGCGAAAGCCCTGCGGATGAACTTCGGGGCGATCCTGCCCGAGCACATCGTCCGGACGATCCTCACGTCCGGGGCGTACTGCATCCTCGACACGCCTGCGAAATCAGCGCCCGCGTAGGAGCACCAGTTACAGCAGAACGCCATGACCTTCTTCTCTGCCCCCACCTCCAGAGCAGCGTCGATCTGCGCGAGGATCTGAGCGTCGGTGTAGTGCTTGTTGGTTATCGCCCCGAACATGCACTCCGCGCCGCATGTGCCGCAGCCCGCGCACGCGGCCTCGATGACCTGAACCTTGCGTCCCTTGCCCTCGCCGACGAATTGAAGTGCATTGAAGGGGCAGACCTTCACGCACAGGCCGCAGCCGGTGCACTTGTCCAGCTCGATGATCGGTGTCAGTGCTTCGACGCTTATCTCGCCCCTCGCCATGAGGATGTTCGCCCTGCTTGCGGCGGCGCAAGCCTGGGTGACGCTGTCCTTGATGTCCTTGGGAGATTCGGCGCAACCCGCCAAGAACACGCCCTTCGTCGGTGTGTCGACCGGCAGGAGCTTCGGGTGGGATTCCATGAAGAAGCCGTCGGCAGTCTTGTTCAGCACGAGCAGGCGCTGGATGACGTTGCTGTCCTCCTGCGGCTCGAGACCGATGGAGAGAATCACCATGCCGTACGTCTCGTCGTAGACGCGCTGCATCAGCGTGTTCTCACCGATGACCTTCAAATCCCCGCCATTCGTCTCTCGGACCTCCGCGGGGATGCCGCGGATGAACCTGATGCCCTCCGCCTTCGCCCTCTTGTAGAGATCCTCGAATCCCTTGCCGAATGCCCTGATGTCCATGTAATATACGTCGATCGCGACGTCGGGCCAGTGTTCCTTGATGAGCAGCGAGTCCTTGATCGTCTCCATGCAGCAGATGTTGGAGCAGTAGGGGTTGCCCCTGTTCTCGCTGCGCGAGCCGATGCACTGGACGAAGGCCACGCGTTCGGGCTCCTTGAAGTCGGTGAAGCGGACGAGGTGCCCCCTTGTCGGACCGCCGGCGTTGATGAGCCTCTCGAACTCGAGTGTCGTGATGACGTTGGGGAATTTCCTGTAGCCGAACTCCGCGAGCTTCGTCGGGTCGAACGTGGTTGCTCCAGTTGCAACGACTATCGTGCCTACGTCCAGCCTCGTCGTCTTGTCGGTCAGGCTGAAGTCGATGCTCTTCGCCAGGCACGCCTCGACGCACCGCTCGCAGGCAATCACGTGCCCTTTGTTGAGGCAGAGGTTCCTGTCGATGATGTAGGTCGGCGGGACCGCCTGGGCGAAGGGCTGGTAGATTGCCTTCCTCGCCGCCAGTCCCATGTCGAACTCGTTCGGGGCGATCACCGGACAGACCTTCGAGCAGTCCCCGCAGGCGGTGCATGTGTCCTTGACCATCCGCGCCTTCTCGAGAATCTCGACTTGGAAGTTGCCGACGTATCCCATGACGCTCTTGACCTCGCTGTTCGTCATGATCTCTATGAGTGGGTGCCTGCCCGCCTCGCTCATCTTTGGCGCGAGGATGCATATTGAGCAGTCCATGGTGGGGAAGGTCTTGTCTATCTGGGCCATCCTCCCGCCGATCGAGGGGTTCTTCTCGACCATGTAGACCTGGTAGCCCGCGTCCGCCAGATCAAGCGCTGACTGGATTCCCGCCACGCCGCCGCCAATCACCAGCGTCCTCCTGATGACGGGGACCTTCTGCTCGACCTGCGTCTCCAGAAGCACGGCCCTGCTCACCGCCATCTTCACCAGGTCAATCGCCTTGGCGGTGGCACCCTCCCTGTCCCTCAGATGCACCCAGCTGCAGTGCTCCCTGATGTTCGCCATCTCGAAGAGGTATTTGTTCAGCCCGGCTTCTTGGATGGCCGCTCTGAAAGTTGGTTCATGGAGGCGGGGAGTGCACGATGCGACGACGATCCTGTTCAGGTTGTTCTCCTTGATGTCCTTCTTCAACAGCTCCTGCCCGGGGTCTGAGCACATGTACCTGTAGTCCTTCGAGACGACCACGCCTGGGAACTTCGCCGCTACCTTCGCCACCTCGACGACGTCGACGCTGCCCGCGATGTTCAGCCCGCAATGGCAGATGTATACGCCGACCCTCGACTCTTCCTTCTTCGGCTTTGGCGGGGCGGCTTCCACGGTCGCCATCAGGCGTACCTCCATGGATTGACCGTGAGCCGGCTCATGCCTTGATTTTCTCCAGAACCTGCTTCGCCTGGGCGTAGCCCGCCTCGAACGCCTTCTCGTTAAGCTCCTTCGTGGCCGGCGGGACCGTGCTCAGTATCGCCTGCTTCACCGCGTCCTTGGGGACTATGTCGCTCCCCGCCGCAAGCGCCCCGAGCATGACGATGTTGGCAACTATCTTCTTGCCGAGGCCCTCCGCGATTTTCAAGGAAGGAATGGGGATGAATTCCGCACCAAGGCCTTCCTCCACCTGGACGAGGTCCTGGTCGTAGAACACCCTGACCCCTTTCCTGATGTGCTTCTTGTGAGTGTTGTAGGCGTCTCGCGACATGACGACCATGATCTCCGGGGCGGTGACCTCGGGGAACGAGACGGGTCCGTCCTCTATGACCACGTCCGAGCTGCATGCGCCGCCGCGCGCCTCCGGCCCGTAACTCTGGGTCATGGTCGCGTTCTTCCCGCCAAAGATCGCCGCCGCCTTCCCATAGATGAAGCCGCTGAGAATGATCCCCTGCCCTCCGAAACCCGTGAACCTGATCTCCTTCCTCATGCCTTCGCCCCCGCAACCTGCTTCTTCTCGACATCGTTCAGAGGCGTCTCCTCCTTGTGAGGCAGTATCTTCCAGTAGAGGTCGAGGAAGGTCGGCCTGTCGATGTCGACGAACTTGCCGACCACGATGGGTTTCCCCAGGGTGATGTCCGCTTCCCTCGGGTTCGAGCCTTCCTGGATGATCCAGTTCGGCGGCTTGAGGTCCCACTTGTCCATGTACATCTTCATCTCGTCGAGGCCGCTGCCTATCTTGTTGGGCCTGCCGAAGCCGATCGGACATGGGGAGATGACTTCCACGAAGGCAAACCCCTTCTTCGTGAGCGCCTCGGCAATCGAATCGCGCAGTCTCCTGCTGTCGAGCGTGGTCCATCTCGCAACGTAAACCGCGCCGCACGTGGCCGCCAGCCACGGGAGGTTGAACGGGTGCTCGAAGCCCCCGTAAGGTGTGGTCGTTGTCTTCGCCCCGATGGGTGTCGTCGGGCCGCCCTGGCCTCCCGTCATCCCATAGTTGAAGTTGTTGACGCATATCACTTTGAGGTCCATATTCCTCCGCGCCGCATGGATGAAATGGTTCCCGCCAATCGCGAACAGGTCGCCATCGCCGCTGATGACGGCGACATTGAGATCCGGCCGGGCAATCTTGATGCCTGTCGCGAAAGCGATTGAACGACCATGGGTGGTGTGGTAGGAGTCCTGGTTCAAATAGCCCGCCGCGCGTCCGCTACAGCCGATCCCAGAGACCACGACCCGCTTCTCCCTCGGAATCTGCGCTTTCTCAACCGCCTTGATGTATGCGTTGAGGACTATGCCGAGGCCACAGCCGGGACACCAGATGTGAGGGAGCATGTCCGTTCGGAGCCACTTGTCTGCCGGATGCAAGTCCTCCAGCCCCTCCAACTTGTCGACGAAAGGCGCGCTCACTTGGCAACCTCCATGACTGTATCGTAAGTCAGCTCCGGACTCGGCATTCCCCCGCCATGGTAGGTGACGCTTCTGACCGGTACGCGGCCCGCCACTGCCCTCTCCACCTCAAGGACCATCTGCCCGAGGTTGATCTCGGGGACCACGAATGCTTTGACCTGGGACGCGAGCTCCTTGACCTTCTTTTCAGGGAATGGCCAAGCGGTGATGAGACGGAACAGCCCAGCCTTGACCCCGTCCTTCCTTGCGAGCTCGACGGACCGCCTCACGCAGCGACTCGTAATCCCATAGGCGACGACGACCACGTCCGCGTCGTCCATGTGCAATTCTTCGTACTTGATTATTTCCGATGCGTGCTTGTGGATTTTCTCCGCTAGCCGGGGGACCAGTTGCGTCTGCGCATCGAGATTGATTGCCGGTCGACCGTACTCATCGTGAGTCAGACCTGTCATGCGCACGGAGTATCCTTCACCCGCCAAGGCCATCGGCGGGATCAGGTCCGCATCCGGTCTGAACGGGACATACTGCTCCGGCGGGACCGTGGGCTTCTTCCTTCCGACGAGATGGATCGCCCCCTGCTCTGGAATCATGACCTTCTCGGTCATGTGGCCGATCGACTCGTCAGCCATGACGAGGGTGGGTATGCGATACTTTTCCGCCGTGTTGAAGGCCTGTATCGCGAGGTTGAACATCTCCTGCGGCGAGTTCGGGCAGTAGGCCACGAGGGCGTAGTCGCCGTGACTCCCCCATCTGGCCTGCATCATGTCCTGCTGGGCGACGAGCGTCGGGAGACCCGTGCTCGGTCCGCCCCGCTGCACATCGATCACGACGCAGGGAATCTCCATCATCGCACCAAGCCCGATATTCTCCATCATCAAGCTGAAGCCTGGACCCGACGTGGACGTCATCGCCTTCATGCCTGCCGCGCTCGCTCCGAGGATTGCGGCCATGGAACCAATCTCGTCCTCCATCTGGATATAGCGCCCGTTGACCTCGGGCAGCCTCTCTGCCATCCTCTCCGTGACTTCGGTTGCGGGAGTAATCGGATATCCTGCAAAGAATCGGCATCCGGCGGCGATCGCACCTTCGGCGGCTGCGACGTCGCCGTTCATGAAGTGAGCACCGGTCAGAACTGCACCTCTCAGACTTTCACCTCCTCAATCCATAATGCGAACTCGGGGCAAATGTCCTCGCAGTGCTTGCACGCGACGCACATGTCCTCGCGCCCCTTGACGACTCTGACGATGTTGTAGCCCTTCTTGTTGAACTTGTCGGACTTCTCGAGCACGTCCTTGGGGCAGAACTCGATGCAAAAGCCGCATTCCTTGCACCTCACGTCGATTATGTGCACCTTGCCCCTCGGAATCTTCTGCGCATCGATGTCGAGAGGCTTCCTCCAGTACCTCGCCTGCGATTGCTCCGGAAGCGCCTTCTCGAGCACCATCAACATTCCTTCTCGTCGTGTAGAACTGTAAGCGGAACTCGGCTATCAGAATATTACCGATATATCTTTCGTCAAAAGGCGTCTATATGTATAATGCTGATAGTCGAAGAACTAGTGCCGATGTGCACTGGTTATGTTTGTCGTGTCCTATGCTCACAAGTAGCGCGGCTCATTTGGCGCGATGATTCTCAAATCCTTCATCGGAAACGAGAATGTTCTTACAGAACGTGAGACGTTTGTAGAAGTTGCGTGAGAAAATGAATGCAGGCACGAAAGTAGCTCTCGTGACAGGCTGTTCAAGCGGGATAGGCGAGGCGACCGCGTGGGCGCTCGCCAAAGCGGGTTATCGCGTTTGCGCCACCGCCAGGAACGTCGAACACCTTGAGTCCCTGAGGAAGAGAGCCTTAGAATCAGGGCTCTTCCTGCAGGCACGGCCCCTCGATGTGTCGAAACAGGGAGAGATAGACGCTGTCATCTCCGAAATAGGGACGGGGGCGGGGCGCCTTGACGTCCTCGTCAACAACGCCGGCTATGCGCTCTTCGGCGCAATCGAGGAGATTCCCTCGGAAGACCTGAGGCGGCAGTTCGACGTGAATGTCTTCGGTCTGGTCGATGTGTCGAAGGCCGCGCTGCCCTTGATGCGCCGGAGCGGCGGCGGAACGATCGTCAACATCAGTTCGGTCGCAGGCCGAGTTCCAGCGCCTCTGATGGGCGCGTACTGCTCGACGAAGTTCAGCGTGGAGGCCCTGAGCCTCGCGATGCGAGCCGAGGTGCACCAGTTCGGGATCCGCGTGGTCATCATCGAGCCCGGCCCGGTCAACACGAAGTTCTCCGAGAACGCAATCAAGGCTAGCGGGCACATAATCCGCAGGAACGACGGCCCTTACGCGAACGCGTATGCGAGCATCAGGACGATGTACGAGAACGATGGCCCGATCGGCGCGCCGGCAGAACGCGTCGCGAAGGTCATCATGAGAGCGGTCAGGGCGAAGAACCCGAAGTCGCGGTACTCCGTCAGAGCGAGAGATAGGCTGCTTTCCTTGGCGGGCTCCCTGGTCCCGACGAGGGTCGGGCAGCGGTTCATCAGAGGATATTTCCACCTGAATCCCCCCGGCAGGTATTCGCCAAAGCTGCAGCTCGCCCGAAAAGAAATGAAAAGAAGTTAGGTGGGGAACGGCTTGAGCGCCCTTCCCCTTGATTGCACTAGCTGAGCAGGTCTAGAAGCGCCTTCTGCCTCTGTCGCGGTCGCCGCCACGGTCGCCATAGCCTCCTCGGCCGCCACCGCGGTATCCGCCGCCGCCACTTCCGCCACTTCGTCCGCCGCCGCCGTACCCGCCGCCGCCGCCACCGCCGCCCATGCTGCTGTAGCGGGGCTCGCGCTCGTGCTCGATTGCCGAGATGTCAACCTTCGTGTTGACCTCGGGCATCTGCTCTTCGCTCTTTGTAAGCGAGCCGTACTTCCCGACGTTCAGGCGGAGGTGACCCCTCACCAACGACGTGAACCCGTTGTCGATCATGATGGTGTCGTTCTCCCCAACGGCGTTTATCTGGTCCTCCCAGAGCGAGAGGATGACGGTTGCGGTCTCGTCGCCGATGACCGCCTCTGCCAAGGACCTCGCGCCCCCGAATCTGGACTCTATCTGTCTCTTCTCGCCTACGCTCACAATCTTGGCCTTCACGTTCACCTGCTTGGTGGACGGGGACAAGTCTTTCACTTTCGTGAATACCTTTTCCATGTTCTCACTTTCGCACGCAAGTCCTTCGCCAACGCTTTGAGGGGTTAAACACCCTGCGCCTTAGCCGAAAAGTCTTCGCGCTATCGGTTTGATAGACGGCACTAGTACATTAAGGTATGGTGGAAGAGCACCGGCTGGTTTTGTGTGAGTGACCCATTGGCGGCTGTCATTGGTAATCAAGACCCAAAGCATCGAGAGCAGCAGTTCCGCGGATGTACGAGTCAATCCCGGTGTGTCTTGACAAGCCCGAGGCCAATGACTAAACATCTCGGACTCCATGCGGATTCTGGCATGCTTAGCAGAACGAAGGTTTCCAAAGGCCATCTCACTATCGTTCCCAAAGAGATCCGCAAACCCCTGCGGATTCTTGAAGGGGATGTCCTAGAATGGTCGATTGAAGATGACAAGATAGTTGTCAGACCACGCGGGAAAGGGAACGTGGATGACATTATTGGAATCATATCTGGCGGAGGAAGTGCAGTCGAATCAAAGCGTCGAGCCCAAAGGGGAAGGAATTCCGGCGGCTGACTCGTCGCATCTCGTTGCCGTGGCAGACTGCGCTGGCGCTGCAATCAATCCCTTCGCGCTGTCCCGGGTTTCCTCGATAAACCTGCATTTGGAGAGGGCAGCGAGACGACATTCTTGCCCGTCGCCGTCTCCTCTACTCGAGCGGCTTTCAAGCCCTTCTCTTCACCATGAAGATTCGTTCGTCAACTATTTAGCGGGCACCGCCATGGACAGCCAGCGCATGTTGGTCGACTCATTTGGGCGGGTGGTGACGGACCTCCGAATCTCCGTCACGAGCCGCTGCAACTTCTCCTGTATCTACTGCCACAACGAGGGCCTCGGTCACCCGCCACTACTCCCCGACCGGAAGAACGGCGAGATGAGCCCCGACGAAATTGGGCGGTATGTCAGAATCGCGAGAGAGCTGGGAATAGGGAGCGTCAAGCTCACCGGCGGCGAGCCGCTGGTGAGGAGAGACTTAGAGGAGATTGTTGATAGGTGCGTCCAGCATGTATCGGATGTTTCTCTCACGACGAATGGTTCCGCGCTGGCGGGACGGGCAGGCGCCTTGCGGTTGGCGGGACTGAAAAGGGTCAACGTCAGCCTCGATTCTCTCGATCCCCATGCTTTCAAGGACATCAGGCGCGGGAGCCTGCAACCGGTCTTGGCGGGAGTGAGGGCTGCCTTGGAGGCGGGGCTGAAGCCCGTGAAGCTCAACCTCGTTGTGATGAAACAGACGATGGAGTACATCCCCGGCATAATCGAATATGTTGGCGGGACGAGGGGACTGAAGCTGCAGCTGATCCAGTTCATGCCCGAGCTGGTCCACCACGAGGAGTGGTCCACGGATATGGACGAACTCAAAGAGTGGCTCGAGAAGAGAGCGGACAGCGTGATCACCAGGGAGATGCACCACCGCAGGATCTACCATCTGAACGGAGCGGAGGTCGAGGTCGTGGACCCCGTGAGGAACCCAGAGTTCTGCGCGAACTGCCACCGCATCCGCCTCACTCACGATGCGCGGCTGAAAGGCTGCCTCAACAGGAATGACAATCTCGTCGCGCTCCGGGGGCTGGACGACTATGGGATCAGAAACGCTTTCAGGCGGGTGACGGCCGAACGCGTGCCTTACTACGGCGTATTCGTGCGGGATTCGGAGAGGGAGACCATCCTGGGACGAAGGCCTTTTTCCGGGATGGGTGAGAGATACCTCCGTCCTTAGGCGATCTTATTGATCTTGGCGGCCAGATCAAAGTCCTTCTTGGTCAGACCGCCGGGGTCGTGTGTCGTGAAGCCTATCGTGACCGTCGCCCAGACGTTCGCGAGGTTCGGATGGTGGTTCGCCTCTTCGGCGAGGGCGAACACGCGGTTCATGAAGGCCACGGCTTCCATGAAGGTCCTGAACTTCCAGGTCCGCTCGATCGCGTCTTCCGTCCGCTTCCATCCGCGGACTTTCTTCATCATTGCGGTGATCTGGGGTTCTGTCAGCGTCCTCATGTTCTCACATGAAACCATGGCGGCGCTCCAGATAAACGCCCCTGATTTCGAAAGTCTTAAACACCCTCCGTCCTAACCTCAATCAGGTGCAGGAGAATGGACGCGATACTCGTCGTCGACATGCTCAACGACTTCGTGACAGGGAGCCTGAGATGCGACAGGGCCCAGAGGATCATCCCCAACCTGAGGAAGCTGGCCGTGGCCGCGAGGAAGGCCGACGTCCCCGTGATCTACTGCAACGACTCGCACCTCAAGAGCGACTTCGAATTGAAGGTCTGGGGCGCTCATGCGATGCGCGGGACCAAGGGCGCAGAGGTCATCCCCGAGCTGAAGCCCGAGAAGGAGGACTACAATGTGCCGAAGAGGACCTACAGCTGCTTCTTCGAGACGGAGCTGGACACTATCCTCAGGGCGCACGACGCGAGGAAGATCGTCATAACAGGCCTGCACACGAACATCTGCGACCGCCACACCACCGCCGACGCGTTCTTCCGCGGCTACGAGCCGATCATCCCCGACGACGGCGTCGAGGCGATGGACGAGCAGGCGCAGCAGCAGGGCCTGGAGTATTTAAAGAACATTTACGGGGCCAAGATCGTCAGGGCCGAAGACATCGTCAAGAAGTGGAAGTAGCCCCTTTTCCCGCCTCCTCTGGGGCACAACTATATATGGAAACAGCATTTGTTCTCGCGTGGCGGGGCCCACAAGGGGCCTGCCACAGACAATAGGAGATAGACAGAAGATGAGTGAGTTCGAAGACAGAGGCGGTCGCGGATTCGACAGAGGACCAAGAGAAATGCACAAGATAGTCTGCTCAGACTGCGGCAAGGAAGCGGAAGTCCCCTTCAAGCCGACTGATGGCAGGCCGGTCTACTGCCGTGACTGCTTCGCGAAGCACAGGCCCCCGCGCAGAGGCGGAGGCGGAAGGTACTAAGTGAGCTGGTCCGGAGGGATGTTAGAGCAGCATAGGAGTCGCGTAATCCCGGGTGTTATGAGTATCTAATCCATAGTAATCCGTCAGCTGCCTGATTGCGAAGGTTGTTAATCGGGTTCTTAACTCCTCACCGAAGGTGCTCGAACGGAGGCGGTGGTATGCCGCGAGCATCGAGAGGTCGAGGCATGGCTATTTGCAGCCATCTCAGGGATCTGAGTGAACCATGCTGTGTCCTTCAGGTTCCGTCCCGGTCTTCCTGAGCGCTCTGAGCATCGCGACGGCCAGTCCCGCCAAGAGGATGGCCAGGTACAGCCGTCCCCATCCCGACCGCCGGCGGTATCGACAGCTGGCCTGTCAGCGCCGAGACTGTCCCCCGCCTCCGCGAGGACGAATGGCAGGGACGCGACCAGGAACCCCTTCGCCACCGTCATCCTGTCCTTCCCGCCTTTCCACGGCCTCCTCTTCGAAGACCAAGGGCTGACAACCGCCAAGATGATTGCGAACACCGCCACCAGCGGCTCTAGCGACGACAGGGCGGAGAGTGAACGTGTCTGGGCCACAGTCATCATCTGACGATGAGAAGAATGGCGAATCGCCGTCATCGTCACCTGCCGTCGACCCGAGGGAGAACCAGGGCGAAAAGGTCAATTATGTGGGCGCACATATGTCAGTCGATGGCCAACATCACCCTGTCGGTCCCGGAGAGCCTGCACCGGAAGATGAAGAAGCACCCCGAGGTGAAGTGGAGCGAGGTGGTGAGGCGGGTGCTCGCCGAGAGGATACGCGACCTGGAGCTGATGGACCGCCTGACCGCGAAGAGCGTGCTCTCGGCTGACGACGTGGACGAGCTTGACCACTTCCTGAAGGAAGCTCTGCTGAGGCGTTACGGAAAGGGCGTCAAGGGGTGATTCCGTGGCGGCACCGCTGAGGCTCGTCGCCGACGCGAACGTCTTCGTCGCCGCATTCCTGAGAGACTCCACCGTACGAAGGATCGTCACGCTCTCAGGGCTCCGGCTGCTCGTGCCCGAGTACCTCTTCGAGGAGGTCCGCCGGCACCTCCCCAAGCTGAGCCGGAGGGCCGGACTGGAGAGGAGGCAGGCCGAGGCGCTCCTGGACACCCTCGGCAAGTACTTCGTCGTCCTGCCTGAGGCCGTCTTCTCCGGCAGCCTGGACGAGGCGGAGAAGGCCATGACCGGGATAGACCCGAGGGACGCGGTCTATCTCGCGATGGCCCTGTCAGTCCGGTGCGACGGGGTATGGTCGGATGATCCGCATCTCAAGAGACAGACGCGTGTGAGGTGCTTCACGACCAGCGAGCTAATCGAGACGCTGAGGGCTGATGGATTCCGGGTGTGAGCCTCTGCGACGGCGGGGCAGGACTGCCGCCACGGCATGATGCGACGATGGCGAGGTGAAAGAGACCCTTCTTGCAGTGAACGTCAATCTTGACCGACAGCCATCTCGGCCGTCACCGGCCTTTGGGCACGTCCATCTGTTCGGCTTTCGCCGGTTCCTTCTTCTTCGTCCTCATTACAGCGGCTCCCAGCCCCACCAAGAGGATGGCCAAGTCTATCGCTGTGCCGACTCCCGCCAGTGGCGGTATTGACAACTGACCTGTCAGCAGCGAGACCATCCCCGTCCCCGCCTCGGCGAGGACGAATGGCAACGAGGTGAACGCGAAGGCCTTCGCCACCGCCATCCTGTCATTCCCGCTCTTCCAGGGCCTTTTCTTGGACGATAAAAGTCCGATAACCGCCAGGATGATGGCAAAGACGAGAGCGATGAGAGGCTTGTAGTTCACCGTGACCTCCGGCGGTGGCGGCTGTCCTCCCGCGGTCACGACCAGCCACCTCTCCCTCTCCGTGTTGTTCAGGTTATCGTTCGAGAAGAAGGAGATGTTGTGCACTCCCTCAGGGAGAGTGAAGCCGCCAGCGTAGACCGTCCAGCTCCCGCCATCTATCCGGTACATCGTGACGTTCACCCCGCAACCGGAATCCGCGGCGGCGAGGGTGAACGGAGCGGCGGGGGAGATCGTCGTGACAGGCGGCGTGTCGTCGAGGATCAATGTCTCGTTCCGGACGGCCTCCATGTTCCCGAGGTAGTCGAATGAACGGAATTCGACGTACCAGGTCCCGTCCCTTCCCGCCAGGCTGAACGATGTGGAGTAGTCCCGCCACGGAGACCAGGAACCGCCCCAGAGGCGGTAGAAGGTGGAGTTGGAACCGACACCGCCATCCGCCGCCGAGAGGGTGAGGGGAGTCGAGGAATTGACGAAATTGCCGCCAGTCAGGTACTTGGGTTCACCGATCGAGATGGCGGTGGCGGGAGGAATGTCGTCGACCACCATCTGCATCGACTGCATCGCCTCGCTGTTCCCGAGCAGGTCGCGCGAGCGGTACCCCAGAACGTGCATTCCCTCTCCCGCCATGGCGAATGACGATGAGTACGTCTTCCAGTTCCCGCCATCCACCCTGTACTCCGTGTAGTCCAGTCCGACGGGGGTAACGCCGCCATCGACCGCCAGCAGAGCGAGCGGAGTGGACGAGGTGACGAAGTTCCCGCCGACGAGGTACTTGGGATCACCAATGGAGAGAGTCGTTGCGGGGGGAATGTCGTCCACCCTCAGCACCCTTGAATTGAGGTCCTCCAGGTTCCCCGCCCAGTCCAGCGAGCGCCACTCGACGGCGTGCTCTCCTTCTCCCGCCAGGAAGAACATCCCCGCGGCGGTGTAGTTGACAGGTGCCCCGCCGTCGATCGTGTACGTGGTGTTCCTTATCCCGAGCCCGCTCTGGTCGATGACGGAGAAGTCGAGGGGGGTGACGGACTTGACGTACGTGGCGGTGGAGGTGCAGTTGGGATTGCCGATGACAAGCGACGTGACCGGACCTGCAACGACCTCCATCGACCACATGTACACGTTATTGGTCTCGTCCCACTCGGTCACGTTGTCGTAGTAGTCCACATCGACGGACACGAGGTATGTGCCCGGGACGGCGGGTGATGTCCACGTAGCGGTGAACCGCGAGGAAACGGCAGCGGGAGCAAGAGGACTCAGGACAAAAATGAGGAATGGCGGTGATGACTGCTCGTGGAAGGCGACCGTCGCGTCGTCGGTGGCGGTGCCGTTCCCCTGGTTGAGCACCTGGATCGAGAGGGAGACGGGAGAGGACATGCCCACCCTGATCGGCGGGATGGGGAGAGGAGAGTCCGGAGCGTAGTCTGGCCTGAGGATTAGGCCCGGCTGTACGAGGATGTCGATGCACATCACGTTATTCGCCTCATCAGACTCGGTCACCATGCCGGGTGGCGGGTCGGCGTAGGCGCAGAGGCTGTGAGCGCCCGCGGGAGCGGCCGACCAGGAGAACTCCTCGTACGACTGAGAGTGACCGGCGATTCCCGTCAATGCGTGCACGCCGATGTCCTCGCCGGGGTCGGGAGCGAGGTTGCCGTTCGAGTCGTCGAACAGCAGCAGGTCGAACCCTCCCGCCGACAGGTCGCCAGCATTGACGATGGTCACGTTGACTTGGGAGAGTGTGCCCTCGGGGATCGGCGATGGAGGGACTGTCACGATTGAGGTCGGCGCCAGGTCAGACAGGGAGAGCACCTGCACGGGCACGCAGGCCATGTTGTTCGTCTCGTCTGTCTCGGCGACAGAGTCGTCCGGGTCCGCCACGACGCATATCTCGTGGCCCCCGACCCCTGATGCGGTCCACTGGACCTGAGCGATGTCGCTCCCGCCAGCGGAGATCGGACCGACGGGCACATCCCCGTCAATCGCCGGAGAAGGCGGGATCCCGTCGTGGAAGCGGACGGAAGTGGCGGGTGAGCTCGCGAAGCCCGCGTTCCAGATTGCAGCAGTAATCAGGATCGTGGAACCGTTCGCGAATGGCGGGGCCGGCAGGAACGAAACATCCGACGGCGTGACGGCCAGGTCGGGAAGGGCGACCACAGTCAGGTTCGTGCAGGCACCGTTGTTGTTCTCATCGAGCTCAGGAATCGCGTTCAGCGGGTCCGCGATCACGCAGAGGGTGTAGTCACCCGCCGCCGGGGGCGTCCAGGACATCCCGACCGTTCGGCTGCCGCCAAGGCGTGTTATCCCGCCCAGGAGAACAGACCCAATCGGAGTCCCGCTCAATCCTCCGTTCCGGAACTCGACGTACACGTTCGTCGCGTTCACGAGGCCCCAGTTCCTCACGGTGGCGGTTATGGAGACAGGTGTTCCCAGAAACACTGGGTCGGGTGTTGCCTGAACGCTCTCCATGGCCAGCTCGACCATGTCAGGAGCGCCAACCTCGATGAAGTACTCCCAGTGGGACTTGGACATGTTGACAGAACGGGGGCTCGGGTAGTCGGGGAGATTGTTGAAGTCCTTGGCGGGATAGGTGGCCGCCGCAGACGAGGAAAACCAGAACAGTTTGAAAGGATTCCCGATGTGAAGCACGCGGTTGTAATCGTCGTAGTCGTATCTGACGTACGGGACACGGAACCACCTGGCTTCTCCCTCCGAATCCGTGGTAGCCAGTTGAGTGGACTGTCCGATTGTGCCCACCTGGACCGTCGCAGCAGGGAGGGGACGGAGGTTCTTGTCGAGGACGCGTGCGTCGAGGTAATTCTCAATCGTGAGGTCCGAGCCTGCCTCGGCAATGAGAACCTTGTCGGAATCAAATGAGTTGTTGACAGCCACGGCGTGCCAAGGTAGCCCGCCAGTGACTATGTAAAAATCCCATGCCTTGGTGTTTCTGAATGTGTTGTTCGCGATTTCCTTCGCCTGACATGCTCCCGCGTCGAAACCGATGTACTGATTCTCGAACGTGTTTCCTATGAAGCTTGAAGTCGATTCGGGCCAGCATCTGACACTTCTGTTCGCCCCTCTGACTGTGTTTCCGAGAAACAGGGTCTCGGTTCCCCCCAGAGACCAGATTCCGGTCGGGAAGCCGATGATTGTATTCCCAATGACCCTTCCGTGGGAGAGCGCACCATATGAATTCTCATTATGTATCCCCGCAGATCCGGTTTCGTTAGAAACTGTGCCCGTCCAAATCATGGTGTTGTTCTCTATCAGAGGATCTCCCCTACCGCCGAAAACGATGCCGATGGTGTCTGACAGAATCGTGTTGCCGACGATTTGAGAGTCGCCGTCAAAGGCGTAAACCCCTACCGCGCTCTCAATTGTGTTGTCCAAGACAAGAGGCGCGCTTAACCCCACGGAACCGCCGACCGCGACATTGCCTCGGATCGTATTGCCGATTATCTTTGCGTGTCCTCTATGGGCTACAAGCCCCCCTGCCGAAACTCCACTTTCTCCTGTGAACTCAATGGTGTTCCCGATGAAGCTCGCGTTCGTGAGATCCATGTAGACCGCCCCTCCACCCGTATGCGCAATCCAAGTTCTGGAGATGGACGGAGAGCCCCCGCTGATCCATACAGCCGACGCCTCCGCGTCCCTTATTTGAGAGGAGTCGACGGAGACATTGTCAGACCATATCACCAATCCGCTTGGGACATATTCTCGGGTATAGAGGTCATCTCCCCAGAGGTACTCTATCGTGGAACCGATGATTGAGGCGCTCCCCAGGATGTCGAAGTGGTACCTCAGGCCGTACACGGTGTACTGCATGGGCGGGACAGGACCCGTGTGAACGGTGGTAGTCGTCTTGTCATACGCCGTGATTGTCGAACTCTTGACCAAGAGTCGCCCATCAGCATAAACGAGTATCCCGTACTGCCCGTCAATGGTCGAATTGATCATCAACGTCACATTGTCAAGGGCGAGACTGCCGCCACCCTGTATCGTCAGGTTGCCGTCGAGGACAATGCTTTCATTCGACCTCTGCTCCACCTGGCCCGGACCAATCGTCCAATCCGAATCCATCTCGACGGACGGGTTCGCATCCGAGCGTGAATCGAGCTTCGCGGCATGAGGATGACCTGCCGCGGAGCGATTCAATTGCGTGCCGCCTGCGCCCAAGTCAAGAGTCGAAGCGAACCCTAGGAGAACAAGCATTCCAATGAGGACTGCGCTCGATGCTCGTCTCCGCCCATGCCCGGTTGACCTCCACTTGATCAATCTAGGTCCCATACCCCATTGGCCGCGACGAGTATTTATGCTGTGTTGAGCGGCGTTGTAATCCTTCTTATATCTAACGGAGCGGCCCATCGGGCTACCTCTGGGCTGGCTGGTGCGTGTGCATCACTTCTCCGCCGCAGCGCGTGTCAATCTTCTCACTCAGGGCGTCACGATTATCGTGTAGAAGTACACATAGCCGTCGTCGCATCCGGCGGCAATCTGCGGCTGTATTCGTGCGATATCGCGACGACTTGCACAATGCCTCCGGTCCTGTCCCTGCTGACGCTGGAATCCCCCTCCCTGAATGGCGAAACGTAGTAGTCATAGCCTCCCGCGACACTGAAGCACGAGGTCCCTGATGGGCAATCCGCCACAGACATGTCCACGGACAGGCTGAATGAACTCATAGTCCATTGATTGCTGGGGCTGTCGTCGCAGACGATGTACTGTTCAGCTTAGCTGTCACTGCCTTGGCTCCTGCCCACCAGCGACCTGACTGAAATCTGCGTGGCGTTCTGTTTTTACGCGTTCGTGACGCCGAATCCGGTTGCACCACTGTTGTCTAGCCCTTCGATTCGAGCGTTTGACGAAGATGGTACGAGCGTGGTACGAGCGTGGAACGAACATGGTACGAACAACTGACGAACAACGGTCGAACAACGGTCGAACAAGCGCCCATACGAACAGGACGTTTCCCTCCATGGGCGGCACCTTGCCCAAAAAGCCTTTAGCGCGACTGCGGATGCAAGCGCGGGTATCCAGATGAAAGCCGTCGTCTTCCACAGGCATGGCGGGCCCGAAGTCCTCCAGTATGAAGAAGCCCCCGATCCCAAGGTCGGTCCGAAGGATGTGCTGATCCGCGTCAAGGCGGCGAGCTGCAACCACAACGACGTCTGGGCGAGGAAGGGGCTCCCCGGAGTGAAGTTCGACCTCCCGCACATCTCAGGCAGCGATGTCTCCGGCGAGGTCATCGAGGTCGGGAGTGCCGCGACCGGCATCCAGGTCGGCCAGAAGGTCCTCTCTCATCCCGTGCTCAGCTGCCGCACGTGCGAGTGGTGCACATCCGGACAGGAGTATTTCTGCCGCCAGCTCAAGATCTGGGGCTTCCAGACAGGCCCTTACGACGGCGGGTATGCGGAGCTTGCGAGGCTACCCGAGGTGAACGTCATACCGGTACCGCCAAACCTGAACTGGGAAGAGGCCGCCGCGATACCGCTGGTCCTGCTCACCGCTTATCATATGCTCGTGACGAGGGCGGAGCTGGAGGCTGGTGAGGATTTACTCCTTTGGGGATCATCCAGTGGAATCGGCCACATCGGCATCCAGATAGCGAAGGTGCTCGGCGCTCGAGTGATCGCGGTGGCGGGAACGGATGAGAAGTGCGGTAAGGCGAAGGCGCTTGGAGCGGACGATGTGATCAACTACAATACACAGGACATCACGTCGGAAGTGAAGAAGCTCACGAACAAGAAGGGCGTGGAGGTCGTCTTCGAGCATACCGGTCAAGCGACCTGGGAGAGGTCGATAGCGTCGATGGCCTGGGGCGGCAGGCTGGTGATCTGCGGCAACACCACCGGCTTCGAGGCGAAGACGGACCTGCGCTTCCTCTTCAACAAGCAGCTGTCCCTGCTCGGCTCTCACCAGGGCAACAAGGCGGAGATGATCAAGGGTTTAAAATGGGTCGAGGCAAGGAAGGTCAAGCCCATCGTAGATAGGACGTTCGCCTTGAAAGATGCGGCGAAAGCCCAAGAGACCATGGAAAAAGGACAGCACTTCGGTAAGATCGTGCTCAAGCCTTAGAACTGAGAGCCCTCTTCACCGCCGCCTGCAGCACCTCGTAGTCCGGGAACCTTCTTTCCTTTGTGCTAGAATAGACCAGCTTCCCGCCGACCTTGATATCGTAGACGCCCTGGTCGCCCGGTACCAGTTTCACCGCCGTGATATCCTCGCCGAACTCGGTAAGGAGCTGCTCGGTGTGCTTCATCGCGAGGGGCAGGTACTTGCAGGGGACGCAGTATTTTATCTCGACCGTGACCATTTCTCTTGCCTTATATTATCAAACCTCTCTGGACTAGTTAAAGTTGTCCCGCCCATGGAAGATGAATGAGCCTCATTTTCAAAAGCCATTAAGAGGATGATTGCCCTCTTCTTGCCGTGTTCGACTGGCGGCGGGCGGGCAGCTGGTGCGGGCTCGCGGGATCATCGATATTTCTCGTGGCCTGGGCCACGGCGATTGCGGCGACCCCCCGCTACAGCTTCGGAGGTCAGTGGGTCAGCGATCTCGGCGTTGGGGCGGGTGCCTCGTTCTTCAACGCCGGTGCGATCATGGCGGGAATGCTCTCAATCCCGTTTGCGGTCACATTGGCGCTCGTTCTCCGTCCTTCTCGCCTCGGGATTGCAGGCTCGATGTTCCTAGCTCTGGCGGGAGTCTTCCTCATGGGAGTCGGCGTTTTCACCGAGAACGCGGGCGAGACGCATTGGATCGTCTCGATATCATTCTTCTCTCTCATGCTAATATCGATGACGCTGCTGTCATACCCGCTGTTCCGCTCCGCCACCATGGGTCCGTGGAGTGGCCAGTTCACCGCCACGATCATGCTGATTGGCGTCGGCTTCGTGGCTCTCTACGGAATGGAATCCCTTGCGGAAACGGTCGCCGTCCTGCTCATCGCCATCTGGTCGCTGGCGATCGCGTGGAAGCTCCGCTGGTACCTATGTGTCGTCTTCCCGCAAGGGGCTCCTGGCGGGCGCTCCATGCGTTGACCGCTTCAGCTTGGCTACTGCTTCCCGGCGGTCTTCTGGAGATACGCGCCCATCCGCTCGAATTCATTCTTGAAGGTGGCGTAGTCGTAGTCCTGCGCGTGGATCATCGCGCTCCAGAACGAAGTCCAGCCTGCGAGCGTGGCGACCTCCGCGAGTTCCTTCTCTGTCGCGCCGTTCATCTTGGCCGCCCCCATGTGAAACAGCTGGCAATAGGGGCACTTGATGTTTGCGGCGACTGCGAGCCCGATCAGCTCCCGGTACTTGGGCGGGATGTCCGATTCCTCGATCGAATACTTCCTGAACAACGGCCACTCCGCGACAAGAACGTCCTTGGGCAGGGCTTTCATGAATCCTGGCACAAATCCGAATGTCTTCTTCACGTCATCTAGTGTCTTTTCGTATTGGTCCATGTCATCACTCCCTTGTCTTCAGGGGTTTTGGTATACCTAACAAATGGTGCCGTATAAACATTCGCCATATGGCCGCGGCAGTGTCAGCCTCATCCTGGCTCAGTTCGACCCAGTGCCCAATGGGAGGATTGGTCCTTAACAAGATTGATGTGCCCCTTCGCACATAGCGGTTGGGAGAGCAGAATGGCCTTCTACCAGACCGGGGAGAGAGTCCGCGCGGGCAGGTTCCGATGCGCGGGATGCGGAGTAGATCTGAAGATTGACAAGGACGGCGAACGCCTCCCCGAGTGCCCGTGCGGGTCGCGCAGCTACGAAGGACATGCGTCCCTGAAGGCCCGATAGGATCATTCGAGGTTCTCGACATACCTCTGCGCGTCGACCGCCGCCTGGCAGCCGTATCCTGCGGCGGTGACCGCCTGCCTGTACCTGTGGTCGTGCACGTCCCCCGCCGTGAACACCCCGGGGACGCTGGTCATCGTGTTCTCCTTCTTGACGACGTAGCCCTTTTCATCCATCTCGACATGCCCCTTCAAGAAGGCGGTGTCCGGGTCGTGGCCAATCGACAGGAACACCCCGTCAGCTTTCAACTCGGTCACATTCCCCGTCTTGACGTTCTTCAGTCGGATGCCCTCCACCTTCGTCGAGCCCAGGATCTCCTCGATAACCGTGTCCCACATCCAGTGGATCTTCGGGTTCTTCATCGCCCTCTTCTGCATGATCGGGCTGGCCCTGAGCTTGTCCCGCCGGTGGATCACGGTCACCTTCATGCACATGTTCGTCAGGTAGATCGAGTCCTCCATCGCGACATCCCCGCCGCCGATGACGACGACCTCCTTGTCCTTGAACAGGAACCCGTCGCACGTCGCGCAGGCCGAGACGCCCTTGCCCCGCAACCTCTTCTCGCTCGCAAGCCCGAGCCACTTCGCCTTCGCTCCGGTGGCGACTATTACAGCCTTCCCCTCGTAGGCGGTGTCGCCGATGAAGACTTTCAGCGGTCTGCCAGAGAAGTCGACGGTGGTCACGTTGTCGTCGACGAACTCCGTCCCGAACTTCTCCGCCTGCTTCCTCATGAGGGTCATCAGGTTGGGCCCCATGATCCCGTCGGGGAATCCAGGGAAGTTCTCCACCGTGGTCGTGAGCATGAGCTGCCCGCCGGGGAGGCGGTAGCTGTCGTCGACCGTGGGGCCGCCTGCGATGCAGAGGACTTTCAGATTCGCTCGGCAGGCATAGATTGCGGCTGTGAGACCCGCGGGGCCGGAGCCGATGATTAAGACGTCGTACATGGCGCGACTTAGAACGCGCGCTCCGTCAAAAACTTTCCCCGACCGCGCGGGGGCACCCGAGGAGCATCAGGCTTAAAGCCCCCTGAGAATAATATCCAGCTCACATGGCTCAGCAGAAGACCATGACCGTATGCCCCGAATGCGGGGCGAAGGTCCGCAAGGAGAACCTTAGAGGGCACGTCGACAAAGTGCACAGGAAGGCGGCTGCCGCGAAGGAGAAGACTCCGGAGCAGACGGCAAGGCCGACCCGCCCGAGAATCAAGGATCGGCGCAAGGTGAGCCCCTGGCCCGCCATCGCCCTTGCCCTCCTCATGGCCGTCTCGAGCCTGGGAGCGTACGCCATCTTGACGCAGACACCTAGCAACCCGAGCAACAACCCGCCACCGTCCGGCAACCGCAAGGCGGCAATCGCCACGAGCATGGGCACATTCACGATTGAACTCTACGAGGATAAAGCTCCGCGGACCGCCGGGAACTTCATACGCCTGGCACAGGCGGGCTTCTACAACGGCCTGATCTTCCACAGGGTCGTGGCCGACTTCGTCATACAGGGCGGGGACCCAAACGGTGACGGCACGGGAGGTTCGGGGCAGACCGTTGATTGGGAGAATACGGGGCTGACGAATGTCAAGTACGCAGTCGCAATGGCCCGCTCAGGAGACCCGAGCTCGCCCCAGGGCGCGAACACCGCCACCAGCCAGTTCTTCGTGAACCTGAAGGACAACCCCAGTCTGGACAGCTACACCTATCGCTTCGTCGTCTTCGGAAAGGTCATCAGCGGGCAGTCAGTCGTCGATGCAATCGGACAGGTGAGCGTGGACTCGAACGACAAGCCGTTCACTCCTGTGGTCATGAACACGGTCACCATCACGAGCTGAGCGCCCTCACATACTTGGGGAACGTTTATTCACGCCTCTTTCAATGTCCTCGCGGTGCAGAGAATCCAGCAGCTCGGTCAAGGAGAAGAGAGGCCCAGGATTGCCGTCGTCGGCTGCGGCGGCGCCGGGTGCAACACGGTCCACCATCTCCCCGCCACTCCTGGCCTGGAGATCATCGGCCTCAGTGACGTCCCTCACCCGTCTCTCCTCGGCATCAAGCACCGCGTCCTCATCTCAGAAGAAGAACTCAAGACGATCGCAACGCTGGACGACTCGGTCGCCCGCGGTTTGGAGATTGACGCCGAGAGGCTGATTGCGCGCGAGCTCATCGGGTTCGACATGGTCGTCGTCGTGGCCGGTCTTGGCGGGAACACTGGTGGAGACGGTGCGAACGCTGTCGCGCGCGTAGCTCGCGTCCACAACATCCCGGTGTGGGGGATCGTGACCCAGCCCTTCAAGGCGGAAGGGTCCAGGAGGAGGATGGCGAGCCAGGACAGCCTCGACAGGCTGCGCAAGAGGTGCCCCGGGGTCCTCGCCTTCACCAACGACGAACTCCTGGAGATCGCGCCGGAGATACCGATCATGAGGGCATTCGCAATCATGGGGCAGATAATGGTCAAGCCCTTGGAGGCGATGTCGAAGCTGATCACGAAGAGCGACATCCGCCTCATGCGTGAGTTCTTCGCAGGGTGCCGCGAGCTCAGGCTCGGGATCGGCGAGGCGAAAGGCCCTCACAGGTCATTCGAGTCCGTGATAGACGCGTTCGCCTCGCCCTGGATGAAGTTCGATGCGGAAAGGGCAAGGCAGGCGATGGTCTTCATCAGCGGCTCGAAGGTCGACGAGGACATCGTCAAGGATGTCTTGCACAACGTCTCGCTCCGCGCGCCAATCGCAGAGGTGCTGTACGGATCTTACACGGAGGGAGAGGGCGAGATAATCAGGGTCAGCGTCATGGTCCCGCCGCCATGAGCGACCTGCCCATCACGTGCCTTTCCATTTTGAAACCCATCTTCAGGTAGAGGGGTCTCGCGCTTTCATTGCCATCAGCGACCTCGAGCTTGACCTTCTCCAGTCCCTGATCCCGGAACCACTTGAACGCGAACTCTATCAGCTGCCTGCCAACGCCCTGCCGCCTCGCCCATTCGGCCACGTAGATGTCGAAGATGAACCCGTACGGCCTAGACGAATAGAATGGCATCGTCTGCCCGAGGAGTATGTGCCCCGCGGGTGTTCCCCGCTCATCTTCCGCGATGAACAGGGTGTTCCGGGGGTCGTCTAGGTAGGGGCCGGCGGCCTGCCTGAAGTGGCTCTCGAACTCCCGCCTGTCCATCCCTGCCCTCTCATCCTCAGGTATGTCCCGCCATGTCGTCTCCAGGGTCGCCTTCCAGAAAGCCTCGCGGTCGGCAGCCTTGGCGTCCCTTAGCCTCACTCGCATGATTGCCGCTAGGCAATGGAGGATATTAGACAGTTGGTGGAATCCGCCAATCCCTCCCGCCAGCTCTTTTTCGGCGGTGATAACCAGCGCGGTGCTATCTAATAGCCTCGCCCGCGCTAGATTCGGACGTGCTCCAGCCCCAGTGCCTTCGCTGCGGGGCTATGTCCCAGGCTCCTCTGTGCAGCAGGTGCCTTTCATTCCTCGCGGCGCACAGACCCCTCCTCTTCGATCCGAAGGTCGATCGGGGGACATCGGTGGTCGAGCTGTTGGGAAAGGGCGGGAGGCTCATGGCGACCCTCGACCCGAAGAAGCCGCTATTGGCTTTCGACGAACCGCCCCTAGACTGGAAGTCCGAGGCGGCGGCCGAGTTCATCCTGAAACACATGGGCTTCAATGGCGGCGCTCCAGACAAGCTGACGCTGGGCGACGCCGAACTTCTCCATGATATCCTGTTCCATTTCTCGCAGAGGCCCCTGAACCCGGGGAAACTCGAATCCAGACTTCAGGCGTTGAAGAAGCGCCTTGCCGAGGTCCCTTATCTCCCGCAAGTCGAGGCGAACCTCAAGAGTCAGGCGCCGCCAGTGTTCGCACAGGCGGTCGCCCCGGCGGTCTCGATCACACAGCCGGTCATCGAGCGACTAGAGGAGGCGCGGGGGGTGATTGAGCTGCCTTCACCGCCCCCCGACGAGCCCGAACCCTTGCCGCCAGAGCCTCCAGACGCCCCCGAGCCGGAGATACCGCCGCTGGAGCCGCCACCGCCCCCCCTGCCAGCGCACATGCCCCCTGGGCCGGGAGAGCAGCGCCCCCAGACCCCGCCAGTTTCCGAAATCGTCACCGCGGCCGCCGAGCTTGAGCAGCTTCAAGCGGAGATCCAGAGGCTGTCCATGCTCAAGGCGCAGATGGGGAGGCAGAGGGACGAGATTCAGAACGTGCTCCAGGTCGAGAGGTCCGCGCTGGAGGAGCGCGAGGTCCTCGTGACCGCCCAGGCGGCCACCTTGCAGTCACGGGCGAGAGAACTCACGGAGAAGGAGAAGGATCTGAGCTCGAGGGAGGCGGAAACGGCCAGGCAGAGGCGCCGCCTTGACCTGACCGAGTTCCTGATGTCCGTCCCAGAGCTGGAGAGGAAAGACCTCCAAGTTCTGCGCGCGAACTACCAGGACCTGGAATCGCTCAAGTCCGCGACACTCGACGACCTCATGGCGGTCGGGGAGCTCGGCGAGGCGAAGTCCAGAGAGCTGTACGCCGCACTGCACCCAAGCTGGTCAGACGAGGACGAGGACCTCGCCACCAGGGCGCAGGCGCTACTCGAGGTAGGCGACTATCACGGGGCGCTCCAATGCTACGATTTCATGCTGAGGAAATCCCCCGAGAGCGAGAACCTCTGGTTCAACAAGGCAGAGGTGCTCGGGATGATCAATGACCGCGAGGGGGCGCTCCAAGCCTACTCGCGCGTGCTCGAGATCAACAGGAACAACGCCATCGCATGGCGGGAGAAAGCAGACCTCCTCTTCGAGGCGAGCAGGATCGAGGAAGGGATACGCGCGCTCCGCAGCCTCATCGAGGTCGACCGCGGGAAGGTCGACATAGTGCTCGCGAAGGCGGAGCAGGTCGCCGCACAGGGCATGGAGAGAGACGCCGTCCTGCTCTACAACGCGATCCTGGAGGCGGACCCGGGGAACGTGAAGGCGCACCTCGGACTGGGAGACTGCCTGGTGAAGCTCGGCGACTGCGACATGGCGGACAAGATGTACACCCGGGCCCTCGGCAGAGACCCTCAGAACCCGCGCGCCCTCTACAGGAAAGGCTCGATGCTCAACCGCAGGGGGAGGTGGGGGGCGGCACTGCAACTCTTCAACAGGGCGATCGCTCTGGACTGGAACTACGCCGACCCATGGATTGGCAAGGGCGAGTTGCTGCTCAAGCAGGGAAAACCATCCGAGGCTCTGGACTGCTACCAGAAGGCAATCGAATTCGGACCTGAAAGGGCAGACGCCTGGGCGGGCAAGGCCCTGGTGCATCTGGCCAGAGGGGAGACCGAGCAGGCCAACGCCGCGATGGCGAAAGCGGAGGAGCTCGAGCCTGAGAGCGAATCGCTCAAGGAAATCAAGAAGGTCGTCGAGCGCGGCGCTCGAAAGGGCGGTCACGAGCCGCGCAGAGTCATCATCAGGGAGGATTCCGACGAGATCCTGAAGGCCGTCCTGAAGGACTCGAAGGGAATCAGCGAGTCGCAGATACTGAGGAGACTGGCGGACATGGCCCTCGATGCTGGGGACCTCGAGGAGGCTCTCAAGAGCTACTCGGAGGCCCTCGCGACGGATGAGAACGATGCCGACGCCTGGTGCGGCAAGGGCCTGGTCCTCCGCAAGATGGGGCGGTTCGAGGAGGCGGCGGAGGCCTACGACCGTGCCCTCAGAATCGACCCGGACAGGGAAGACGCGAAGCATGGCCGCGAGGCCTGCGCGAAGGAGGAGGCGGCAAAATGAGCGAGACAGGCAGTAGCCTCCCCAGCGTCGTCAGGCTCGAAGAGGCCATGGAAGCCGGCCACAAAGCCATGCGCTTGGAACGCTGGAAGGACGCCATGGGCTTCTTCCGGATGTCCACGGAACTCAAGCCTCTATGCGTCGAGGCATGGCTTGGCCTGGCGATGGCCCTGAGGCGCAGCGGGAATCTCCGCGGAGCGGTCGATTCCTACCAGAAATCGCTTGAAATCAATCCCGGCAACAAGGACGCTTGGACAGGGCTAATCGAGACGCTCCACGAAAGGGGGATGTACAAGCAGGAGATCGAGGCCTGCGACTGCTTCCTGCGTCTGTATCCGAGATCCGATGACGCTCTCCTGAACAAGGGCGTTGCCCTGCATTCGCTGGGGAGATTGGAAGCCGCGCTCGAATGCTTCACGCAGGCCGCCGACCGCAGACCGGACAGCGTGGCGGCGCTCAACAACAAGGGAGCCCTGCTTCTCGGGCTCGGGCGACTGGACGAGGCGCTGGAGGCATTCGACTCCGCGCTGACGCTGGAATCCCAGCACGAGGACGTCTTGAGGAACCGCTGCCTGCTGCTGATCCGCCTCGGGCGTTACAGCGAGGCCGTGCGCGCGGCGGAACAGATGCTCGCGGTGAAAGAGGAAGGATGGCTCTGGATGCTGAAGGGGCTCGCCCACGCCGAGCTCAGGGAAGTGCCTCTCGCACTGCAATCGCTGGAGAGAGCGAAGGAACTCGACTCGAATCTCGAAGGGTTGGAGGGGGCGCTCGACAGGATTCGCAAGCTCAAGGAAACCATGGAGGAGGCGGAGAGGAGACTGCCCGACAAAGAGTCGGAACAAAAGAAGGGAGCGGAGACACCTGCCGCGATTAGTCCTCAGGTTCCTCCTCAAGGTGTCGCCGTGATTCTCAACCATCTCGGCTACCCGACGGAGGCCCTGCGCATCTGGCAACAGTCGATGGACAAGGACTGCCCCGACGACTGGCTCGGGCTGGGGAAAGCGTTGATGGCGGGCGGAGAGAAACAAGCAGGGGAGAGATGCCTCTCCGAGGCCGCTAAGCGGGCCGGGGAGGATGGAAACGCGACCGAGTTCCCCACCGACGAACTCCCTTCACTTTGGCGGGAAATCTCGAAGCATGTCTCCGAGGAACGCAAGAATGAGGCCATGGATCTGCTCTCCCGGGCACTGGAGCACAGGGGAGACCTGGAGCACGGCTGGG
>Ga0315285_10000896_pt1 | contig 31125 bp, 25 predicted proteins | sample YL17G09_36_MG_FD_203698 | JGI IMG/M metagenome (GOLD analysis project Ga0315285, IMG submission 203698) | Sediment microbial communities from Yellowstone Lake, YNP, Wyoming, USA - YL17G09_36 | ecosystem: Environmental > Aquatic > Freshwater > Lake > Sediment | place: USA: Wyoming | collected...
TGGAGGGCGGGGATCGGCAGACGCTCACCCCGGCCGGGCATTGCGCGGAGAACAACCACATCCACCACTACAGCCGGTGGAACCGGATGTACCAGCCGGCGATCGCGCTCAATGGCGTCGGCAACCGCGCCGCACACAACCTCATCCACGACGCGCCTCACCAGGCGATCGCGTTCAGCGGTAACGACCACCTGATCGAGTACAACGAGATTCACGATGTCTGCACCGAGTCGAACGATGCCGGGGCGATCTACAGCGGGCGCGATTGGACCTGGCGGGGCACCGTGATCCGGAACAACCTGTTTCACGACATTACGGGCTTCGAGGGGCGCGGCTGCGTGGGCGTCTATCTCGACGACATGCTGTGCGGAACCACGATCGCCAGCAACATCTTCCAGCGCGTCACGCAGGCCGCGTTCATCGGGGGCGGCCGCGATAACACGATTGAGAACAACATCTTCGTGGACTGCCGGCCGGCGGTTCATGTCGACGCGCGGGCGCTGGGGTGGGCGAGCTATCACGTGGACACCACCATGAAGGAGAGGCTGCTCGTGATGCCTTACCAGCAGTCGCCCTGGCGGGAGCGTTACCCGGAACTGGTCAACATCCTGGACGATGACCCGGCGGCCCCGAAAGGCAACCTGATTGCGCGCAACATCTGCGTCGGCGGCGAGTGGGAGGACATCGAGGACGCCGCGCGACCGCTGGTGCGCTTCGAGTCCAACCTGCTGGGCCAGGACCGACACTTCGTTGACCCGGCCCATGGGAACTCCCAGCTCCGGCCCGACTCGCCGGCGTTCAAGCTGGGCTTCCAGCGCATCCCCATCGAGAGGATCGGGCCCTACCCCGACCCGCGTCGCGGGTTCTGACCGGGGGCTGGCGCGGACCGCATACGTTGCGTCGCGGTCGGCTACTCGTATGGGACCTACCGTATCGCGGACGAGGTGAACCGGGGCCACATGGCGATCTACGTGGCGAGAGCCTTTGAGTTGCCGAGGTAGACTAGCGCGTGGCGTGGCCGGAGGTGGCTACACGGCGCTCCGGCAGACTCTCATCCTTCCTGTCCCGTCCTACCGCCCTGGTTCTCCAACCGCCTTCAGCGACCGAGCGATCTTGAGCATGACCGCCTTGCTGACACGTCCGGAGATGACGACCTTGGTGTGTGAGCCCTTGGGGAGCCACGTCAGGGAGGGGGTAGCAATGTAGGATGCCGTCCCGCCAGGGACCTTCACGTGCTCGCCGCCCGGCGCATCGTTGGGCCGCTCGAATTCTGACACCTGGCTCTGTCGAATGCTCAGCGACATCCCGCGCGGGAGCGCATAGGTGGCGGTCATCCGGAGCGTTTCAGGTCCCCACTCCCCGGCCTTCCTATCGCCGGTCAGCCGGACGAGCTTCGCGCCCCGGGGCAAGTACGTCGGCCGGTAGATCGGCATGGACAGGAGCGAGGCCGCGGTGGCGAAGTCGGGCAAGATGACTTCCTTCTGCCGAGTGAGCTTCAGTGCGATGGCGGAGCCGGCCATATCGAGCAACTCATCGGCTGGCACATCTGTCGCCTCCAGCATCGCCTGGACGCCCTGCGCTCGCCAGGCGAGGATCAGCCCTGGGTATGGCTTCTGATGGCGGTAGAGCGTGGCAGGTCGGTTGTTGACTTTCACCTGTGTCACCTCCGCCGACCGCCTGAGTTCCGTGGTCATCTCCATGAGCGGCTGGGAGGCAATGCCGGTCTGCTCCGTGAACAGAATCACTGCGCCGGCGTGCTTTACGTAGGTCGCCGTCGAGCCCCAGCCATCGTCATCCGCGAACGCCCCGCTGCCGTTGCTCCGGAAGCCAGTCGGCAGGCGCGGCAGTATAAGGATGTGCTGGGCGAGGCCCGGCTTGTCCGGGAGGATGTCCAGGCCCCAAGGGATCCGTTCCTGCCGCGGGAGGAGGTCTTCTCCCAGCATATCGCGGATCCGATCCGCGTCCTCAATCCCGAGCCGGCCTTTGAACGTCACCGTGCCGGCCGGCATATCGAGCGCGAAGACGGCGGGGCCTATCCCCTGGTTGATGCGGACTTCCTGTGCGCGGAACTCGGCCTGAAAGGGTCCCTCGGACTCAACTCGGCCGGCCAGGGGAATGCCATACTCCTTATCCACCCAGGAAACCCGGCGCAAAGATGGAGATGGAGCCGTAGTCTCCATCACGAGCGCTGGCCGCCCGGCCACAACTTCTTCGGAGAGAAGACGCAGCCCCCTTTCGCCCCGCCGCGCGGACGCGATCGTGTCCGCGGGCGCCATCTGCGGACCCTGGCCCTTCAGCTCGCCCGGCAGCGGTCCAATCAGGAAGTCGTCCGGGAGCAACGCAATCTCGAAGGGCGAGTGTTCGCCGAGAGGAGCCAATACCGACAGCCGAGACAGCGGCATGTAGATACACACGCTATCAGAATCCGCGACGGCGGAATACGGCTTGGACCCCGTCACATCGATTCTCACCTGGTTCGGCCGCTTGTACCGCACGCGCAAGGTGCCATTCTTGTTTGGCGAGCTGCTCTCTTCTCCGGCGGATATGCTATAGGTGACATCCCAATCGTCAGCCTGCTTCCACCCTGGCAGGCCCGACGAAGCCCCGCGCACATCGCGCCCTGGCCCGCCGTTCTCAGCCGCACGCACCGCGGCAACTTCGGCGCCGGTTGCGCAAAGCAGCATGATGAGTGCGGCCAGCGCCGACTTCCTGACTCTCGTTCGGTCCCACATCCTGCCTGCCATCACAATGCCCCCTTTCGTATCGGTTGCCGCAGACGGCAGCTAGACTCCCCTTGCCCCGCTCGCCCCCGCATTCCGCCCCCGTGGCCGCGGGAACAGAAGTTACGTGCGGGTTGGCGGCTCGCTACCCCGGTGCTCAGGAGTGGCCTTCTCGGCCTTGGACGCGATACCGAGTAGCCCCTGGAAGAACCCCTGCCACACGAGAAGCGGGATGACAATCCATATCCATACCGAGACTAAGCTCAGGAGGATGCCTGCCGCGCGCCAGGCGGGATGCAGCAGTGGTCTCATCAGGTAGGACGTCACCAACGCTGGCACGGTACCGATGATCAGCCCGCAGACCACGGTGGCCCTTCGTCCAGTGCCGCGAAGCAAGTAGCCGGCAAGGGCCGAAGCTAGTACGAAGCCCGCGAGCAAAGCAGCTGCCAGACCATCGCTGCCGGGCCGAAGCACAAACCAGCACCCACCTATCACGGTAGCCGCAATCGCCCAACTCGCCACAGTAGCGACAACAAGGACGCGCACCCAGCCTCCTCCCAGGATGTCACCTGCCCATTTTACCCCCGCCGCCTCGAAACGGGAAGACGCCAGCCGCCTGGCTGAGCCTAGACGCAGAGGCCTACACGTGTTCCGGCCAGCTCCTCCTTCGCCACCGAGATCGGGAACGCCAGCAGCGGTTCAGGGGCCTTCTGTTCGTCGCGCCGCAGCAAGGACGCACCCCGCCTCCCGCAGAAGAGACCCAACGGAGGCAGGAACCGTGAACAGATTGGGTTTGCTGGTGGTGGCGGTGCTCTGGTCGTGCTCGCTGGCGGCGGCGGCCGGCGAGTCGCGGCTGCTGCTGGGCTTCGATACGGCCGCGGACATCGCGTCCATGGAGATTGACGGCGAGGCCGGCGTGCTCTCCACGGAGCACGTCACCCAGGGGTCTCACTCGCTGCGCGTCTCCGCCGGTCAGTACCTGCGCTTTTTCCGTCTGCCGGCCGACTGGAGCGGATTCGACGCCCTCGAGCTGGACGTCTACTCCGAGGCTACGGACCCGCTTTCGGTCTCCATCCTCATCGGGGACGAGGCCTGGCAGGCGAACTCCACCTACTGGAATCGCTACAACGGAGAATCCTCTGTCCGGCCCGGAGCGAACACGCTCTCCATACCGCTGGGAGGCCTCTACCGCGGCGAAGTCGGCTCGCGCAACAACGACCTGAAGACCGACATTGACGTCCACAAGATCGTGCGCCTCGATCTCGGGTTCAGGCCCAGCGGCAAGGGCGGTTTCATCTACGTGGACAACCTGCGCCTCACCAAGTGGTCGCGCCCGGCCTCCGTGCGCGCCTTTGACTTCGGCCCGCCGGGGCAGGCGGTCTCGCCGGGCTTCACACCGGTCTCGCCGGACTCGGTCTACTCGGATGACACCGGCTGGGGATGGGACCCCGCCGTTCATCCGGGCCGGGCCTCGGATGTCACCTTCCCCACCCGTCTGCTGCAAGATAGCATAGACATCGGCGATGCCACCTTCCGCGTGAAACTGGCCCCGGGCAAGTACCACGTGCTGGTCTTCCTCGAGTCCCTGGGCTACTGGGATGGAGAGCAGGCCCAGTTCGGCCGGCGCGTGGTCTCCGGTCGCGGCTGGGAAGTCACCCAGGAGCATGAGAAGTGGGGCAAGCTCGACTTCGTCTACCACTTCGAGGACATCGAGCCCTTGCCGGGCGCCGATCTCTGGGAGGCCTACCTCGGTTACCTGTTTCAGCCGGCGGAGGCCGATGTCACCCTCAGTGACGGCAACTTCGACCTGAAAGTGCAGGCCGATGGGCAGAACGCGAGGCGAGTGGCCGGCCTGATCATCTATCCGGCCGGCAACGCGCGGGCCGCCCAGTGGGTCACCGAGGCGGTGGCTGCGCAGCGAGACGAGTTCCGGTCGCGGGCGGTAGAGCTGCCCATGCCCGAGACCGAGCAGCCGGCGCCGATCACCCAGAGCGACCGGACGCGCGGCTGCGTTCTCTTCGTCCCTCCCGTTGACGAGACCGTTTACTTCTCCACTCGGCCCACCCCCGACCAACTGCGCGCGGAGTTGGAAACGTTCGCCGCGCGCGGACAGCTCGTCTCGCTCACTCTGGCCGTGCGCCCGCTGCGCGACCTGGGAGTCACGAAGCTCAGCATCTCCGATCTCACCGCCGAGAAGGGCGGGATCGCGGCCGACAGCATCGCGGTCTCCGTGGTCCGCCACCTGCCGACACGAAGCCTGGGCGGCATGATGTACCGGGTCACGCCCCGCTACCTGGTGAAGGCTTCTGAGGTCAAGCTGCCGGCGGACCTGACGCGCCAGGTCTGGATCACGTTGCGCGTCCCCAAGGAGGCGGAACCAGGCGAGTACCGCGGCCGGCTGACCCTTCGCCCGAAGGGGGAGGAGCCGATCACAGTGCCCGTGCGGCTGCGGGTGCTTCCCTTCGCCCTGGACGAGGCCGACTTCATCAGCGGCTTCTACGGCATCGAGCCCAACCTGCCGGTCGAAGGCACGGCCTATGACACGCTGCAGCGCGGGATCTTCCGGATGCTGCTCGATCATGGCCTGACTTCGTTCGCCGGCGGCCAGGCGATCACGTTCGGCGGGCTTGACCAGGCGGGAAATCCCATGCTCGACTTCGCCGCGGCCGACGAGTTCCTCGCCGCCGCGCGGCAGGCCGGCTTCCACCGCGAGTTCAACAGCTACGGCGGGTTCGTCGTCACCGGGCTCTACGACCCGTATGACTACGCGAAAGGCGAGACCGGCGCGGAGCTGGAGAAGAAGTACGGCCTGCCCTATGAGGAGATCGTGCGCCGGGTCTGGGCGGCGGTCGAGGCCCATGCCAAACAGCAGCAGTGGCTTCCCTTCACTTACCATCTCTGCGATGAGACCCGGGTGCTGGAAGTGGCCAGGCAGCAGCTCGAGCTAATGCGCCTGCTCAAGCGCGCGTCTCCCTGGCTCCAGACGACAGGAAGCTACAGCGTGTCGTTCCAGCCGACTGATGACCCGGTAGAGCTCGCGCTCCAGGACTTCTTCCGCACGCTGGACAGCTCCATGCTCAACAACCACGACGAGGCGGTGATGGCCAAGGCGCGCGAGCTGGGCAAGCGGGTCTACATCTACAACCAGGGGCAGAGCCGCTACTCGTTCGGCCTCTACCAGTGGAGCGAGCGCGCCAAGGGCGTCGTCGGGCGCTATCAGTGGATCGCTTTCATCCGGCATGGCTACGAGTACCTCGACCTCGACGGGCGCGAGCCGGACACAGGCGTGATCTTCTACGCCTCGGACGGCCTGCGCTCCACTCCTGCGCTGGAGCGAGCGGGGGAGGGGATGAACGACTTCCGCTATCTCCAGACCCTGGAGAACCTGGCCGCGCGCGCCGAGCAGTCGGGATCGAGTGAGGGCAAGCAGGCCGCGGCCGAGGCCCGCGCCTTCTTGACCGGAGTCGCCAACCGCATCGCCATCAACCAGCGGGAGCAACCGGCAGGTCTCGATTCGGACGCAGTGCGGCGAGAGGCCGCGGAGCGGATAACCGCCCTCCGCGCGGCCCTGCCGGCGGAGTAAGACCTACCGCACCCGATATGCTTCCCTTTCGGCGGTGACGCGGGTAGAATGCCCGCGTCGCTGCCGGCACGGCCGTCCCAAGCTCGCTCTGCATGGCGACCTGCTTTCGGCCGGTGACGGCGAGATCTAGAAGGAGGAGCATATGGGCGCTCGCACTCTAGCGTGTGCATCGCTGGCAGCGCTTCTCACCTGTGGAGCGGTGGCATCCGCGGGACAGCGGGGCGAAGGTCAGTTGGTCTCCGTTGACCTCAAGGACACTCCGCTTGAGGAGGCGCTGAAGGCAGTCTTCGCTGCTCAGCCTGGGCGGTACACGTTCACCTTGCCGGCCGGCATGGACCTTCCGCTCACCATATCGCTCCACAACGTGTCGCTTGACCAGGCTGTGACCGCGCTGCTGGACTTCTACAGTCACGCCTACGATCGCGACCTAACATATCATAGGGATGGCACTGTCTACGTCGTCGCCGACTCCGGCCATAAACGCGAGGCCGAACCGCCGCTGACGCTGGAGTTCAGCGCCACGCCACTCGCCGATGCGCTGGAAGCCATCTTGCACGGAACGCCCTACACGTTCAAGCTCGACGACCCAGGTCTGGCCGACCTGGTCGTGACTATGAGGATACAGGACACGCCGTGGTCGGTGGCGTTCACTGATGTCCTGGGTCAGTATGCCCTGTGGTATGACCAGAAGGGGAAGGTGCTCCATGTCTCCTCGGGCTCTCCTGAGCAACTGGCTGGGGTCGAGGGTAAGCTGGCCCCAGGCAAACACGCGATGCTGTACGTAACGGAGTTCGGGGCGCGAGACCAGTTGCGGCTGCGTGTGTTCCCCTACCTTGGCGCCGAGCAAGTGAAGTGGCCGGGCGCGGAGGGCCTGTGGCTGCGGTACTACCTGCCGTCTCCCTCCTTCAGGTATGTGGCCCTGTTTGTGGGCAGCTTCCCCACCAGAGCCTTCGTCCAGGAGCTGGCCACTCGGAGGACGAGGGAAGTGGCGAAGGGAGTTGATGTCGAGTATGGGCTCTGGAAAGGCGAGGACACTCTGCACCTACTCTCCGAGGACCGGGATGCCAAGCAGTGGACGGAGAGGATCTACGACGCTCAGACACGTCAGATGACGGCGGTGCAGGCCCATCCATCCGGAGAACCCGCCGACGCCGATACGCAGATCGTGGATCTGCTCAAGTCGCCCTTCGCGACCCAGATCGAGATCATCAGCAGCCTGATTCGCGGGCGCAAGGACACCGACGGCCGCGAGATCGTACTCCCGCTTGCTCAGGACGAGGTCGTAGGAGCAGTCCTCCGAGGAGCCGGGATCGCCTATGTGCCATGGGTGACAGCGGATCTCCCCGTCACGTATCCGGTCGCTACTGTCTCGCCGGACGGCGAGTACTTGGCGGTCACATCTGGAAGGTACGCGGTGTTCGTCATCTTCATATCCGAGTACGGCAGCCACGTGGCCCGGGTCATCCCGCTGACTGAGGTGGTCACAGGCGAGTCCGTGCGGGTGGAAGACCTGCGCTGGGCCACCGACTCAACACGCCTGACCTTCACCGAGGTGCACTACCATCCATCTGGTTCCTCCATGAAGCCGGGGGCCTCCCACTTCGTGCCGGACCCGCTGGACTCGACATACCTGGTGCGCATGTGCACACGCGAGGGCGACCAGCTAGAGACGCTGGCAGTCGGGCGAAATGCCTTCCTCCTTCCGCAGTCTGTGCCAGTGCCCCGGGTTCCGTAATCGCGGCAAGCGACCGTGTGCATTGGGGAGGCGTTTGCTCGTGTCCGCTCTCGGCGTTCGTCGAGGAGACCCTCTGCGGTTGCTCGGCCGGCGATTCCCCTTCCCGGCAGGACCGACTCCTGACCTGACCGAATCAGCAATCCGACCTTTGATCCTGCCTTCCGCCTGAGCGTGGGGGGCGCGCAAGGAGCACGCGTATGCGGACAAACTACAAGAAGAACCAGTCACCGCTCTTCCGGGTGCTCTCTGACGACCAGATCGAGGACATCCACCTGGCGGCGCTGCAAGTCCTGGAGCAGACGGGGACGCGGGTCTACCATGACGAAGGGGTGAGGTTGCTCCAGGAGGCCGGCTGTCAGGTGAGCGACGGCAACCTGGTGCGGATTCCGTCCTGGCTGGTCAAGGCCTCGCTGGCCACCGCGCCGGAGCGCGTCACCGTCGCCGGACGGGATCGCGCGAAACGCATCACCCTCGAGTACAACCGCATCTACTTTGGCACCGGGTCCGACTGCCCCTTCGTCCTGGACCCGTGCACGGATGAGCGCCGGCCCTTCACCTTCCAGGACGTCTACCACGCCGCCAAGATCGCCGAGGCTCTGCCCAACATTGACTTCCACATGTCAGTAGGGCTGACCTCGGATGTGCCGGCCACCACCTATGACCGGCACCAGCTCCTGGCGATGATTCAGGGGACGACCAAGCCGCTGGTCATCACCGCGGTGGACGAGAAGGGGTTGGCCGATCAGTACGAGATGGCCTGCGAAGCAGTGGGCGGGGCGGAGGAATTTGCGAGGGCGCCGCTCTTCGTCGTCTACATCGAGCCGTCGTCACCGCTGAACAACTCCCGCACCGCGGTGGCGAAGCTGCTCTACTCGGCCCAGGCCGGCATCCCGGCCATCTACACCCCCTGCCCGATGGCGGGTGGCACCGCCCCGGCCACGCTCGCCGGCGTACTGGTGCAGGGGCTGGCCGAGTGCCTCACCGGCGTGGTGCTGGCGCAGCTCAGGCGCAAGGGGGCGGCCGTCATCATCGGCGGCGTGGCCTCGATCGTTGACATGAGGACCACCATTCTCTCCTACGGCGCACCCGAGCTCTCTCTGCTCAGCGCGGCCATGACCGACATCACGAAGTGGCTGCGCCTGCCGATGTTCTCCACTGCGGGCTGCAGCGATGCCAAGGTGCTGGACGAACAGGCCGCGGCCGAGTCCGCCGTCTCCGTCGTGCTGGCCGCACTCTCGGGCGCAAACCTGATCCACGACGTGGGCTACCTCGAATCCGGGTTGACCGGCTCCTACGACATGCTGGTGATATCAGATGAGATCATCGGCCTGGTGAAGCACATCCTACGCGGCATCACAGTTGACGACGAGCATCTCGCCACCAATGTCATAGACCGCGTCGGCCCGGGCGGGCATTTCCTGGCAGAGGATCACACCCTGCGGCATTTCAGGAGCGAGTTCTGGTTCCCGGCTCTGTTCGACCGCACCCGGTGGGCCGACTGGCAGGAGAGGGGTTCCAGGCCGCTGGCCCAGCGAGTCCGAGCGAAGGTGCTCGACCTCATTGAGAGCTTCCACTCCGAGCCGCTCGACGCGGCGGTTGAGGCCAAGCTGAAAGCAATCATCGCCCGCGCCGAACGCCCGAAGCCAGCCAGCAAGCGGAGCCGCTGAGGCGGCAGCGTTGAGACGGGCCTATCTCTATACTCTCCTCATCGTGGTCTGCTGGGGGATCGGCCCGCCCACCAACAAGGCCCTGCTGCTCGCGAGAGGGCCGGGAGCGCAGCTCTCTCCGCTTCAGGTGGCCTTCTGGGCGATCGTGGTTGGGTGGGTCGCGCTGCTGGCTTTGATGGTGGCGAGGGACCGCGTTCGCCGCTTCGGTGATCTCGCCCCGCGCGGATGGCTCGTGCTGGCGGCGATGGGCTTCTTCGGATGGTCGTCCTACCCAGTGGCGCTGAACTTCGCCTTCGTGCGGATGCCCCTGCCCGACGCGCTGCTCATCAACTACCTGCATCCGGTGTTCGTCGTGGTCTTCCAGGGAACTGTCTTCGGTGCTATCGTCCGGCCGATCACAGGTTGGGAGCAGAGGCCCGACTACCAGCGCAGACCGGCGCCGGCGCGCCTGGCGCTCGCGCTGGGGCTCTGCCTGCTGGGCGTGGCGATCATCGCCACCAACGGCCAGCTCACCAGCCTGGCCGGCATCAGGTCGGCCTGGGGCGCGCTGGCTGCGCTCTACGCCGCCTTCGCCTGGGGAGTGTACTCGAATCTGGGCCGGTTCGTGCCCGTGCGGCCGGGGCGGGATGCACGGGGCCTCTCTGATGTGCACGCCTTCCTATCCATGACCTTCGGCCTGGCGATGCTCGCCGCGATACTGACCCTGACCCACCAGGTCCGAAGCGCGAGCGGCCTTTCTGCCAGCTTCTATCTGGGGCCGTCTGGGCCGGTTCACCTGCCGGCCTGGTGGCTGATCGCGGTGCTCGGGCTGGGAGTCTACTGCGGCAGCTACACCCTCTGGCTCTACGCGCTGGAGCTGGGTGGGAGATTCGGCGAGGCCCACAAGCTGCCGCCGCTCACTTACCTGGCGCCGGCGGTCGCGGTAACCTTGGGCTGGCTCATGCTGCACGAGCCCTTCGGCCCCGCGTTCTGGACCGGCGCGGCCTTGATCGTCGCCGGGAACGCGGCAAACGTCTGGCGACCGGCCGGGGTTGGACTCTCCCCCAGCAGGGAGAGAAGCTGAAGGTTGGGGCTCAGCTTCGGCGAAGCTGACGGCAACGCATCCGGCGGGCGGCAGAACGCGCTCGCCCGTTGATTTGCCAGCGGGGATCGGCGGGCTGAGCCCCGCGGCCGCAACGGTGGGGACCCGCCGATGACGACCGACAGGCAGCAGGGAGGGCCGTTTGGTCTGTCGGCTATGCGGGGCGGCCAACGCGCCACAACAGGCGAGCTGTACGGTCTGCGGCTGGCCGCTCGAACGGGGGCCGGAGGCCCGCGGGCCTCGTAGACGCAGGCAGACGCGGACTCCGTGGCCCATCTGGTTGGGTCTTTGCCTGGTATTGGGGGCCAGCCTGGGCCTGGTGGTGACGCGTGTCCGCGCGGATGCTCCGGTCGCGTTGGGCGCGGCGCTCTCGGGGGCTCTGTTGGGAGCCGTGGTCGGCGCCGGCCTGGGCACCCTGCCCGGGCCCGGCCTCCGGCTCCTGCGGAGGAGATGGTCGGCGGCCCTCGTCTTCCTGTTCAGCTTCCTGGATCGCCGCAGATTGTCGCGCGTGGGCCGCTCCTGCGAACGCAGTCTCGAAGAGAGCCCTGGCGATCTCGATGCACAGCTGCGGCTGGCGGCGGTGCGCTGGCTGGAGGGGACAAAGGACCGGTCGGAGCAGGTGCTGGCCCGGCTGGTCGAGCTGGCGGAGGCACCTGCCCTGGCTCGCCACAACTACGGCGCGGCCCAGGCGGCGGCCGGACGGCAGGCCCGGGCGGTCGAGGAACTGGAGCGGGCGAGAGCCCGCATGAGCGGGTCCACCAGGTTGCTCTGGAACCTTGGGCTCGCCCGCTGGCGGCTGGCGCAGTTGCCGGAAGCGGCCCAGTCCTTCCGCGATCTGCTGGCGCTGAACGCTCACCATAGCCTGGCCCGTAACGCGCTGGCGCTCACGCTGGCGCGCCAGGGCGAGTCGGACCAGGCGATCGCGGAGCTGGAAGAGGTGCTGAAGACGCGACGCCGCGACCCCGATGTGCTCTGCAACCTTGGCGTGATCCACCAGGCGAGAGGCGATCTCAGCGTGGCCGCGCGCTGCTTCACCGGCGCGCTCCAGCGCCACTCCGGTCACATCGCAGCCAGGTACAACCGCGGGGTCTGCGCGATGCTCCAGGGCCGCTATCAGGCCGCGATCGAGGACTTCGCGGCGCTGGGTCGAGTGGCCCCCGATCACGGCTGGGCCCTGGTTCAGAGGGGCATCTGCTGGTACCGGCTCGGCCAGACAGGCCGCGCGCTCGACTCCGTGCGGCAGGCCATCCGGGTGGCGCCCGGCGACTTCCTGGTGAGGTACAACGCCGGCACCTTGCTCCTGCGGGAGGGCCTGGCGGACCAGGCCACGCGGGAGCTGGAGAGGGCGTACGAGCTCGACGCGAAGAACGTGGATGTCATCCTGAACCTGGGCACAGCCGTTTACCTCGACGGGAGACCGCGGCAGGCGCTCGACCATTTCCACGCCGCGGTCCGCATGAACCCGCAGCACGCCCTTGCCCGCTACAACTGCGCCATCGCTTGTCACGTGTGCGACCTGCTCGACGAGGCGCAGCAGCATCTCGATGAGCTGACCGCGCTCTACCCCGACTTCCCCGAGGTCTTCAACGCGGTGGGGGTGGTGCGGCTGCTCCAGGAGCGGCTGGTCGAGGCGGTCGAGCAGTTTCGCCGCGCGGCCGATGTCATACCCAGAAGCGCGATCGCCCGCTCGAACCTGGGCTTGAGCTATTACCTGGAGGGAGACACGGCCGCCGCCGCCGAGCAGGCGCGGTACGCGGTGAATCTCGATCCCCAACTGGCCGCCGCGCGCGACCTGGTGGGGCACGCCGCGGTGGACCTGACGAACGTGGAGGAGGGGATCAAGCATTTCCGCGAGCTGGTCAGGCTGGAGCCCGCGAACCCGGACGCGCATGCCAACCTGGGTCTTGCTTACTATAAGGATGACCGCCTGAACGAGGCGATCGAATCCTACAAGCGGGTGCTGATCTTCGCCCCCCGCTCGCCCGAAGGGCACAACGATCTCGGGCTGGCCTATGCCAAGAACAAGATGCTGGCCGAGGCGGTCCGCCATCTGGGCCAGGTGATTGACTGGCGGCCCAGCAACCCGATCGCCCGCAGCAACCTGGGCCTGGTCTACTTCTTCAAGGGTGACACGGAGCTGGCGGTAGAGCAGTGGAGAGAGGTGACCCGGCTCTCCCCGGCCTACGCGCGGATGCGAGAAGCCACCCGGTTCTCGGCCTACGATGACCAGGAGATGATGATGAGGCCGATAGACCGGCGAAAACGCGCGCTGCAGTACCCGCCAAAGGTAGCGGCCTTCCGCCACAGCTTCCAGTTCGCGCTCGACGAGAACGACTACCGGATCGAGATCCCCTGGCCCGATCTGGCCGCGGCCGAGCGTTGGCAGGAGCGCGCCCGCCGCGCCCGCGCGGCGATGATGAAGCCGTGAGAGGCGGGCCCAGGCCTTGCGTTCGGCCGGGCGCAAGTGCATGCTCCCCTCGCGCTGCCGATGTAGCGATCGCCGGAGACTCGATGCTGGGACAGGAGCAAGCTCCTGCCCAACGAACAAGGAGCAGGGCATGGCGAGTCCACTATCACCTCGGGGAGATTCGCTACCGGCACACTCGAGGGGCCCATCGTCACCGACGGTATGCCGGCCTACTACGTCCCCGCGTCCGTGCTCCCCAGCGGGTCGGTGAGCATACCGGGGAGAGTGCCCTATAGAGAGATGCGTCTGATCATTGAACACAGCGACCCAGAGGCGGTGAGGATACTCCAGGAGGAGTTCCAGTCGCACCCATACCTGGAAGCACGTCCCCAGAGACCGTTTCAGCCAGGGGTTTCCCCTGGTGTGAACGCATTCTACCTGCCGATGCACGCTTTCGAGCAGATACCGTCCGTCCGGCTTCTCATCCACCAAGCGCACGTGTTCAGGACGAGGCAGGTGTTCTTTACAGGACCCAGGGATCTGACCAGGGGCTGGCCTCCTTTTCTCATCGCCGGAATCACCGTAAGGCCGGGCGAGAACGCTTTCGATCCGGGACTCGTGCCACTGACCATAAGGGCGGTGATAGCGGCAGCGAGGAGGTTCAATGCCCAGGGCCATGAGGTGATAGAGGCTATTGGGGTTGAGTCGGGCTTCACCCAGATCGACAAGCTGGCACCGCGGGAGGCGGCGCGGCTGATCCGCGCCGCCAACGACGAGGCCATGGCGGTTGCCGAGGAGAAGCTCGACGAATACGGGCGCGTCAGACCGCACCTCATCGCGATGGTGGACCTCCTCACGACAACTGGACGGAAGATATCCACTGAATGGCGGTGCCTTCTCGAGTTCAAGGGCAGGCGCTGCAAGTGCGCCCTGATTCTGGAAGAACTCCCTCGGCTGGGCATTGGAGAGAACGAAGGCGTTCCGATCGAGTTCCTCTGTCCTGAGACCGATAGGCCGCAACTGAAGGTCGGCGATGAGTTCACGCTATGGGAGGGCAAGAAGAGGATCGCCAAAGGCGTCGTCCGGCAGGTTCTGCCCGAAGCCTGATCCCGCCCAACCGCCAGCGGCGGGGCTACTTCCCGGCCATGCGGATCGAGCACGCCAGCAGCGGTTTGGTCACTTCCGTTTCACCGACCCGCAGGTCTATGCTCCTCCGAGCTGCCCATGTAGCGGCCGAGGTGCCGCGCGGTGCATGAGGGGCGGCCCTTCGGCAGGCTCAGGCTCGCCCGTAGGGCGTACGCCCGAGGGGCGGCGTCCCGGCCGGCCACAGGGTCATCCATTGTTGCCTGAGTCGCCTCGGGGACGAGGCTCCCACAACGGATCGGCCTCCCTGCAAGGAGCTTGCTGGCCTGCGGGCTTTCGGGTATCATGGCCAGGCCGTGAGCCCGCCCGCACACCGGGGTGGCACCGTAGCTCAGTGGTAGAGCAGGCGGTTCATAACCGCTGCGTCGCTGGTTCAAATCCGGCCGGTGCCACCAGTCCGCAACCCTGAGGTCGCCGAACGCCAGCGCCTCGTTCTTGTTGCCCCCCCTAGCCCCGCGTTGTGCCAATGCTGGCTGCGGGGTCGCTTCCCTCGGGTACCCTCGGGACGGGCCGCAGCCTCATCATGTCTGCGTTTCCATACAGATATGCCCAACTTGTACGGCGGGCGTTACGCATCAATACACGCCGCGTAAGGTAATATGTACGTGACCGTCCTGGCGCACTGGTTCTTCGATTCTCGCCTCCTTGACAGGGTGGTACATAGCCAGGACGGTCGAGCGCGTCTGGGGGCTGCAAAGGCCCAGGGGGTCGCCTGCTGCGGCCAGGGGCGCTCCCCGTCTTCGGTTCCAGAGCCGTGCTCCGAAGGAGATCGGCTTGGCCTTGCCGAAGATAGGGTGCGACCACGGCGCCAGGCGCTGTGTCGCAGACCAATGCCAGGGGAGGTTGGAATGAAGGTACCGGTGGTTGACCCGGATCTCTGCACAGGTTGTGGGGCGTGCACCGAGACCTGTCCTGAGGTTTTCGAGATGGGGGACGACGATATCGCGATCGTGAAGAACCCGAGCGGCGCCGCCGAGAGCGCCGTTCAGGAGGCGATTGACGGCTGCCCGGCCGAGGCGATCAGCTGGAGCGAGTAGCCGCAGTCGCAGGCCTGGTTTGGCGGCCCCGCAGTCAATGCGGGGCCGCTTGTCATTCCGGTTCTTCCGCGGAGAGCGCCCGCTGCACCGCGGCGCAGGCGCGGCGTGCGCTCAGCCGGACCAGCCCCACGGTGGTAGTGTCATCGAAGAGGGTCATCAGCAGCCCGTGTGGTCCGGCCAGGTTGACATGCACATGCTCGCGCCGGCCCTGATGGAAGAGCACGCTGAACTCGGGTTCGCCTATCAGGCGGGCGATCTCTCGCGCCGAAGCAAAGGTGCCCGCGGCCAGCGCCCCCAGCGAAGTGGTGTCCAGGGAGTCCAGGAACCCCTGGGCCGCCAGCACACCCCCATCGTCGCGGTTGATCAGTATCACGGAGTGGGCGCGTGAGTCCCGCAGCATGGTCTGGAGCGCCTGGTCTATCTGCTTCAGGTCCTGCTCTCTCAGGATCAGGTCAGTGGTCTCGATCATAGTCTGCCTCCCAAGGCAGTCAGCTCTGTTTCCGGTTCGGTGAGGTCGTCGCTGCTGATAGCTGCCGCCGCCCTCTCGGCCGCCTTCGCGGCGTTCGCCAGCTCCGCCGCGATCACACCCAGATTCGCATCCGCCTCGGCGACGGCCAGCAGGTACCCGAGCGACAGCGGCGCGATGATCAGCCGCAGCCGGTCGGTATCCAGCGCCGCCAACTGGAAGTCGCCGCGCCCGAGTTCGGCGATCGCCTTGCTGACGAGCCGGCCCACCGAGGCCGCGGCTGCCGCCAGCCCATCCCGGTCGTGATCGGGTCGCAGGCGGACCGCCAGCGGCAGTCCGTCAGAGGTGGCGACCAGGCCGCCCGTGACGCCGGGGGTGGCGGTCAGCACGCGCAGCGCCTCATCCAGCAGCCCTCCCACGTCGCTCTGCTCAGGCTGCATCTTGGTCTGCTCTCTCGCGGGCGCGTCGAGCTGCAAGAAGCTCCTGCAGCTCGGCGTCCGCGGCGCCAATGGGCACGTCGCGCTTCAGGGCGACGATCAGGGTTCCATCCTCCACCACGAGACAGCGGACGCTGCCTTCGCTCCCTCGCAGCAGGGCCATCCGCAGTCGGCCGGCGCCGAGTGGCGCGATCACGCGCCTGGCCTCTCGCACCACCTGGGCCGCCATCGCGGCGCCTGCCTCGGCATTCGCGGCCGCGGTGAGGCTGCCGGCCACCGGCAGGCCATCCGAGTTCACCAGCAGCGCGCCCTCCACCGACGAGCAGGCGCCAACCGCGGCGAGCAGTTTCTGCACCGGCGGCGAGGTGCGAGTGGAAGGTTCCGTGAGCCTCCGGAGCATCTGGTCGCGCGGCGCAGACTCGGCCTCCTGGTGTTCGATGGTGGCCAGCAGGTCTTCGGCCTCGGCGAGTCCCGGGTTCACGTGGAGCGCAGCCGCGAGTGCGGCACGGGCGCGGGGCACGTCGCCGCGGTGCAGGTACAGCTCGCCCAACCGAAGACGGGCGCGGGGGTGGTTCGGATCCATGCGCAGCGCCTCGCGCCATTCCTCCTCGGCCTTGCTCTCGAGCTGCTGGTCGCGGAAGATCTCGCCCATCACCACGCGACCGGTGGCATAGCCCGGATGCTGGAGCAGCCCCCGCGCGCAGAGGGCCGCGGCCTCCACCAGGTTGCCCCCGTGCCGGGTCAGGTCTGCGAGTTCGGCGAAGCAGAGGGAGCCTGGGTTGCGCCGCAGCTCGCGGCGAAGTGCGCCGATCCTGGGTTCGATATGCCCGGTTGGTTCCACCTGGGCCAGCTGCTCCTCCCGCGTCGGCCACCGAGGGAGCCGGCAGAACGCCTGCCTGCCCGTGACCGCGGGGGACTCTCCTGGGGTCATGGGCCATGGGTCGGCGGGGTCACCCTCACCCGCGGGCGACCTACAGCAGCTCCCGTGCCGAAGGTCATATTCCACTAATCGGGGGGGCATTCGGAGAGGTCTCCCAACCGGGTGCCCCTGCTTCCCGGGTGGACTCTCGACCCGGTCAGAGCCGCCCAGGAGCGTCCCAGAGCTCGTGACGACGCTTGTGGGGCCTAGGTGCAGGAAGATGGCCGGTCCCCCTGGCCGGTGATATGGTATGAAATCCCAGGAATACTGCACCAGGGCACTCGTCCGGCCTGCCTGCGCACGCTGCAGAGTCTGCTTCGGGTCGCGTGCGCACGCCCTTCAGGCTCCAAGTCGAAGCGGCGGGTCGCCAGGAAGGCAAGCGATGAACACCAGGAACCGGGAACTGGCTGGCCTTGTGGCGCTCTGTATGGCCCTGAGCGCGCTCGCGGGAAGCATGCTGGCCGGTCACGCGGGCGCTTCCAGCCGGCGCGGTGCATCGCCGCGGCCCGCCAGCCCAGCACGCCCGGCGCTCCGGCGAGTTGCGATGGCCCCGGTGGCTGCAGGGCTCACGCCCGCGGGCCGCCTGGCAATCCGGCCGGGGGCGGCGACTCCCAAGCTCTCCTTGCCGTCAGCCCCTCCTGCCCGCCACCGTGTCGCTGCCAAGCGCCGGCCTACACCCGTGTCCGTCTACTCTCGCGGTCCCTTGCCGCCTCTGCTGCCACCGCTTTCTGGGTCCGTGGTGGTCGGCGAGCCCGCCGCCAGGCCTGCACCTCCTACCCTCCGGCTCACCGGCATCGTCGGGGGTGCGGAGAAGCTCGCGGTGCTGCGGCGCGGGGAGAAGCGGTTCATGGTGCGGGCCGGCGACACTGTCGAAGCTTATCGGGTAACAGGGGTCAGCAATCGGAGCGTCACTCTGCAGCGGGGCAGCCAGACACGGACCCTCCGCCTGGTCGGATAGCCAGAGAAGGCCCGGATGGCCAAGCCACAAGAAAGCGCCGGCGGGAGGTCCCGCCGGCGCTCTGTTCTCGGCGATGGACCTGCAGTCTAGCTGGCCGGAGGCTGAACGGCGGCTGGGGCCTCGGGTGCAGGCGGGATGCGCAGTCGCCGATGCGTCCAGCCTGGGCTGGCCCCCAACCCGGTCATGATCGCCAGACCGTAGGCGAAGACCAGCAGGGTGATGTAGACCAGCACCCCGATCACAGGGATGACCGAGGCCACCGCGGTCACGATCACGCCCACCAGCACGGTCGGCACAATGGCTTTCTCGTGTGGCCAGAAGTGAGCGGTGATCGCCTGACCCACGCTAAGCCAGAGACCGCCGAGGCCGAACAGCAGCAGGCCGACCACACCCAGCAGCAAGCACACGAGCGCCAGTGCCACAGCCGGGATCAGAACGATCCCGATGATCGTAATCGCCAGCACCACGCACACCACAGAGGCGAGCGCCACCGCCAGCAGCACCACGGCTGGTGTCATGACTGCCGAGACGACACCGTGGGCTGCCACCCACCCGGGGTAGAGCGGAAGCGCGCGCGCCATCACCTGCAGGCGCTTCGGGAAGAGCAAAGCCAGCAGGAGGCCGAGCACACCCCACAGGAGGAAGTCTCTGATCAACTTTGCCGGCACCGATGCAGGCCCATTCGGAAACGTCCACTCGAGAAGACTCGGGAGCTGCCACGGGAACAGGCTGACCTGGGTGACGTTGCCGTGAACGACGGCATCGCCCTCCCTATGTACGCTGCCGCCGACGGCGACGATATCGCCGTCCACCCTGCTGCCCTCGCGCAGCCAGACGGAGCCGCCGACCGCGACCACCTGCCCGGTCACGTATCCCTGCACGTCTACCGAGCCGCCCACGGCCACCGCGTCACCGTTCACTCGCACGCGCGGGGGCACCACTACGCTGCCCACGACCTGGACCATGTCGCCGCGAGTCTCCGTATACCGGCCAGTCGGAGGCGGCGCAGGTCCTTCTGGTGCGACCTCCTTCTCGGCCCTGGCCAGCTCCACCGGCTCCTCGACGATGCCTCCTTTGCCGCCGGTGTCCAGCACGCGCACCGCAACCACGTTCTCTGCGCCCGGTTTGAGCAGGCCCGAGGGGACGTCGTACTCCCGCTCCTGCTCGAAGGCCTTGTCGCCCGTGGTGGACCCCACCGACTTCCCGTTGACGTAGGCCCAGTCCATGTCGTCAACGGAGCTGAGGCGCAGTGTGGCCTCCGTCTGATCCCAGTCGGCCGGCACCGCGAAATGACGGCGGTACCAGGCATAGCCGTTGTAGGGCTCGGGCCCGGGCCAGCGCGGGTTCTCGGTAGCAACCCCTTGGCTTTCCCAGTCGCCGGGTACGTGCATATCCCGCCAAGTTGAGTCATCGAAGTCCGGCTTCTCCCAGCCCTGGAGCTGACCGTTCTCTGCCCAGTCGCCCTTGAACTTCCAGGTTCCGGAGAGGTTGAGGACGGTCAGACCGGACTCGAGTTCGGCGGCTGGCGGCGCCGGCTTGGGCGGAGGTATCGGCTGCGGCGGAGGGGTAGTGGTGGGCGCTTTGGCGGGCACGCGAGCAGGCGCGCGGGCCATACCCGCCCGCGGCGCCGCGCGCTGGATGCGCTCCTGTCGCGCCGGGACAGCAGGCCTCTGTGCGAAGCCCACGACTACTGCCGCTGCAAGCGTCACCCACGCCGCGAATATGACAGCGCCCGCGGCCGCCGCCCATTTGAGCCGGGCCTTCCAGCTTGCGCTCGTTTTGCTCCTGGTCTCGCCGCCGATCAGGCTCATGATAGGTCCTCCTTCACAGCAAGCTGACGGCTAGCCTCGCGGCCCCGTCCGCCTCTACAGCAATACCGGAAGAGGAATGGGACGAGCGCGCCGCGCCCGGTGGCCCAGCACGATCACCAGCGTGATGATGCCGACTTCCCCCACGGCATACAGGCCGATGGTCGGGGCGATCGCGGTGGCCGCCAGCCTCAACGCGCCAGGCAGCCCGCGCAACGCCAGCCAGAACCGATGCAGAGCGTCGAACAGGGCCACCGCCCAGACCGAAGCGTGGGAAAGGGTCAGCTTGGCGTACCCTAGCAAGGCCACCTGCGCCGCCTCCCTCGACACAATCAGGGGCAGCGCGTACTGCCAGGCGGCAAGCGCGACCACGAACGCGCCGGCCAGCACCACTAGGCGGCGCCAACCGAGGACAACGGGGTAGCGGGGCGCAGGTGATGGCAGGGCCGCCACCTGGGCCGAGATGCGGCCCAGCAAGTCCACGCCCGGCTCGGATCGCGGCGCGGCCGCCAGGGCGCCAGCGACCTTCGCGATCTGCGCCAGCTTCCGCGCGCAGGCCGAGCATTGTTCGACGTGGGCCGCCACCAGCTCCGACTTGCGCCTCGAGATGAGGTGCTCGAAGTAGGCTTCCAGCAGCTTCTCCACGGCGGAGCACTTCACGACCTTCCTCCTCCTCACAGCTCACCCACCATCTCGCGGACCGCTCGTCGGCCGCGGAAGAGGTTCACCTTCACGGTCCCCAGGGGCCAGCCCAACGCGGCGGCGATCTCCTCCAGGCTCATGCCGTCCACGTGCCTCATGATGAGCACTGCCCGCTGCTTGGCCGGCAGCCGCTGCACTGCGGCCAGCACCCGCCGCGAATCCTCGGCCATTTCCAACCTGTCGGGGGGGGAAGCGCCGGGGCTGTCATCGGCCTGCTCCAGGCCGGCCTCCAACTGCTCATCGAGGGAGACCGCGGGCTGAGGGCGCTGGCGGAGATGGTCAATGCAGAGGTTCGAGGCAATGCGGCGAAGCCAGGCGGTGAAGGGTCGTCCGAGCTGGAACGTATCCAGGCGGGTGTAGACTCGCAGGAATGTCTCCTGGGTCAGATCAAGTGCGTCTTCGGCGTTTCCCAGCATTCGGTAGACCATGTTGTAGATCCCGCGGTAGTGGCGGGCGACCAGACTGTCGAAGGCCGTTCTGTCGCCTTCCAGGCAGAGCCGGACCAGCTCAGCGTCGTCTGAGGGGACCTGCGCCCCACTCATGCTCCGACCTCCGCCACTCCTAGATACGGGAACGCCCGGCGAATGGTTTCGTGACCGGATACCGGAAGGACGGGTTTCAAGCCTGCCCTACCGCCGCCGTGCCGCTCGGCGGTACACCTCCACCGTCTGCCGGGCAGTCTGCTCCCAGGTGAACTGGCGACTCCGCGCCAACCCCAGTGCTGCCAGCGACTTGCGCAGGGCCTCATCAGCCAACAACAGCGAGATGGCCCAGGCCAGCCGCTCCACGCTCTCCGGGTCAACCAGCAGGGCCGCCTCGCCCGCGACCTCGGGGAGCGCAGAGGTGTTGGAGGTCACGACCGGCACCCCGGAGGCCATCGCCTCCAGCACCGGCAGGCCAAACCCCTCGTAGAGCGAGGGGTACACGAACACCGTGGCCGCGCGGTAGAGGGCGGGGAGCAGACCCTCGCCCACGTATCCCGGGAAGATCACGTGGCGCTCGAGCCCGAGCCTGCGGGCCGCCTCCATGAGTTCCCTGCCGTGAGGCGAGACCGGCCCGGCCAGCACCAGGGGAGGCGCGGGCATCTCGCCCAGCACCTTGTGGTAGGCAGCCAGCAGGCGCAGCAGGTTCTTTCGGGGCTGGAGCCCTCCCGCGTAGAGAACGCAACCGCGCCCGAGCTCTTCGGCGCCCGGGAATGCCTCGCGGCCCAGACGCGGCCCCTCCGGTGAGAATCGCTCCGAGACCCCTAAGGGGATGACAGTGATGCTATCTTTCCGGTTCGGCGGCAGGACCGCGAGCTTGCCTCGGGACCACCGGACCGGCTCCTGGAGATCGCGGGCCGTGCTCTCGGACACCGCGATGATCTGGGCCGCGCGGTTGACAGCGCCCGTGACGGCCAGCACCTGCATCGCCAGGTCATCGGGCGCGTAGGTCTCCGGGTATCGCGCCCAGGCGAGGTCGTGAACGGTCACCACCGCGGGGCAGGGGAGGAGCGGCGGCATGATGGTGCTCGGGAGGTGCACCAGGTCCACGTGGTCACGCCAGAGCCGCCACGGCAGGGCCATCCGCAGCCAGCCGCGCCTCGCCTGCACGAGATTTGTCCGCACCGGCCCCGACGAGGCCGCACGCGCGATGTCAGGGCCGGGGATGGGTCGGTCCACATAGGCGATGATCTCGGGCGCGTCTTCCAGGCGGGAGAAGGCGCGCACCAGGTTGATCACGTACTGCTCGACCCCGGAGCTGACCTCGGCGGCGAGCGTGCGGGCGTCAAGGCCGACGCGCACGTCCTCCTCCTGCCACGAGTTGTCGAAGTCGGAGATAGCAGCAGGCCGCCGCGCAGGTCGCCGCTCCGGAGAGCAGGCAGATCCCGGCTTGCAGCAGCTTGGCCTTGACGGAGGCAAGCAGCCTCCATCTTCCGACGAGTTGGGGCGGCCGGTCCGGGGTGAAGCGGTATGCTCGGGGCGCGCCCGCGACCAGCGCCAGCGCCTCCAGCTTGAGATGGCCCCGCGCTCCTGGCCCCGAGTAGATGATGGCGACGGACGCGGCCCCGAGTCTGCGCGACTCGGCTACCACTTGCCTTGCCGATCGGCCGCCGCCGAAGGTAGCGATCTCCTCGATCCCCACGGCCCGCAGCACCGGTGCCGAGACCGGTGTGCCCACCGCGGCGAATCGCGCGCCGGGCAGCTCGCGGCTGAGCCAGTCCAGCGCACGGCCGATCGCACCCTCCTCGCCGCGGCGGGCGAAGGTCAGCACCAGGACGGTCGGCCTGCCGGTCGCTGGCTCGCGTGGTGCCACGCTCATCCGTCCCCGCGGGAGACCGCCATGATCTCGCGATCCGACAGGACTCGCTCGCGCTGCTCGCGGGCGCGGCCCCGCGCCGCCTCCGGGAGCTGTCGCAGCGCGCGAAGCAGCGCCCGCGTGCGGGCCGGGGGAGTGCTGATCAGCACATCGTCGGCCGCCCATCTCGCCTGCGCGGCCAGGGTGCGGCGGAAGAGACCCGGGTCGAGCAGGTTCTTCCAGGTGAACAGCACCGCGTTCTTCGCGGACATCAGCTCGATTTGTGTGTGCGCGTGCGCGCGCTTCATGGTTCCGCCTTGCTCATGGAATACCACGCTCGCCGGCTCGTACAGCACGCGCCAGCCCCGGCCCCAGGCGCGATAGCCCAGATCCACGTCCTCCCAGTAGAGCGGCCGGTAGAGCGGGTCGAAGCCCCCTAGCGCCAGCCACTTGCTCCGCTGGAAGGCCATCCCTCCGCCATTCGCATAGAGCTGCGTGCAAGTGCGGGTGAGCAGGTCCGGGTCGGTCTCGTGATGCAGGTAGAGCAGCCCGCGGTGCCAACGGCAGGCAGTGCGGTTACCGAGCGCGTCAGTGAGTGAACCATCCGGGTTCAGGAACTTGCATCCCACCGCAAACACGTCGTCCGCGGCCAGGTCGTCGAGCAAAGGCGGGAGGAAGCCGGGAGACACGACGACATCGTTGTTCAGCAGGACGACCGCCTCTGTCTGCGCTGCCGCCACCGCGGCATTGCAGGTGGCGCCGAAGCCGCGGTGGGGCAGAGCGAGCACCTCGACCTCGGGATGGGTTGTGGCGAGGTAGAGAATGCTGTCGTCGGTGCTTCCATCGTCAGCGACGACGACGTGACAGCCCCCGGCCTGCTCGGCGGCCGCCAGCGCGGCAGGCGCCGACCCTTTGAGCAACTGGCAGCCGTCGTGGTTGATGATGATCAGGGTCGCTGACATCGTGCTCGCGTGCAGTTCAGGATCCAGTCTACCGCGGCCGGCAGATCGTCGGCGGTGTGATCCCAGGAGCCCGCACCGGCAAAGCGCAGTTGCTTTGCCGGGCAGTTGGCGGGCGACCCCGGGCCCGCTGCTGGCTCGCCGAGGGCTCGCCCGTATGGGTTACGCCCGAGCGTCTCCTCTGTCTCGCGCCCGTAGCCGGTCCGTACCAGCACCGTCCGGCATCCGGCCCGGCGGCCCGCCGCCAGGTCGCGTGCGCTGTCCCCAACCGCGAACGACCGCGCCAGGTCGAGGCCCAACTCTCGCGCTGCCCGCAGCAGCAGTCCGGGCGAGGGCTTGCGACAACGGCAGCGGCGCCGGTAGCGCCGCAGAGCCGCCGCGGGGTGATGTGGGCAGTAGTAGATGCCGTCGAGCTTCGCACCGCGACGCCCCAATCTCTCCCTCAACACCCGATGAATGTGTTCGAGATCGCTCTCGCTCAGCAGCCCTCGGGCCACTCCTGATTGGTTGGTGGCAATCACCACGGCAAAGCCGGCCCTGTTGAGCTGGCGGATGGCGAGGGCCGCGCCTGGCAGCAGCCGCATCTCGCTGACCGAGCGGAGGTAATCGCGCTCGCTCACGATGGTACCATCCCGGTCGAGAAAGACGGCGGGCCGGGGCATCGTCTCGGACCTCTAGGCTCTCCGGCCTGAGAGCGCGCCGATCCGCAGACGGAGGTTCCACACCTTGCCCTCCCCCCAGATGCTGACCCAGACCAGGCCTACCAACACGGTGATCGCCGTCTTCTCCAGCAAGCTGGCGATTCCGATGGCGAGCAGGAGCAGCGGCTTGTAGGGGGCGAACCACAAGACGTGCGCCGCGCCATCCTCGCGTACCGCGATTCGCCGGGCGGCGCCGGAAAGCAGAGCCAGCAGCTCGGCTCTGTGATTGCCCTCTCCGGCCACCACCGCGGTATCGAACCGCTGCTGGCGCAGGACACCGATGGTCGCGCGGCACACCCGGTAGCTGACCAGCCCTGCGCCAGGCGCAGAGATCACTCTCGCGCCGGTCTCGAAGCCGGTTTCCGCGGCCAGTGGCTCCGGCGCGAGGACAGAGATGTTGGCCGCGGGGTAGCGAGACCGGGTCTGCTGCACCGCCTCGCGGGTGAGCGCGAGGGATCCAGCGCGGACCACCAACGCCGCGTGTGGCGGCTCGCGCGGGTCGAGCCCCCATGGAGCTGTCGCTCGGCGGCGCACCCAGGCCCTGAAGCCGAGGATGGCCAACGCGGCCGCTGTGACCCTGGCAAGGTCGCGCAGGCGCAAGGCGGGTCGCGCTCGCGCCTTACCTGCCTCCGGGGCGAGGTGTATCCGGTCCGGCGCTCGCTCGGGCGCCTGGGCCCAGCGGCGCAGCGGCGCCATCACCCGCTCCACCGTGCGGTTCCTGAACACGTACTCTTTGGCGCGCGAGGAGCAGCGCCCGCGGAGGGCCTCGTCTCGCGCCATGGTGAGCACCGCCTCCTTGAGCGCCTGCGCGTCGCCGGGAGGGAAGGTGAGCCCGAGCCGCTGGTCGCGGATGATCTCGCTGATCTCGGTGCCGAGGGTAGTGATGACCGGGAGCCCGGCTCGCAGCATGTCGAGAATCCGGTAGCGGCATCCGATCAGCATCTGGTAGCTGAAGCGGTCAGTGTTGATGCCCACGTCGCTCTCGAAATAGTAGTTCGGCACGGCCTCGTTCGGCGCCCAGCCGACGAAGACGAAGCGATCCTTGAGGTCGCTCTCCTCGACGCGCGCGCGGAACCGGTAGAAGGTGTTCTCATCTCGGCCCGGCAGCGCGCCGCCGAGTGAGACGAACGTGACCCGCGGCTCCTCTCGCATCGCCGCGGTCAGCCCGTCGAAGAGCGTGTCCACATCGGTCCAGGTGTTGTAGCCGCCGGCCCAGAGCACCACGAAATCGTCTTCTGCCACCAGCCCGCCGCGCAGGACTCCCTCCCGGTGGCGATAGGGCAGGTTCTCAATGGCGTTCGGCAAGTAGTGGACCCGGTCTTCCCCGTAGTTCGCGGAGGCAAGGCGGCCGACGGCGAACAGCTCTCCGATGATCGCGTACTTCTGCCGCATCGAGACCACCGAGAAGGCGTCGGCGCGCGCCAGCACCGCGCGCTCCCGCTGCCAGGCCTCGGCCATCGCCGCGTCACTGCCCTCCAGCGCGGCCCGCGCCTGCGCCTCCGCCATGGCGTAGCTGTTGAGGTCGGCCCACAACGGGGCCTCGGTTCCCAATCGCGTTGCCAGCCAGGCTCCGTAGGTGTGAACGGCCACCATCGCGTCGGGCCGCTCCTGGTCGCAGATGCGCTGGAGGAGGTCGCCGGCCTCCATCACCGAGTGCTCGGCGGAGTAGTAGGTGAAATGTTGCCCGCGGAAGCGCAGCACCGCCGGCCGCCGCGCCTGATCGCGATAGGCCGCAGCCGTGCGGACACCGACCAAGGTCACCCTGTGGCCGTCGGCGAGCAGGGCCTGAGCCAGGTGCCAGGTGCGGAAGCCAAGCGCGCTGAGCCGCAGCTCCCACTCGCAGGGCAGAGGCGAGAAGCCGATCACCAGGATCCGCCTGCCGGCGCCGGTGGAACCATAGGGCAGTTCCCCGGCATCGGCCGCCTCCAGCGAGGGGGATCCGCCGCGCTCCAGCACCGCCTTGTCGGTCAGCAGCAGATCGCGCCGCGCCCGCTGGCGCTTGACAAGCAGTTCGGGCAACTGCGCGGCCGCGCGCAGGAAACATGCGCCAAGGCGCGGGTGCTGCCGGGGACGCATGAGCCTTCCCCAGAGGGCCCGGAAGTGCCGGTTGATGAGGTCGGGGTCGGTCAGCACCTTCCAGGTGAAAAGCAGCTCGTTCTTGCAGAACATCAGGTCCACGTACCCGCCGGGGAAGTTGTGCGGGGCATTGGTCTGGCGGTGCTGGTGGGTCAGCCGGCTGCCCGGCTCGAAGAGCACCCGCCAGCCGGCCTTCTGCGCGCGATAGGAAAGGTCCAGGTCCTCGAAGTAGAACGGCCGGAACATCAGGTCGAAGGCGCCCAACTGAAAGAAGCGGTCCCGCCGCCAGGCGCTCGAACCCCCGCCGGCATACATCACCGGAACCGCCTCACCGGAGTCCGGGTCCTCGTGGCGCAGCACGAAGGCGCCATTCTCGAATCTCGCCCTCACCAGCCCCGACTCGCGGACCAGGCCCCCACCGACGAGATGCGGCGCCATCTGGATGTGAGCGGTAACCGCGAACACGGCCGGGTCGCGGAAGTGGCGAAGCAGTGGGCCCAGGAAGTCGGGCTCCACCAGCATGTCGTTGTTGAGGAAGACCAGCGCCTCGCCCCGCGCCGCCCGCGCCGCCGCGTCGTTGGCCCCGGCAAAACGGAGATTGCGGGGGAGGGCGATCAGGCGCACCCGGGGGAACTCGCGCCGCACGTACTCGGCGGTGCCGTCGGTGCTGGCGTCGTCAACCACGATCACCTCGTGCTCGCCGCCGTCCTGCTCGACCGCGCGCAGCACGCGCGGCAGACAGGTCTCCAGCAAGTGTCGGCCGTTCCAGGTGGAGATGATCAGGCTGGCACTACAGCGCATTTCATGACCCCAAACCTGCTCCCCGCCCTGTGCGCCGGCATGCCCGGCTGCGGCGTCGTCAACCGCAGCCGACGCCGGGAATGCGCCCGCGCACATCCGCCCGCCGTAGGCGGGCTGTTCCACAACCCGCCTGCGGCGGGTTGTGGAACAGCTTGTGGTTCGCTCACGGGATGTTGGGCCGGCCGGCGGGCGGCCCACCGCCGGGCCAGATGATGGGTGCCTTTGGGCTGGGAAGCTCCAGCTTCTCCTCGCTCCAGGGCTGGGGTCCGACGGCCTTCGCCCATTCCGCCATGTGGTGGACGGCCTCCTCGAGGGTGTGGCGTTCCTGGTAGTTCAGCAGCACCTCGGACTTCTCCCAGGTGGAGTAGGCGTTCTTCACCTCTCGCGGCCGGTCGGCCAGGTGGACCACCTCTGGTCGGGCGCCCAAGGCCGCGCTGACCATCCGGCAGAGGTCGTTCACGGTTACCGCCCGTTTGCCGCCTACGTTGATGGTCTGCCGATCCAGCTCGGGTCTCATTTCGGCCGCGCCGAGGAACGCGGGCAGGGAATCGCGGATGTAGCTGAAGGCGCGCTTCTGCTCTCCGTCCCCGTAGATGTAGATGGGCTCGCCCCGCATGATGCGGTTCATGAAAATGGCGACGACATTGCGGAACGGGTCCCGCAGGCTCTGCCGCTCGCCGAAGACGTTGTGCGGCCGCAGGATGGTGTAGCTGAAGCCGTGGACATCGGCCAGAATCTCGGTGGTCTCCTCCATCGCCGACTTGTTGACGCCGTAGACGTCCACGGGCTGACGCGGCATGCGCTCATCGAAGGGCGGCTCCTGCTCGCCATAGACCGCCATCGAGCTGTAGAGCACCACCTTTTTGATGCCGGCCCGGATGGCGGGGGTCAGGACGTTGACGTAGGCCATGAGATTGCGGCCGCAGACATCGCGGGGCTGGAACTGCGAGGCCCCTTCCCGCGCGTTCGCGGCCAGATGGCAGAGCACCTCCGGGGGGTCGTCGGCCACCACGCGCTCGGTCTCGGCCGGGTCGCGCAAGTCCAGCTGGTGGAACTTGGCCTGGGCCGGGACATTGCGCCTGAAGCCCCCGCTGAGGTCGTCAATCCCAACCACCTGGTGGCCGGCCGCGATCAGGCCCTCGGCAAGGTGGCCGCCCATGAAGCCCGCAACTCCGGTCACGAGGATTCGCATACCTGTCCCTTGATCGCCGTGGCGTCCAGCGCCAGGGCGGTATTCAGTTTTGCTGTCCGGGGCGGGCGCTCCTGCTGGCGCGGCCCCGCGCGCCCGACAGCCAGTCGGCTAGATCGGTGACGGCGATGCCGATCAGCACCGGCAACAGCAGCAGCCCCATTGCCGCCACGTAGGAGCTGACGAGCACTGCGTGCTGCCACTTCCTGAACACGGCCCCCGTCAGGGCGCCGACACCGGCCGAGAACGTGGCAAGCTGGTCAATGGCGACGCGCTGCGAACCCAGCTTCCCGTCCTCGCAGAAGAGCTTGCCCCGCGCCCGCGAGGCCACCGCCAGCGCCACCGCCTTCCAGTAGGTCAGCTTCCGGTAGTAGTCCCGGCCATGCGCCACCACCAGGAGATCGTAGCGTCTTTCGCGAATCTCGGAGACCAGGGCACGTGCCCCCAACGACCCCCAGTGCAGGTACTCGTCTGTGCCGCTGTCAGCATCGGGCTCGCGACGGGGTTCGCCTGTGCCCGCCAGGGCCGTCACGCGCGCGCCAGGGTAACGCCCGCGGAGCTCCTGCAGCAGACGCTTCAGGATATCGGGAGGGACGAGGACCACGACCAGGATGCGCGGCCCCACCCGCTAGTCCTCCGGCGGCACGCCGGTCTGCCGCGCGCCCTGCGCGATCAACTGCTCGAACCGATCCCGCGACGCCGTCTGCGTGCGCCGGATCTGCCGCCTGCGGCTCAGCATCCGCGGGGTCTGCACCAGGGTGCTCCATACTGCAGACGGGATGAGATCCGGGTGACCCATCTCGATCATGAACTCCGCGCGGGAGATCCATCCTCGCCACACTGCCGGGAGACGCCGGAGCAGAGAGCGCAGCGGCCAGTCCTTGGTCCACACGTGAACGATGTTGCGCTGGGCGAGGAAGAGCGACCGGCGGCCGCGAATCTGCCGCGTCACGCCCTCGCGGTGGAGCACCACTGCGCTCGGCACATACCAGGCCGACCAGCCGGCCCACTGCGCGCGCCAGCCCAGGTCAATGTCCTCGTAGCTGATGAAGAAGTCAGGATCGAACAGCCCGATCTGGCGGAGCATCTCGCGGCGGTAGAGGGCGGCCCCTGCACACGCGCCCAGCACCTCGCGGGGGCGGCTGAACCATTCGCCATCCGGCTCGCCGCGCCCGATGTCCACCACCACACCGTCCTTGGCGCAGGCATGCCCAGCCGAGTTGATCAGAGATGGGTCATCGTAGTAGAGCATCTTGGGCGCGCAGATGCCTATGCGCGGATCACTTCGCATCTTCGCCAGTAGCTCTGCGAGGCAATTCGGCTCCAGCTCGGTGTCATTGTTGAGCGACAGGATGAACTCGCCCCGGCTCGCCCGCATGCCCGCGTTCACCGCCAGGCAGAAGCCGGTGTTGTACGAGAACCGGATGACCTGGACCTCCGGGTAATGCTCGGCGAGGAATTCCAGCGAGCCATCGGTTGACCCGTTGTCGGGCACGATGATCTCGAAGGCCTGGAAGGTCTGCCGGCTCAGGGAAGCGAGACAGGTCGGCAGCAGGTGCACCCCATTCCAGTTGAGGAGCACCACCGAGACCGTTGGCATCAGCCCGGCCCGGTCCGGCGACCGGGGCTGACCGCCCGGATCGCCCGCCACGCGGTTCTGGCCAGCCACTCCGACCAGCGGTAGAGCCGCCGCGAAGTCACCCGCTCGAACTCGCGCCGCAAGAGCCGCAGTTCGGTTCGAATACGGGCAAGCTCCTCCAGCCTCCCGTCGTCCAGCCGCAGGAGCTCAGTAAGCCAGGCTTCGCCGGGCTTCGCCACGTCAGCCTCGCGCCAAAGCGTCTCCAGGTCGGGCTTCCCGGGTGGCCGCTCGGCCCGGAGCACCTCGCGCACGCCGACCGCGTGCGCACACATCGAGGCGACGCGGATGAAGTGCGTAGCTGCGCCCGCCTCGGAGGCTTCGTCAATCCGCAGCGGGTGCTCGAGCTCTGGGTGCTTCTGCCAGAAGCGCGCCGCGGCCCGGCCGCAGAGCCGCTGGCGCGCCAGGTGTGAGGCCAGGTCCGGCGCATGGTGGTGATAGGTCAGCGCGCTTGGCCGATACACGATCCTAAGCCCGCGCTGGGACATGCGATAGGCCAGCTCGATGTCCTCGTAGACCGCGTGTTTGAAACTCTCGTCGAACCCGCCGACCTCGTCTATCCAGTGCCGCGGCACCGAGCAATTGGCGGTGTAGAAGACCCAGGGGCCCGCGTCCTCGGGATCCTCGATGAGGCCGAAGCCAAACTGCGTGCCCTCGTCGAGAAAGGCCATGAGCGGGGTCAGCGGCAGCTTCGGGTCCCAGGCAATATGGCCCACCACCCCGACATCACCATCGCGCTGATGAGCCAGCAAGTGTTCGCTGACGAAGTGGCTCTCCGGAACACAGTCGTCGCCCGTGAAAAGAATGATCCTCTCCTTCGTGT
>Ga0315285_10000897_pt1 | contig 31104 bp, 19 predicted proteins | sample YL17G09_36_MG_FD_203698 | JGI IMG/M metagenome (GOLD analysis project Ga0315285, IMG submission 203698) | Sediment microbial communities from Yellowstone Lake, YNP, Wyoming, USA - YL17G09_36 | ecosystem: Environmental > Aquatic > Freshwater > Lake > Sediment | place: USA: Wyoming | collected...
ACTGTATCGAGGATGAATTTTGCAGCCGTTAAAAACGATTCTCCTGAGGTTAGTAATTACGAACTATTTTACATTAAATTTATAGAGCTTAGTGGCATTGTTCATAGGCAGACATTGAAAAGCGGAATTAATTGGATTGTGGCTAGTCCTGATATGATTTCTCTCATGGAGATTCCTAGTTTTTACAATTTAAATTATTCAGCGGTTGGGCCGTTGAAGAAATTGGGTGTTATGGGTGGTGTATGGGCATTATATGAATATGAGCATTTGGGGCCTAATACGATTTTGATGGGTCGTAAAGGAAAGTCGGATTTGGATTCTGGGTATTTTTATTGTCCACATATTGGGATGGTAATGCCAGTATGCTCTGATGCTGAAATGTGTTGTCCTAGACCGATGACAAGGTATGGCAAGAAATTAGTGCGTGAGGGTGCAAAGAATTACCTTAAATTAACTGTAGAGGGTTTAGAATAAATGACTAATTATTTGTTAGCCATTGTTTGAAGCTGAAATGTTCGCTATTTAAGGCCCAATATTTTTGACCTGGATTGAGATTGGGTGTGGGCTTTTTTGGGGTGGCACCCATTTTCATTAATTCTTGTTTTTTATTATTACCTTGTAGTAAATGTAATAATTGTCGGTCATCTTGGGTGATGGATTGACTGGGTGTTATTCCTGCGATTACATCTTTTGCATATTCTGTATTTCCTTTGATTCTAACAACTGTATCTTCTTTTATGAGTTGTTTATTTAATAAGGCTTGAAGACAAGGTTTTAGAAGCATTTGTTCTAGGTGTTCTGGTGGGCTCCAGAAAGCACATACTTGGGTATTTGCAACGATACCAATTCTACCCATAAGGGCGGCTGGGTAGTCCATGATACCGTGTCTTAATTGCCAGGGTTGACTTTCTAAGATCCCATCTTCATTGGTGTAATTCCAATTGGTTTTCCCAAGAGAGGTAAATATTTTGGTTAATTCATCTTGTAATTGGGGATTTTGTTCAATTAAGTCACCGTGTGTTTCATTTCCATCGATTTCCCAGAGATTTTTAGCTCTGGTGTAGATGAAGGTGGCTTTTGCGTTACTATTCCAGATGGTATCTGGATCAAATCGCATTTGTCTTAATTTTTCTATTGGATTTAAAAGCGTTCTTGTTAGTCCCATTTAATATATAGTTTTTAGCTGATTTTTTACTATATTAGATTGATTGACCTTTAATTGAAAGAGAAGAAATGATTAGTTTATTGATTAGTTTATTGGTATTTGTGTTGGTGGTATACATAGCATTTTATTTGATTGGGATGATGGGTTTACCAGATCCGATGCAGAAGATAGTGGTTGTGATTTTTGCTTTAATTTTCTTATTGTATTTATTGCAAAGATTTGGTGGGATGGGCACATTTATTAATTAAATGGAAAAGATAGCTTGTTTGACGCCGACATACAACAGACATCCTAATTTTGGATGGTTGTTGGAGGAATGTGTTGAGAGTTTTCTTAGGCAGGATTATCTTAATAAGGAGTTATTGATTTGCAATGATACTCCTGGTCAGGTTCTTAAGTTTGATCATCCTCAGGTAAAGATATTTAATTTACCTTCTAGGTTTAATAATCTTGGCAGTAAGATTAGTTATATGATAGATCATACGGATGCTGACATATTTGCCAGGATGGATGATGACGATTGTTATATGCCGTGGCATTTGAGTCAGGCGATGTCTAGGATGAGTACTGGGATAGAGTGGCGTCCAGATTCTCATTTATTCTTTTGTAATGATCGGGCATCATTAGTTCACAGGACTACTAATTCTCATATTTCTGGTATATTTCGTCGGAGGGCAGTGGAGTTAATTGGTGGTTATCCTTATGAGTTGATTGGACGGGAGGATCAATTATTTAATGAGCGTCTTATTGCTTGTGGTATTGGTCATGAGGAGTGTTTTTTATCTTTGGGAGAGGTGAGTCATGTTTACAAGAAGCATGAGGGGATAAGGCATTTATCGTATCGGGAGGGATTGAATCGGGAGGAGCAGTGGGCATTTTTGGGGAATATGTCGATAAGTGTTGGTGAGTATGAGATTAGGCCGCATTGGCGGTGTAATTATGTGGGGTGTGCTAGAAAAATTAAGCTTATATGAACTCTGATGTTAAAAAAGGAGATGAAAAATGAGTTTAGTGCATGATTATTTGTTGGATGTGGTTAGGGGTTTTTCTGAAATTTTGGATATTAAAGATGAAGTATCAAAAGAGGGATTTGCACACAAGCGGGTATGGGTTAGACTGAATCCTGAGATGGTGTGGGCGATGGATTGGCCTAGATCTGATGATGCTATTAATTGGAAATCAAGTCCGGTTGATTTTAGTTTGAAATTAAAAATTGTTAGTTCTCAGGAGTCGGATCAGGATTGGTTTTTAAGAGATCAGATTATTGCTAATATGGATTTGACTCCAGCGATTACAGAGGAAGAGTTGGCGGATTGGCGTTATATTGATAGTAAATTAGACGGAATGAATCTTGATTTAATTCGAGCAAAGGTTCAATTTTTTGAGGCATAATAATGATAGTTGCAATAGCGTTGACAAGAAATGATTGTCAAAATTCTGAAAGTGGTTCGATGCATGATATTTTCATCATTGATACTTTAAAGCTTCCTGTGGAGAATGCGTTTGAGATTAGTTTGAAAGAAAAGTTGGAATCTGGTGCGTCTTATATTAGCATTGATGTGAATTTTGATGAAGCTGCTTTATCGGTTTCACGTTATAGTGACGACGATGATGACGTAGATTTGTTGGATGTAGAAGGGATATTATCTCAGGCAGTGGTGGAATTGCCTGTAGCCGTGGAAAGACAATTAGAATTAGAAATATTCGATTTTTAGGCATAATATGGAACGTCCATTAAAGGTTAGATGTAATTCGTTGGATGACGATTATGTAGAGGTGACTAGTATTTGTCCGCATTGCGAACAAGAATTTAGTCGCATGATGTGGTTTGATGGTGTGATAGCTGGTTGTGCTATTGAGTTGTGTGATGCATGTGGTGGGAGCAGTGATTTTTTTTATTTTGGAGATAAACGATGGTAAATCAGTGGATAAAAGAAAAAAAGAATTTGATGGCGAATGCAACAGATATTAAGACCATCACACTTGGGGATGAAAAGATGGAGTTTCTACCTTATGGGGATGAATGTTTACTTCCTCATGTATATTTTGATGGCTCTAATCGGGTGAAGAACATAGATCGTATATTTGAAGGCATTGAATATGTAGATTTTACTTATGGCAAACAACGCCAAGCAATTGTGTATTTAGCTGAACGTGATGCAGTTTCTAATTTTCACGAAACTTTGTATTATGGAGAGATGTTGTTGGTTGACACTGTGTTTAGCGACAATCCAAATGTTAGGCATATTGAGTTTGAAAAGACATCTAAGACAAGCATAAAGATTCCTACACGACCTCATTATACAATTAGGCAAGAAGATGAAAATCATTGTGACTGAGTTGAAATTAGGAGAGGGTTGGGATAGTGATTTTGTGTGTTATCACACATTTTCTTTTCCTGAGTGGGGCGAGAAATATGATTTTCGTAGTCGTCGCAGGTGCAATGTTTTCTTCAACAATGGCAAACCTGGACGAAATCATACTAAAACTCGTTTGTTCACATATCGTCATGAATGCGATCCAGATTTTGCTGATCGATGTAGAGAAAATCCTAAGACGGTTGAACATGAGAGCATTGACGCCTTTTTCGAGTACATAGGTTTTGATTATAAGGCAAAGAAATACAAGGATTGAAAATGAATTATTGTTGTGAAGAGTTGAAAAAGGAGACTAGTTATGACAATGAGGCATATTCTCCTTGTTTAAAATTGTTTGAAAATGGGACAATTGGGATTGAGCATACAGATGGATTTCGTTTGATTAAGCATTGTCCTTTTTGTGGCATTTCGATTCAAAATAGATCTCAAACTGAGAAGAATATTTTAGAATTGAGGGAATCTAGAAAGGTTATATCTGCTCCTGGGGCTGTTTTGGAGGTAACGACTTACAAAATGCCTTCTAACATTCAGAAAAGGATTGATGAGATCTTCAAGGCTGCCGGGAGTTAAAAATACTAATATTTTTATATATATTAATAAAAAGAAAGAAGTATCATGTCGAATCCGTTGTTGGCTCGCAATTTATATCAAGATTGTATTCCTTTTATTGAAAACTGTATAAAGATAAGTAGTTTTAATCATAGTTTACGTGCTTTTGCGTTACAGCCTTTTAAATTGTATGATTATCAGAAGCGGTATATGGATTTTGTGGAGGATAACAGATTTATTATTTTGAAGAAGTTTAGAGCGGGTGGTTTTACCAACATGGCTTTATTTTGGGCTGTGTGGAAGTGTATACAGAATCCAGATTATTCTGTTTATATAGTTACGGATCGAGATCGCCATGCATTAGAAATGCATGATGTGTGGCAATTAGCACATGATAACATGCCTGTTAAGCCCATTTTGGCTAAGATGAATGATCATGAGATAAAATTTGAAAATGGCAGTATGATATATATGGGTTTGCCTGGGAGGCGAGGCAAATTATTGAATTGTATTATTTTGGACGAGGCGTCATTTATTGATGATATGGAGGTGCATTGGATGGCATTATTCCCATGTTTGAAGGCGGATGGCAAGTGTATAGTACAATCATCTTTGGCTTATGGCAGTCGTGGCGATTGGTTTAAAACCACTTATATCAAAGCTGCTAGAAAAGACAATCGATTTAATATATTTGATAATTCTTATTTGGAGCATCCATTATTTAGTGATTTGGAATGGATTAAGAATGTCAAATCTACTTTGGGCAAGAAGGCTTGGGCTCAGGAGATTGAATGTGAGCTTCGGGATGAGGATGGCAAATTGCTATAAAAATTATACACAATAATCATTATTAATGAATGGGGCAACGAATTAAACGAAAATAGTGACCACATCATTGCCAATATCAATTACGATTTTCTTTGGGATCACATTGTCAATTTCGTTTGAAGTCATTAAACGATTTCAATTTTTTAAGAGTCTTTTTCTTTCCATTGGCAATATAAGGATTGTCTATTTGGCTCTCAACCGTTTCTTTTAACGGCTCCTCTTTTTTAGGTTTGGGTTGAGGCTTTAGAGACACCTGTTCTACTTGAACTTTTGGAGTAGATTTAGTAAAACCATTGATGTTTTCCATTTTAATATCAACTGAAGTTTTAAGTTCTACTTCGGCTTCATGAACTTTAAAATAAGTAGAATCTGCAATCACTTCTATCACTAATTTACCATGCTCTTGCTTGGTATCTTTCAGAGAGGGCATGTGTATTTCACAATTGCCATCCTCCCCTAATTGACCGTAAAAGAATAGATTTTTATTGTCCTCGAACTCTAGACATAGTCGGACAACTGCCTCGGCTGGATCGGCTCCATCGATATTAAATTGGCATTTAAAGGTTTCCGGTTTATTCTTCCAAAGCGTATATTTTTCCATGATTTGCTTTCATTTCAAATCTTGATTTAGTAGTCTTTTTAGACACTTTAACAAGGTTAATCTTGATTTCATTGGTTTCTAGCACTAGATTCGCACATTGCACAACAATCTCTTTTTTGCGTCTTTTAACATCTGAATATATATGTTTCCCATGAATAAATGTAACAGCAATTGCTGGGGGCAATCCGCCTACACCGCCAGCCCAGCCGAATACAGGACCGGGAGCAGCCCCAAGAGTATTTTCCCAATCTATTCTGTTTTTCTGTTTTTGTACTGAAATTACCGACGCAACAGCCGTAATTTTAGAAGAACAAGCCAAATTAGAAGAATTAACTGCCTCACCTACAACGGTCGCAGATGCAATTAATTTGGTTTCACTAATTAAAGCTGTAGTTGCCTTTATATCATTATTGGCAACAACACCTATGATTGCTTGCCCAATTATAGAAGATTCTGTTGATAAATGATTGTTAGCGAAACAACCAAAAACTGTTTTACATGTAATGTTTTTGGTTGCCCCTATTAGGACTTTGGCTGTTGCCAGGCATGTTGATTTAGCAATTATCGAAGATGAATCTTCAAAAACAGCACCCTGAGTTATCAGATAAAGATTTCTTTTTTGATGATAGTCTTTCCTCAAAAAAGTTCTAGGATAGACTCGTCCTAAACTACTATAATGATCTGTTACCAATCGTTTTCTTGGCAACACAATATATGAGCCAGCAGTTAAATTTACAGATTCACTATTTCCAGTTAAGCCCAATGTGCTTAACTCGCCACCTATAATGCCCAATGTAGATATTGGAACGCCGTGATTGCTCATAGTGTTGGCACCATGCGATAGGAAGTTAAATTGTTCCCCGTATAGCTAGCATTTATTTCGTAAACTTGAGTTGGACCAACATCGTTGATACAATCGCTACTATTAGCGTAGATTTTAATATGGGCAAATGTTAATTTGCCAGTGCCATTGTATATTTGATCGACAAATTTAAAGTTGTGATGCAGAAGTCCTAAAATGTTTTTTATATCTGGCTGAAGTTCGGCAGTTACACCCGTAATAATATCTGTTTTATCTTGAGAAGTGACTCCACTGCCTGTAGTTACTGTGTTGACAATATTAGATGTAGTTCCATTGACCATTACGTTATAATTACCAATTGTAGAAATATACGGACTATCCGTAGAGCCGTCTACATAAAGGTTTCCAATAACGCTAAGAATTCTGTTTTCTTCAGCAGGACGGATTCGCCAGCCATTTAAAAGGAAAAAAGTAGGAGCAAGAAAGTAATCGGTTTGCAATTGATCTCCACCTACAGATCGAAAAGCAGGAAGGTAACCAGGATTAAGTATGGCCCATTCTTTCCAATCAGAATATAAATCGACTTGTACATTCAGCGTGGTAACGCCTGAATTTACAGTGATTATTTTGGTGGTTCCATTGAAAGTAACATTTGCCATGAACTATATAGTTACTTTTGATTGGTAAATGCGGGTGGGGTTCTACGACCCATTTCGTCAAACTTGCCGCCATTTTTGACCCATTCATCAATGGTGATTACTTTAAATGGATCATGCACGCCAACATCCCAATCGAAAGTAAATCCTTCCCATTTTTGATTAACATCGAATTGTGCTTCGATATATTCTTTAAGATTGTCAATATCTTCAATATCTTCAGACCTATTGTCTCTAATACGAAACAATTTGTTTCGTATATGACGACGTTGTAACTTCCCAGCTTTAAACTGGTCTTTTAATTCTTGGATATTTGTCAACATAGCTCCTTCTTTCCATTTCTATTTAGAGAGAATATGGACATGTTTCCAACTTCTGCCCTTTAAAATACTACAAATCACACATTTTTTAACATTAAAGTCTTTGGCTAAATCAACCTGCGTAAAAACCGAAAAAAAGCACCGATTTGAAGATCCGTGCTTTTTACGTAAACCCTTGTATTTAAACGACTTATGGATTCGAATAATTGCGCTCCAACGCCGATACTGCTGTGATACTATTTGCCGTGCTTCGGGTAATAGTTCCGGTCGCAATCACGTACTGTGCTGTATTTAATCCGATAGCAACTAGAGTCACATCTGCGTTTGTTCCTGCTGTTCTGCCGCCTTGCACATTACCATCGTAATCAAAAGTAAAGTTAATGGTGGCTTGACCGCTTACGTTGCCTGCGATATCAACAACTGAGGCATCATCTACAATAACTGCGGCATTGCTACCAAAATCTCCACCTGGGTTGGTTGTGAAAAATAACCAATATTTAGCACTACCGTCTCCAACTAAATTAGTGTTGAAATTCAAAGTTCCGGCTGCCAAGAACGGGAAAACTCGATCTTCTGAAGTTGCATCTCTAAATGTAGCATTGTTACGATCTGTGCTTGACAAATCATCGATGTAAAGGTTTAAAGCTGTTCCGGTTGGACTAGCATAGGTCATTAGCGTATCTGTTACATCACCTCGGGAAGTGCCTGGACCCATATCAATATCAGTGGTTTGTCTTAAAGAATATTGAACGAATTCATAACATTCAGAAAGAGCAGCACTGTTTCCGAATAATCTCCAATTATAACCATAAGTTACACCGCCAATTGATCTTTTAAATGGTCGTGCCACGGCTGCCGTTGCAGCCACTGGACCTTCTGCTGTCAAAGTGTCGGTAGCAACTAAAGTCATTGTGGTTGTGCCCGGTGTAACTACAGTGTAGGTGCCATTATTGCTAACAGAACCTGTAATCGTGATAACATCGCCAGCGACTACGCCATCGCCTGTCCAAGAGCCTGATGCACGTTGGATAGTATCTGGATTGGCATTAGCAAATGTGAGGTTGCCAGTCGAAGCCAAAGAGATTGCTTCACTCTTGTATTGTAAATACATGCCCGGTTTAACTACATCGAAATCAATGCTAGATACAGATGTAAAAGTCTTATCAGTTGTATCTAATGTTAAAACGGTAGCAGAATCTCTTGAAATTACTTTATAAACGCCACGATGATTGCTAGCAGCTTCTTTAATGATGACCATATCGCCTGCCACAACACCAGCAGTTGTGAAATTAGAGCCAGCCGAAGTTAACGTTCCAGTTACTGTGCTAACATCAGCCAAAGCACCATCGGTTTTATTGCGAAGATAATATGTGCTGAGAATTGTGAAATCCAAACTACTTTCTGATCCTGCCCAACTGGTAAATTCAGCGTCTGTCTGAATAGTTAATTGAGTTTCGCTATCAACCGTTAAAATAGTGTAATAACCTTGCTCTGAGCCTTCTGTAATTCTTAATGTGTCGCCTGCGGCTACTAGATTAGTCGCAAAATTGGCACCTGTTGAAGTGAACGTAACTCCCGAAGCAGTTTTGGAACCATTGGTTCCGGTTTGAACGGTTCTTTGATTTCTAAATGGCGTTGTGCCTAAAATTTCGCCATCTGTCGATGCAACGGCGGTATCAGTATTATGGGTTAACGGGAATCGGTTAACAATGGTTTGAATCGAGGTAACACCGATGTCGGAAATAGTTGATTGAGCATAAGTTCTGCCTTTTTTACGAGCGAACAATTTGAGATATGATCTGCGGTCATCGGGTCCAGTGCCCCAGATGAAAATCGGTTCATTCACCGTTCCTTGAAATGAAAAATTAGTCGGGGCTGTTGAGGCGCTTATTTGTTGATAATAAACTTGAGTATCGCTATCTAAGCTGCCTAACGTTACAATTCCTGTATATTCATTGGTAGTGACGCTGCTGCTGTTTTTACGAGCCCAACCACCTGTTCTGAGTTTTTTGCGTGTATAGGCGTTAAAAAACTCCCAATTATCATGGGAACTTCCACCACCAGTTTCAAACTGTTCAGCCGTAATAGGTTCAAAAGGAAAAGGATGCCGAATTAAATCATCGCCGCCGACATTAACTGAATCAGATCGCCATTCTTCTTTAGCGAAAGAATAGAGGGCTTGCATAGTAACGCCATCGGCAATGCTGCCGCCTGAGGGATCACGAACATCAAAAATTAAGCCCGTGCCTGCCGCAAAAGCGGTAAAATCAGAGGTTGCCGCTAAAACTAGGGCGGTTTCACTGGAAACAGTCTCGATTACATAATGACCTGCATCGGCACCATTTTTGATGCTTAAAATATCGCCAGCGGATACTGTATCGGTGACAAAAGTAGCTGTTGCACTACTGAAATTTCTAGTGGCAACTGTAGAAACTCCATTTGTTTTCTGTGTAGTTAAAACACTGCCAACTGGATAAAGACTAATTTTCAAACTACTAGTATTTGTGCCAAAAATTACTTGATTTCTGTCTAAATTATCTGGATCGACAATAATTGCCATTAGGTTCCCTCGTTATAAGATAACCTATATATGATTATTTTTACGGATTTGAATAAACTCTATCACCAATTTGTTGGATTGGGATCGAACCATCCGAAGCAGGTAGTAAATAATTTTCAATTCTATAATAATTGTAATTTAGATGCATGATAATAATATCCACATAAGTGCTTGGAGCATATGTATAGTTGTAATCGAAACTAGTGCCAGAATTTTCAATACCAGATAGTTCGGTTGTTGTCCCATGTGTAAAAATTCTAACTTCTGATGAAGCTATTAAACCAGTTAAACTGAGCGTCTTCTGTTCTGGTGGATATAGTGCTGTTTGATCGACATTGGTGTAAATTTGCAAACCATCGATGTAAGATGTGAATGATGGGAATAATGCGAAAGTCGTATTGGTTGCCACATTAATACATCTCATTTCACCATTTGAATTCTTCACAATGGTTTCGCCAGGAACGAATGTGCCAGTAATTGAAGATAACCAGCAAGTTCCCTGAACTGGGTAATAAAAATCTTTATCGACAACAGCAGTTGCTAAAGACGAAAGTCCACGAATTGTTTCTCCTTCAACAAAGGGCTTCACAACAGTTGAATATTTCATGCCTGCCATTGCTGTAATTTTTAATTTAAGATAGAAACCGTCTGTCGCTGAAACAGATAATGCCGACAACGTAGCTGGTGTAGCTGATAACCAACTTCCTGAATAACCTGATCCGGTGTCGATTTTGTATTCAATTTTCAATCCTTCCAATAACGAAGAAGTGTTACCTAAATCAACGCCGTTTAATAGGAATGGCACATTTCTAAAACCCGAGACGCCTAGTATTTCATGAGGCCATGTGTATTCAATGGCATCACCAGCCGTAATTAAATACAATCTACCATTACTAGCAAATTTAGCATTTCCAGTAAGCACATATGGTTTTGAAGCTAAAGCAGAAGCATTGAATTGTATGTGCAATGCTCCCGTAGTAGTAGTAAAATATAGCTCATTGAAAATAGTGTCATATACTGTGACGTAATTGGTCGTAGTAGCAGAAGATGTAATTGTATCAAAGTTTACAGATGCTGCGGGTGTGTTTGCCAATGTATAAACTGGAGTTACGGGCATGTTATACAATAATGCGGAGTTTAAGGCTTTGCCATTACCACCGCTCATGCCCTTCAGTTTAACATTTAAAGCATTATTCATCATTGGAAAATCAGAGTTGTTGAAAATTAGGTTCTCGACCGTCAATCCAGATGTGGCATTAGACATAGCAAAAATGCCGACGTTGCCTACGCCGGATGCGTAATTTCTCCAATTTTTAATGTTCCAATTATAGAAAGATTGATTATTAGACTGAGTAAGAAATGTCGCCAAATATAATTGAATTGCACCATGCAAATTATATGTTAAATTTTTGATTTTGTTGCTTGAAGATGCTGTTGAAAAATATACTAAACCATAATTAGTTGGAGCCCCTATCCCAGTTTGGGTAAATCCATCGATTGTATTGTTCGAAGATTCTTGGTTGAAAACCATTGTTTGCCCTGTGCCCGTCCATGTATCAAATATTTTGTTGGCAAAGGTTGGAGTGAAATTAGAAGTAGTTCCACAATAAACTTCGGTCCATAATTCTCCCGTGACAGCCGCAGCCAATTGAATCTCCACCCCAGAGTGAGATGCGGCTTCGCCATACCCTCTGCACCATCCTCTTACAAGGTTGATATCTCGCACTTGGTTGGCATTTGTTACCGTTGCAGTAGTTGTGGCTAAATAGGGTTGATCTGAGGAACCCTGGTTGACCATTGCACCAATAACACACAAGCCTCTTTTCTGAGTGTTAATTTTGATGATGGCTGTATGTAAGTTGGTAGTCGCCGTAAATGTTGCAGTTATTTTTTGCCACGCAGCAGTTGCTGTGAAATTTGTGGTAGTTGTGCCTAAGGAAATCGATCCATCAATTGAATAAGTATCATTAAAAAAGTCAGATATTGTCAATACGGAAGTTGCTGCCGTTTCAGTCACAACCGTTTCGGTAACGTTGATTACATGAGCAATAACATTTGATATTGTAAACCAACCAATGTTATAGACGCTACCAGCAGGAGGCGTGCCGCTACCACCAATTAAAATTTTATCTCCAACTTGGAATCCATTTTCAATAAAATTACCAACAGTTGTCCCTGCTGCGGTTATTTTGTTGATTTTTATAGTTGCCGTTGCACTTAATGGACCTTCGTTGACCAAAGTTTCTGATACGGTTAATACTGTTGCTGTAACAGAAGTTAAAGTAAAGGTGCCATTATTGCTAGTCGTTCCAGTAACAATAATTTTATCACCAACGACATATAAATCTGTGAGAAATGAACCGCTCGAAGCTGTAATGGTTTTGCCAGCCGCCGCCCACTGTAAAGTTCGACCGCCACTTGCTGTTAAAGATATTCCATCGAACTTAAAGGTTCTTGCGGCTGCCGCAGTTAAAACAGAACCTTTAACAATTGTAGGCTGAGTTGCCACCCATATAGAAAATGTATAAGCATTGCCAATAGCCATGTTGATCGGCTGAGTCAATGTGGCATTGTCAATTATAGAAGTAAGCACTAACGCTTCGGCAGTTTGTGTAGCTGTGGTGTTTACAAAAGGTGATATCCTCGTAGCAGCACCAATTGTTACATAGTTATTGGTAATAGTTGCTGTGGCACTTAATGGTCCTTCAGCCACTGTTAATTCATAAACAGTGATGGTGGTTGCCGTAACACCTGCTATTGTGAATGTACCGTTGTTGCTAGTTGTGCCTGCTACGGTAATTCTGTCGTTAGCTGCGTACCCGTCAGTAATAAACGATCCAGGGGTTGTGCCTGCAAGAATGATTTTTCTAACTCTTATGAAAGCATTTGTATTGGCTTCTGTTACAAACGATTCTGTCACAGTAATTGTCAGGGCGTTTACCGTTCCTGTAACGGTAAACACGCCATTGTTGCTCGATGTTCCAGTAATAACTATTTTGTCGCCCGTCACAATACCATCAGTAACAAACGAACCTGAAGCGCCTGTTATAGTACTTGTGGCAAAACTAAATAATCGTCCTGTGGAGGTGACGGCAGTAAACTGTAAAGTTCTTACCGCAGACGCAGTAAATAATGGAACTTTCATTGTGTCCCAATAAACGTTAGTGATAGCACCTGAAGTGGACAATGCTCCTTCATCAACTACAGTTTCAACAACCGTAATCACAGTTGCCGTTAAACTTAAAATGGTAAAATAACCATTATTGGAAGTTGTGCGTGTTACTCTGATTCTATCGCCAATGGCATGAGTATCAGTAGTGAAAGAGCCGGAACTTGCTGTGATGGTTTTGCCAGCGGCGGCAAAAGTAAGCGTTCTAGCTGCGGTTGCATGTAAAGTCGCTACTTTCAAAAGACCAAAAGCAGTTCCTTGTAATGCTAGATTTGTTCGAGGAACTTGAGGAGTAGATTTAATATAGATTTCACTAGAATCATTGTAGACCCCAGTATCATCATATTTTCTGACTACATAGTAGTAATCTGTAGATTCTGCAATATCTGGAGCGGAAATAGTCACGGTGGCAGAGTAAGTTACTGGACCGTAGAGCAATTCATTTACATTCATGATGGTGGCAGTTAATCCTGAAATAGTGAAGTAACCATCATTTAATCCGCTTGTGGTTCCCGCTATTTGAACGCAATCGCCAACGTAATATCCATCTAAAATAAAACTACCAGAGGATGCGGTAATTTTCTTTGCTAAATTATCAAAGGCCAAAGTCCTACCACCAGCAGCGGTAATGGTTCTTTTTTGTGGGCTGGATAGCCCAGTAATAATATTACCGGCTGCATTATATGTACTGGTATCTGGTATGACCGCCTCCGTCATGGTGGCGACGGCTCCCGCAATAGCAGAAATTGTGAATATGCCATTATTGAATTTTTGTCCTGTGACTAAAATTCTATCATTAACTTTAAAATTATAGGTTGTATCCCATGTGCCTGTGCCAAGAGTTAATGTTTTGGCTGCAAAAGCCCAAGTTTGTGTTGCCACACTACCTAAAATACTTGGTCTATTTCCAGTATGAACCCAGCCTACAGCATTGGTGTTAACGAGAGAGGTTAATGTGGCGGCTGATTCTAAAAATGTTAAAATTGTTGCCGTTAAAGTGGATATGGTATAAATATGATTACAATCAGTGTTGCTACCTGCTACCTGTCCCATTCCATTAACTAAGACTTTATCGCCAACGATATAACCGTCTTGCAACATACTTCCTGAACTGAAGGTTAGGGTTTTAGCAGCACTGGTGGTAGTTAGCGTTCTCGCTGATGTGGCATATATTTTTTGGCGTGGCAATAGTTTAGTTGCCGTAATTACGGCATTCGTCGTATAAGAGGCAGTTTCGTTTACAAGATTGCTAGTTAACATTAGTGTTAATGCTAAAACATTACTTACATAATAAGTTCCATTATTAGAAGATGTTCCGACGACTGTGACTGTATCGCCAACGGCCCAAACATCTGTAATGAATGAGCCTGATGATGCTTTGATTCTATTTGCCGTCAATGTAGCAGTTGTTGATGTTTCATCGAATAAACGATCCGTTGTTCCTAAGGTGATTAAAGTCGCAGTTACGGCAGTAATTGTTAAAACAACGGTATTGTTAGACGTGGTGTTAGAAACTACAATTTTATCGCCTACAACAAAACCTTCGGTTAAAAAATTCCCAGCAGCAGTGCCGGTTGCTAAAATTGTTCTAGTGGTGGCATAAAAGGTGAAAATTCTTGTTGTTGTGGCTGCTTGAGCAATAGATTTTTGAAACGCAATTTCTCGATTAGGAGAGGCATTTAGATAAACGACCTTAGGAGTTGGTTGAATTTTTGTTGTTAGTAACGCACCAGAAGATTCCGCTGCTTGAGTTGCTGTTGCTTCCGCAAACGCCAACATAGTGCCAGCAGCCAAGACATTTATAACTGTGAATGTTTTATTGTTTCCGGCATTGGCGCTTCCAGTGACATCAATAATATCACCAATTGCGTAACCATCTGTAACAAACGAGCCTGTTGAGGCGACAACGTGATAAGCAACTAGATTGGCTGTTCCTGAAAACGGTCCTTCTGGTTGAATGAAATCATTAGCAAAAGTCAACATGGTCGCAACAACGGCGGTGACTGTCAACCAATTGCCGCCCGAAGTGTTGTTAAATGTTGTTCCTGTGACTTTTACTTTATCACCTATGATAAATCCATCGGTGATAAATGAACCAGAAGAACAGGTGATTGTAGTTCTAATCGCAGCAATTGTAGCTACTGAGGATAATGGGCCTTCATCGGCTAAAAGATCAGAGGCTGCTGTTACCGTTAAATTGCTAGCAGTTACATTGGAAAGGGTAAAAAAGTTACCGGGCATTGTGTTGTTGGACGTAGTGCCAGTAATATAAATTTTATCACCAGTCAAAAAACCATCAGTAACAAATGAGCCAGACGAACAGGCAATAACGCCTGTGGAACGAGTAAAAGTCAAAGTCCTACCGCCAGCCGCAGTCATTTTGGGTGCTTGAGATGGCAATGCTACTGTGCCACCAAAAGTTAAATTTCTAGCACTGGCGGTCATGCTGGCGGCTGTAAATGCCAAAGTTCTACCACCAGCAGCCGTTAAGTATAATTTTGGCGTTGGTGCATATTTAGCAACAATGGAAAGGTCTTGAGTATAGGCCGTTTGAGTAGTTAAAGATTCAGTAACGGTAATGACCGTAGCAGTTACGTTGGTGATTGTGCAGGTTTTATTATTGGCGCTACTAGATGAGCCTCTAATTGTAATTTTATCGCCAATAGCATAACCATCTGTGATAAAACTGCCCGAGCTTGCAGTAATTGTATAAACACTAGAAGTGTTGTCTAATGTTAATGTTCTTGCATTGGTTGCCCATGTTATTATTGTGGGAATAGAAATTGAGGGAGCATTGTTAAATCCGGCAACTTTGGCTGCTAGGTTTTTGGTAAATCCTGGGCTGGTTCCTCGATATATTTCTAAAAAATTATGATTATCTGCATTTGCCAAAGTGCTTGTTTCCGCTGTATACATTGGCGTTATATGAGTCCACCCGAAAGTCACAGATTGTATAGCATTAACATATGCTGTAATATAATCGGGAAAATATGTAGACCCTTTAAAAGGAGTCATGCCATAGGCACGACTTTCAGTGTAGGCAACTCTATCCCTGGTAAAATAGGTTCTTGATTTGTAGTAATATTTTGTGTTTGCGACTAAATCTGCTTGTGTTGTTGGATCATGTGTGGCTCTCATGCCCGCTGTATAGTTATGAGAATGTGAAAACATGGTCTCGGAGTTAATTAAATTAGTAAATGTATTATCTGAGCAAAACTGAAGACTCATCATTGGTCCGCCATAATATTCAATATTTGTAAATGTTGAATTTGTAACGGGTGCGATAAAAGCTAAGCCGTGTTGATAGGCTCTGGTAGTATTCAAAGAATACATTCTTAAATTTGAAATAGTTACACTGTCGGAATTGGATAAATTAAGCATTCCAATAGGGGCGGTAATGGTTCCGGCTGTTATTGCCTGAGGTGCTTGAACGGCCATTACAACATTATCCATAATTGCATTGGACGCAAAATTCATTTGAAGACTGCTGTTAACATTAGTTTGAATATCTCTAATGTCTCTGCCAAGCCAAATATTTCCAGTGTTGTATCTTCTGGCTGGCCCAACAGCTAATCCCCAACCATCAACATTCAATGCATATGTTTCTGTTAAAATTGGACGAATCCACATCCCTACATTGTCGATAGTCAATACTTGAGTCTGATTCCAGTTATGATAAGCTTCGTCAAATAGGCATTTGTCCATGAGCATGTTGCCGCCACTGCTCAAATTAAAAACAACTCCAATGATTGTAGATGCTGTGTGTACGTTAGCAGGAGTATCTGAGGTTATCATGATATTAGGCACTCGAACTTTGACGCCGCTAGTTAATTTATTTCCATTTGTTCCATCGCCAAACACAATTTGATTTGTGAGTTGAGAAGAATATGGATTAAATATTTTTACTGGGATATTAGTGTAACCCGTGGCTGTATAAGCTGCTCCAGGTGTCACTGGTAATTGGTTTATTTTTACGGTGGTGGCATCGACAATTTTTTCAATTACTGTATTGGCAGGAATGCCCTGTCCAGTGATCGAGGCACCTTGAAAAATTCCTGTTGTAGAGTCTAAAGTTACTGTGAATAAACCAAAAGTGATGGTCGCTGTTGCGGCAATATATTTGTCTTGTGTAGCGGAGGGAGTTTGTGTGAAAAATTTTCCTCTTTGTCCAGTTGAGACATCAAGAATTCCATCTTGATATTGTTTAAGTGTTCCTCCGTAGGCACCCGTGCAATTTAGCCATATTTCATAAACGCCAGTACCGACTCCTGTTTCTACCCATACTGCCGAGACATAATCAGTATATGGGACTGTCATGGTTTGATTAGATGTATTATCGCCTGTGCCAATTTCTATCCAATTTCCTTGAATATCAATCGTGCCCAACCCGTCAGCAGGCGTAATGGTTTGTCCTGCTGCGCCCGAGGTTCTTGCCATTACAAATCTTTTACCAACACTGGTTGAAGTGTTTTGAATTAAAAGCTTGCCATTAGTGATGGCGATGCTGGACAGAGCAGGATTTTGATCGGTATTGACTGTAACCGTGGCACCTCTAGTGATCGTTAGAGTATCAGCGGTATGGATTGGAAATTCAACCCATTTAACTACGGCCCATGAAAAGTTATTGGATGGCCCAAGTTTCCAAGTAACCCCATTATCATCTGAATATGCTACGTTGGCTGAAGTTTGTGAAACAGCTAGCCATCTGCCTGTTTTATAGGCTCCGTAACAAATTGATCCCCATTGCGATTGCAGTGGCAAAGTTACCGAGGTCCAGTTAATGCCGTCATCGGTATAAGCGGCTAGTTGGTCGGCAGTGGCATTGGATATTGCCATAGTTCTGCCTAGACCATTAGTAGCAACAGAAATCCAAGGGGCTGATGCCAAAGGAGTTGAAGGGGAGCCTGTAGCCCAAGTGATGCCATCGGTGGAATAAGCTGTCCCTCCACCAGATTTGGAATCAACGGCGGCGATACTTGTTGCTGCTGATTCTGTAACCATTGCTTCAACAACGGTCATTGTCAAAGCATTGACTGTTCCAGTAATGGTGAAAGTACCATTGTTGGAGGCTGTGCCGCTAATTGTAATTTGTTGTCCGGTTAAATAACCATCAGTAATAAAAGAGCCGGTAACTCTGGTAATTGTTTTTGATACGTTAAATGCTAAACTTGTGCAAGCGGCGGTTCCGGCGACAACTTTAATGCCTTGTCGAGCAACAGCAATAAATTGGGCATCAACTGGATCATAGATTACAGATTTCCAGTTTCCAACTGGCAAGCCACTTCCATTAGACCAAGTAATTCCATCGGCAGAGTATCTGGCAAGATTAGAACCATAAGATAAAGTTACAAATTTAGATGCACCATAGGTGATGCAACGCCAATCAGCAGCGGTTAAATTATTGTTTAAAGTCCAGTTAGCACTATTGGGCGAGGTCATGACGGTGGTGGAAGTAGTTAAAACTGTGCCTATGGCAGTTCCGCCACCAACGGCTACCCAGGTGTTATTTCCAAAAGCAATGGCTTGCCATCCAACGCTAGCGATACCAGTGGCTGGAGCGGTTCTAGTTGTCCAAGCTGCTAGGGCGTCTGCCGAGGGTGTGGTGTAGACCATATTTGCCGTATTTGCCGTAACGGCCACGCCAACTAAGATGTTATTGCCGTAGGCAATATCAGTCATGGCAATGAAAGCCGTTAATGTTTTAGAAGTCCAGGTTTCGCCGTCTAGTGATGTTTGCGAACGGGTAGCGGCACCAACGGCAATGAATTGGTTAAAAACATTATCTATATTAACATCGAACAAAACAGTTTGTGCAGTCATTTTCCCTATTTTCCTTGCTATAGGTAGTCAAAAACAACATCATTTTTAAATCACAATTTACAATTTGATGTTAATAATGTTGAAAATTAATTCCAAAACAAAATAACATTACTCTCAGACTCTCAATTAAGTCCATGAAAACAATCATTTGATAAAGTCATCAATATAATAATTAACAAAAAATATTTTAAATTGAAATTAATGCAATATATACTGTAGTATGTGTAAATCAATTTAATAGGAGAAATAAAATGGCATCATACATAGCGGTTTTAACACCAGCATTGGTTAATCCAGGCACTGAGGGTTCGATGGACGAGCATCTTGTTAATGGCAAATCCATTCAACGCACTGCTTACTTCGAAGTCTTCAGTAGCACCAATCGTAAAATTGTTGAAGTTGTTGATGGCGGAACTTTCACCGATACCATTGCCACTTTTGCTGAAAATGTGAACATCGACAGTGCATAATAATTATTATTTTGCCTTAAAAACCGCCTCCCAAGGCGGTTTTTTCGTTAAGTTTTCGATCTTTTTTACGATGTATTAAATAACATCTTAACTTTGGAGAACTTATGAAAACTACTAAAAATACCAAAAAGAAAATCAACGATGTAACCGTTGAAACTGTAAAATCTATTCAAGTCAATGAAGTGGTCAATGAAATTGGCAGCTTGCAGGTTGGAATTCAACAGCAGTTAGCCAATATTAGTGCTGCCATTACTGGCAAATTAGAGCAATTGCATAGCACAGAAAGTGCCATTAGTTTGATGCAGGATCGTTTAAAAGAGATCTACGACATCGAAAAAGAGGCTTTGTCTTTAGAAGAAGTAAGGGCACGTCGAGCAGAAGAAGACGAGCGTTACAACAAAATGATTGCTGCTCGAAACGAAGAATGGAAAGAAGAGCAGGAAGTCAGAAATAAAAAATGGCAAAGAGAAATTGAAGAGCATTTGTATGACATCAATTTGAACAAAAAGAAATTTGCCGATGAATTTAGTGCAGAAGTCGAAGATCACAAACGATCAGAAAGACTTAGAACAGAAGAATTGCAGAAAAGCTGGAGTCAAAGAGAAGCCGAAATCAAGGCAAATGAAACTAAATTTAATGAATTAGAAAAATTAGTTGCTGGTTTTGATGATCGCCTAAAAACAGAAGTGAGCAAGGCAGAAGCTATTGCTACCAATTCTGTGAAGAGAAACTATGAACACCAGTTGCAATTGCTGCAAAAAGATCAAGAATCTGAGAGGAATATGAGTGATTCACAGATTCAATCGCAGGAATCGATAATTACGGCTCTTCAAAAACAAATTGCAGATCTTAACAATCAACTTCTATCTGCTAGAGATGATGCCAGAGAAGTTACTGCTCAAGCGTTGCAGAGTGCTTCAGGCAGGCAAGTTGCTGATGCTCTACAAAGAGTTGTTGATGCAAAAGACAATGGAAAAACAAAGTAATTTGCATTTCTTAATATTTGAAAAAAGGTCATCAATTTTGATGACCTTTTTTCATTGCCATTTGTATAAATACGATGGAGAATTATATTTATGGCATCAATTAATAATGTTATCTTTGTCCCTTTTACTACATCAGAAGTCACAAGCCAAATAAGTTCAACTAAAACTTTATTGTGTGATAAGTATTCATATACAGCAGATGAAAATCTGATGAGTTGTTATGCTGTATTGGATAGCTCTGGAACGTTATCTACTAATAGCGTTGAAATTTATTTAAAAACGGCTGATTTAGTAGACACTATTGCATCTACAGTAGTTGCTTCTGCGACATCGAATAGGGTTTTCTTTTCAGTAGATATCAGCGATTTACCTGCTGATGACTATACTTTGCAAGCATATTTTTCCACGACTTTGCATGTGCCCATTAGCACAAAAAGTTTCAATTTCACTAAAACCACCGATTCATTAACTCCCATTGCATTTCCAGGTGGAGTTTTCGCAGTTGATATATTCCCTCAAACACAAACAGATTTAGATGATGTTATTTATCCGACCCATGCCACAATTCCTATTCCAAGAGGATCGCTATCGGCTGCTGCCGTAGCTACTTTGGGATTATTTGAGGACGACATACAAATTCCGGCATCATTTGATGTGATTCAAACATGGGATAATCCAGCCACCAAGGACAGTGCATCTTTAACTGTCACCAATCAACCAAAATGGATACATGTTTGGTTTAATGCTACTTGGGTTGGTGGAGTTTGCAAAAGTTACACAGTCACCGCCGCTAGTCCTAGTTCTCCTAGTAGTGGTTTAACTGTAACAGATACAGGGATTCCAAGAGCATTCACAATAGATGTCGCCACTAATACCTTATCTACAAATATCACAAAAATTGTAAATATAGGCCATCCTCAAGATTTGGGAATGTCATCACACCCTCCTGTAGCTGCTTCAGTCAGCGGCAATGTTTGCACATTGGCTCATGGTTGGGCTAGCGGTCAAAAGGTCAGACTTTCACAACCTGGAACTCCTGGCAATCTGACAAATGGAAATTACTATTATATTGGGGTTTTAACTTATAATACATTCACATTGCATTTAACAAAAGCCGATGCAGTTAGTGGATCAAACATTATTGTACTGGGGGCGGCTTCAACATTATATTTTGTGGGAATTTATCCACATGCTGTAACTGTTCCAGCAACTGTGACTACCAGTACATATCCAGTTACTTATCCTCAATTAGATTCAAGTAAAATCTATTATTTGATACCACAAAATGCCATTTCTGGTCAGACTGCCAGCTACAAAATGTATCCAACGTACAGCGATGCTATAGCAGAAACAAATCCAATTGTATTCTATAGTTTTTCAACTACTTTGCAGCTTAGAATAACATCTCCAAAAGTTCTTTTGATAGAAATAACTAATTCAACAAGCAAATTATTCACAAGAATAAGTTATGCTGAATCTGCCGCACATGGTTTATCGGATGGACAAGCTGTAAGAATAGGCAATTTCGAAGGAACGGTTCCTACGGGATTAGATGTTGATACCATCTATTATGTTAAAACCGATATTCTTGGACCACAAGTTTTAACCTTGTATGCAACATATGCTGATGCCATTGCTGGTAGCAGCCCATTGACAGTGCCAAACACTGGCTTGAATTATTTGATTTGCGTGGATTTCATTACAGTATCAAACGGCTTTATATCAGCCGAATTCACAAGACCTTTTAATGGCATCAATAAGCTTTATTATGACAGCACTGGGACGGGCACCTATGGCTCGACTACTCTTATAGATTCAACTGTCTCTCCCAGCACTGCTGGCTTGTATATGAAAGATGATCGAGAATTAGATTGGTCTGCCCGTTATGACTTCTTTTCATCTGTCTATGTAGAACATCAAACGGCTACGGATATTTGTATTAGATCAGATGGTTGGATTCAAACCTCTAAAAAATCTGTGCTGCCGATAGTCCGTCATGCCACCAGATTTAACATTGCACACAAAGCTGCTGCGGAAAATGCGGCTTCTATGATTAAGTGTCAAGTAGCTGCAATTATTGCAGATACCAATAATTCCTTGCAAGAATTGACATTTAACATTCCTGTGAAAAATTCTTATCATTATGATTTGGGCATTGATGGATCTACTCACAGTGAAACTCCATTTACAATAACCAACGTTGATTTAAGCATAGTTTCCCCAGCCACGACGGCAAATAGCATTCTAACTACAAATACGGCTCATGGCTGGACAACTGGTCAGAAAGTTATTTTTTATTCATCAGGTAGTTTGCCAACAGGCTTAACTACTGGTGTTACTTATTATGCGGAGGTTTTGTCTACAACAACATTCAAAGTGCGTTCTGGTTCTAGCTCTGGCTCATTTGTCATTTTTTCATCACAGGGTGGTGGTGTTATCAAAGCGATGTCGGGCGATACTATTTATGCATATCAAAACAAGCATGATGAAGTCGCTGTAACTGGGGCCATTACCACCTCGGGCTCAAAAAGCGATGGTTGGTTTGTAGCAAATCAATTAACTGGTGGTACTAGAACTGCTGTGTTGGTCAAAAATATATGGCAAAAATATCCAAAAGAAATATCTTTAAGCAAAGATAATATTGGCGTTCATTTGTGGCCTAAAAATGGCATTAGAAACTTCTCTGTTTCAGAAGAAACGGCTTTGACTGATATATTCAAATACAATTGTCTCCATCAGCACAAGGCTTTAAAAACTGACATCCCATCTGATTATTATCAACCTTGGGCCGACCAAACTGATACGACTACTACGTTGCCCGAAAATGTTATGGCCGCAAATGCTCAAGGCGTAGCCATGAATAATGAATTCGCAATTGTATTTACTCCTAATTCTGCATCATTTGATGCGGCCAATTGGGCTAAAGTTTATCAAGCTGATCCTATTGCACTTTGTGCTGATGATTGGAACGCAGCCAGTGGTGCGTTCCTCACAATGGCCGAAAAGGGCGGTGATTTTTCAGCCACAGAAGCCGCTATTGAAAATGGAATTATTGGCTGGTTGAATCCTGAAAAGGTTGGGGACTACGGTCAATTTAACTATGGTGATATTCATAGTGCTTATTTACCATCTGAAGACAGACCTAGTTTGGACGATGTTTGGCAGAACGGAAAGAACTATTTAACTAGTCAGCTTTGGTATTTAATCATGCGAGGTTCAACCAATTTAATGGATGCTGCTCGCAGAGTGACAGACCATTATGTTAATGTGGATCAAACCAAATATGATAGAGGCGTTGGATGTTTTAAAGGGGATTTATCTTTAAGATCTGGTCCGCAATATGCAAATCATACAGTTGGTGGATTTTGGCATGCTGGTGGTTTGCATTGGGCTAATGCAGATTATGGCATGAATCAAACAATTCCACGGCACAGTGTATGGGGCAGCGAACCAGATGGCATTGGTTTATTGTGGGCTTGGATTATTGATGCAAATCGTGTGGCTAAAACAGGCTTTGAACAATGGCAAAATGCAGTAAGACTAAGAGACACTCCAGCAACTAACTTGGGTGCAAATAAAAATGGCATCGGTGTTTTAGTTAGCCAATTATTGGCATTTGATTATACGCACGATCCTTCATTTTTACCGCAAATATCAGGCATTAAAACTTCTTTAAATGTTTCAAACACCAGTTTTACAGTAACTTTTAGCGGTGTTACGGCTACTACAAGTTCTGCACATGGTTGGGCAACAGGTAGACGGGTGCGATTTTCCACTACTGGTGCTTTGCCTGCCACTTCGCCGGTCCAAATTACCACTACTGGAATTTATTTTATACATGTGACAAGCACGACACAATTTACAGTTCACACTACAATTGAAGACGCTTATAATTATTCAATCATTAGCGGCACCCCAGTTATATCTTATTTGAGCGGTGGCGTTCCTACTAATACTGTAACAACTGGAACCTTATTGTCATTGACTGATCCATTGTATCATCCTATGTGGATCAGTTGGTATTATGAATTAACAAGAGACCCTGCTTTTGTTCAATGGATCAAAGATAATTCGACTCCTTTGGGCTTTGCTTTATCTGCCACGACATATAGCATCACTGGCGATGATACTTATCTAACAAGACATGCAGCCGAGTTGCAAGAACAACCAAATCTTTTACATTCAGAAGCGGCTTCGGCATGGAATTATTTTGGAATGGCTCCTGGTGGTAAGTATTTCTGGTTTGCCTTTCCATTTTTCAAAAAACAACTAAGAGATGCGAGCATATCAACTTTCGATGATGCTGACTTAGGTTGTTATCCAGTAGCCATAGGCTTATCTGGTGACGGTGCATCGGCTAGCGACACAATTTTGGTTAATACATCCAGTTCTAATTGGAATTTATTAATGGACGTAGAGGCCATTACTGGTCTAACTGCTATTGACGTAAATGTGACCAATCCATCGGCTACTTTATTGACAACAACATTTACCCCGCCAACGGCAACATCCTATGCTGTTACTAGAGATTCTGGTGCTGTGGTTTATCGCACGGCATTGGCAGTTGGCAGCATTAGTGCTACTAGTGTTGGGAGCTTGCAAGAAATAACACTGAGAACCGCAGATGCCCAAGTTTATATGCCTGTCAGTCCATATCCTGAAGCTTTATTGTTGGATGATTTTACCAATGGTAACGCTCCAGTTTTTAGAGCCAAAAAATTCAAAGGATATTTAGTTCCAAAAATAGCTAATGATGATGTCACCTTGACTTTTGCTGCTAGAGGCGATGGTGGATTTACTAAGTTTATAATTAAAGATGATAATGGAGATATTGTAGATGTAGATAGCAATGGAGATCCAATAACTCCTTTATCGATCATGCATGGAAGATATAATAATGCTTTAGAGTTTGTGATTAATGATACAGATAATACACACCCAACACCTTGGTATATCGAGATCACTAGCGGCAGAAATTCGTATGTAGACCTAGAAATCACAAGTGCTTCTCTTGATAGCACTCCAATATTATTTGGAGCGGTGAAGAATGATGTGCTTGACATGAAATACTTTGCATTGGGACCACCTGTGGCGGACTTCCATGCAACGTCGGTATCTGGAACTCCTGCGGCGGCAATCGATTTTGTAGATGATTCTATTTATGCTAACACATGGAGTTGGAATTTTGGAGATGGAAACACCTCTACAAGTCAAAATCCATCGCACACCTACATATTGAGTGGAGTGTATACAGTTACTTTAACGGCTAGCAGTCCTGCTGGATCAGATGCGAAGACCAGAACCAGTTATATCACTATTACAGATGCTATGGATTTGGCACCTCGTTGGGGTTGGAATGGCGACCCTCTTGCCGAAGTAATGAACAGAGGCGAAGGAACGGATATAACCACCATGACCTCCGGTCTTACTGCTATTTCTGTATTAAATAGAATTCCAGTAATGGTAAAAGCACCTGACGGCTCGATTTTGTTAATTACTCAGCCATTGACTAATTTCGTGGGTGATAATTATGCTTATACTGTAAGAATTAAAAGAAGCACAGATAACGGAATAACGTGGTCTACTCCTTATGATGCATATACACATTTAAGTTATGTTGCGACAAGCAGTTGGTTATCTGCCGGTGCCGCTGTGGTCGATTATGTAGGAGTTGGCGGACAACCTACATCAATCACTTATTTCATGGAAAATGGAGATAGTACGCTCAATCACCATACTGTATTAGCTATTCGTAGTATTGATAATGGTCTAACTTGGACTGATTTAGCTGGAACGCCGAGTGCAGCGTCAGATATAACAAGTAGTGTAAATGGTGGTTTTTCCACACAAGCAGTGGCATCTGTCAACACTACTGCAAACACCATTACATTGACGGCGGCACATGGATTTGCAGATGTTCAAGCTATTCGTTTCACTGGTTCTGTTCCAGGCGGCTTAACCACAACAAAAACTTATTTTGCCAGAGTGACTTCATATGCAGCAGATACTTTTGCGGTATATCCTACTGGTCCAGATGCGGCGGGGCCTACAAATATAATTGATATTACCACAACGGGTGGTACATTTACTGTAAAGAAAGAATGGAGTTGGAATGTACAAACTGGACAGGGCATCCAACTAAGCAGCAATTGCACACATGCTAATAGATTGGTAGTCCCTGGTGACCACAGAACAATTGGTTTTGATGCCTCAGCCACAGGAACTGGGGTTAGTACCAGCCATTGTATTTATAGTGATGATGGTGGATTAACATGGGGAGTTTTGGGATCTTTGATCACATCTAGCACTAATGAAGCTACTATTATTGAAACAACAACTGCCGATAAATTGTTAATGAATGTCAGATTTGCAGGCAACACCTCCAGATATCAAGCATTTTCAACAGACGGTGGTGTTACCTGGGGTGCTGCTACGGCAGTGTCTGCTATGCAGCAAGTTTCTACTTGGGCTTCCTTGCAAAGATTTGGCACCACATTAATTCTCTCGACTCCTTATGATTCCACTCATGCTACTCGTAAGCAAATGAGTTTATTCACTAGCACAGACGAAGGTGTTACATGGGCTCTACAGAGAACTATATTTTACAGACTGTCGGCTTATTCTAGCATTGTGCCTTTAGATGCCGAACATGGTTTAATTGTATTTGAAAACGCTATTAGCAATCACTCGGCAACGATAGCCAATGATAATGGCAGCTATACCACATCGTATTCCACTTTGCCTTGGCAATCTATGTCGCTATTTGCCTTTAATAAAACTTGGCTGATGGGCACACCAGATATTTATGCCCAATATTATTTCAATGGTGATTCAACCGGATTGGCTAATCCATATGGTGCGAGCATAATTGATTATGGTGGCATTTTAAACGCTCGTGGATTTGTAAAATCAGTAATCAATACGCCATCTTATGGTGCCAACGGAATTACATTATCAATCGCCAATGATGATGCGATTGTATTAACCGAATTTTCAGATTTTAACATAATAGCCGGTCAATCAGTTACCATCCAAGTAGAAGCAACTATTGTGACATCGTCTAATGGAGTTTTAGCATCAAATATGACTGGCGGTACAGCAGCAGGTATGCGATTAGAATGTGCTAGTGGTGTTTTGAAAGCCACAGTTAACGATGGAATATCACCAACTGTTGTTACTGGTGTCACGACTATTAATGATGGTGTTCGTAGAGTTTACGCAATGGTCAGAAATAAAACAACTGGCAAGTTGACCATTTACATAGATGGCGTAGCAGATAGTGCGGATACATCTGATGCCACTAACTCTTTGGTTACAACCAATGGATTTTATTTAGGCATGAATCCATCAGGCACTGCTCAGGCAATTAGTGCAGAGTTCCACTCTTGTAGAATTAACAAGTCAGCGGTTGCGACTGTTGATTTGGCTGTATCGCCTGTCACAAAAGTAACGCCACATACATTTAGAAATTATGCCGCTCCAACGCCACCAGCATTCCTCCCATCTGATCTATCTGGATTAGAAACATGGTTAAACGCTACCGTGGACGGCGGTGAAAGTGCTTATGCTGATGAAGGTTGGTCTCTAACATATCCATTGCCATATTACAGTGGTGCCAGAATTCAAAGCTACCGAGATAAATCTCCAAATAGATATTTCTTTAATGCTAGCGATTACGGTCATAACTTCTATCAAACAGATACGGTAATTGGTCCGCATATTAAACACCAATGGAATGCGGCTGCTAATGCGGCAACTAAATGGCGATTGCAAAAAGCTCCAAATTCCACATATACATTTATTGCGGGTGCGGGGCCAAATGGAAATGCTAATTTTGCTGTTGGCATGGCACTTAAAATAAATGGCGTATCAACTGGTCCACATATTTTGTTAGACACGCAAAATGCAACATCTAGTAATAGCGGATTTTTATTTTACATAGATCAAACAACACAAAAACCATCATTTAATTTAGGTGGATCAACAGGGAATTATTCATATATCTATACCTCATGTCCAGCCGTAAACAATGGCAATTGGTGGTATTTATTGTTTGTTGGTCGAGGTTATGGATCGCCAGTTGATTTATATTACACGCAATACAGCGGAACTTACAATCCAGCTAGTCCAAATTTACCAGCGGCTTTAACCAAATTACAGTCTGGTAATGTGACGACGCCTACGAATACAATTCCAGCTTATTATTTGTCAGTTGGAGCAAGATATGATGGCGGTTCTGGGTCTAATATAAGTTTGAAGAATTTGGTAATTTATAGTAATAGCACTCAATTTTCAACGACAGATACTATAAATGCAACCAAACTAGCCGACTTTAATGTGCAGGCTTAATAAGTTAAATCTGTTGGTATAAGAATACATATAGCAGGAGATTTTTCTTATGGCAAGTATTTTAAGTAGCAGCATTGCTTTTTCGAATTTTTCGGCGACAGATCTTAGCAGCAACAATAAAATAAATTTGTTGCGGCATGTGGTTTGCGATAAATTTGAATATTGGACAGATGATAAAGTGGCTCATTGTTACGCTGTTTTAGGCGGCACGGTGTCTGGCTCCACATTAACTCTGACTTTGCAAACGCAATCCAATGTATTAATTAATACAGCCACCTATGTAAGCCCTCCAGTAAATCGTGTATCTTGGGTCATGGATATTTCCGATTTACCAGTAGGCGATTATACGATTCAAGCTCAATTATCAACTGGCAGTGCGGTATCGGCTAATTTCACAAAAGTTGCAAACACCAATGTGATAGTTTCTTTCCCATCTGATGGGCTGGGAATAATCCCGCAAACTCAATCTTATGTAAGCGATGTAACTTATGCAATGCATGCTGCGGTGCCGATTCCTTATAATGCATTGCAATCCACAGATAAATTGGGATTATTTGAAGATAATATTAGAATCCCATGTCAAATTGAAGTTGTAGATACTTGGGATTTAAATAATTGTCCAAAATGGCTTCATGTTAATTTTAATGCGGTTTATGTTTCTGGGATTGCTAAGACTTACAAATTAAAGATTGTTTCAGATAATAATCCATCAACCAACTTGATTATTACTGATGATACTCCTATTTATTCAGTTAGTGTTGATGCTGCTACAGATACTTGGACAACTACAACACCTCATCGTTGGACGAATGGACAACCGATAAAATTTTCGACAACAAATAGTTTGCCAAAATGTGTAACTCCAACAGCACCGCCAGCTTTTGATAACAAACATGTTTATTACGCAAAGGTGCTTAGCACAACAACTTTTACTGTCCATCCTTCGCAAAATGACGCTGTTGCAGGCACAAATGCGATTGATTTTCTAGACATTGGAGCGGGCACACATTCTGTGTTTAGTGTGGCATCTTATTTTGCTCAAGCAGCTTGTTTAGGCACTAGTGGCGTAGGTCTGGGGGTTCCTGCTACCAATTGGACATCTTCTTCGCCACATGGTTGGACAACAGGCCAACTTGTTAAATATGCCCTCCCTATCGGCACAACAAGCAGACCGATAGATGCCTTATTAGACCCCAATAAAGTATATACAATCACTGTGGTTAACGCCACTAGATTTACTTTGTCATACAATGGCTCACCTGTTGATTTAACGGGGTTGGCTAGCAATGGTTATAGAAATTTTTATGCAGTTTCCACCATTACAGTCGATAACAGAACAATAAAATATCAAGTTCAAAGACCATTCTCTGGTATTACCAAGGTGTGGTACGACTCTACTGGTACGGCCACTTATGGCAATCCCATTGCTGATTACGCAACCACGTTAAACAGTGGTCCACATGTTAAAGATCATCGAGGCATTGATTGGTATGCAACTCATGATTATATGAATCAAGTTGAAATTGAGCAAACGGGCACCAATAAAGTTTGCATTCGCTCCGAGGGTTGGTATCAGAGTTACGAAAAAGCAGTATCCCCATTTTGCAGATATGTTACTAGAATTCACAGTACTTTAAGCCAACCAGAAATTAAATGCGAACATTCTACCATTATAGCAGATAATTTCTATCAGGCTAAAATAGGAGACATTGGATTTAATTTTCCATTAACCACTGGTGGTCGATGTTCTTTTGGTGTTGACGATGGCACTATAAACGATGATTCATTAACTGTATCATCGATAGACACCAGCACTAATATTATCACCACTTCTGTCAATCATGGGTGGGAAACTGGTCAGACAGTTGTGTTTTCGGCCACAACTACGATTCCATCTCCTTTAGTTGAAAATACAACATATTACATAAGAAAATTTTCCAACAACACGTTTAAAGCATATGCTTCATTAGATAATGCACAAACCAACTCCAGTCCAATTGATATAACGACTACCGGAAGCGGCGTTTATGTGAAGGTGCCACAAAGCAATTATATCCATCAAGAATGGCATGATTCATGTAGATCTTTAGGTGGTTTTTCGGCTACTGGTGATCGTTGCGATGGTTGGTTCAGCATTGCTGGCAAGGGTGTTAGAACCACTTTAATAACTAAAGACTTGTGGCAATTATTCCCCAAAGAAGTCGAATTGAGCGGCGATGGCATTGTATATCATCAATGGCCTATGCATGGTCGTCGTCATGTTGACATTGATACTGAAACTGGCATTCAAAAGTTATCCAATTTTTGGTGTTTTCAACAAGGTAAGTTTTTAGATTTGAAACTACCATCAGATTTTTATTCAGCACTAAACACTTATAAATCAGAAACAGAACAATTGATTTCTAATGTGTATACTCAGCCTTTGAACGCATTTAGTTCTTATGGTGCTGG
>Ga0315285_10000898_pt1 | contig 31091 bp, 17 predicted proteins | sample YL17G09_36_MG_FD_203698 | JGI IMG/M metagenome (GOLD analysis project Ga0315285, IMG submission 203698) | Sediment microbial communities from Yellowstone Lake, YNP, Wyoming, USA - YL17G09_36 | ecosystem: Environmental > Aquatic > Freshwater > Lake > Sediment | place: USA: Wyoming | collected...
TAACTAAAAACGGCTTTCCTTTTTTTATGCTGTCTTTGATAGGGTCTAAAAGGTCTCTTTTTTCAAGCTCGAGCATCGCGTCGCCGAAAGCCCCGACCCCAGGGAAAACGACCTTTGACGCTTGGTAAATGACTTCCGGATCAGATGAGACCCTGGCCTCAAACCCGACTTTCTCAAAACCTTTCTGGACAGACCTAAGATTGCCCATCCCGTAGTCGATTATAACTATCATGCTCAGCTCTTAGATTTTCCCTTTTGTGGAAGGAACCCCTTTTGCCCTTTTGCTGACCTCGCAGGCGTTTGAAAGCGCCCTGGCAAAAGATTTGAATATCACTTCATTAATATGGTGTATGTCTTCTCCATAAGGAAGGTTTATATGCAAAGTGACTTTCGCGTTGTCGCAGAACGCCTTTAAAAACGCTTTTGTCAGTTTTATGTCAAAATCTTTTTCGCCTATCGCCTTCTTTGGGACATTAAAAACAAGGTTCGGCCTCCCGCCTATATCAATAGTCGCCTTGGCAATACTTTCATCCATCGTAAGGCACGACGCGCCGTAACGTTTTATTCCTTTGCACGCGCCAAGCGCTTTCCTGAACGCCTGCCCCAGGACTATGCCGACATCTTCGACTGTGTGGTGCATGTCGACTGCCAGGTCGCCTTTCGCCTTTACGCTTAAATCAAAATAACCATGCTTTGAAAAAAGCGTCAGCATGTGGTCGAAAAACGCTATGCCTGTCGAGATAGATGCTTTTCCTTTCCCGTCTACACCAAGCGCCAACTTAATATCTGTTTCCGTGGTTTTTCTTTTTATCTCTACTTTTCTCTTCATAATTTTTCCTTTATTACTAGTTACGAGTTATCCCTCGCTTTTTGCTCGGGATCCTGAGCTTGCGAAGGACTAGTTTACTAGTTACTGATCACTAGAATCTCACCTTGATCGATTCCGCGTGTTTGGACAGACCTTCCAGGCTTGAGATCTTCTCTATCGGCTTTTTCACCTTTTCAAGGGCTTTTTTCGAATAAGATATCAAGTGCGTGCTTTTCATGAAATCTTTCAGCGACAGCCCGGAGAAAAATCTCGCTGTCCCGCCTGTCGGTAAGACATGGCTTGGGCCCGCAATATAATCCCCTACAACAGTCGGGGTATATGGCCCTATAAAAATCGCGCCTGCATTTGTTATTTTCTTTATGATATTCTGCGGGCTCTTTACCATTATTTGCAAATGCTCGGGAGCAATTTTGTTTGCTATCTTTGCGGCTTCATCAAGATTTTTTACGGAAATCACGGTTGCTTTCAACTGTTCCCTGCGCAATTGCTTTATCAAAGCTTTTGACGGGGTTATTAATATCGCCAGGCCCTTGTAATGTTCCCCCTGAGCGGCCAAATCAGCCATGATAAATTTTAAATCAGCGTACTGGTTGGCAATAATAACGACTTCGCTCGGGCCAGCCATCATGTCTATATCGACGTAACCGAACACCTGCCTCTTTGCTTCTGTCACGTAATCATTTCCCGGGCCGATGATTTTATCTACCCTTGGGATCGACTTTGTGCCGAACGCAAGCGAAGCTATCGCCTGGGCGCCGCCTACTTTGTAGATTTCGTCTACCTTTAAAAGATTCGCCACGACCAGGATGTGCGGGTCGACGCTTCCGTATTTATTTGGCGGGGTGGCCAGGATTATCCTTTCGACTCCCGCGACTTTTGCGGGTAAAACCGTCATGTAGACAGTCGAGACCAACGGCACTGTGCCTGACGGGATATATATGCCAATCGTGTTTATCGGGCTGTATTTTTCGCCAAGTATGACGCCGTCTTCGTCTTTTATCTTCCAGGATTTCCTCACTTGTTTCTTGTAGAATTTTGTGACGTTTTCCATCGCGACTTTTAATGTCGCCACAAATTCTGAATCAATATTCTGGTACGCCCCATTGGTCTCAGCTTCGCTTACCCTTATCTGCCTGGGCGCCATTTTTATCCTGTCGAATTTCCTCGTGTATTTCAACACAGCTTCATCGCCGTGGAGCCTTACGTCCTCGATTATGTCCCGCACTTTTTCCTCGACCCTTTTTTTGGTCGAGAAATTCCTGTTTAAGATCTTGTCGAGATTTTTGCTTGTCGATTTGACTACTTTCATTATTGGATCTGCTCCTTTGCTATTTCCACCGCTTTCAAAAGCGCTTCGTTAAGTTTTTGCGCGTCTTTCGCGCCTGCCTGCGCCAGCTCAGGCCTTCCGCCGCCTGTGCCTCCGGCAATTTTGGCGACCTCGCCCACTATTTTTCCGGCGTTTACTCCTTTTTTGACAAGGTCCTGCGTGACGCCTACTATGAACAACGCCTTTTCATCCGCGTCAGTCCCAAAAATAAAAATCCCTGATTTTACTTTGTCCCTTAATAAGTCGATGATCGAGCGCATCAGTTGCGCGGTCGCGCTTTCAAGTTTCTGCGAAATGATCTTTACGTCTTTTACTTCAAGCGCCTTTGAAATGTAAGCGTCTATATTATTTTTCGCCTCGTTTAACCTGAACCGCTCAAGGTGCTTCTCCAAATCTTTGACTTTTAATGCAAGCTTCTCGATCTGCTCTGATAAATTTTCAGCGGGGACTTTCAACATGCTTGATAAACCGGAAATCGTCTCGTCAATCTCTTTTACTCTCTTATAAGCCTCTTCGCCTGTCAAGGCCTCTATTCTTCTTACGCCGCTTGAAATAGCGCCTTCGCTTACTATCTTAAATAGGCCTATCTCGCCAATCGAACCAACGTGGCAGCCGCCGCACAACTCTTTGCTGACGCTGCCCACGGAAATTACCCTGACTTTTTTCTCGTATTTTTCTCCGAATAAAGCTATCGCCCCTTCGGCTTTTGCCTCTTCGATATCCATTTGTTTTGAGCTGACATTATCTGCGTTTAATATCCAGCTGTTTACCAGCTCTTCCGCTCTCGCAAGCTCCTCGGGTTTGACAGCAGAGAAATGGGTAAAGTCAAAACGCAGCCTCTGCGGGTTCACGAGCGACCCTGCCTGTTGGACATGTTTTCCTAAAACTATCCTCAAAGCCGCCTGCAGAAGATGCGTGGCTGTATGGTTTCTCTGGACAGCCCGCCTTCTGTGCGCATCGATTTTCGCTTCTACTTCTTGCCCCTTTTTAAAATCGCCTTTTTCAACATTGACTACGTGAGCGATCGTATCACCGGCCCAGATCGTGTTTTCAACAAACGCGATCGAAGCGCCTGTTTTTATTTCTCCGGTGTCGCCTACCTGCCCGCCTGACTCAGCGTAAAACGGCGTTTTATCCAAAATAAGCTCACCTTTTTCTCCAGCCTTGATCGAGTCTACGGATTTTCCATCTTTTAAAACTCCGATGACTTTTGCCTTGATGTCGTTTTCTTTATATCCGGCAAACTCCGTCTTATTGCTGAATAAAACAGCGTCGCCTATTTCAAATACGTTTGCCGATAAGGTGCTCGATGCCCTTGCTGTTTCTTTTTGCTTTTTCATATTCTTGTTAAAACCATCTATATCCAGAGAGAGTCCCAAAGGCCCTGCTATTTCTTTTGTCAGGTCCAGAGGAAAGCCGTATGTATCGTAAAGCTTGAATAAAAATTCTCCGTCCAGTCTCGAGACATTTTTCTTTTTAAGATTCTCTATCTCCTGCATCAGCAGTTCCTGCCCCTGCGAAAGCGTCTCATGGAATCTTTTTTCTTCCGCCAGTATGATCTGGCTTATATTCTCGCGCCTTGCCTCGACTTCAGGGTATGTTTTCTTCATCACCTTCGCGACAATGGGGACCAGTTTATATAAAAACGGCTCTTTCTTGCCCAAAGATTTCCCGTGCCAGGCAGCCTTCCTGATTATTTTCCTTACTACGTAACCTCTTTCCTCGTTAGACGGCAAAACCCCGTCGACGATCGCGAATGAAACTGCCCTTACGTGGTCTGCTATAGCGTGGATAAAAGAATCTGTCTGTTTGTCTTTTCCGTATTTTACGCCGATGTCCTTGGCGGTTTCATCGACCAGGGGTTTTAAAATATCTATCTGGAAATTTGTGGGCACCCCCTGCATGACAGAGGCGATTCTTTCAAGGCCCATGCCTGTATCTATATTTTTATTTGGCAAAGGCGCCAGGTTATTCACGCCTTTTCTGTCAAACTGCGTAAATACCAGGTTCCACACTTCGGCGAACCTACCGCAATCGCAGTCGACAGAACAGTCCGGCTTTTTGCATCCTGCATCTTCGCCTGAATCAAAAAATATTTCTGAACACGGACCGCATGGCCCGTTTGGCCCTTCTTCCGGGGCGTTAGACGGCCAGAAATTTTTCTTTGCGCCGAGCCTGACTATTTTCTTCTCAGGCAGTTTTATCACATCTTTCCATATATTGTACGTCTCGTCGTCTTTCTCGTATACCGAGACCCATAATCTCTCGGGGGCGATACCTAAAACTTTTGTCATGAATTCCCATGCCCACTCGATCGCTTCTTTCTTGAAATAATCGCCGAATGAAAAATTGCCAAGCATCTCAAAAAATGTGTGGTGGACAGCGGTCTTTCCCACTTTATCAAGGTCATCAGTGCGCAGGCACTTCTGGCTTGTTACAGCTCTCCTGTAGCCTTTTATATGCCCTAGGAACTGCTCCTTGAATTGGTTCATCCCCGCGCTCGTAAATAAAAGCGTCGGGTCATTCTTGGGCACCAAAAGGTCGCTTGGGACCACGGTGTGGCCTTTATGCTTGAAAAATTCAAGAAAGGCGTCCCTTATTTCATCAGTCGAGTGGATCTTCTTCATAGCTGCCATATAACTTTTTGATCACCTCGTAAATAGTGCTTGTAGAAAACCCTCTTCTATTTAAAAAATCGTAGATCTTTCTTTTTGACTTCTCTTTATCCAGCGCCGCGAACCTTCTTTTTTTATCTCTGGCGATGCGCAAGGCGACTTCTTTCTCGTCGTATTTTTCTTTTGCCTGCTCTAGCGCCTCTTCTATTACGCCCTGGTCCACGCCTTTTTGCCTTAATTCTCTTTTAAGCAAAAAAGACCCTTTCGGGTTGTTGTTTATCCTTGCCTGGATCCACTCATTGGAGAACTTTAAATCATTTAAAAAACCCCTGGCGGTAAAATCATCTATCACGCCGCTTACTACCTGCCAGGGGAAATCTTTTTGCTTTAACCTGTCCGCTAATTCCTTTTTGCTCCTGGGCCTTATCGCCAATAACCGTAACGAGTAGGCTTTTGCTTTCTTTAAGGCCTCATTTTCAGAATTGTCCTGCATAGGAATTATTTTCGGGCTTTTGTTTAAACCTTTAAAGCTTCTCTTACTTTCTTATCCAGCTCGGTGAAGAGTTTGGGATTCTCTCTCAAAAACATCCTCGCGTTGTCCTTGCCCTGGCCGAGTTTCATATCGCCGTAGCTTAGCCATGTGCCTGTTTTCTGGACTATGCCTGTTTCCTGGGCCATGTCGATAAGCGAGCTTGCCTTGGAGATCCCTTCGTCGAAATATATTTCAAATTCCGCCTGCCTGAAAGGCGGCGCGACTTTATTTTTGACGACTTTTACCCTTACCCTGTTTCCCACGATGACGTCATTTCCGCCTTTTATCGATTCGATCCTTCTTATGTCAAGCCTTACCGATGCGTAAAACTTAAGCGCCCTGCCGCCTGATGTTGTTTCAGGGTTGCCGAACATTATGCCTATTTTTTCTCTTATCTGGTTGATGAATATAACGCAGGTCTTTGATTTTGAGATGCAGGACGTAAGTTTTCTCAAAGCCTGGGACATAAGCCTTGCCTGCAACCCGATGTGGGAATCGCCCATATCGCCTTCGAGTTCCGCTCTGGGCAATAAAGCCGCGACAGAGTCTATGACTATAATATCCACAGCGTTTGAGCGGACAAGTGTTTCCGTTATTTCAAGTCCCTGCTCGCCTGTGTCAGGCTGCGATATTAAAAGATCATCAAGGTTAACGCCGAGCTTCTTGGCGTAAGTCGAGTCAAGTGCGTGTTCAGCGTCTATAAGTGCCGCGACACCGCCTTTTTTCTGCGCCTCTGAAATTATGGAAAGCGCCAAAGTCGTCTTGCCTGAAGATTCAGGCCCGAAAAGCTCTATGACCCTTCCTCTCGGAACACCGCCGACGCCAAGCGCCAGGTCCAAAGAAAGCGCCCCTGTGGGTATGACATCGACATGGATCTTGGTATCCTGGCCAAGCTTCATTATGGAACCCTTGCCGAACTGCTTCTCTATATGCGTAAGCGCCAATTCAAGCGCCTTTGACTTGTCTGACATTTCTTTGGTTGGTTTTTCTGCATTTGGTTTCTCTGCTGCTTTTTTCTCAACTTCTTTTGCCTTTGCTATCATCTCGAAAATCCTCCATTTTCAATGAGCACTTGATACTTGACTTTTTGATGTCAAGTATCAATCTGCCCTGGTTTTCTACTTGTTTGTGCGCCTGCCTGCCGGCAGGCAGGAATTGAACCCTTGACATTTCTTTGCACAACTAGCGGAGATGTCAAAGGTTAAACTCAGCCAACAAACTTACGTTTCCGCCACTAAATCTTAGGCGGACCCGCCAATGCTTTGTGGCGGGCATTTCATTCCGTAAGTTTGGGCTTCGTTTAACCTTTAAATTATATCTCCGCGTGGCCATTTTGTAAAGCGTAAACCTATCTCACCCCCTTTCATTTGTGCCCCTACTATACATGACGTAAAAAGGAGGAATTTTCTTTCAAATATTTTCAACTTTTTTTATCATTGCCCAAAAATTCCTATTGCCATATAATAGTATCCATGAAAGCTGAGATAATCTGTATCGGCACTGAGCTTCTTCTGGGGCATCTTGTAAATACAAACCAGTCTACTTTGTCCAGGAAATTAGCTGAGCTAGGCATAGACAGCTATTATCAGATAACTGTCGGCGACAATCCCCAAAGATTAAAAGATACCATCAAGACCTCCCTCTCGCGTTCCGACATTGTCATTACAACAGGCGGCCTTGGCCCCACTGTCGATGACATAACCACAAAAGCGATCTCACAGGCAGTAGGGAAAAAACTTGTCTTTCATAAATCGATCCTTAAAAAAATAGAAAATCATTTTAAGCGCAGAAACATAAAAATGCCTTCGGAAAACAGGGTCCAGGCCTACATTCCCGAAGGCTCTATTGAGATCCCCAACAAGACAGGCACAGCTCCAGGCTTCATAATCAACATAAACAAAAAATTACTTATCACCCTTCCCGGCCCGCCTTATGAGATGCAACGCATGATGGACGAGCATGTGGTAAAGTACCTTAAGAAGAAACTCAAGTTAAAATCCATAATCAAAACAAGGACGATAAGGATAACAGGCCTTGCGGAGTCGCAGGTCAACGCCAGGGTAAAAGACCTTCTTAAAATGGGCGGCAAGACAACTGTCGGCATCTACGCCAAACCTTCGATCATCGAGCTAAAGATCACCTCAAAAGCGCAAAGCGAATCGCAGGCAAACAAAGAAATAAAAGCCGTTGAAAATAAAATAATAAAAAGATTCGGGGATCTCATTTTTGGCTTTGATGGCCAGTCAATTGAGGAAGTCGTAGGCGGCCTTCTTTCCAAAAAGAAAAAAACTCTATCTGTCGCCGAGTCCTGCACAGGCGGGCTTGTTTGCGACATGATAACCAACGTGCCCGGGAGTTCGAAATATTTCTTATCAGGCGTCATCGCGTACAGCAACGAAACCAAAATAAATATTTTAGATGTGCCTTCCGAATTGATCAGGCAATTCGGGGCTGTAAGCGAAGAGGTCGCCTTATTTATGGCCGCAAGCATGAGGAACATATCCAAATCAGACTATGCCCTCTCCGTAACAGGTATCGCCGGCCCGACAGGCGGCATTGTGAATCCCGCCGGAGGCGGGTCCGCCTTTGGCGGAAAACCTGTCGGCCTCGTCTATATAGGATTGGCAACGTCGAAAAAGACCATCGCCAGGAAATGTAATTTTACAGGCGAGCGTAAGGTCATCAAATACAGGGCCGCCATTGCAGCGATCGACCTATTGCGCCACGAGCTTTTAAAATGACTGAGACTATCCGAAGTTTTATAGCAATAGAATTGCCTGGATCCCTCCATAAAGAGCTTTCAGAAGCTGAAACTATCTTGCGCAAATCAAACGCTGATGTAAAATGGGTGAACCCTGAAAATATCCACATTACTTTAAAATTCCTGGGCAATGTCACTCCTGAAAAAATAAAAGAAATCGAAAAGTTGCTGGATGAATTTACAAAAGGGCTTGCCCCTTTCTCTATCGAGGCAAAGGGCTTGGGCGCCTTCCCTAAACTCGCCTACCCCAGGGTCATATGGGCAGGCATCGAAGACCAAACAGGAAAACTTAAAGAAATAGCTGAAAATTTTGACGGCGCGATCTCAAAGCTTGGCTTTGAAAAAGAAAACAGGGAATTTTCCGCCCACCTTACGCTGGGCCGCGTGCGCTCTCCAAAAAATAAAGAAAAATTAAAAGAAATAATCGAAAAAACTCCTTTTTTATCAGTTGTTGACATAAAGGTGGATAAAATAGTATTATTTAAAAGCACCTTGACGCAAAGCGGCTCTATTTACACGAAACTTTACGAAGCTTTGTTTAAAGAAAGGAATTAAACCATGGCAAGATTATCGCAAAAGACCGGTAAGCACGGAAGGCCGACTGGCGAAAGAGGCCAGACAAGGTTTCGTTTGGCAGACCCTTATATGCCAAAAGGCGGATGGCAGGAACCCACCATTTGTTCTAAGTGTGGGGCGGTATTTTCCGGCAAACAATGGTCGTTGGATAAAAAACTCATAGAGAAATCAAAGAAAGATCCCTACCTCAAATATGCTAAATGCCCGGGATGCAGAAAAGTTGAGGACCATTACGTGATGGGAATGCTGTATCTTAGTGGTGATTTCCTGAAAAAGCGCAAAAATGAAATTTTATCCACATTAAAAAATGAAGAGCGCCGGGCGATGCAGAAAAATCCGCCTGAGAGATTTATCGCAATTCATGAAAGCAACGATTCTGTTATTATTGAAACAACAACCGATCAGCTTGCTTTAAGACTAGGCAGGTTCTTACATACAACATTCAGCGGGAATATGAAAATCAAATTTACTCCTGATCAAAAATTTGTGAGGATTTTCTGGGAGCGTTAAGGCAGCTGAAGGTTGGCTGTTATTATCCCTTTTCTTGTCAGCGTCTTTATGAAAATAGGGATCCTTTTCTCGTCCGCTGTAAAATAAATAAAAGTCTTGTTCCTTGCCAGCGCCGAATTCTTTAATTCGGATTTCGGCTCGGCGACAAAAGTGTCAAAAACGCCTTTCTTGCGTATTTCAAGCGCCGTCGCGTCCGTGACTTTGACTTCCACATCCCAATCCTTGAAGTCTGTGTTTATGACAAATTTATACGACCCGCTCTTTTCCACTTTCAATGCCCTGAAGGCGTAAAAACAAGAAAGCGGGTCCAAAACACCCCTGCGTATTTCGATCTGCCTCGTGATGTTGCCGTTTTTGTCTTTATATATCGCCACGCCGTTTGTCTGGTTGAATTCTATAGCCATTTCCGACTTGCGCTTTCCCTCGTGGATCTTTTCCTCGTAAATTATGGGAAGCAAGGTCTGTTTATCGATATAACTTTGCATGACATCGTCCAGGAAATAGATCTTGGAGAAAAAACCTGTTGTCTTGGCTTGTGCGACCACATGATACAGGTCTCTTCCGTTCCTGTTGATTATTTCTTTGACGTGGAGGCTTGCGGTACCGATGGGGATCCCCATCCAGTTGACTTTGTAATCAAACTTCTCCCCTGGCTGGAATTCTTTTAAAGGGTCGGCTATTACGATCAGTTTCTGGATTTTTCCGCTGAATTCTTCGGCGCGCAAAATGCCGGCGAAGCCCAAGCAAAGGCAGGCCAAAAATATAAACGATAGTATTAACTTGGATTTCAACTTAATCAGCGCCTTCAGAGCTCATCTCTATCGCTGAGGAGCCTTTGGTAAAAGTGACTTTTACCGGCTTTATATATTTATCCGTGAACTTCTTGGTATCTGCTATCTTAAGCTGGTCAAACAAGAAAGCAAATGTCTTTTCAAGCTCCGCCGACAGGGCTTGTTTTGTCTTTTCAGGCAGGCCCATTATATCTTTCTTGAACGGCCCAAGCGCTTTTTTCCTCGCTGAATAAAAGAACTGCTCGTCTGTTTCGCTGGGTTTTCTTTCGCTCTGCATGTTCTTTTTTATCCAGTCGTACATCTTGTTTTTTAGGTCCGTGGGGAAATTTTTGCTGTCATAGACCATGTTCTGGAATTGCGTCGCAAGGTGCACTTCGGCAGCGTCGACGCCGGGGAACTTATGGAACGCGTCTTCGGGCAAGGTCGAAGCGCCGTGCTGCACCGCGCCTGCCATGCCGTATTGTTCTTTTGCTTCTTTTGATAATTCTTTTAAGGTGTCGAAATCAAGTTTTACATCTGCTATTGAGCCATCCGGCAATACCACGCCGCCGTGGGAAGTCCCTGTCTGGATGCTTATCTTGCTTATGCCCTTGTCTACCTTGGGCAGGTCTTTCCTGTAATTCTTCATAAAAGCTTCCAGGTCTTCAGGCGTGCTGTTCTTGTGCCCCACTTCGCCTATTTCCCCGCCCACTGAAACTGTTATGCCTTTGGGCTCTATCTTCCTTATATAATCAGTCAATTCCGCGCAGGACGCGGCGTTGTCTATCTGCTGCTCTTCGATCGATGGCTTTGATAGATCGACGACTGTCGAAGAATCGATATCTATATTGTAAAAACCGCAGGAAACAGCTTCTTTTATAAGGTCTTTTAATCCCTGGAGCTCCTTTTTCCTGTCTTCTTTGAATTTCTTTGCGTTGACCTGGAAATGGTCTCCCTGGATAAATACCGGCCCTTTGTAATTTTCTTTTATAGCGGCTGCTAAGATCACTCCCGCGTATTCCGCCGGCCTCTGGTCTGTGTAGCCCATTTCGCTTTTTGCGATTTCAAAGATAAACGCGCCGGCGTTTATCTTTTTGGCCACTCTGAAGATCGCGCGCGCCAGGTCATAGGTCAAGACCCTTAAATTAATGGCAGGCACCGTAAACCCGCTGAATTCTTTTCGGCCCCTTGCCATGTAAAGCTCGTGTATAGAGGCTGGGAAAACTCCTGCCTCGTTGCCCATCTCCCAAATCTGGTGAAGGCAATCTTCCTTGACCTTTAAGTCGTCAGTGTTTATAAGCGTTTTGACCAGTTCATCGATGTTTTTCATCTTAAAAACCCCCTTCAATAAGCAGACAATTTATGGAGTTCCACTAGGAACGACATAAATTGTAGGTCGACCTGTCCCGAGATAAATCGAGGGAAGACCGTCTGCGAATTGAACCCTTGACATTTTATTGTACGCGCGAATTAGAAATGTCAAGGGTAAATTCAGACTTATAACCCTTGACAAACTTGTCAAGGGTTATGTCTTCATTTAAATTTTGTGTATGATAGCAAAAATAAGACCTGAAATCAACAGAATAAAAATATTATTTGATGATTTTAGCGGATATAAAGATCAATGTCTTCCTTGATTTTGCCGCTGTTGCCTGCGCCGCTATGTCGCTCGAATCTGTCTCCTGCAAAAAATCAGCTTCTCCTATCGCGACTGTTTCCCCGTCTTTAATATTGACGGTGGTCGCGACCATCCTGGCCAGCGGATCGATATAACCGCGCGGATAATTTTCCGACCTCTCAGGCGTCACCAAAGAAGGCTGCACGTCCAATGTTATCGTCCCGTCAGGATGGGTGCTTGCTGTCACCAATAAAAAACTCCCTGTCTTTGCCCTTTCAGGGATCACAATAGCCTGGCCTGTTTTGGCGTCGTATATCACGCTTTCGGCCTTGCCTGTCACGGTCTGTGATGAAACTTCTATTTTCGCGGGCCTTCTTTCCTGGGTCAAGACTCTGGAATGAGAAGAAATGTTTGTCTGGCTATTTGAATCCAGCGCGTTAAAGACTACTTGGAAATCTTTGGAAGGGATCCCGCTTGAGCCTTTATAAAACACGACGGAACCCGACCTGCCCCACCTGAAACCCAGGTCTTTTAACGTTTGCGTGGAAGTCTCGATAACAGCTGCCTCTATAGCTACCTGCTCTATCCTTGTATCCAGTTGCTTTACTATCTGTTCAATCTTGGCTAAATTTTCAGGATAATCTACGACAATTAAAATGTTTGCCCTTGGGTCAGACGAGATCTTGCCGTCAGGGCCTATCAGCTTCTTGACGATTTCCGCGAGCGCGTCAGCTGAGGCGTAATTAAGATTAAAGACCTTTGCTTGTGTCTGGGCCGCGGCGCAAATACGGCTTACGAATAAAAGCAGAAATAAAAAGATAAAAACAATAGAAAATAATTTTTTCATAGTGAATTACGGATGCGCAGGCAGATTTGGTTTCTCCAGCAATGGGAGCCTATCCGCCGAAGCTGAGAACGAAAGTATCTCGGCGTAGGCGGATTATTCTACGTGCAATATAGAATTTTTTCCGCCGTAAGAATCGTCTTCCGCCATGGGGTTTGATTCGTCGTGGACCCACTGGTCGTCAATAACGAATTTGTATCTGTATTGGCCTTTGTTGAGGCGCAGCTTTGTCTTCCAGTGCCCGTCTTCCATCTGCAAAAGGGCGGCATCGCTTAGTTCCCAGTCGTTAAAATCTCCGACAACATAGACCTTTTGCGCATCAGGCGCTTTAAGCGCTAATTCCTTGAATTTGACATCGGATTTAGGGCTTGCGCCTGTGACTTCCAACGCCATCTGCCAATAATCCTTGGCGCCGTTTGAAAGCGGGTCCACTTCAAAGACAGTCTTTCCCCTGCTTGCGGCTTCCCTTATCTTTATATTTGTGCGGATAGGCGTGCTGTAAAGCTTGTCGCCGAATTTTTCCTGCATTCTTTCATAGAAACTCCTGGCAAAATTGCTCCTTTTGTCAAACAAAGTCAGTAAATAGCTGACCTCAGGCCTTTTTCCCTTTCTTTCTTCCAAAAGGTCCACCATTTTTTCTATGTTCTTCGTCCCCTGCATCGAGAACGAGCTCATATCGACCGGGACTATGACTTCATCCGCGGCGTACAGCGCGTTAAACGTCAAAAAGCCGATGCTCGGGGGGCAGTCGATTATTATGTAATCCAGTTCGTTCAAATAATCTATCACTGTCGGGTTGTCGATGCTGGCGGCAGGTATCTGTACAAATTCCTTTGTCCTGTTGTCGGAAATAAAGTTGGATAAAGCCGAGATCGCCCCTTCGCTTCCCGAAAGTTCCTGCTCCGCCGTGCTCAGCGACATGGAAGAAGGTATGATATAGAGCCCTTCTTTTACTTTCACCTGCAGTTCTTTTACGTCCAACCTCCTGCATTCAATAAAAGCCTTGAATATCTCGTAACTGGTCAGTGAGCTGCCGTCCTGCGCTATTCCCATGCCCAATGTCGCGTGCGCCTGCGGGTCCAGATCTATCAATAAAACTCTTTCGCCCATTTCAACAAGAGCGCCAGCTAAATTCATTGCAGTGATCGTTTTACCGCAACCGCCTTTCTGGTTTGAGATTGCCAGGACTTTCATCTTTTAATCCTCCGATATTTGTGTTTGGGTTAAAAAGGAAAATTTTTCTATTAAAACAGAAGTCTGCGCCTTCTGTGTCGGCGATAAAGGAGACACTTCAAATCTCACCTGCGAGATCTTGTTTAGTTTCATGGCCGGATTTTCAACGCTTGGCTTTACGACGATGCTCTTTGATTTCCAACCGCTTTTATCAACTACAAAAGGTTTTGCCTGTTTCGCGTTTGAAACGGAATTTTCGTCTTTTAAGACCATTTTGACGCTTCCGGCCTCGCTTAGGCTCCTTGTGTCCAGCATGAAATACCCGCTTGAGAAATCCACGGGTTTATTGAAATTCAATGTCGCGATAGCAGTTGCCCCGCTTTGCTTTGTCACGACAAATACCCTGTCTCTTTCGACCTTTGAAAGCGGCGAGCACGCGCTGTTTAGGTAACCTGCCGAGACGGACGGGTCCAAAAGGTTTAGTTTGAACTTATACTCGTTTATGATCTCTTTTTGGCGGGATTCCTGGCTGTTTTTCGCGAGTTTCGTGATGTTTATGGCGACTTCGACCCTGTTTGACGAGAAAATGAACACCGCGAGGCAAAAAACAAGCAGGCTCAATATCGAATAGCCTGCTATGTTTATTATTTTTTTACGTTTAAGATATTTCGGAGAAAAGTCTTTCCTTGCGTCGGGTAAATAGACTTGCGCTATTTTTTGTATGCTAGCGTCCCGACTCTCCTGCCCCTGGTTATTAGAACGCGCAGCATTTAGTTTCATGCTTTTATGCAGATATTATATAACATCTGCGTAAAAATACAAGGATTTATTTCAATTTTTTTATCTATCCGGGGATCAAGCCTGGAGCAAATTGATTATCTCTCTCTTTAACTCTTCGAACTGGCTGCCGCTTTTTAATATTTTCCCTAAACTTTCCAGTATAAGCGGGGTGATCATTATATTTACCGCATCCGGCAAATCGGGTTCGTATTGCGCTTTATAATAAATGCGGTCCAAACCTGATAAACCGGCCAGGACAGATTTGAGCTGGCCTTCGGGGACAACCAAGATCTTATCTTGCTGTTCTTGCGTAAGCTTCGCCCTCTCTCTTGCCAGTTTTTGTTCCTGCCCTTGCGCCGCGGCCAAAATCACGCGGGAGTCCTTTTTATCTTTTATACCTTCTGCCACCGCGGAGACGATATTTAATATTCCCTGGTTTTTCAGCACTTCGCTTGAATATATAAAGACAGCGGATCGGTCCTGCGATTTTGCGTCTTTGCCTACTAAAGCGCGCGCGAATGCCTTCTTGTTGATTTCGCCGCACAAAAATAATTTTAAGTAATAATGCGTGCCGTTGTTGATGATATCATATTCTCTGGACGGGTAAATAGCTTCAACGTCTTTGAAACTTTCTTTCGCGTCATCATATACAGAAAGGAACAAAAACGCCATCGCGCTTGGTTTTTTCATTTCTTTCATCTTTTGCTTGAATTTCCCGCGGAACTCGTCCAAATCGATTTCAAGCAAAGGCTCAGTATAATAGAAAAATACCACGTCAAAATCTTCCCACCCGACACTGAAAGCGTCCGTGTTGCCTGTAAATTTAAGCTCCCCGTCTTTTATGATACCCGAAGCGCGCGCGTCATCATAAATTTTCTGTCCTTGCTGCGATATTTCCGGGTCATCTTCCACCGCGACGGCCCTCATCCCGCGCTTTGTCGCAGCAAATAATGGGATCCTCAGGTCCCCCGCGCCGAAATCAAGCAGTTTTTTTCCTGACAAACCTTTTAAGTTATCGTTTAATTTATCAAAGATGACAGGAAGAATATCTAAAGGAGTCGGCCCGTATAGCGAGCCTCCTTTTACAAACTTCAGCTCTATCTTATGCGTTTTTTCCGACAAGAAACCCTGGATGTCCGGCACCGTGGCTTCATGCATCGCGCCTGTGATTCTGCCACTAGGTTTAGCCTGCGACCCGCTAGTTAAAATTATCTCTTCGCACAACTTTTTCGCTTGCGCCAATAGCGTTATTATTGTCTCGACTTTTTTTGTAGCTACGAAGTCTTCTTTATTCTGTATCTTGGCAATACTATCTAAAATTGGCGCGCTTCGATCGATAGCGGCATGTATAAGGTTTATATCTTTTATAATATTTACAGTGGGTTTCGACCTTTTTAGGCCTTTTAATAGTTCTATAAGGCGTGAAATTGCGGCGCGGTAAGGGCTCAGGCCATTTTCTATGTCAAACTCTGAAAGGGTATCCTCCTGAACTTCCAAGTCTGAAGCAAGTTCTATCAACTTATTGCGCAGCCACCTCAGTTCTATCGCTTTTTTCATGGCAATATCGGCAGCGCGGGATTTAGTATCCTTAGTAACATCCGCGTAGCTCTCTAAGGACATAGTATTAAAGACTTCTTTTATCTTATCTAAAACAGGATGCTTTATATTTTTAATTTTGTAGGTTTTCATGGCTTCCCACGCCAGAAGCCATTCTTTATCCCTTACAAGACTATCTAAAACTGATATGGCAGTGCGTACGCGAAGCTTACTCATGCGCTCGTCTAATTTTAAAGCAAGTCCTGTTTCGATTTTTTTGTCGGCGCAATATTCAAGCACCGCCCTTATCATCCTGGCATCGCCCTGCTCTAAGAGCTGGTTCAATACCTTGTTTGCATCGCCTGCCGAAAGCATCGCCTCAAGCTCTTTTTGCCTTAGCTCTTTGTCCATGTCTTTAGATTCATGCATCGCGCCTGTGATTTTATCGCCATTCTTCACGAATGAAATAAAGAATAATGGCACCATGCCTTCCTCCGGATTTTTCAGCGCCCATTTTAGCGTTTCCAGCCCCCTAAACCTCTTTAAGCCCGCCTCTCTACCGGTCCCTTTAAACAGATTGAAATCTCCGAATCCCGCATTTTGCATCATCCGGCCGATGGTAGTTGTAGCGATAACAGATTCCAGCGAAATCTCGCCTGTCTTGACTTTATCTGGTTTTTTATTGACGACAATCAGGTCATTTCCCCTCTTCCTTACCATGCCGTCCGATCCTACATAATAATCTTTCAATAACTGCCTGCGGGTCTCTTCATATTCAAGAGCTGTATATACCCACGTTCCTGCGGGAAGAGCGTTAGCGAATATTTTGGCGAGCTCGGGGCCGAGCCCATTATGCCTGAGATCGTAATCCGGCCTCCTTCTGAGATTTATCCATACGCCTTCTACCCAATCAGCCTTTATATCAAAACCCATCACATGCATCGGAGTAGCTGCTGCTTCACCCTCTTTTTTTATCTCAATGTCTATCTTGGTTTTGCCGGCAGTGCTACGGTTTCTTTCTCTAGTCTCATCAATTTTAGCGCTCACCGTAAAAGTTTCTTTTCCATCGCGCATCTTTATCCGGCGACCATCCATTGCTTTTACAATATCCATCGCCGGCGTTGTTTCTTTTTCTCTCACAAAGGTCCAGTTTGCCTTTGCTTCGCTAAGAGTCACGACTTTTGGGCCTATTACCAATACCCTTTTAACTTTACCTGGTCCTATTTCTTTTAAAGGTGTGCCTAAAATCGGGTACTCTTTCCCGCTAATGTTTTCTCTTATAATGTCTCCTTCTCGCCATTGTTCAGGAGGCTTGCTGGCATTCTGGCCCGTTGCCGCATGCATCGCACCTGTCATACTATCGGAGACAGATTTGGTCTGCTCCGTGCTTCTTGGGCGCAAGGCGAAAGCATTCGTGTTCTGCAGCGCAAATGTCAGTATCAGTATTGTCGAGATTAATTTTCTTATCATATTTTTTATTACTAGTTACGAGTTACTGAATTTACGCCTTAATCAACGCCTCTATCTTTTCTTTGAACTCCTGTTCAAATTCAGCGGTTATCGCTTCTTTTGTTATGCCTGGGAGTATGTTGTCTTCTACCCCTTGGATATTTATGGGTTTATCGTTTTCGTCATTTGTCCTGAAGTACCTTACGGTGTAGCCTGCTTGCATCAGGTTACGTATTGCTATTTTGACCTTTGGAAGATAGTCAACAGATATCCTGGCTCTTTCTTTATCAGTCAAAAAGTGTAGCGCCTGGTCTATCTTGTCTTTTTGTTTGTAGTTTTCGTATGAGACGATGATGCGTATATCCTTATCTGTGCCTGCCAGGACTTTGGCTATATCTGAAATTAACTTAAGCGTTTCTACGCTATCCGATGCCTGGGGTGAATATACCAATGCCAGTAATTCAGGCAGTGTTTTTGTTTCTTCAATAACGCCGAATAATGAGCGTACTGCAGATGCAGGGGTTAAGTTGCCTGCCCTGCGAAGTCCCGAGCTCGCCGAGGGAAGCGTAGTCGAAGGGCCTGCGGATTCATGCATCGCGCCTGAGATCCCAACATTGCGGTTCTTCACACGGGCTTGGGAGAATCTCACGCTATCTTCAATGCGTTGGCCGCCCTGACCAGTCTCGCCATCCACTAGCTTGATGTCATTAACTATGCGGATAAAAGCAGGTTCAAGCTCTTCTAAACGCTTTGAGGCAGCCGGACTTGCCAAATTTTTCATGGACCTGTAATATTCTTTCCAAAGGATGTAACCTCTTTCCCGATCTATAAATTCCTGCTCTATTATCCATTTGGCTCCGGCGCTACAAGTAGCGTCGTTTTCCAGCAAAAGGATTATCAAGGCGCAACGGAACGCCTCTTCACGATTGATAGGATGATTTTCCTGTTGGTAGCGGTGGCTTCTATAATAATTAAGCAGCTCTGAACCCCAATACATGTTCTTGTCCAATCGCCCGGCTTTTTTCAGGTAGTCATCTACCAGGGCATTTCTCTTTAGCCCAATCCAGAACAAACGGCCTATTTCGACTTTGTATTCAAAATCATCGACTTGCGCGGGCTTTGCGACGCTTGCTCCGCCGGCATCTGGTTTGTTAAGCTGGATCTCCATGCCATAAAAATCTTGCCCAAGTTTTTGCGCGGTCCAGTTCGTAAGTTCGACTTTTTCTTCGGCTGTGAGATTTTCTGTTTCAGCGACATCGGCGATTTCCTTATGGATCCCCTTCACAAGTTCTGACCTGCAGAGAATCTGTTTTGTCGTGCTAGAAGGCTCGGTTACGGGTTGATTTGCCGACTCTTGGATTACCCCCTTTTCAATGGCCCATTTCCGCCATGCCGCGATAATACTTTCCATGCCTGCCTCGGCCTTAGAGAGCCGATTCGCGCCTGCTCCCTCATGCATCGCGCCTGCCATACCTTTCGCCACAGGCGTATCATTGGCGCTCCTTGTGCGCAGGGCCCAGGCATTTGTGCACGAAAGAACAAAGATAAATATTAAGATTGCGGTTATCAATTTCCTTTTCATAAAAAATACCTCCTTTAAAAAGTTAGACTTTTTGTCATTTTTAATTCCAAGATGGTGACACACACCTTTTCAACAAAAATCAAAATAAAAAGGTGTGTGTCACCATAATTACTTTACGCCTTAATCAATGCCTCTACCTCCTTCTTTAAATCTTCAAACTCTTCTTCATTAAGCTGTATTTTCTTAAGCTGATTTAATATATATTGGGTTATTGTAATGTTCTGGTCTACGCCCTGGATCTCAGGCTCGTCTTCTGTTTTAAGGTATATCGTGTCTTGGCCTTGGAGCTCGGAGAGGACACTTTGCAGCATATTTTCTGGAACTATCCTGACATTTGGATTATCTTGAAGCTTTTCTATTTCTTTTAGCGTTTCCGGGTCCTGTTGTTCATTGACCACAAGTATAAGGCGTTTGCCCTGGCTATGTTCCAAGCCCTTTAGTATAGATGGCAGTATAGCCCGCACGCTTTCAAGGTCTAAAAGTTTGGGGGAATATAAAAATGCCGGGGCTTTTAGTTTAATTTTCGGGTCATTTAGGCCAATAAGGGATTTTGCTAAAAAATTCTGCAAAGTCACAGGCAATTCCGCTACATCAAGTATTGTCGCTTTTAAAAGGTTACCTTTCTTAGATACCGGGATTTCCTGGTCGGTTTTTGTTGTAAGCGTGGTAGAAGCTTTAGAAACCGCGCTGTTAATTTCTTTTGATGAAAAACCCGCTTTCTGTAGAATTGCTATCACTAGCCTTGCAGTCCTTATATATTCCGCACGCATATTTTTTCCGTCTTTTACGTTAGGTATCACAATTACCTCATGAAGGTTCAACTTGTCCCCTTTAAGCTTAAGATCGATAATGACCTTTCCAAACCATTTTTTATCCAAACCTTTTTCTTCAGCAAGTTCATCATGCTCAGTCACCAAGACTGTCCCGTCTTTATCTGATTTATATCTTGACGTTATGTAGATATTATCGATATTGCCCGCGCCGTCATAATCCACAACTCCCAGGATCGATATCTTGTCGCCTTCGGAAATATCTTTTTTAAACCATGATTTATGATGCGACTTATAATACTCGATGTTTTTGCGTACATCCTCGGCGCCTTGCGAAGCAAGCTGATCTATTTTTTCAAGTCCGGCCGGCGATTTAGTTTCATGCATCGCGCCAGCGATACCGCCCTCTCGTGATGAATCTATGATCTTTCCCAATTCATAAACCACGAGACGCATTTTGTTTATAATTACTGCTGCTTCTCTATGCTTTTCTTCATTAGTCAACCGGATCAGTTCATTGTTCAAAGTCAGATATACGTGCTTTACAAGGTCTGCCCAATCTTTTTTGCCTAACCGTCTGGCAACTTCATCTTTTTGCGCTTTATTAAATGACCTGAATCTTTTGTCTTCCAACAGCTTTACAAGAGAAACCGTAGGATTAATATTTTTAGCGCCTTCCTGCGTCGATCCGTTATTGGCGTCCTCATGCATCGCGCCTGAGATTTGGACTTCAGGCTGCCTTTGCTGGATATATTTCATTGCTATTTCTGCGGCTTGTTTTGTTTCTAAGGGATTTGTTTGTTTAGTAAGTGGCGCAAGGGCTTTTAAGCTTTTTTGTGCGCCTGTTGCACCAAGGAGCTTTATAACCTGTATCCTTGCGTTACCAGTAAGTTCAGAAGAATATAGCCTTTGAATAAGGTCGTCTTCCTGGGGCGCTAGAACACTTATGCCCATGGGCCAGGATTCCATGTTTACGGATATTTCTTCTGCTAAAGGGTATTCCTTATCATAGGCCTTCTTTAAATCTGCCATGGCCTGGTTTACTGTATTTCTAAAGCCGCCATAGAGCTCTTCTTTATTTTTGTTAAAGTAATCCATAAGTTTAGACAGTATAACCCTTACGTTTTCTTCGTTAAGTTTATATGGTGTTCTTTCTCCGCTAAAGTAGAAGGAAGTTTCTTTTTCTCCTACTATGATGGCTACCTCTTCTTGGGTGAGGAGTTGTTCGTTTTGTTCATCTTTTAGCTGCAGCAGGTATCCCGCTATCTTAGACTTAAACTCTTTATATGCCTTTGCCTGGGGAGAAGCTCTATCCTTTAAATATTGATAGGCAAAGTACCCAAGGTACGCCTTCATCTCAAAGTCCATCCTTAGGATGGCAGACATGACATGCTCGGGGGTCGTTTCTTCACCAGGAGAAACTGTAGCTTTAAAGTTTTGCTGTTGTTTGTAAGCCTTAAAAAATGGCTCGACCCATAAGAATGTGCGGTCGTACAGGTATGTCTGGGTCTCATTTGAGAGAAGCTCGCCTGTCTTTGGGTTAATTGTCTGGCCTATGTATGACTGGTAGGTGTTCGCAAAATCTATCGTGTCGTTTGGAGCAGGTTTTAAGCCTTCAGGAAGTTTAGCCAAGGGAGTGATGCTGAACATGCTAAGGCAGAGTATAAAAAATGCCTCCTGGTTTAGCGCGCCCTGTATTGTCGTTGCGTAGCATGACTTTTTATCCAAAAGCCCCAGCTTAAGATGCATAAGAAGGTTAAGGTAGATTATCGGATATGTGCTTGGAAGGATCCTTAGCTCAAGGTGATTTTTTTCTTGATCGAACTTGCTTGGCCCTACTTCATGCTTAAGCATCACCTGCATTAAGAAGTTAGAGAGCCGCTCTTTTGTTTTAAGGGAATCTACGTCTTGTCCATCTTGCGATATCTCAGCGCCCATATTGGGCAGGCTATCTCCCAGGACTTCAAGTATCCTAAGCCCCGGCACAACATCTTCTTCCACATGTTTTGCCGCGTCTTCCATGGTCAAAGACGGGTTATCTTTCAATGCGCTGTATAAATACATCTTTATAAATTGCTGGGCTCCCAGGCTTAAGCCGTCCTGGGGAACAATTGAATAGCTAATAAAGGTCTTTGCAAGGGTTTTTTTATCAGGGTTTGGGTATGCCAGTGATAAAGTGTTTTCTATTAAAGGATTTGCTTCTTTAACCATGCTCAACAGCGCTTTATCTGCCTGGATAAAAAATGGTAAGGCCATCAAAGCGCAATAGCTCACTTCAAAATTTCTGGATTCCAAAATTTTTAATACTAAAGAAAGGTTTTTAGGCGTAGCAAATGCCTTATCCGCTTTTATAAAATATGGTAAAACCCTTAAGGCGGTGTAATGATCACTAGCAAACGGAGTCCGCAGCATATTATATATAAAGGAAAAATTTTCGGGGGTAAAGCTTGCTTTATTTGCCTGGAGAAAATACGGTATAGCCTCCAATGCGACGATATATGTGCCAAAGTCCGGGCTCCTTAGCATCTCTAACAAAATAAAAAGATTTTCAGCGGTAAAGCTTGCCTTGTTCGCGCTGACAAAATATGGCATGGCTTGTAAAACTTTGTGGCGTATAAAATCAGGTGTTATGGGTAGCATAACAAGAAGTAACCGCAGGTTTTCAGCGGTTGCAGATCCCGGATCATCTTCAATATTTTTGATTATATTTTCGATTATATTTTCATCGTAGGTCCCGCCATGCATCGCGCCTGCGATTTGCTCAGCACCACCACAGCTAAATATTTTTAAATAGTAAGGAATGTTATTGTGGGTGATTCCGATCTCCTTGACCGGATAATCATTTTCTACATCCTTAAAACTGTCTTTGGCATCAAGGTATGCCGAAAGGAAAAGCAACACCACCACGCTTCCTTTTTTCATTTCCGCCATCTTTTGTTTAAACTTCGCGCGGAATTCGATCCAATCGCCCTCAGGCATCGGTTCGGTATAATAAAAATATACCACGTCAAAATCTTTCCAAGGTACGTCGAAAGCGTCGGCATTGCCCGTGTATTTTATGTCGCCCTCCTTAATTAGCCCTGCGGCTATAGCATCATCGTATATTTGCTGCCCTTTTTTGGATATTTCCTCATCTCTTTCTATGGCTATCGACTTCATCTTGTATCTTACCGCCGCGTATAACGAGGCCTTCAACCCTCCGGCTCCGAAATCAAGCAGTTTCTTGCCTGACAAATCGCCGATTTCATATTTTATATTTTCAAATATCATAGGTAACAATATATAAGGGGTAGGGCCGTACTGCGCCCCTGTTTCAAGCATACGGGGGAAGACCCTATGTTTTGGATCGTTGAAGAACATTTGAAGGTCCGGAGTCGCGGATTCATGCATGGCGCCGGTCATCTGGCTTGTTGAGGGCGGAGAATAGAGTTTCTTGATATTTTTTAACTTCTCGACGTGCTCGGCGAATCCCGGCAACACCCATGGTTTCTTATCTTTTTTGTAATATTCCTGCCCTTGCATTCTTTTAGCCAGCAACTCATCAAATGATAAGCCCTCGTCAATAGCTGCTTTACCAAGCAGCCTTAAAGCGTGTTCATTATCGACATATGAAGCGACAATGATCAAATCGATGATTTTTCCGGCCATTACACCGTCTTTTTTTTCAAGCGCATCTAAATATAGGAGTTCCAGCGCGTCTAAGGCGAAAGAAGAGTTATAGCTGGCTGCAATATCTTTGGATGGCATGTCGATTTTGTGTTTGCGCCATAAAATTTTCATAAGGGCATCAATGTTGCCACTTTTTAGGGCCTCTTCTATTCTCTCTTTTTCTTCATTTGCGGCATTTTTAAAAGCGGTTTGAAGCGCAGCACTAGTCCGTTTCTCTTCTTCTAATTCATTTTTACTGATGTCCTCGACAAGCATAGAATAACTACGGGCAATTTTCGCCACTTCGGGATCGACTTTTTTGCTATTACTGACTTCTTCAAAAAATTCTTTTACATTTGGAGGGTTGGGTGATAAAAGGTGTTTTTGTTTTAAAGTTTTGTTAAAAATATATTCCCTTCTCTGCAGATGTTTTAATATTGTCTCGCAAAGCTCGTTAAACTCTTCAACTGTATACCCATACTGTTCAACAAAAATCTTTGCCTTGGCCGGACTTCGCCTAAGCGCTTCCAAGACTTCGTGAGGCAGGCCTTCATAAATCGCCAACTCGGAAATATTTCTACTGCTGGCCCCGGATGGCATGATTAAATCTCTCAATATTTCTATCAATTTTTCTATTCTCTTGGTCTCTCTGCCTGGCTTCGCGATCACCCTTGCGTTTGCTAATAACCTATCTGCTTTTGAAAAATCACCGCGCCTCATGGCGTCTTTAGCTTCTTCCATCAGGGTATCAAATGGCTTATTGCCGGTTTCGCCTTCATGCATCGCGCCGGTAATTTGGTCTGTAGATGGTTCCTGCGCCTTGTCTTCTCCTGTAAATTCTTCTGCCTCTTGGCTGCCGTCTTGTCTGTAGATCCTAAAATGCATATCTTCTTCAACTGTAAATGGACCATCGTTTACTACAAGAACTCCTTTTTCACCCAATGATCCCAAGAGGAGTTTGATAGCTTCCTTTTGCTCGCTTGGTCTATAGTACGCGCCTAAAAATACGTTGGACGCGATAACCATATCCGCATCGGACAATCCCAGTTTTTTAAGATTAAATCCGCCTTCCTTGAACTCCACTTTTATACCCTTGGCCAGTTTTATTTTTGACAATTCTTTTCGCGCTTGGGATACATATGCCTGATTGATATCAACCCCATAGATCACCACATTGCTGAAACCTTCTTCCCGCAGCATCTCAATAAAATCGAAAGTTGTCGGCGCGCCGTTTTCACCTATCCCAAGATCGACAACGACCAGCGGCTTTCCTTCTTTTTTATCCGCCTGCATGGCTTTTAATTTTTCTACCAATCGCTTCTGAAGCGGGATAAGCCGGCCTTGCATTGTATGCCCTAATGTCGGCTTGGAAATACCATCCCCGACTTTTTCACGAAGTTCCTGCAATATCTGGCGCAGCTTCTGCAGTTTTTGCCCAGCGGCATTGACTACTTGCCTTATGCCTTCTGTGAGTTTTTGCTCGTCTACCTTTTTAATGCAGGAAGGATCCTCAAAAAACATCTCGTAAAACTCTATGGCTCCTCCAAGGCGATAACTATCTTTATTTTTGACCGCTTCCCTATAAAGATCATCAGCCAACAATAATACTTTGTAAGCATGCTTATTGGCTTTTTCCAGATCCTGGTACCCCTGACGTATATTTTTATCTATTATGACTGGTTTGCGCGCGGCTTCATGCATAGCGCCTGCCATTTTGCCTTGGATAACCATAACAGACCGTGAAGGCGGCAATCTATCGCCGCTCAACCAGCTTCGCAGGAAATCAGCTGAGCTTGTATTTTTTATAGAGTTCCTGATAGATTCTTGAAAAGCGGCAATGCCTGATTTTTCCAAAGCATCATTGTCCGCATACAACATCATCCCTGCGCCATACGGCCAAAACTCTTTGATCTCCATAGAGCTAGTTATGTCAATACCCGAAACTTGCCCGATGACCTCAGGGGTAAGGATTACCGTCCCTGCCGGCGCGTATGCCTGCTTTCTCGCCTGCGCTTTGGCTGAAATTTTATGCCAAGCTTCTTTAGTCTGAGGCTCTGTGACATAAAGAGTCCCGGGCTCTCCCTTGAAAGCTTTTTTACCAACTGCCAAAAGGATGTTTCTTGAGGCAAGATACCTCATGAGAGGCATTTTTAATGCTTCCCAATTCCCGCGCTTTATCTTCTCGGTCAATGCGCCGTCAATGGCATAAATATTGGCGTATGTCAGATTCCTTTCAAAAACTATATCGGCCCGGACGTCCTCGCCTGCTTCCTTAAGCACCTGTCGTAATCCCTCGAGATCATAGACGTTACCTTTCACGACCTTGACATTATCGGGGCCAATAACTGTGTCTATCTGCGGTACGTCTTTTAGGCCATTTAATATTGCCTCCTCTGCCCATTCCAAAGCCTCATTTGTATAATCCACGCCATAAAATTTTATTTTCCACAGGCCTGTGTTTTCTTTTTCAGCGGCTTGCAATTCCTCATAAAAAGCGCGCAATAATTCTATCGCCTCACTTGGGATCCTTCCCAGGCCAAACGTTACTAGCGTAATATTTCGGTCATTTCTCTTAACTTTCTCGTTGATCAGGACTCTAAAATAGGCCCTCAACAGCCTCATCTGGTCCCGCGACGCCTTTGATCTTTTAAAACCAAAAGTGATTATAAAATCTGCATCGTCTGCGGCTTGTGCCGCTTTTTCCGCTATTTCCTTTTCATCAAAACCTAATTTCTTAAGCTCTCCCACCAAAACAGGATTTCTTAAAATACTGTTTATGATCCTGCTTTTCATCCCTGCATCAGGGTTGGTGCCTTCATGCATCGCGCCTGTGATTTGTTTACTTACATCTGTATTAATAGACGCAGGGGTGCGCAGGGCATAGCTGTCCCTAGATAAAGCATATGCTCCTGTGCTTTGTAATGTGAATACAAAGATTATGGTTATGGATATTAATTTTCTTATCATATTACGCCTTAATTAACACCTCTATCTGCCGCTTGAATTCTATTTCAAATTCGCCTGTAACCATCCCCCTGTCAAAATTCGGGATAATATTGTCTTCAGCTCCAGGGATTTTTTCTTCTTTGTCTTTCCTAAAATATCTGACGTCACAACCGCCTTGTTTTTTATCAAACAAGAAAGCCTTTGCCATATCAAAGGGCCTTATTATTATTTTTTCCTTCGCACCATAATCCAGAGTTTTTATCATCTCAGATATATTCCTTCTTTCTTCATCTGTTTTATAAGTCAAGACTATAGACATATTTTTTCCTTCTTTTATGACATTGGCGATATCCGCGATTAATCTAAGCGCCAATATATCTCCCGCCATCCCCGGAGAATAGGCAAGTATAAGCGGCTCCGATGTTTTCGGTTCGTCTTTTTTTATTCCTAGAAATTTCATCGCGGCATTTTCCACAAGCGACTTTTTCACTGATTGCTCTTTTTTAAATCCAAAATATGCCGCGATTCTGGCGCTGTATTGGCTTATGGTAAAAATCGAATAATTTTTAGCGCCAATTTCCTGCATACGCTCTAGCATAATCGCCATAAGCGCCTTGCCGATGCCCTGCCCCCTTGATTCGCCGTCTACAACGATTTCTTCAACATCTACTTGCTTATCATTCTTATTAAAGCTGGCGTAGAGATACCCCCTGACAAATCCGTGATCATCGCGATAAACCCATATATGCTTTCCTTGCCTGTTGCCAGACAAGATTTCTGTATATTCCCGGCTATCCACATTTCTTTCGCTGCCCCATAACATCGCGGACAATCTTTTAATGCCGTCTAAGTCCGAAATCTCCGCCGTCCTTATTTTATCGACAATACTTTTAGGCAGGTAATAATTCTTCTCGTAAATTTTCTTTACAACCACAGGTTCAGGGTTTTCAACCAAAGGATCAACAAACAAGCCTTCCTCAAATGACTCCATAATATACGGGAATGACGCCCTCTTGAGCGCGATTTCCGCGTTAAATCCATAAAACGCTGATTCGGTTTCTCCTTTGGCTTGGTGCATCGCGCCAGCGATTTTGTCAGGTTGCTCTTCTTCGCCAAATACCTGAGCAAGCGTCGGCAAATATTTGTCATAAATATCTGATTCAATCCTGGCCCTATTATTTCCTCTAAGCATTTCTATATAGCGCCCGGCGCTTGGGTCATCGATGCCGTGCGCCACATACTCTATGATGCCCTGGCAATATGCCCGGATGCCTGTTTTCTTTACAAATTCAGCTTCAATGTTTTGTATCCTTTGCCTTGCCCTGCCGGTTATCAAGCTAGGGTCGCTTGCGATCAGCCTGTCCACCGCCATAAACGTCATCAGCCAGGCAACGATCTCTTCTTCGGCCCTCATTATATTGATCGCTTCTTCGCTGTATTTGGACTTATCCTTTGGGTGCATCCTGGCGAAGTCGTCAAACAGATAACGCGCCCAAACATGCCCCGTGATTTCGTGCAGAATCCAAAAACCTTTGTCGTCGTCATTCACGACAAATTTTCCGTCCTTTTCTGCCAAAGCGCTTCTATCTATATAAAGGAACGTCTTGCCTACCTCGGGCGTAAATAGCTTGGCTTTATAAGAGGCAAAATCAAACCCGCGCTGGCGAGCGGTGTCTACATACCTGATTTCAGGCCGCGGCAACTGCGATGGGTCATCAGAAATAGCCGCGTAACATCTGTCAATAAAACTTTCAAGATCTTTGTTATCCACATCTACCTGTAAAAAGCTGTTCGTAAGAAGCGCAAAGTCGAGATTTTTCCGTTCATCTAAAGAAAGCGCGCTAAGCTTTGCCTTTCGCGCTTCCAGGCGCTCTGGTTGTGAATTTACTGTGGCTATAAACTTACGGATCCCTGCCCTTAAGCTCTCAAGCTTGCTTTTTGCGTCTTCAGCCGATACCGCCTTTTGCGCTCTTATGCTTGCGATTGCCTCGACTATATCCACGGGGAATGCACCCACGGGAAGCTCAATAGTCTGGGCATTATCTCGCGGCGGGAGCATATGTAAAAATCCTTCCCCTGTTATTGAAAAAACAGGGATGCCGTAAACGCCGTTTGCCAAATGGCTGAAGCCCGCGTCCAGGGCAAGAACATTGCTTGAGATCCCCATTACCCTGTCGATGCGTTGTTTGGCATCTTTTGTTTTCGGAAACAGCACCTTGCTTTTGGTGTTCAGGCCCTGCCTTCTGATTTCAGTTTCCACAAGGCTCATTACTTCGTGCATATCTTGATAGAAAAAATTCACTACTCTTTCATCTCTGTGCCCGCAACTCAGCACTATATAGGCATCATCTAGATCTCTCACAAGATCCAGGATTATATCTGCCCATTCTTCCTTTTTGATCAATTTCGACTTGAATATATCATTTGCGTAAGTATTGACTATGACGATCTTTTTATTGGGGTCAAATGCTCCCAGTGAACCGTCCGTGTTGGTCTCCTCAAATAACCTTCTCATCCAGTCAAGCGCATTGACGGATTCCGCCATACTAAGTCTCATCGTTGGCAGGTCTTCAATTGTCGTGTCCAATCCCAGAAGCTGATAAATCTCAATGGGGAACATCCAGACTCCGGCTTTCTTAAGACGCCAATCTGTCCTTGTCCCCCCCGCGTCTGAGGAAGTATTTGCGACAAGTATCGGATCAGCTATTTTTGGAAACACTGATTCTATGCCGGAAACTTCATATTCCTTCCCTTGGCGGTCATAAAAATAAATTATCCCGGGGTTTTGTAAATTAGGATAAACTGGGGCTATTTGCGCCATAGGTGAAAGGGCATTGACAATATACGGCCGTTCTCCGGTTAAAAAATCCCTGCTGCTATAAAACTGGTGATGCATCCTGCTTGAAAGGTCTATGATCAAGCCTATATTGTTATCGGCTAAAAACCGTTCCCTTTTTTCTTTGTTCCGGAATAAATCATTAAAATCATTTAAAGAAAGTTGTTTCACCTTGCCCCTGAATTGCCTTGCCGTAAATACCTCCTGGGGATTTGAGGCAAGGTAAATTGTGGCATCAGGATATTTCTTTCTCAGCGCCGTGACAAGCGGCCAAAGCAAGATCGTTGTTTCTTCAAGTTCCTCATTCATGGGTACCGGCCCATCTTGGCTGAGCAGGACAAATATATTCTTTATTTCGCTTTCCGGTATTTTTAAGAGCGGTTTTTCTATAAAACGGCTTTCTCCCGTGCCATTTGCCGCTGCATTATTTGCTTCATGCATCGCACCAGTAATCTCTTTACCGATACTACCTCTGGCGCTTCTTGAGCGCAGGTGATTCTGGGCATAGGCCTCTTGCGACAAAGCGTACGTCACAGTGCTTTGTATAATAAATACAAAGATTATTATTATGGATATTATTTTTTTCGCCATATTTTTATTACTAGTTACCCCTCGACTTCGCTCGGGGCAAGCTGGTTACTAGTTACGAGTTACTAAAAACTATGCCTGTAGTAAAGCTACTATTTCGTTCTTTAATCCTTCGAATTCTTCGTTGTTAAACCGTATTCTCTTAAGCTGGTTTAGTATATCCTCCGTAATCGATATAATCTGGTCCACGCCTTGTATTTCAGGCTCTTCTTTTGTTTTAAGATAGATCTTTTCTACGTTCCGCAAAACTGCCAATTCGCTTGCCAATTCGTTATCAAGGATCACAAGGACCTTATCGCGCTTTTTCCATTTCGCAAGTTCCTGCTCTATTTTCGCTTTCTGGTCCTTTCTAACTACTAATATCAAGCGGGAGTTTTCCTTGTCTTCTAAGCCCTCAGCTATCGAAGGCAGGATGCCCAGTATTTCGCCATTATCCAGCAGTCTGCTTGAATAAATAATCGCAAACAATTTTTCTTTGATATCTTTTTTAGTGTATATCCCTAACAGCGTAAAAGCCATCTGTGATTCAAATTTTTTTAATATTTTTAAAGAAGCTTCCCTGTCATCCGCATATACTTCTCTTAATAGGGCGCTTACGCGTTCGCGGTAAGATTCTGTATCAAGGGCTTTGTTAGCGCTGATAAATACGCCTACTTCTTCCGATGCGGCTTTTTGGATATCAATATTTTGGTCTTTTAGCAACTCAAGAAGTAGCGCAAAGTTGCGTTCTGTAAACGCGGATTTGCTTGCTTCCCTGAATATTGCTATTATTCTTGCGCCGTTCCCCCGCGTGGAGCGGTCATTGCTCTTTAACAACTCAATAGGCAGCGAAAGATTGTGCTCCGTAAACGCGGATGCGTCTTTTTCTCTTAATATATCTATTTCATTTAAAACAGCATACCTGTCGTTTTTGCCAAGATTTTTTAATTTCTTAATCAATCGCGCGAGTTCTCGCTCTCTCGGTGTCGGCTTATATGTTTCTTTGAATAAATTAAACTTAAATTGTTTGGCATACTCCAGAAACCGGGTAAACAATCCTTTTGCCGCATTATTAGCGGCGCCTTTATCCGGCTCTGTTGGCTGTTTCCCATTCACTGCCTCATGCATCGCGCCGGATATCGCGGTGGCGCCGCTTTCTTTAACCATGACAGCCGCGATTTTTTCAGTTTCGCTGCCGTGTTTTGCGTCTATGACAGGCAGAGAAGGCGAAAGTGACCCAGGTTTTGTCTCTAAGTGAGCAGGCACTTTTAGCTCTTCTTTCAATTTTTGGTACTCTTCTGGGGATAAAGGCAGGAATATCGCGCTGTCCTGCGAAGCATTATCCCAAGGTCCGTTTTCTTTCGTAGCTTCTAAGCGGTATGAATTTTTTTCCTCGGCCGCATATATAACATTTAATGACAA
>Ga0315285_10000899_pt1 | contig 31071 bp, 21 predicted proteins | sample YL17G09_36_MG_FD_203698 | JGI IMG/M metagenome (GOLD analysis project Ga0315285, IMG submission 203698) | Sediment microbial communities from Yellowstone Lake, YNP, Wyoming, USA - YL17G09_36 | ecosystem: Environmental > Aquatic > Freshwater > Lake > Sediment | place: USA: Wyoming | collected...
CAAAAGCTCTGAACTCTCAGCAGATAAGTTTTCTAAATAGAACAAATTTTCAAAGAAATCAGATAACTCTCCCTTAGCAAGCAAAATTTCTAAAGAGGATTTATCCCTTTCTTCATAGACGGTTCTAAGAATATCGGATAGGTTCTCCTTTGATTCTTCAATTTTCAGACCGGTAATGTCGATTGAACCTTCGGTATCTTTAATCTGTAAACCGACATCTTTAATAATTACGCTAGATTGCTGAATTTGGAGATTTAATTTATTAATTTTTGTCTTTAGAATTGAAACCTGATTTTGCAGAGTTTTCCTTTCTTGCTGGGTAATATTAATATTATTTTCGTATTTGGCAATCTTTTCTTCTAAGTCTTTTAATTCCTGTTCTAAAAGCTGTTTTTCTTCTTGGGGAGTTAGAGCAAAACTTGAGAAATTAGGCAGTAAGAAAGCCAAAATTAGAATAGAAGGTAAAAGATATTTCAATCCCAAAGAGGTTTTAGATATTTTTATAGAGCTCATAAAATTTAATATAGTTATCTTATCGTTCCTCTTCGCTCTCCTTTACTTTTTCTGGTTCCACTTTTTCAACTTCTTCTATTTTCTCTTCAATTGGTTTTTCTAACTCTACTTCTATCTTTTCTGGCGGAGCTATCCGGGCAATTATTTCTCCAGAATCCTTTAATATTTTAACTCCTACTGCTAATTTTAGGTCTTTAATTAAGATATGGTCTTCAAAATTCTTAAGCAAAGATATGTTGACCCTAATCTCTTTAGGAAGATTTTGAGGTAAGGCCTTTACCTCCAAATCAGAAATGTTTTTAACTAAGGTTCCGCCTAACTCTTTTACAGCCGGCGCCTCCCCTTCAAAAACTATAGGCACCTTTGCTTCTACTTCCACAGTCAACGGCGCTTGGTAAAGGTCAACGTGGATGAATTTCCCAGAAAGAGGATCAAGTTTTACATCATGGATTAAGACCTGTGGTTTATTTTCTGTTTTTATTTCTGGCGAAGCAATGTCTAAAAGAATCAAAGAACTTTCCCCAGCTTGTCGATAAATTTCCTCGAAACTTTTATAATCTAATTCTAGAGGAATTGATTTTTTTTGCGGTCCATAAACTACAGCAGGCAATATGCCTTTTACCCTAAGGCTTTTTGTTTTCCTGCCAAGAGTTTTACGGACTTTAGCCGATAAGGTAAGCATACCCCGTAGGAAATTAAATATTTTTAGTTGATAATATGTTTAGACCTTTAAATAATATATAATTCATAGCCTCGTAGATAGTTTGGAATTTTTAGTAGAAAATATTTTAGCTATTCTTGTTTTTCACGAAAATCCCTCTGGTTTCCTACGGGGCATAGATCATTTTTCTGAGAATATAATTATTCTTAGGATAATATAAAAGTAAAGAAATAATTTTCTTTTATAAAAGAGGTTTTTTCATCTATTATGAAACGTGGATGATCTGAACTGGACAGCTATCGACAGCATCCTGGTTACAGCCCATTTCTGATACTTCTAATTCGTAATTACCATCAGAATTTTTTGCTGCACCCTTTATAGATGATTTTCCATCTTCTGCCATTTCCCAAAACTTTGGACATAAGGCGACACAAGAACCACAACCGATACATTTTTCTCGTTCGTGGATTATTTTCATATTTAAAAATTGAATTCGTTATTTATGGATTTTATTTAATCACAAATTCGTTTGAGTAGAAAAATTTATCTTGTCTGAAATTTGCTTGGAGGGCACAACCGATACAAGCTGGAACCGCCACCCGGTGTAGACCCTTATCAACCCTCGTCTGGTCTAAAATAAGCTCGAAAGCTTTAACTTGCCCTGGGGCAATGCAATTTTCGACAACGTCTTCATGGGGACAATTACCATAAGTATAAGATTTAAGTATCCCATCTTTTTTATCTAAATAATAAGGATAACAAGAAGAAAAACACATTGTCTTAGCTGATTTATTTTCTATCTTTATTTTTGGATTTTCTCCTTCGGGATACTCTACCTGATAAGTGGATATTGAAAGACTTTCTGTTCCCTTTTGTGACATTTTATATTGCGAATTTTTATACCCTTTCCAGGCTAACCAACCAATTGCCAAAATTATAATTAAAACTATTAAAATAATTAGAATTAAGGCTTTTTTCATAATACTTTTTCTTGGGGGTCACTTTTTTTTAATTTTAAATCTTTTTTCTAATTCTTCTAAGGTCTTAGTTATACCAGTATATTCTAACTCACTGAAAGGTAGCATTGCCTGACCATAAAATCCCTGTCTTCTTATTTCTAAAGCTTTTTTTGACGCCTCATTTCTAATATAGTCCCAGAAAGGTTGGTCAAAGGCGTCCGCTGGCTCAGTTAATTTCCCATCTCTAACACAAAATGCCAAACAAGAAACCACTGGTGGTCCGTCAAAATAAGAAATTGCAGAGTTTTTTTTCACTGGCATAAGAGGTCCTGCGTGAGATCCCCTCATAAAACCTGCTACATAAGGAGTTATAGCATAGGGCGAGAGAATTTCACCAGTAGCTGGAAAATCTTTCTGAGTTCTAATCAACATTACAGGATCATCCTTGCCAACATATTTCCCGGCAATATTATGTAACCTTGTTGTACTAACAGATGCAGCTTGTTCTCCCGCTGCTCTTGACCAAATAGACTCTACGACAAATCTTTCAGGATCCCTTAATAAAGCTGCGATATCATAGATCTCTTCAGGGGTATTTAGTTCAATAATTCTGTCAGCTTCTGTATAATTGACATCCATAATAATAAATTTAAATCCCTTTTTAATTTCTGGAGAAAGCATTAGGCCTGCATTGTGCATTGGGTCAGCAAAAGATAAATATAAAGGCAGATTGTAAGCTCCGGGATCGGTCTTATCTGCTGCAAAAAAGAGAAATGGTTCTGCCGGTCTTTCCTCAATCTCCATTTCTGCAACAGCTGGTCCCATTCCTTTAACATTTCCAGAAAAAGTGTCTTTTAAAAGATCTTGTCCTGCTCCATAAAGCCCCTGGCTTTTTGCTACTTTTGTCCCTTCCTTTAGGGCATCCCAACAGAGTTTATGAATAGGCTCAGCCAAAACTCCTTTTTGGTGGGTACTTAAAATTGCTATATCATCACCGGTAAAACTAATATAAAAGTCGATCAATAACCCCTTACCTTTGCTTCTTATATGGTTTTCCACAGTTTCAAGCAATTTTTGGCTAGGCTTTATATGCCCGCCAATACTTCCAATATCCGCTTTAATTATAGATAAAGTTATTTTTGCCATATCCGGTAGTAGAAATTAGACTAAAATTAATTTTATATTGCTGCCCAGCAGTCTAATTTTCACTACCGGGCATACTATTTTATAATACCACAATTGAATTTCCGATAAAAGCCCTATTCCACAGGTTCCACTATCCACCAAAGCCCATTAATTAGAAGTATGCGTCCATTATCTTCTTCAATTTTTCTTACATTTTACCTACCCAAAATCTCATTTATCTTGACTCTTGTTTTTATCCCAACTAAACCTGCTCCTGGACTATAAGCTGATTGAATTATTTGATACTTCATTTGGAATTTAATAACTGCCGATCTAGTCAAAGATCCAAAATTGCCCGTGATTAAACCTTGAGGGTAAATATCCGACCCTTGGTTTTTCAGAAACGTTTGCAAATAGCGAACATCTGTATTATTTTTTAATCCAAGGTAGAGAGGTTCAGTAAATTGATAAGTGGAAGGAATTTCTGATGTGCCTTGAGTTTGGCCTAGTTGGGCTTTTAAAGCAGCGATTTGGGATAATAGTTGAGTAATCTTAGCCTGGAGTTCTGCAATAGTCATTTGAGAAATAGGTTTTTCAGCGGTCTGAGTTATGGAAAATGAGGTTATTCCAACTGTAGGTATAACTTGAGTCGTAACTCCTTGAGAATAATTTGGAACTTTGTCATAGGCAAAGATGGTGTAATAGTATGTTTGAGTATTACTCAATTTCGTATCAACAGAACTAGTCTTTTTACCATTATACACTAAGGTACCATCGGTAGGAGAAACAGGATAAGAAGTGGTTTTTCTTAAAATTCTTACTCCAACAAAATCAGAGTCAGGGGGATTTTGCCATGTTAATAATACTTGAGAATCCCCGGGTTGGGCTTGGAAGTTAGTTGGTGCTTGGGGAGGTATTGTATCTGTAGTTGGAGGGATATGACTTCCTCCACCGCCTCCTCCAGGAGGAGGATTTACTGGGGCTTCAGTGACAAAGAGCGTAATTCTCACTTCAGCTACGATTGCCCCTCTTTCTACGATAACTTTGGGACTGTATTGACCAGGAGAAGCATAACTGCAGGCATTATTTACGGTATATGGGTTCTGGCTAGTATTATCAATTTTTTTAGCATAGCTTGAAGTAATATTAGTGCCAGTATCTGATCTGTTGCAATAGAAGGTATAATTGATATTTCCTGTAGTTGAACCTGAGACAGTGGCTGTTAAATCAACCCTATTTAAGGGAGCAGTACCTGAGGAAGGATTGGCATTTAAGGAAACTGAAAGAGTAGTAGGTGGAGGAGTTAAAGTAGTGGCTGACAAAACATTTGAGATTTCTGACCAGTTAGGAATTTCGTCAGAGGTTTTTATGGCAAAGTAATATGTAGCGGAAGGATTAAGGCCAACAAGGGTGAAAGATTCCGTATTGCCACTACTCTTTGGAGTTGGTTCTCCAGTAACTTGAGTAGCTGTGTTCCAGTTTAAATCAGCAATTGGTGAGATGGAGTACCTGATATCGTATTGATAGGCTGTTCCTTGATTTCCATCATCACCAGGTGATAACCAGGAAAGATCAACTGAGGTTTCAGTAATATTAGAAATGGTCAGGTTGGTAATTTTGGCTGGCGCTGTGGTATCAGGCAGGGGTAAGGTAGTAAAGTTGTAATTGATGGAAATACTTTCATTTCCTGCTCCATCTTTAGATATAACTCTGAAATTATATAGGGCGCCGGCTGAAAGAGAAGTTAAAATTTGAGAATGAGAATTTACTAAATTATTATCAAGAGTTGTATTACTTCCATAGTCTGTGGTTAAACCATATTCTGCCTGAGACGTGGCTGGTTCATCAGTCTGCCAAGTGATGGTGGCTGATGTTTGAGTGATATTAGTTGCTTGGACATTAGAAATAGTGGGTGGAGTAGTATCAGATACGTTTACAGTTACACTGTCTGAAGATGAGCCCCCAGGACCTGTACAAGTCAAGGTATATGTTTTATTGCTTGTGAGATTTCCCGTTGATTCAGAGCCACTGTTTGCTTTTGTTCCAGACCAATCACCAGACGCTGTACAAGAAGTTGCATTGGTTGAAGCCCAAGAAAGGGTAGCAGACGTATCGTAGGAAATAGTAATTGGCCCATCTGAAGCGTTGGCTTTGAGGTCAACAGAAAGAGTATCACCTCCGCAGGCAGGAGCAGCCGCATTGTCTTTGAATGCTTGGTCCCATCTTTGGGTTTCAATCTTTAAAATAGAATTATTTATCGCCGCATTATTTACTTCGATTGCTCTTGCTCCAAAATTATAGGCCACTCTATAGGCAACACAAAGCTCATCAACTGTCACAGTAGTGCCGCCAATAGAAGCAGGATCAGTCAGATGGTTCCAGCCAATTTGGGCGCTGATAAAGAGAGTTGGATAGCTTTGCTTTTTTGTCGTAAGATAATCACTTACTGCCTGGAAGGTTTTTGGCACTGACGCATTTTGAAAATCAATCCGGGCTAGATAATTTTGAATTGCGTAGTCTCCTACCGCTTTAGCAACGTCTGCATTCAAAGTAAAGGTGGAGGCGGTTTCATCCCAAGTTTGGGAAAGATTGATGATAATTCTAATCTCTGACGGGAAACTTGTGGCTATCGTATTAAGCTCTTGTTCTATGGCAGCAATGTAACTACTTTTTGTATATTTTGGTTCTTGGGCTATTGCTTGATTAAAAGAAGCATTACCACAACAAGTGATCATTTCGCTATAATTTTGTCCTCCCGGCACATAAATGCCACCAATAGCCGACTTATAGGCAGCATCCTTTGAATTTAAATAGCTACCCAGTGCTGTAAGAAATCTGGTAAGCTCACTAACATAGGTTGGATGCCACACGTAGGGGGCACAGTAAGTAGGCACATTTGGTGGATCCACGTAAAACTGCGGAATATTATAGGGGCTGTTATTAGCGCAGGTTTTGTTTACATCGCTCACTGGGGCAGTAGTCCCAATAAGCCAAGAGGGTGCATTTACGCCGCCGCTTAAATGGATTCTTACCTTTTTGCCCGCAGTTCTCGCACTATTTACTGCATTGTCTATTACCGTCCAATTAAATTGTCCTCGTGTTGGCTCAAGATTCTTCCAATCTGTATTGCCAGAAAAAAATCCTGTTACGAGAGGATCGCTCAAAACGTCAGCTGAATGTGGATAAAATCCTTTATTGCTTCCCAGGAGAGGATTTACTGTAATTGTTGTTCTGGCTTCTGTAGGTAATGCCGTGCCCCGTTCTGCAATAACCTTTGCAGTGTAAGTTCCTGCACTGCTATAGGTATGAGAAATAGTTTTGGGATCAGCATTTACCGAATTACATTTGAGGCCGCTTGTATTAGAAGAACATGAACCTGCTGCTGGGGCAGGAAGAGTTCCGCAAGCTGCTTCAACTGTACCTACATTTGTTGAAGTATTATTACAATTCCACCAAAAACTATAGCTAATAGTTCCTGAAGCAGTTCCTGAAACATCAGCAGATAAATTATCATTAAGGGGTGCAGTGCCTGAGGTAGGATCGGCGGTAAGATTAACAGAGAGGGTCTGACTTAAGCCTGGATTAACATCCGCGATTTTATAAGCACCGGTACATTGCATGCTAGCGTACAAGGTGTCTGTCGTTACATCGTATACTACTCCTTCACCACGAGCAAAAACATTTGCCGGAAGAAGGTTCATTAAATTAGTAAAGACATAGTTTTCCCATTTTGCAAGAGGAAAATCTTGACCTGAAATGTAAACAACGTCTTTATCTCTTGTGGTGCCGGCCAATAAATATACGCTTTGTATTTTACTATCGGCAACTAATTTTTCTAAAGATGAATTATCAAATCGAAACCTATAGAGGCCACCCACTGGATTGCCGGTACCAAAATAAAGATCGCCAGTAGATGGATTTACGTACATACCACGAGATACTGATCTGCCGGTAGTGCCGGTTACCAACGTCCAGATAGCTCCGCCATCTGTTGTTTTATAAACCCCGCCAGTACCAGCGCCTATCTTTTCAAAACCAACATAAATAGTTTCTCTTACTGGATCGAAAGCAATTGTTCGTAACGGCCAATCAGCGGAAGTTGTATTAGGTAGATTAGTGCTGTCTATTCTTAACCAATTACCGGCTTGCCCGATTCTTTTGTAGACTCCTTTACCTTCAACAACTACATAAACAGTTCTGCTACCAGGAGCAGTATCTGGGTCTATAGCAACATCCCGTACGTAGCCTCCCGGTAGGCCATTGATATTACTCGTTCCGCCGCCAATTAAGCTCCAGTTGTTACCACCGTCATTGCTATAGTAAACGCCATATTTCGTAACAGTCGTTTCTCTAAAGCCAGCTACGTGCCAAATGTTATTGGAATTAACAGGATCGATAAGAATTTTATTAACATCGCTGTAGCCACCAAGATTTGTCATTGTCCGGCGCCAAGTATTTCCGCCATCTATACTAACGGCTGTTCCCCAATCGCCGTAACCAAGAAAAATCTTATTTGGGTTTTGGGGATCAACAGTAACAGCGAAGGCGCCAACCAGACCCATCCCACGGTTACTCCAACTTCCATCAGTATTTTTGATTGCGTATATTTGTTGCCAGGTATTTCCACCGTCTGTGGTTTTAAAACGTTGGTCACGCAATGGGGTAGTAAAATAGATAATATTTTCATTGTCTGGATCTATCGAAATCGCTGCACCAGAAGGCCTCTTTGCCCAATCAATCTCGCCGAGCCAACCATGAATCATGTTTTCATTGTAGCGAGTTAAGTGGACCCAACTTTTTATTGTTTCATCAAACCGATAAATACCGCCATTTCCGTTGGCGGGATTAAAATTGGCGACATAAACCTTACTTGTTTGGCTGACAGCAATATCAAAGAGATCTCTATCGGCTGGAAGATTACCGGAGATATCTTCCCATTTTCTAGAAGTGATATTCCACTTGTAGATTTTGGAAGGGTTAGCGCTGTCGGCGCCCAAAGTAAGATACATTATGTCTGGTTTGGCCGGATCGGCAACGAGCCGGCGGCTTGTGAGGTGGCTTAATCCCTCATTAAAGTTGTTCCAGGTTGTGCCACCATCAATACTTACGCGGACACCTCCTGTGGAAGCCGCTACATAAATATTTTTAGTAGTAGGATAAATATAAATGGATGGAAGATCGTCGGTGGAGGTTAAGGCAACCTGAATAGACGTTGGCCAAGTTAAACCGCCATCAGTACTTTTCCAAATTTTGGCGGTGGAAGTAGATGGTTTATCACCAACAGCCCGTCCGTACATTTCTCGACGGCTACCTTCAACCGCAAAGTAGGTGCTAGTATCTTTAGCGGCAAAATCAGCAAATGGACGATTAGATACTGATTTGACTATAGTCCAGTTTTCACCATTATCAGTACTTCTAAGGATATCCCCTTTTTGGCCAACAAAGATAGTATTTATACGAAAAGGATCTTTCCATAGCCTTTGGATATCTCCGAATTTCGGAATTCCCCTTGAGGCTTCTCGCCAAGTAATTCCGCCGTCATCTGACATTCTGACACCGCCACATTCAACGGTGGTAAATAATCTCCCGTTTGAAATAAGAGTGTCAATTTCGAAACCACCGCCACCAAGGCCAATAAACTTGGATGGCTCAGCCGCTCCAATTCTTTGCGGAATAGCAAAAATTAATAAAGCAAGAAAAAGAACAATAGCCCCAAAAATATGAGCCGAGATGTGATGATGATTTTTAAGGTTTAGTTTATTCATGGTTTATGTATTAATCATTATTTTAATTATATTATTATATTATAATTTTTCTGGACAATCTATCCATCCTTTTTGAGAAAGAGAGTCGGCGTCAAGGCCACAGCCGCAGCTACTAGGGCCTTTCCAAAATTCTCTGGTTTCAGGATTACACATTGCTCTTATGTCTGTCGTACAATTAGTGGTTTTCGGATCACAAACCTGATTCAATAATTCTTGATTAGGTAAAACAATGCTTTCAACTAATAAATGATGGCTTGAATAATCTGTTACCTGTCCTAAATACTCAATAGTTCCCCCAATAGTTACTACTCTTGGATTTAATGGAGCATAGGTTTTACCGTCGAAAGTATAAGATATAAAATTTTCGAGATTTATCTCCGAAAACAAAGTTATTTTTGTATTGGTTGAAAAATCTTTCACATCAACAGGAGTTTGTAAATGATATGTGGGCCCGAAAAAAGCTCCTACATTTTTAATAATATATCCCTCCAATTTTACTTTTGAATTATCGTAAAGTTGGGGATTTTTATTTATAGTTTCTACAGTAACTTCAGTAACCTCAGGGCTTTCAATGAAGGTTTTCCCATCTGGGGTTTTACATTGCGCAGGATAAGTTTGAAAAATTGGATAGCCGGCTTTAGCACAATCATTAAAGCTAGATACTTTTACTTCCGGTGATTTTAGTTTCGGTACATTATTCTCCAATTTATCCAGTTTGGCTATCTCCCAATTCTGCCAAGATAGAGCTCCCCCGGCCACAATAGCGGCCAGGATAACGGCAATTAAAAGAAACTTCCAATTAGTTTTACCCTTTGTAATAAAAGGCATATTTTTGTTCATTTCAATTTATTTCTTTCGGTCTTTTAATAGTTTTTCTTTTTCTTTTTTGGCGATTTTTAAGGTGGTAGGGATAACTGTGTCTGGATTTAAAGACATTGATTCAATCCCCTCCTCTACCAGAAATTCGGCGAATTCAGGGAATGTTGAAGGCGCCTCACCGCAAATTCCAATATATTTTTTCTTTTTCCTGCACTTCTGGATTACTTCCTTAATTAATTTTTTGACAGCTTCGTTTCTTTCATCTCCGACATGAGCCACAATACCCGAATCTCTGTCCAAACCCAAGACCAACTGAGTCAAATCGTTTGACCCAATGCTCATCCCGTCGAAAATCTTCAAAAACTGGTCAGCTAAAATAACATTTGAAGGAATTTCACACATGACAATAGCTCGCAAACCATCTTTTCCTTTCTTTAAGCCGTTCTTTTCCATTAGAGATAGTACTTTTTTACCTTCTTCAACTGTCCGGCAAAAAGGCACCATAATCCAGATGTTCTTTAGGCCGAATTTCTCTCTCGCTCTCTTTACTGCTTGGCATTCCATTTCAAATGCCGGTTTGAATTTCTCATCATAGTATCTGGAAGCCCCTCTCCAACCGAGCATAGGATTTGCCTCGGTTGGCTCAAAAAATTCGCCACCGATTAATTCTTTGTATTCATTTGTTTTGAAATCAGACATCCTAACAATTATTGGCTTGGGATACACGGCAGCTGCTATCTGGCTGATGCCTTCGGCCAATTTCTCAATAAAATAATCTTTTTTATCCTTAAATCCAGCCGTAATTTTCGCAATTTTGCTCTTAACTTTTCTATCTTTTAATTTTCTAAAATGATAGAGGGCTAAAGGATGTATTTTAATTTTATCAGCTAAGATAAATTCAATTCGGGCCAATCCTACTCCTTCATTTGGCAAAAATGAAGCTTTGAAAGCAATGTCAGGGGTACCAAGATTCATCATAACTTTCGTCCTTAGCTTTGGTATTTTTTTTAGGTTGTATCTTTTTATTTGAAACGGTACTTTGCCGGCAAAAATTCTGCCATCTAATCCTGAAGTACAGTCTGCAGTAACCTCTTGCCCTGTTTTTATTACTTGAGTCGCCTTTTCAGTCCCGACAATGCAAGGAATTCCAAGCTCTCTTGATACAATAGCTGCGTGGCAGGTTTTAGATCCTTCGTTTGTAACAATAGCTGCAGATAACCGCATTATCGGCACCCAGTCAGGATCTGTCATTTTGGCAACAAGTACTTCTCCTTTTCTAAAATCGTCAATTTTTGAAATATCCTGGATTACCCTTGCTTTTCCCTGCCCTATTTTGTTTCCCACAGCAATACCGGTTAAAATTGGCTTCTTTGTTGTGTTTAGCTTATATTCTTCGTAAAACCTCACGGTCTTTGGTGCGTGGATTGTTTCCGGCCTGGCCTGGGTGATAAATAATTGACCGCTCTTTCCATCCTTTGCCCACTCTATGTCTTGAGGCATCCATCTTTTCATAAGCTTTGAATAATGATCTTCAATTATGCAGGCCCACTTAGATAAAGCTAAAGCTTCTTTATCCGAAAGCGAAAATTTTTCTTGGTCTTTCTTTGAAACTCCCACTTCTTTAAGCCCATTTTTTCCTGCGAAAATATATTTTTTATTTTTTCTTCCTAAATTTTTAATAATAATGGGTTCGTAGGGCTTGCCCTGAGGATTAAAACGACGAAGGGTTGGTTTAAAAACATAAAATTCGTCAGGCGTTATTAAGCCCTTAACAATCATCTCACCCACTCCATAAATGGAATTAATCAAAACAACGTTTTTAAATCCGGTTTCAGTGTCAAGAGTAAACATTATCCCGGCAGAAGCCAAATCAGACCTGACCATTTTTTGAACACCTACTGAAAGTGCAACTTTTAAATGGTTAAATCCTTGTTCTTCCCGGTAAGCGAATGCACGATCGTTAAAGAGAGAGGCAACGCATTTTTTCACCGATTTTAATACTTCTTTTTCTCCTCTAACATTTAAAAATGTCTCATGTTGGCCGGCAAAGGAAGCTTTGGGCAGGTCTTCTGCAGTTGCCGAAGACCTTGTAGCAACCTCAATATTCTTTCCGTATTCTTTTTCCAATTTTCGGTAAGCAAAAATTATTTCCTTTTCCAAGTCTTTCGGAAGGTTTGATTTCAAAATTAGCTCTCGAGCTTTTTTACCGACTGCCTGTAGATTTTTGATATTACTTGCATCAAGATTTTTAAAAAGTTCTTTTAATTTTGGTAAAAGGTTATTTTCCTCCAAAAAATACCAATAGGCATAGCTTGTGGTAGCAAAACCGTTTGGAATATTTATCCCCTTTTTTTGTAGTTGGGAATACATTTCTCCTAAAGAAGCATTCTTTCCTCCAACCCATGGCACATCTTTTATAGATATTTCTTTAAACCATAGTATAAATTTTTCTTGTTTTTTGTTCATTTTTTAATTACTTCTTTTATTTTATCAACGCTTTCTGGATTAGCCAAGGTTGAAAGATCGCCTAACTCCTCATCAGCAAATAATTTTTTAAAAATTCTTCTCATTATCTTACCGGAACGAGTTTTGGGCAAATCTTCAACCAAATAGACTTCTTTGGGCAGGACAATCGGTCCAATCTCTTTTTTGATTAGATCTATAATCTCTTTTTTAATTTCCTCTGCTGGTTTCTCTAATTTTAAAACCACAAAAGCAACCGGCACTTCTCCTTTTATTTCATCTGGAATGCCAACTACCGCACATTCAGTTATATTTTCGCTGGTATTAATTACGTTCTCCAGCTCTCCGGTGGAAACTCTGTGTCCGGCCACCTTTATTACATCATCTACTCTTCCTATAATTCTTATCAAGCCGTGTTCATCTTTATAGGCCCCGTCTGAAGTGAAGTAAATCTTTCCAGCTTGCCCTGAACTTGCCGAAGGATACTGACTCCAATAAGTTTCGAGATATTTTTGAGGATTTTTATAAACATTTCTTAAGAGGCCAGGAGCAAATGGAGGGAGTAAAACTAAATTCCCTCCTTTCCCAGCCGGCAAGCTTTTTCCCTTGTCATCTAAAATATCAGTTATTATTCCGGGGAAAGGAAGGCCGGTAAATGCTGGCTTAAAAGGGCCTATGCCTGGCAGAGAGGTAATTAAAATACCTCCTGTTTCTGTCTGCCACCAAGTATCAACTATAGGGCATTTTTCTTTACCAACTTCTTTGAAGTACCAAAGCCAGGCAGATTCATCAATTGGCTCCCCCACCGATCCTAAGAGTCTTAAAGTATCTAATTTATTTTTTTTCAAGGATTCTGCGCCTAATTTTTCAAACATTCTAATTGCTGTGGGAGCAGTATAATAAACCGAAACACCATACTTATCAATAATATCGCACCATCTGTTTGGTCGTGGCCAGATTAATAAACCCTCAAAAATTATAAAGGTTGCTCCGCAAAGCAAAGGTCCATAACAGCTATAAGTATGCCCTGTTATCCAGCCCATATCAGCTGTTGACCAAAAGATGTCCTCGTCATGCAAATCAAATATCCAACGGGTAGTGGCTTGAGCCTGAACGGCAAAGCCTGCTGTTGTATGAAGACAACCTTTTGGTTTTCCAGTGCTTCCCGATGTGTAAAGAATAAATAAAGGGTCTTCAGAATCCATTATTTCAGGATCACATTTGTCCGGCTCTTTTTCTATTAACTCTTGCCACCAAAGATCTCTACCTTCTTGCCAATTAGTAGGGCTTGAGGCTCTCTTTACAACAATCATCTTTTCAATTTTCGTATTTTTCGCCCCTTCGTCAGCATTATTTTTTAAATTAATTAAATTACCGCTTCGATAATAACCATCGGCAGTGATAAGTATTTTAGCTTCAGAGTCCAGTAGTCTTGCTTGAAGGGCAGTCGGACTAAAAGCAGAGAAAACAACTGTGTGGACTGCTCCAATTCTGGCGCAGGCTAGCATGGAAATTATTATTTCTGGAATCATTGGTAGGTAAATTCCGACTCTGTCTCCCTTTTTGACCCCGAGCCTTTTTAGAACATTGGCAAATCGGTTAACTTCCTGATAAAGTTGCTGGTAAGTGAATTTCTTTGGCTCTTCTCCAATCGGCTCTGGTTCCCAAATAAAAGCAATCTTTTTACCGTTATTTTTAATATGCCGATCTAAAGCGTTTTGGGTAATATTAATTTTTCCGCCAACAAACCATTTAAAGTAAGGCGGCTCATGAACAAATTCTTTTTCCCATTTTTTCTCCCAGTTTAATTCATTGGCCAGCTTTGCCCAGAATTTTTCTGGATTTTTAGCCGCCTCTTCGTAGATTGACCCTTTATTTATCCAAGCTTTTTCTTGAATTTCTTTCGTTGGATAATACAAATCACCCCTTTTAGTTAATTTCTGATCTTCATTCATAAAAATAATTTATTATTTGATTATAACATTTTTTATCAATTTAAAAAGTGGAAAAACGCGCCACCTAATAGATGACGCGCTTAATATCTTAGAATTTTCTATCTTCCCAAAATCTCATTTATCTTAGCTCTCGTTTTTATTCCTATTAAACCCGCTCCCGGACTATAGGATGAAACAATTATTTTATACTTTATCTGGAATTTTATTACTGCGGCTTTAGTCAATAATCCGAAGTAACCTGTAACTAAGCCTTTAGGATAAATATCTGTTCCTTGGTCTTTAAGGAATGTCTGTAAATATGTGACATCAGTATTTCTCTTGCCAAGATATAAGGACTGGGTGAACTTGTAATTATCCGGTATTCCCGAAACAGCCTTTTTAGTTACTGGTGAAATAACGGCCAAAGAGGTTATTCCAACTATAGGAGCAGATTTAACCGTAACTCCTTGGGAATAATTTGGGACCTTATCATAGGCAAAGATGGTATAGTAGTATGTTTGAGCATTACTCAATTTCGTATCAACAGAACTATTCTTTTTACCATTATAAACTAAGGTGCCATCTGTAGGAGAAACGGGGAAAGAAGTAGTTTTCCTTAAAACCCTTACTCCAACAAAATCAGAATCAGGAGGATTTTGCCAGGTTAATAATATTTGAGAGTCTCCTGGTTGAGCCTGGAAATTGGTTACAGGTTGTGGGGGTATTGTATCTGTAATTGGAGGGACATGGCTTCCTCCACCGCCTCCGCCAGGAGGAGGATTTACTGAGGCTTCAGTAACAAAGAGTGTAATTCTGACTTCAGCTACTAATGTACCCCTTTCTACAATGACTTTGGGACTGTATTGTCCAAGGGAAGCATAACTGCAGACATTATTCACGGTATATGGATTTTGAGTGGTATTATCTACTTTTTTTGCATAACCTTGAGTAATATTGGTGCCAGTATCTGATCTGTTACAATAGAAGGTGTAATTGATAGTTCCTTGAGCTGTTCCTGAAACAGTGGCAGTTAAGTCAACTCTGTTTAAAGGAGCAGTACCCGAAGAAGGGTTGGCTGTTAAGGAAACTGAAAGAGTTTTAGGAGGTGGAGTTAAAGTAGTGGCTTGGATAATATTAGATAGTTCTGACCAGTTGGGAACTTCATCTGAGGTTTTAATAGCAGAATAATAAGTGGCAGAAGGTGAAAGGCCAACAAGGGTAAAAGATTCCGTATTGCCACTGCTCTTTGGGGTTGGTTCTCCAGTAGCTTGAGTAGTTTGGTTCCAATTAGCTTCAGTAATAGGAAAAGTAGAGTACCTAATATCGTATTGATAAGCTGTTCCTTGATTTCCATCATCACCTGGAGAAGTCCAGGAAAGGTCAGCTGAGGTTTCGGTAATATTAGATGTTGTTAGATTAGTGATTTTAGCAGGCGGAGTGGAATCTGCTTGAGGAGGAGATATAGTTGTGAAAGTATAATTGATGGAAACAGATTGATTGCCAACTGCATCTTTAGAAACAACTCTGAAGTTATATAGCGTACCTGCTGAAAGAGAAGTTAGATTTTGGGAATGAGATGTCGTTAAATTAGAATCAAGAGTTGTTTGGCTTCCATAAACTGTGGTTAAACCATACTCTATTTGAGAAGTGGCTGGTTCATCTGTTACCCAAGCGACAGTAGCTGAAGTTTGGGCAATATTAGAGGTTAAAACATTTGAAATAGTTGGAGAGATGGTATCGCTGGGAATGACCGATATTGCTGCAGTCCGAGCTTCTGCAGGTAATGCTGTTCCTCGTTCTGCAATAACTTTTGCGGTATAGGTGCCTGAAACAGCATAAGTGTGGGAAACAGTCTGAGGATCAGTGTTTACTGCATTGCATTTGTAGCCATTTGTATTGGAAGAACAGGAGCCGGGAGTAAGGGCTGGAAGAACACCACAAGCTGCTTCCACAGTACCTACATTTGTTGAAGTATTCTGACAGTTCCACCAAAAACTATAGCTGGTAGTTCCTGTAGCTGTTTCTGAAACATCAGCAGAAAGAGTGGTAGTTAAAGGAGCAGTACCTGAAAAAGGGTTAGCAGTAAGGTTTACAGAGAGAGACGTAGAAGGAGCAATAACTATAACACTATTAATATTAGATTTTAAGGTATTCCATAATAATCTATAAGTTCCGTCAGCTTTCATTGCTCCGAAATTAGCATCTGGGCCGTAATCGAAGAAGTTTGCTCTAGTTATACCCGCGGCCTTAATAGTTGCAATCATTGAGGCGAGTCCTGATGCCTGTGCTGTTTCATTCGTGGAGTAAATATCCAAAGATTGAGTATTAAGACTAAACTCCGTAATATAAGTATGACCGGGCCACCAACTGGCCTGGTTGGTTATAGAAGCGGCCCAGCCAGATTGGTTGGTGTAAACATTGAAAGCCAGTATATCTATGTCCCCGCGTCCCAAGGCGTGCCATTCGTCCATAAACCACTGGCCTGTTGTGGTGTAGGATACATTCCCCCCAGCAAAGATGGACTGAACATCTTTAGCAACAGATTTAAGATTTGTAATTAGCTGGGCATCGGTAAGTGTTGTATCGTCATTATGTAACTCCTCTTCGTTTCCTATCTGAAACTCGTATACGCCGTTCGCCTGCGCCCATGCAGCAGCGTCCAAAATTGCCTGTCTAAAATTAGGCCAGTTTGCGGCAGTAATTGTATAAGCAACATTATTGTAACTATTAGACGAAACGCCCCAAGTTACCTTTACACCTTTAGCTGTCGCCTTTATAACTGCTGGTTTTGAACGTGTTAGCCAACTGGTATTCTGGTAATCTGGAATATCAACGCGTAGGTTGGTAATGCCATTAGCAATCAGGGTATCGACCCAACCATCAAAGTAGGCCATAACATCATTAGAAAACAGACCCATTCCCAAATCAAGCGGACTATATGTTGCTTGATTACCAGTATTATCCGAAACTAGATACTGATACTGATAACAATTGCCTGATGAAACAGTGTTGTCGGTAAAGTTTGGATAGCTTCCTGTAGGGGAAATTGTTGACCAGGCGCCAAAACTACCACAAGTTCCATTGGAAAGCGTAGCCGACTTTCTCTGAATTATCCTTGATGAGGTGTTTATTCCCGAGCCGGCATCAGTACCGTCACTAACAGTTAGTGCAACAAAAGCAGCCTTAGAGTCACCACCAGTATAAATTATTGATCCTCTGGTCGGCGGTGTAGTATCTCCACTATAGCTCGATTCATATGCACCTATATCTGGAGCAAGACCTATATAACCATCGTTTACACCTACTATATAAATACCTGCATCGATGGCAGGCGAACCAGGTTGAAGAGTAAAATCATGTTCAGTTTCATTGACAAAAAACGGATTCGCTGATTTTGAATTTACATCATTGCCAGTTGTCTGAAATGCTAATAGATTCGAATATGTGCTTCCGTTATATATAATTGAACCAAAAGGATAGAAGTCATTGTAATCTGATAAAAATCCATTTGCAGAAGAAGAATCAATATCCATAAGTTCCTTTCTAGTTCCTTTTACAATATTATTTTTAATAACACCATTTTCGCTGTTTATAAATACAATTCCTTTATCAACACCAAATATAGTATTATGGTATACTCTCTGGTCTGAAGAACTACCATCTGCACCACTGTCAACACTAATGCCATTATGGTTATTTTCACCATTGAATGAGTCGTAGACGAGGTTATATTGAATTATAGGGCTAGGAACACTTCTTACTCTGATTGCATTTGTATCCAACGCATCCCCTTTACAACAATTATATACGGTATTATTTTCAATTATGACAGTTGAACCGCCACCGTGAAAGAAAAAGTCATCTGCAGCTATACCCATTCCTCCCATGTCTTTAATTATATTATTTCTGATAATCATATCTGAATTAGGGGGCGGTCTCCAAGTAACTATGCCATCATGCTTAATATCATGGATATAATTATTTTCGATAACTGAAGCTTCTCCAAGATTGTCTATCATTATACCTGTTGTATCCTTACCTGTTCCTTCAAATGTTCTGTATATCTCGTTTCCTCTAATTATCGTATTAATAGAATTATTTATAACTTGGACTCCATAGTTTCTATACTCTTCCATATTAAAATCATATATTATATTGTTCTCTATAAGATCGTTCTTTGAGCCCCAATGCACTTGTATACCATTTTTAGGTGTGTTAAATATTGTATTTCCAATTATTTTTCTGCCTTCCCCTCCATATAGCAATATAGCTTCTATCTTAGGATCCTTCATCGTTAAACCTGTTATTGTGATATAGCTTTGCCATAATGGCCCAACACAATAATCAAGATCAGCACAATTGATTACAACATCGTCGCTTCCAAATCTGGAATAAATAATAGGTTTAGTGTTTGTGCCTTGGTTTGATGGGTTTATTTTTTCATTATAGGTACCTTTTTTAATTAAAACCAGATTTCCAGCTTGGAGAATGGAATTTGCTTTTGATATAGTGCACCATGGCTCATCTTCTGTTCCTATATTTCCGTCATTACAAGATGGGTTATTGCCATCAACAAAATACGTCGTGCCTTGAGCATTGTTATAAGCTCCCTTTAAGACCGGAAAAAATAAAAAGAGGCCTATAATAAAACTTAGCTGAAAAAATAGTTTTCGTTTTTTAAAATTATGAATCATATTTTTTAATTAATCTTTATTTATTATACCCTATCTTTTATTGTACCCCCTTCCCCCGCAAAACAAAAACCCGAGATATCCACAATAATCAAATAAAAAATCCCAATTATGTCAATTATCAGTTGGGATTTTTGATTTTGAATTTGATCTTTTGTTGGCTTTATAAATAAGGCTACAATTTTTTGACTATAAATTCGGCAAATTCAGCCAGTCTGCAGGCATATCCCCATTCATTATCGTACCAAGCAACGACTTTTACTAGATTATCCTTCGCCATTGTTAAATCAGAATCAACTATAGCCGAAAAACAATTGCCAATATAATCAGAGGAAACAAGTGGAGCGTCTTCTACTCCCAAGATTCCTTTGAGCTTCTCGGTTCCTGAAGCTTTCTTTAATGCATAGTTTACTTCTTCTTTCGTTGTTTTCTTTTCAATTTCGCAAATCAAATCCAATATTGAGACGGTTGGAGTAGGGACTCTAAACGCAATACCGTCTAGTTTACCATCTAATTCTGGAATAACCTTTCCAATGGCAGAAGCCGCGCCTGTTGAAGTAGGAATAATATTTAAAGCTGCTGCCCTAGCTCTTCTTAAATCTTTATGAGCTAAATCTAGAATTCTTTGATCATTAGTATAGGCATGGCAGGTTGTCATAAAACCCCTGACTATTTTGAAATTATCATTTAAAACTTTAGCTACCGGCGCTAAACAATTAGTAGTGCAAGAAGCCATTGAGATAACGTTATCTTTTTTTGGGTTATATTTCTCATCGTTAACCCCTAAAACATACATTGGGACCTCTTTACTTTTTGAGGGAGCAGAAATTATTACTTTCTTAGCCCCAGCTTCAAGGTGTTTTTTTGCTCCGTCCATTTCAGTAAAGTTACCAGTGCACTCTAAAACAATATCAATCCCTAATTTTGCCCAGGGTAATTTCTGCGGTTCCTTTTCAGCAAAAACTCCAATCTTATTTCCTTCAGCCGAGAGACCGCCTTCCACGGCCTTGATTGTTTTTTTGTATAAACCGTAAACAGAGTCGTATTTAATAAGATGGGCAAGGATTTTAGAATCGGTTAAATCATTTATTGCAACTATCTCCAAATTTGAGTGGTTATCTAAAATCCTCCGAAAAACCGTCCGACCTATTCGCCCGAAACCATTTATAGCAATTTTTATTGGCATATTTCTATCGCTAAATATTTAATAGTTTTGATATTTTCTCCTTATCAAAGCCTACCACAATTTGACCGTCAATCTCAAGCACAGGCACCCCCATTTGCCCTGATTTCTGGACCATTTCTTGAAGGATAGCTTCATTTTTAGAAACATCAATATCTTCAAAATCAATCCCCTTCTCTTTTAAAAATTCCTTTAGGGTAAAACAATAAGGACAAGCTGGGGTAGAATAAACTTTAACCATATTACTGGCATCCTCCACCACCGGTCTGCGAGGTAGCATTGCTCAAAGTTTGCTTACACTCATCAGGTTTTGTCTTGAAAGCGGCGCAAATAGCGTTTTTATACGCTTCGGAGGTCCGATCTCCGCTATATTCTACATCATTGATAAGTAATTGGGGGGAACCAGTTATTCCGTATTTATTATTAAGAGCTGATTCTTGCTCCAATAAATTTAGTGTCTCATTTGTCTGGCAATCCTTAATTTTCTGAGTATCTAATCCCAGATTTGTAGCAACTCCTTCCCAGCAAGTATCAACATTCTGGCTGGTACAATCTTTATTTATTTCTTTCAAAAAATCCCAGTATTTATCTTTTTGATATTTCCAAACGCAGAGTTCTCTCACATCCTGATGAAGCTCTTGAATGCCGTGCATTGAGCAATATTTATTATCTTTATCTTCGCAATACTCAGGGCCTCCCCCTCCATAATTGCTGTAAATTACATAATGGGGCTCAATTGTAAATTTATTACCCAGAAGGCTGACTACCGGCATCATCGTTTCTTCGGCTTGGTTACCATAGGGACAGAAAGACATTACAAATAACTTTACATTAGGTTTGTCAGTAGCAGGAGCTTCTGTTTGTTGTTGAGATGGTTCCTGCGAAGATGAAGACGGTTGTTCTGAAGAAGCTGGAGAAGAAGTTAAATCAATGGCTTGAGGAAATAAAAGTTTGCCATCCTTGGTCGCATAAACGGTAATCTCTTGATCTGAAACTTTAATAGTCAACTTGTACAACCCATTTTCTTCAACAGCATTAACTAAAGAAGCGGTTGCCTGACCTTTTAAGATGTTTTGATTGATATAGTTTATCGCTTTATCCCCTACTTCTTTTGTGGTAAGAGATTTTGCAGTTAAGCTTGCTAGTTGTTTATAAATTGCGGGTTTTGTGTAAACTACAGTTCCCACAATGATTATGAGAGCGATAATAATAGATAATGGTATTATATTTTGAGTGATTTTTTTGAGCATAGTGTCCATTAATATTAATTATTTATTATTTTAATCCCAATTCTTGGGCATATTTTTTTAAATCCGTAATCGAAAGTGCGCTTTGATTAGCGAATAGTTTTTCTTGGTACTCCCAGAACTTCCCCTGCTCATTTGCACATTCTCCAGCCTCCGCTGCCTTTTGCGAATAAGTATGTGAAGGCAATGGGAAATTCTTAAAAACTGCCTTTACCTTTCCATTGTCAATATATTCTTTTTTAATTTGAGTAAAGGTTTCACGAGCAAATTTACCGCAATAGGGACACTGAAAATCAGATATTTCAACAAAAGTAACCGGAGCGTCAGAATTTCCTAAGACCGGCTCCCCTTCAATTGAAATACCTGGATCTTTTGGCCCTTCGGTTAATTTTTTTTCAATAACTTTTTGAAATTCAGAAAAAGGTAATGCTCCCACTACCATCTCTCCGTTTATTAAGAAGCTAGGTGTCCCATTAACTCCGACATTTTGGCCTTCCTCAAGATCCTTGCTTACTTCATTTTTAAATTTACCTGAATCCAAGCAACTGGAAAATTGTCCTCCAGTACCAGAAGGAGGTGTTCTGTTGTTTTTATTAAGATAAATTATAGCTCCGCCAATAATTATCGCGGTGACTATAATAATAATTGGAATTAAATTTTTATTTTGTTTATCAATAGCCATAATAATAAATCATAGCAAAAATTCTAATTTCTGTCCATACTTATACCAAATCTGCCATTTTTAGTGCCGTCGCCATCAGTTTAAGCTGGTTTATTTGTTTAATGCTTCCCTTCTTACATTCCTTTTCGGCGAACTTCTTTATCCCATTTCCCTTTAATCCTTTTCTATAAATTAAAACGGGTAATGGTTCTATACAGTGGCGCTTAAGCAAAGAACAAGTTGAGTGATCACCGGTAACAACAATAATTGTGTTTTTAAGATTCTTTAGAATTTTTATATTTTTATCAATTTTCTCAATGAATTCTTTTTTTTCTTTAAATTTTCCATCTTCAGCCAAACTATCAGTGGCCTTTATGTGACAGAAAATAAAGTTAAAATCTCGGAGAGCTTTTTTAACTGCTTTGAATTTTGCAGGAAGATTAGTATTCGGAAAACCAGTAGCTCCTTTGACTTTTAACAGCTTCATTCCTAATATCTTTGCAATGCCTTTATAAAGAGCACCACCTGCGATACAGCAGGCTTTTAATCTATATTTTTGATAAAAACTGGTTGTTTTTTTAAACTTTCCTGCGCCTCTAACTAATAAAAAATTAGCCGGCAATAATCCAGCCAACTCTCGCTTTCTATTTAAGGGATGGTTTTTTAAGATTTGATAAGATTTTAAAAGGAACTTATTTAAAATTTTAGCTGTAAATTTTGCCTCTTTAGAATTATCGGGTGCAACAACTTTTTTAACCTCCTTGTCAATTTCTTTAGGGTCTGCATCTGTAATTTCCGCAGATAGATCTTTGCCCCGTAAAATCAGACCTGCTCGGTGGCCAAAAGATTTCTTAACCAAGAAACTAACACCTTCAATTCTTTGACTAGAAATGGCCCTAATCAGAGAGGAAGTTTCGTCTATTCTCCCTGCTCTCCTGTCAATAATCTTTAGATTCTTCCCAACGGTAGCGAAATTGGCTCGTAGAGCAACGTCACCTTCTCTCATTTTCATTCCGATACCAACTACCTCATAGGGGCCTCTTCCTAAATAATAAATTTTGGGATTATAGCCAAATAAGGCCAGATGGCATATATCTGATTCTGGCCATTTCTGCCAGGCAAATTTAAAGGGCATTATCTGCCCACATATTCCATTTTTGGCCAAGGAGTCCAGGTTCGGAGTTTTAGCTACCTCAAGTGGCGTTTTGTTTCCTAATTGAGGAATGGGTTTATCTCCTAGGCCGTCAATTACAATAAAAATAATCTTCATAAGCCTACGAATTGGTACAAATATACGAATAATCCGAAGCGAGGAAAGTGATTTTTAGGAGCATCCACAGGCGAACGGGCAAGGTGTGCCGAGCGAAGCGAGGGACGAGCGAGCCGAGGACATGAGCGAGCAAGCACGCTGGGCGAGCGAGTGTATCCTATAAATTATCTTCCCAAGCGTAGTTCTTCTTCGATTCTCAATAATCTATTATATTTTGCCACCCTTTCTCCTCTAGCTGGGGCTCCAGATTTGATAAAATTAGCAGAAATTCCGACAGCTAAATCGGCAATAAAATCATCATTTGTCTCTCCGGAACGGTGGGAAACCATAATCTTCCATCCATATAACTTTGCTAATTTAGCAGCTTCAAGAGCTTCTGTAATTGTCCCGATTTGGTTTATTTTGAGCAATAATCCATTACAAAGCTTTTTTTCAAACGCTTTTTTCATTTTCTCTGTGTTGGTAACTAGTAAATCATCGCCTATAATTAAAACATTCCCTCCAATTTCTTGATAGGCCATCCGAAAACCATTAATATCATTTTCAGCAAAAGGGTCTTCTAAGAAAACAATCGGATAATTTTTAAGTAATTTTTGATAAAAATTTAAAAGTTGGGCGACACTCAATCGCCTATTTTCAAATTTGTAACTTCTTCCATCTGCAAATTGAGTAGCTGCGCAATCTAAAGCAAATTCAATTTTGTTCCAATAGCCTGATAATTTTGCGGCTTTGACTAAAAAATCTAATGTGGTTTTAGTACTTCTTAGTGGCGGAGCGAAGCCACCCTCGTCTCCAATATTAGTAGCTCTCTTTCCAAATTTTTTTATTAAAACATCTTTTAAAATATGATAAATTTCTGATGCTGCCTGAAGAGATTTTGAAAAACTTTCTAACTGGGGAATAACCATAAATTCTTGCACTTGCAAATCATTTCCTGCATGTACACCTCCATTAATTATATTGAAACATGGAACTGGGAAATGCTCTCTTTTTATTTTAGCGGTTTTCATCCTCTTCCCGCTAAAAGAACTTGCCCCGAAGGTGATACCCCGTCCCTTTAGGGCGGGGTAGTTCATTTTTTGTCCAAAAATTTGGGAGATGTACTGATATAGGGATATATTTTGGGCTGCAGCTCCTGCGCGGCAGACTGCCATTGAAACTGGCAAAATTGCATTAGCCCCCAATTTTGATTTATTTTTTGTGCCATCTAATTCAATTAATAACTCGTCAATTCTCTCTTGATGGCTAACATCCCTGTTTTTAAGTTTCTTATTAATAATCTTATTAACATTTTGAACTGCCTTTAATACTCCCTTGCCCTGATATCTTTTCCCTCCGTCTCTAATTTCCACAGCTTCGTATTTTCCTTTAGAAGCTCCAGATGGAGCAGAATCACAAAAAACCCCAAAATTAGTTATCAATTCAACTTCTACTGTCGGCTCTCCTCGGGAATCCAGAATTTCCCTAGATGTCAATCTTTTAATTTTATTTTGTTTTTTCATTTTATTCTAATTTTTCAATATATTCATGAACAGATAAAGCTGCTTTCGCTCCTTCTCCGCAGGCAATAACAATTTGTTTGTATTTTACATCCGAAACATCACCGGCGGCAAAAAGGCCTGGGGTACGGGTCTCGCAAGTTTTAGGATTTATTTTAATTTCGCCTGATTGATTAAAATCAACGAGATTTTTTAAAAAGGCGGTAGCTGGCAAAGAACCAATCCCGACAAAAACTCCTTTAATCTCTAATTCAACTTTCTTGCCAGAAACCCTGTCTTCATAAATTATACTCTCAACAAAATCTTTGCCCTTTATTTCTTTAACAACGGCATTGGTGATTACTGTTATTTTACCGCTATCCTTCGCACACTCTTGGCAATCCTCATCCGCCATTATTTTTGGCGAAAATTCTAAGATGTAAATTTTTGATGCATATTCTTTAAGATCCAAAGCTGTTTCAAATGCAGAATTACCTCCTCCAACCACTGCTACTGTCTTATTTTTAAAAAACGGGGCATCACAGACAGAGCAGAAGCTTACGCCCTTTCCTGTAAATTTTTCCTCGCCCGGGACCTTAAGCGGTCTTGGATTTCTGCCAGAAGCAACGATTACGGCCTTTGTTTGAAAAACATTATTCTTCACGGTTGAAACTTCAAATATTTCTCCTTTTTTCTCAATCCCCCTTACTTCCTCTTCTTTTATTTCAATATCAAATTTCTGCAAATGATTTTTGAAGTCGCTTACTAATTTTTGCCCTGAAATAAGGTAAGAACCCGGCCAATTTTCAATTTCACCGGCTTTTCCAGCTTGCCCCACAAAATCCTTAGCAATTAAGAGAGTATTAAGTTTTTTCCTTGCCCCGTAGATTCCTGCTGTAATTCCTGCGGGCCCTCCTCCGATGATAATGAGATCGTACATAAAAAACGATTATTAATTACTGATTACTATCCTGCAAGCCAACCGCCGTCAATTACAACCGTGGAGCCTGTCATATAAGAGGATTCATCTGAGGCCAAAAATAGGACTAAATTGGAAACTTCTTGAGACTGGCCAAATCTGTGCATAGGTATTCTTGATAAAGACTTTTCTAACGTTGCAGGATCTGTTTTTGCCACAGCAGCCATCGGAGTATCAATGCCTCCAGGAGCTATTGTATTAACCCTAATATTAAAAGGAGCCAATTCTGCAGCCAAGGCCTCTGCCATTGCTACAATCCCCCCTTTTGAGGCACAATAATGGACGATATAAGGAATCCCGATCCCGACTTGGCCCATTGCAATAGATGCTATATTTACAATTACTCCCGACTTCTGTTTTACCATTTCTTTGGCAACAGCTTGGGCACATAAAAAATAACCCTTTAGGTTAATAGTTAAGGTCTTATCCCAGTCTTCTTCGGTTAATTCTAAAAATGGTTTAAACTGGCAAATCCCGGCATTATTTACTAGAATATCTATCTTGCCCCATTTTGCGACTGTTTTTTTCACCATTTCGTCAACTTCAGCTTTTTTTGATACATCGCACTTTATTGCAATTGCCTCTCCTCCTGCTTTTTCAATCTCTTTTACGACTTTTTCACAATCTTCTTGGGAAATATCCGACACTACCACTTTTGCACCGGATTTTGCTAGTAACACGGCGTGAGATTTTCCCATACCTTGCCGGCCACCAGTAATTAATGCAACTTTACCTTTTAGTGAAAACATATGATAGTTATTAGTCTATAATCCATAATTTCCGACCTTTCTATTATAATTATTTAAAAGTTATCCTATTTAATTACTTCGGGAATGGCGGCAATAAGATCAGTAGCCATCAAAGATTCCCCGAATTTTTTGGCGGCAATTTCACCAGCTAAACCATTAATATAAGCTGCAGCGCATACTGCATCAAATGGATTTGTGCCACGAGCTAATAGAGCGCCGGCAATTCCAGCTAATGTATCACCCGTACCGCCGACCGTCATATAGGAGCTTCCGGTTCTACTTAAGGCAACTTCCTTGCCATCTGAAATAATGTCTACTCCGCCTTTAAGTAAAATAGTAATTCCCAACTTTTTAGCCTCTTCCTGGACGGCCTTTATTTTTTCACTTTCTGAAAGATTCGCAACTTCTCTACCGGTTAAGACAAAAAATTCATAAACATGAGGAGTAGCTATTAAGTTTTTTTCAGAAACTAAACCAGGCCTCTTTCCAACTGCATGGATGGCATCAGCGTCAATAACTACGGGAGCCTGAACTTGTGACAAAAAATCTAAAACTGCCTCTTGAGTTTCCTCGCTTCTTCCTAATCCTCCGCCAATCACTACTGCTGTCTTCCCATGGGAAACTTCTTTGGCAGATTCCACCATACTCAATAAAGTTGCAACATGTTCCTTAGTAAGCCAATCGCCCCTTAAGGAATAAGCAGCTAAATCAGGCGAAAATGAGGCTATAATATCTGCTGCTCTTTTTGGGGCAATAATATGTATCATATCCACGCCTGCCCGGAAAGCAGCCAACGCTGATAAAGCTGGAGAGCCAGAATAAAATTCAGAGCCGCCAATAACGGTTAATAATCCATAATCATATTTCCTGGCTACAGGAGGCCTCTTGAAATAAACCTTTTTTAATATTTCTTTAGTAACTTCAATCATAGATTAAGAAACAAGTGATAGATAACAGATAACAGAATTATTTATTGTTTTCTTGTTTTCCTCACTTGCTTTCTATTGTATTTCTTTTAAAAATTGCTTAAGTTTTGGGCCAAATTGAGGATGTTTTAAAGACAAATACAGGTTTGACTCCAGCCAGCCTAATTTATTTCCACATTCTAGCCATCTCCCTTCAAATTCGTATCCATAGATTATCTTACCATCTTTTAACATCTTTCCAAAGATATCAGCCAAAATAGTCTCGCCTTTTTCGCCAGATTCAGCTTTCTTTAAGTAATCAAAGACCTCAGGAGTAATAATATACTTACCAACAATAGCAAGATCAGACGGCGCTTCATCAGCTGGAGGCTTTTCAACGATTTTCTTAATTTTGAAAAAGCGGTTAGCAATTTTTTCAATTGCTGCTATTCCATAAAATGGGATCTTTTCCTTGGGAATTCGGTGAAGAGCAATAACTGGCTTCTGACAAGTTTTAAAAACATTAATTAATTGTAGAAGGCAAGGAGTTTTAGAGTCTACGATATCATCAGCAAATAAAACTGCACAGGGCTCTTCACCGATTTTATTTCTTGCCTGTAAGATGGCATGACCGTCGCCTAAAGGTCTTTTCTGATATACATAAGACAGAGAAAGGTCTTCGCATAGCTCTTCCAGCCTTTTAAACTCTGCCAGGAGGTGGTCTCGCTTCCTTTCTGTTAAAAGCTTTTCTAAAAGCTTTGGACACTTTTTAAAGTAATCCAAGACAATTTTCTTTTCGGGCGAAATTACAAAAACTATCTGTTTTATCCCCGAAGCCCTTACTTCTTCAAGAATGTATTGTAAAACCGGGAGGTCTGCAATCGGCCAGAGCTCTTTTGGCACAACCTTAGATAGGGGTAAAAATCTGGTTCCTAATCCAGCAATAGGAATAACTGCTTTTTTAATGCTTCGACTTTGCTCAGCATTAACCCTGAGCTCCGCCGAAGGGTTAACCCTGAGTTCCGCCGAAGGGTTAATTTCATTCATTTTTTCATTATAGAATTTTTAGTTTAAAAAATCAAAAAGACCCGATTAAGGGTCTTTAAAAAAGGGCTTCTCTTTTTTTTCGGGCTTCAGCCCGAGTTACTTTTCCTCCAATAGCTACAGCTTCCAATTTTGCTGCCGCATTTTTAATAGAATTTAAGAGTGTTTGTGCTCTGCCAGCTTCAGCATGGGTTAGAACGCGCGATAACCTCTGAAATTCGGGAGTCTGAAGTCTCTGATAATAAGGATTAAAATGAACTTCTCTATTAAGGTGATTCAATATGCCATGAGCCTCTGTAGCGATTGGTCGGAGATCAGTTAGCTCAATAATTTCTTTTTCGCTCAAAAGGTCCTGAAGTTTCATCGCCAACTCACCCAGACGATTGTAACAGTGTCGAAATCTCCTCTCGCTATCTAGCATTAAACGTAGCCATTTTCCTCCGAGCATAATAGATCTAAAAGCCATCTCATAATCTAAGGCTCGTTGATTTAAGAGATCAGCTGAGACCTGAATGATTTTACCAGGGCGTTCCCAAAATTTTCCTTGCGAGGCCAATTCAATATCTTCCAAAGCCTTCCTCTTTAAAAATGTCCTGCTTCCTTCCAACAATTCATAAATTCGGCTAAGTTCTACGGAAGCTTTTTCCATTAATTCAGGGCTGACTCTTTTTTTAGCTAAAAATTGATCTATCAAATTATTGAGCCTTCTAGCATAATCTGTCAACAATTGAGCATTTCCAGCCAGAACAAATTTTTTTCTTTCCTTGCCAATCAGACTGGCCGGAATATGCCGTATTCTTTGGCGAACAGCTGCCGGTAAATCCTTTATTTTAGAAACAATCTGAACAGAAAACTGACCATCCTTTCTAAAAACTCCCAACTCCTTAAGCCTTTCTGGAGGCAAATCTCTCCACTCCTCTTCTTCCCATTCGCTGGCCTGTCGCCAAAGAGGATGAAGAACATCTCCTGGCTCGTAACTAACTACTCCGAAAAATTCTCGCCAAAATTCTCTGATAGTCTTTCCTCCTCTTTTTACCTTTACTTTGATTTTCCAGCTAACTGAAATCTCAACAAACTCCCTGACTTCTAAAAGTTCAGATTCAGGCCTTTCTCTAATCTTCCCAGCTTTAATTGCTTCTCGAAGCTCTGCAAAGTAAGCTGCCCTTGCCACTTTCCCCACCTCCTTGTTAAAGAACACTTAGCCTCTATATATTATATCAAAATATGAAAAATGCTACCTTTTTTGACAAGTTAATTTTAACTCATGAGGTTCCTTTTTTGATTCCCCGCCTGCCATAGCCTGTCAATGTTGGTTAATTAAGCTTTTTGACGCGAATCCGAATCACAGCGACATTTTAGACCTTCCCCAATAGGCATATGGCGGGCAGGCCAGGTTCTATCTTTTTCAATAATATGAATTATTTTAAAATTTAATTTTTCAGTATCCTTTTTTACTCTTTCTGGATTTTCTTGCGTAAAAATGCGGGAATTTCCCACTGGCTTTCCTTAGCTGATAACTCCTCCTCCACTCTTTCCAAATCTTTTTTTACATCTAAAGCATTTCTCCGAGTTTTAATTTCAATTTTTTCTCCTTTCGCAGGCTCCGACGATTTCTCTAACGGAACCAAAGGGGGTAATTCTCTTAGCTTTATTTTTGCCTCTTTTTCCATAATTTTTTTCTTTCTCGTCTTTCTGGCTTTTTTTACAATGCGTATTTTTTTTCGCCGATGATGACGAACAATTTTAGGTCTTTCTCCGCAACCTATTGCGAATAGAGTGATTTTAATAGCATCTTTTAAGTTCTCGTTTTCAGAAATACCAAAGATAATTTTCGCTTTTTTGTTAAAATCAGATATTGTCTTGCTGATTTTCTCCACCTCTACCATTGTCAGGTTCTTGGAACCAGAAATATTAAACAAAATTCTTTCTGCTCCCTGAATACCGTATTCATAAAGCGGATTCTCTAAAATTTGCCTGGCTGCTTCTTCGGCTCTATTTTCTCCCTGGCAGAAAACCGTATTTAAGAAGGCTAATTTACCCGTACCAGCCAAAATAGTTCTTAAATCAGCGAAGTCAATATTGATTACTCCGGGCAAGAATAACATCTCAATCAGTCCTTTTAAGCTTTCGGTTAAGATTTTATTAATGGCTGAAAAGGCTTCTTTAATTGGGGTTTTAGGATCAATAATCTGGAAAATTCTTTCATTAGGGCAAATAACGAAAGCATTCAAATTTGGCTTTATTTTTTCCAGAGAAGCTTCAGCTATTTCCATCCTTTTTTGCCCTTCAAAAGAAAATGGCAAGGTAAAAATTCCTAAAGTATAATTTTTTAGATCTCTAGCAACTTTAGCAAAAATCGGTGATGCTCCAGAACCTGTCCCCCCTCCCAAGCAAGAAACTAAAATTGAAAAATCCTGCCCCCGAAATATTTTTTTGACTTTGTCAGTCTCTGTCTGGGCCACCTTTTCTCCTAAATCTGGCTTCATTCCCGTCCCTAAACCCTGGGTTAAAATCTGGCCGAATTGAAGTTTCTCTGTTTCTCGGGATAGTTTTTTGAGGGCTTGTAAATCGGTATTGGCTGCGAAGAATTTTATTCTTTTCAGTCTAGGGGCAATTTCAGAGACT
>Ga0315285_10000900_pt1 | contig 31019 bp, 25 predicted proteins | sample YL17G09_36_MG_FD_203698 | JGI IMG/M metagenome (GOLD analysis project Ga0315285, IMG submission 203698) | Sediment microbial communities from Yellowstone Lake, YNP, Wyoming, USA - YL17G09_36 | ecosystem: Environmental > Aquatic > Freshwater > Lake > Sediment | place: USA: Wyoming | collected...
ATGCTCGGCGCATGGAATTCCCGGTTAAGGAGTGCCGTCCTGCTGGCCGGCTTTAGCGCTCTGGCCTGGATCCTATCAAATTACTATGCCGGTCTGCGTTTCTCGCACACTTCTATGTGGCTTGTAAACATATCCGCCCAGTTTGTTTCTTTCCTCCTGGTGGGGGGGTTGATCGTTCGCCTGCGCACGGCCAATGCCCAGGAAAAAATGCTGGCGCATTCGGACAATCTTACCAAGTTGATGAACGCGCGGGCTTTTTATGAACGGCTGGAATACGAGTTGGCGCGGGCACAAAGGTACGGGAATCCTTTGACGATCGGCTACCTGGATCTCGACAATTTCAAGACGGTGAACGACCACCTGGGACACCGAGTGGGCGATAACGTGCTCTGCCGGGTGGCGGATCTGCTCAGATCGCTCATGAGATCGAGCGATACGCTAGCCAGACTCGGGGGAGATGAGTTCGCCATCATCCTGACCGAAACCGATCGGGAACAGAGCCGAACGGTATTCGCCAAGATCCTGGCCGTCCTGAAGGAAAAAATGAAGGAGAAAGAAATACCGATTACCGCCAGCATCGGGGTCGTATCCTACCCGGAAAATACGCTGAGCGCTGAAGACCTGATTTCCTGCGCGGATTCGATTATGTACCGGGCCAAGGAAGCCGGGAAAAACCGGGTGGAGTTCAAGGGAGCACTCAAATAAACGGAGGAAATCCGGAATATTTCATGTCAATAGTTTCGAATTCTTTGGGCCGGCTAATGTATTAAATCCCTTGTAATTCAGCCCCTCAGGTGCTATAAGTTTCCAAAATTCACATGCCCTTTTCGGAAGGTTTGGGTCCCCCCGCCGAGGCGGGGGGCGGGAGGGCAGAGGAAACAACCTAAACCAGGAGGAAAAAATGACTGTAATCACGGCGAAGGAACTTTTGGAAGCGGGGGTGCACTTTGGGCACCAGACCCGGCGCTGGAACCCCAAGATGCGGCCCTACATTTTTGGAGCCCGCAACGGGGTTCACATCATCGACATCAACCAGACCGTTCAGCTTTTTGAGAAGGCCTATCGTTTTATCGAAGGCGCGGTAGCCCAGGGCCAGTCCGTCCTCTTCGTCGGCACCAAGAAGCAGGCCCAGGTGGCGATTGAAGAAGAAGCGACCCGGGGCGGGCAGTTTTTCGTGAACAACCGCTGGATCGGGGGAACCCTGACCAATTTCGCCACCATCAAGAAGAGCCTGGAGAAGCTCTCCTCGATCGAGACGATGGAAAAGGACGGGAGTTTCGAGCGAATGACCAAGAAGGAAGCGATCAAGCTGAACCGGGAGCGGGGCCGCCTCCTCAAACTGCACGCGGGGATCAAAAATATGCGGCGCCTGCCCGGGGTGATTTTCATCGTGGATACCAAGCGGGAGGAAAGCGCGGTTTCGGAAGCCCGCAAGCAGAGAATCCCGATCGTGGGGGTCGTGGATACCAACGGCAATCCCGAGGACGTCGATTTCCCGATCCCAGCCAATGACGATGCCCTGCGCTCGATCCGCTTTTTTACCAGCAAGATCGCCGATGGCTGCATCTCCGGGACGCAACGCCGGGAAGCTGTTACCCGGGATGAAGAAGCGGCCAAGGCGGCCGGGGCGGCGGAAAAGAAAGACCGGGAAGTAAAAATCTGAAAACCCGAAGCGGGAAAAGAATAAGAGAAGGGGGGCAGCAGGCTTGGGAACTATGGATGCGATCAGGCAATTGCGGGAAAAAAGCGGCGCCGGGGTTTTGGATTGCAAGCAGGCCCTGGATGAATCCAAAGGCGACGTCAATCTGGCCCAGGAAATCCTGCGCAAAAAGGGTCTGGCCAAGCTCGAGAAACGGGTGGGAAAACAGGCCCTGGAAGGCCTGGTGGATGCCTATATACATCCGGGCGGAAAAGTGGGGGTCATGGCCGAAGTCAATTGCGAGACGGATTTCGTGGCCCGGACCCCGGAGTTCAAACAGCTGGTGCGGGATCTCTGCCTGCAGGTGGCGGCCATGTGCCCCCGTTACCGGAAACGCGAGGACGTGCCGGAAGCGGTGGTCGAGAAAGAAAAGGAGATCTATCGTGCCGAGGCCAAAAGCTCCGGAAAGCCCGATAAAATCATCGATAAGATCGCCCAGGGGAAGCTGGAGAAATTCTACAGCGAGGTTTGCCTGTGGGATCAGCGTTTCATCCGGGACGACTCGGTTTCTTTCGGCGAATACTTTCAATCCACCTCGGTCCGGCTGGGCGAGAATGTCCAGCTCCGGAAATTCCTGCGCTACCAGCTGGGGGAAGAGTCCAGCTAAACCGGGACCTGAAACCGGCCGGTGGGCCCCGACCTGCAGGGTCGGGAAAGTTGTTTTTCAGGATATATTTCAACCTTCAGGTGTAACCCCATGACCGTTCGCAAACTGGTTTATCACCGGGCCTTGCTCAAGCTCTCGGGAGAGATGCTGGCCGGGGCCCAGGGTTTCGGGATCGAAGCCAAGGCCCTGCTTTACCTGGCCCAGGAGATTGCCCAGGCCCGGGGACTCGGGAGCGAGATCGCGGTGGTCCCGGGAGGCGGGAATATCCTCCGGGGGGCGAAGGCCAGCCGGGAAGGGATGGACCGCGTCACCGCGGATTATATCGGGATGCTGGCCACCCTGATCAATTCCCTGCTCCTGGCGGAGGTTTTGAAAAGGATCGGGGTGGAGACCCTGGTCCTGAACGCCTTCCCCGTGGGCGGGATGGTGGAACCCTACCGCGCGGATTTGGGGCTCTCCAAACTTGAGGCGGGACAGGTTTTGATTCTTTCCGGGGGGACCGGAAATCCGATGCTTTCCACCGATACCGCGGCGGCCCTGCGGGCCCGGGAGCTCACCTGTGAAATTCTGCTCAAGGGGACCAAGGTGGACGGGGTTTACGACGCCGACCCGGCCAAGGTCAAGAAAGCCCGGCGTTTCGAGATACTGACCTATAAAAAAGTCATGGGCCAGGGGCTGAAGGTGATGGATCTCTCCGCCATCGCCCTGTGCGAGGAAGGCGAGATCCCGATCCGGGTTTTCAATCTCTGGAAGAAGGGCAGCCTGGTCCGGATTCTCCAGGGCGAGCCGGTGGGAACATTGGTGAGGAAGTAAATAAAGTTCAAGGTTCAAAGTTCAAGGTTAACAGACACTGACACCGACGCTGAAATGAGTTTTGGATTTCCAGTTTAAAAATTCTGTTATTGGCAATTGTTTGGTTATTGAAGCTTGGTTATTGGGATTTGATTTAAATAAGGGGGGTGGAAAATGGAAAAGGAAATTTTTCAAGGATTGGAATCCCGGATGGAAAAAACCATCGCTACCTTTCGGGAGGAGCTTTCCCGGGTGCGGACCGGGCGGGCTTCCCTCTCCCTTCTGGACATGGTGAAGGTGGATTACTACGGCAACCCTTCCCCCTTGAATCATGTCGCCAACCTCTCGGTTCCGGAAAACCGCATGATTACCATTCAGCCCTGGGACATAAAGATGCTTCCCGAGATTGAGAGAGCGATCATCAAGTCGGACCTCGGGCTGACCCCGCAGAATGACGGCAAGATCATCCGCCTTCCCATTCCGCCCCTGAACGAGGAGCGGAGAAAGGACCTAGTCAAACTGGTCAAGAAGATGGCGGAGGAACACCGGGTTGCCGTCCGGAACGTGCGCCGGGACGGAATCGAAAAGCTCCAGAAGCTGGAGAAGGACAAAGCCATCACCGAGGACGACAATCACCGCTTCCAGAAAAAGGTCCAGGATGTTACGGACGCCTACGTGAAAAAGGTGGACGAGATCTTAGCCGCCAAGGAAAAGGAGATCATGGAGGTATAGCGGTCCTAAGTCCTAAGTCCACCTAAGTCCTACGTCATTCATGTCTCTATTTAGTCCCGCCAAAAGCGGGACTTTTGTATGAGTAAACTTCCTCTAATAGTTCATCGATACCGTCCTGCCTTATTTTTGTCATTCCCGCGCATGCGGGAATCCAGTCTTTTTTTCATGTCTTATTCAGTTGTTTTTGATTCCCAATTCGAAACCAGAAACCAAAGACTCGAAACAATATAACCAACAATACGGCACTGTATTGCATAATAGTCTTGACAATTATGCAAAGTGATGATAAATTGTCAGCATGGATCGATATCTATACAAGCCAATCCATAGAGATCTTCTGAAAAAGATGGTTATTCTGACCGGGCCGCGGCAGGTTGGTAAAACCTGGCTGGCCAAAGAATTGATGAAAGAATTTCGGAATCCCCAGTACCTGAATTACGATCATCTAGACGACGCCCGGATCATCCGAAAGCAAACCTGGTCCCTGGACGCTGGTCTGGTTGTTCTGGACGAGGTTCATAAAATGAAAGATTGGAAGGGGTTCGTCAAGGGAAGCTACGACACCCGGCCCACCGGGCAGTCCCTACTGATCACGGGAAGCGCCAGGCTCGACGCTTTCCGGCAGACCGGCGAATCCCTCGCCGGGCGCTATTTCCCCTACCATCTTCATCCTCTATCCGTCAGAGAATTGAAGGATTATCTGCCACCCCGAGAAGCCCTCAACCAGTTGAACCGCCTGGGCGGTTTCCCCGAGCCGTTCCTGTCCGGGTCGGACACGGAGGCGTCGCGCTGGCGCAGCCAGTATTACACCGATTTGATTCGAGAGGACATCCTTGAATTCAGCCGGATCAACGAGGTTAAGGCCATCCGGCTGCTCGTCGAGATGCTGCGGGAACGCGTCGGCTCCCCTCTTTCCTTCACCTCCCTAGCTGGAGATCTGCAAATCGCCCCCAACACGGTCCGGAAATACGTGGATATATTGGAGAGCCTCTGTATCATCTTCCTGGTGAGACCCTTTCACGCAAACATTGCCAGGGCGATCCTGAAGGAGCCGAAGGCTTATTTTTTCGACAGCGGCTTCGTGAAAGGAGACGAAGGGCTGAAGCTCGAGAACACCTGCGCCGTCTGCTTGTTTAAACATGTCCAGCACCTTCAGGACACGGCGGGCGAAAATCTTAATCTCCGCTACCTCCGAACCCGGGACGGCCGGGAAATAGACTTCGTCTTCTGCACGGAAGACCGAATCACGACGCTGATCGAAGTCAAGATGTCGGAAAACCGGCCCTCTCCCGCCCTGGTTTACTTTCAGAGAAAAACGCCGGGCTTGTCGGCTTATCAGCTCGTCCAGAACCTGAGACAGGAGGAGAACATTGACGGCGTTTCCGTCGTTTCCGCCGGAACCTGGCTAGCCGGGTTGTCGGCCTGAAACATTTGCCAGAGGACCACCGACGGCAGGCTAGAAAAACCAGTTTTGAGTTAAAAAGAATTGACGATTTACGAATGACGAATGACGATTGAAAACAAGATAGAACAGATAAACGCAGTTTCGAGTTAAAAAATATACGCTGACAAAACAAAAGAAAAAATACAGATTCTTCACCTTCGGCAAGCTCAGGTTCAGAATGACAGGCAGAGGTAGATGAGCCGGATGGGGCTTTCCCCAGATCCGGGATTCAAAACAGACGATAGGAAGGGACAGCCCAGATATTCGGATCCGCTAATTTTTCTATCCGGGCTCCCCGGTAAATACCAAGCCCGCCCAGCCACCGGTCTTTAAGCTTGGCGGCGAGCGTAAGCAGCGGACGATAATCGGAGCCGGATAATTTCGGGCCGGAATTGATTTCCATGCCGATGAATCCGCGCCCGGTCTTTAAACCCGAAAAATGCGATTGAATCCGTTCTTCCGTCCTTCGCGGGCGGATTTTTTTGTAATGCCGATTCATTTGTCCCAACGTAGGAGGGACGTGTCCCATCACTGGGCGGGATCGGCGGTTTTAAAAAAGCGCCCGATTAATCGGGCAACTACGAAACATTATGAAATAATAACTGCATTTTTCGGGATAAAAGCTTGTTTTTGTTCTCAATCGACAATATTGCTGTAATTTATCGCTTGCCATCGTAAATATTACAGTATGAATTGTTAGTGTTGTGTTTTAATAATAGACTTAAAATTAAGTTTAAATTCATCCTTGATTTTTATCATGTAGGGGCGGCTTTCTACAGTCGCCCGGGGAGGGAGCCAATTGAATGGCTCCCCTACGAAAACAATAATCACTTTTAAGGATTTTATTAAACGCCACATTAATTGATCAAAAACCGTCGGGATGTAGTCGATTTGGAATTTGAGAAAGAACCGAAACGATCAAACCTTCCGATAAATGACCTGTGCCGGGTCATTTACGCCCGTCCCGGGATCGGGCCGCACCAGTCCCTCGGACTGAAGCTCGTCCAGCAGGGAGAGGATCAGCCCGGTGGAGGTGGAGGCGAGGTGGATTTTCGAGATGTCCCCCATCACTGCCCGGGTCAGATCCAGCAGGGTGAGGCCTGGTCCTTCAAGAAGCTGGAGCGCCTGGTTGCGCAAGTCTGCGATGGTTTTTCTCGCCGTTTCGATTCTTTTCGGCGGGTTCGAAATGGGAGAGCCGTGAGCGGGGAGCAGGCTTTTCAGAGGCAGGCGGGACAGTTTTTCGAGGGTTTGCAGGTAAACCCGAATCTCGCCGAGCGAGGTGGCCCGTCCCACGATAAGATCCCCGGAAATACCCAAACCTTCAGGATTTAATAACAGGATGTGTTCATTACTGTGGCCGGGGGCATAAAAGACCTCCCAGTCTTGATTGCCCATCCTGATTTTTGATCCCTCGGTCAGGGCTTCCTGGAAACCGATCGGGCCGGGAGGTAGGTAATAGAGCCGGGCGAAGGCCTCGAGTTCTTCGGGGCGGTATCCGGCGGCCAGGAGGTGGGGACAGCGGGGGCGAAAATGGTCATAAGCCACTTTCATCAGGTGGTAATATTCGGCGTATTTCCGCCCCACGCCTTCATAGGCGGCCACCGGGAGGGGATGGATTTTCCGCAGGGGGACGCAGGCGGCGGCGTGGTCAACGTGGGGGTGGGTGAGCACCACCTGCGCCAGGTCGGATAGGGCCAGACCGATGGATTTCATCCCCGCGAGGAGGGATTCGACCGATTCCGGGTAGGCGTGTCCGGGATCGATCAGGGTCGGTTTATCCCCCCGGACCAGGTAGGCGTTGGTGTCGGCATAAAAGGCCTGGGGCACGGTGATCTGGAAGATATTCGGGGAAACCTCCTGGACTTCGCAGGTGACCCGGGGCCGGAAATCATCCCAGCTCAGGCGCCGGAAGCAATCCGAGATTTCTTCCCAATCCGGGTAGGTTTCAGGAGGTGAAGCGGGAAAGAAGAAGTTCAAAGTTTAAAGTTCAAGGTTTGAAGTTCGAGGTCCAAGTAATAAAAGAGAATTCCGCAATTCGAATTCCACATTCCGCATTACATTTTCTCAGCCATAGATTATCTTGATCTTTTCCCCGTTTCAAGCCGGAAATATAATCGGAATTGGTTTGACTCAGTGGGGTAAATAAGTTAGCTTATCTCCCGCTGATGGGGATACTAAAATCAGCTCAGAAAGGAGGACAAAATAGTGGAAGAAGTTGGCATTGTGGGAGCGGATCTTACTCCCTGCAAGGGCAGGTGGGTGGAGCTTTCCTATTACGGGCTCTCCCAGCTCGCCGTCAAGAAAACCCTGGAGGATGCCGCCATCGACATCAAGGATGTGGACGCGGTGGTCTACGGAATCTACAACGACATTTTTGAATATTCGGCCATTCCCGAACATCCCCTGCACGGGATCATCGGGATGGCCAACAAGCCGGGCATGCGGGTAACCTGCGGCGGGGCCACGGGGGCCTACGCCATGCTGGCCGGCTACACCATGGTGAAATCCGGCCTCTACGACACCGTCCTCTGCCTCGGGGTAGAGAAGGCGACGGACTGCTTCGACTTCGATTCGATGACCTCGACCCCCGAGGTGATCAAGTCCATCGGCTGGTCGGGCGACACCTTTTACGAAAGGGAACTCGGCTGGACGGCCTCGGACAGCTACGCCGAGGTGGTTCTGGCTTACATGGATGAGCATCCCAAGGATCTTTCCGACGAGGTTTCCGCTGAGATCAGCGCGATCCTCTGCCAGCAGGCGCAGAACAACAAGTACGCCCAGCGCCACGGCGAGAAGGTGACCAAGGAGATGGCCATGAACTCCCGGTACGTGGTTTACCCCTTCAAACTGCTTGAGACCTGCGTCTACACCGAGGGGGCGGCCGGGGTCATCTTCGCCAACAAGGAAAAGACGATCTCGATGTGCAAGAACAACGGCAAACCCCCGATCTGGATCACCGGGGTGGGGGCCGCCAACGAGCACCATGTGGTCGGGAAGGATTTCCGGCACAAGGTGATGCACCGGATCTACTCCGACCACCTCTCGGCCCAGGCGGCCTACAAGATGGCCGGGGTCACCAACCCCCTGAAGGAAGTCCAGGTGATCGAGCTTCACGACGCCTTCATCAAGCAGCTCCAGGTCACGATGGCCGAGTTCGGGTTCACCAAGCTCGGGCGGTCGGATGACCTGGTTAAGGAAGGCCTGATGGTGCCGGGGGGGCCGATTCTGGTCAATCCCTCCGGGGGGCTCACTTACGCCGGTCATTTCGTCGGCGGCTCCAACATGCTTTCCTGCTGGAGCGCGCGCCGGGAGCTGATCGACAAGCAGCTCCGGCGGGGGATGATTCACGGAACCGGTTCCACCATCGCCCAGTACGGCTGCGTGATGATCATGGAAAGGAGGGACTAAGCCATGGCCCGACCGAAAGCCAAAGCCAAATCCAAGGCCAAACCCCGAGCCGAGGCGAAACCCCGGGCGAACCAGAAGCCGAAGGTGGAGAAGGTAATCCCCCTCCACATGATCCCGAACGTGGAATCCGAGGTGATCAAGATCGGCGACGGCCGCTACCTGCAAAGCAACGAGGCGATGTTCACTTTCTACAAGCGGTCGAAGGGCGAACAATCCCCCTATTTCCTGGCCCTCTTGGAGAAAAAGCGGATCCTCGGGGCCCGTTGCCCCAAGTGCAAACTGGTCCGGGTTCCCCCCTTTGAGGTCTACTGCCCGGATTGCCAATTTGAGAAGCTCGAGCTCCTCGAGATGCCCGATACCGGGGTGATGAATTCCACCCCTCCGATCACCTACTTCGCGAACTCGCTTTTCGCCCACATGGTGCCGTTCGGCCGGGGCCGGGTGATGCTGGCCGGGGCCGACACCGCCATCCCCATCCATGTCTACACCACCCGGGGGGTGCTCACCCCGCGGGTCTTCAAGAAAAACACCCCGGTGAAAGTGATCTTCCGCAAGAATCGCCTGGGCAAGCCCACCGACATCTTCGCGGTCCCGCTTAGCGAGGTCCCGGAGAAACTCCGGGCCAAGAAGGGGGTGGAGGAACACGAGCTCGACTGGAGCCAGTCCGCGGAGCCCCCGGTGGACAAGCCCACTCCCGAATCCGAGAAATCCTTCAAGAGCGTGCTCGCGGCCTTCCAGGCGATGTCCAAGGCGGTGACGAAGAGCGACCGAGCCAAGAAGGATCTCTCCGGCTGGAAGCGGTCGATCCAGGTGAAAACCGCGGGGGGCAACTTCCTGATCAACATCGGCAAGCAGAATCTTAAGGTGAAGCCGGGGAAAGCCAAGGCGGATTTCGTGATGGTCGCCAACAATCCCAAGCTTTTCGAAGACTGGATGAACTTCCGGGATTCCCTCACCAACGCGATCATCGCGGAGAAGCTCTGGATCAGCAAGAACAAGGAATTCACCACCGTGTTCAAGCTCGACCGTCTGCCCCGCTCGCTGAGACGGACCTTAGAGACAAGTGAGCTAGTGAGTTAGTAAGTTGAAGAGTTGGTAAATTCGCAAGCCTAAGTTTGAAAGGGGCGGCCTTCGGGCCGCCCTTTGCTTGGAGTGGATTTATTATGTTTGCGAATGTCATCCCTGCCCCGCATCAGAGTGCGGGATAAACTCCGGCAGGGATCCAGGGATTCATATGTGAGGGTGAATTAGCGAAACGATGTTAGGTCTTTCTACAGTCTGGCGGACGACCCGGGCCGGGAGCGGGCCGGAACTCCTTTCCGAAATCGAGCGGGCCGAGCTTCCCATCAGCGGAATCGAGCTCGAGTACCGCGTTCTGGAAAGCTGGTACCGGGATATCCGGCCCCGGCTCCGGCGCGGGGATCCCCGGGTGTTAAGCATCCATAACTTTTTCCCCCTCCCGGACGGCCGGGATCCGAAGCAGGCCACCGGGGACCTGTTTCTGGTTACCTCCGAAGACCCGGAGGAGCGCCGGCTGGCGGTCAAACAAACCATCAACACGATCCAGATCGCGGAAGAGCTGGGGGCCCGGGCGGTGGTGCTGCACCTGGGCAAGGTTCCAATGGAAAGGCGTTTCGCGGACTTAAAGCAACTTTTTTCCGAGGGGAAGTTAGAATCCCCGGAGATGGAAAAGATCAGGTTTGAACTGCGCCGGGAACGCGAAACCAAGTTCCGGGAACCGCTGGAAAGGGTACTGCAAGCCCTGGATCGTTTAAACCGGGAAGCCTTCCGCCGGGGGGTCAAGCTGGGCGTGGAAAACCGTTACTACTATCCCGAGATTCCCCACCCGGATGAAATCGGGATCATTCTCAAGGAGTTCGAGGGTGGGGCGGTCAGGTACTGGCATGATGTCGGGCATGCTCATGTTCTTTCGCTCCTTGGTTTTCCGGAACACGGCGATCTCCTGAAAAGATATCACCGGGATCTTGCCGGGATTCACCTGCACGACGCCAAGGGGATCCAAGACCACCTGGCCCCCGGGACCGGGGAGATCGACTTTTCCGGGATCGTTCCGCTCCTGGGCCCGGATACGGTTCGGATCGTGGAACTCCGTCCCGAGGAGGACGGGGACCAGGTGCGGGAGGGAATAAAATCGCTCGTCGAAATGGGATTTTGAAAATCAGAAATTTCTTCTTTAATTTTAAATTCCCCATTTGTCATTCGTAAATATTTGTTAGCGCCCGCTATTGCGATTTTGAGCGGGTTCTATTTTACTTCTACCATAATTTACCAAGTTGATTTCTCTCCCCGCCGAGGGGGAGATTGAGAGGTTCGAGTAAAGATTTTTTACGATTATTTATGAAATCTTATCCGAGCTATTTTTCACTGGCGGAGAACGGTGAGCTTAAACACCGGGTCGAAAAAGCTTATGAATTGCTGAAGTCCTGCCGGCTCTGCCCCCGGAAGTGCGGAAAAAACCGGACGAAAGGTGAAAAGGGTTTCTGCAAGACCGGTCTGCAGGCGGTGGTTTCCTCTCATGGCCCCCATTTCGGCGAGGAGCGGCCCCTCTCGGGCCGGCATGGTTCGGGAACGATTTTTTTCACCTACTGCAATCTGGGCTGTGTTTTCTGCCAGAACTATGAAATCAGCCACCTGGGGATGGGGGAGATGGTGACCCCGGAAAAGCTTGCGCGGATCATGCTCGAGTTGGAAGAGATCGGATGCCATAACCTTAACCTGGTCACCCCGACCCATGTGGTTCCCCAAATTATCGAAGCTTTATCTCTCGCCGTTGCCGAGGGTTTTTCCCTCCCGCTGGTTTATAACTGCGGGGGATATGAATCGATGGAAACGCTGAAATTGCTGGATGGGATCGTGGATATTTACATGCCGGATTTCAAGTTCTGGGATGAAAAAACCTCCGAGCGCCTGGCCTCGGCCCCGGATTACCCCCAGGTGGCCCGGGAAGCCATCCGGGAAATGTACCGCCAGGTGGGAGACCTGACCACTAACGGCGCGGAAATCGCCAAACGGGGGATCCTGGTCCGGCACCTGGTTTTACCCTCAGGGTTGGCCGGGACGGGGAGGGTGGCGGGGTTCCTGTCACGGGAAATTTCCTCGAATACCTACGTGAACGTGATGGATCAATACCGGCCCTGTTATCGGGCCGATCGTTACCCCGAGATATCCCGCCCGCTCCGGGAAAGGGAATTCGCCGACGCGGTGGAACTGGCGGTCAACGCCGGCCTCTGCCGGCTGGACCAAGTTGAATTCCCCCGCTACCGGATGGTACACCTCTAAATAAAATGCGGAATGCGGAATGGGAAAAAATAGGGTTCTAGGGGCCGAGGTTCCCAGGGTTCGAGGGTAGCCGCAGGCTTCAGCTTCTCGCTTTTAATTACCGCCATGCCCTTTGCTCTTTGCCACGCGCGATCCGCTCTTTTCTCTTTACTCCCTGCTCCTTGCCCCGTGCGATCAGGTTCATTGATCAGATAACATGGATGGATTGAATGGAATCGCGGCCCTCGTAACCGGGGCCGGAGGCGGGATCGGGCGCAGAATCGCCCGGAGGCTCGCCCGGTCTGGGCCCGGGTCGCGGCAGCGGATGTCAATGGGGAAAAGGCTGAGGAGACCGTTTCCCTGATCCGGGAAGCGGGAGGGGAGGCGCGGACCATCGAGACCGAGATGCTCGCGCCCTTGATCTCAAGCGAGAAATCCCGGAACAAAATGACCAAGGGGATTCCCCTGAAGAGGCTGGGTACTCCGGAAGACGTGGCCTCCGCGGAGGCCTCCTACATCACCGCTCAGGTCCTGGTGGTGGACGGCGGGATGACCGCCAAGACGATTTAGATCCCTCGCTTGAAGGTTCACCAATTCTTTTACTTTGGTTTTCAATTCCATATAAGCCTGTCATTCTGAGCGATTTATCCCGTTTATCCCGAAAAACTTCGAGGGAAGCGAAGAATCTCAATCTGTTCCTATCCTCTAATTTTCCTTGGTATGGTTGCTCGATTAAAAAATGCGGCAAATCAAAAAAATCTGCTTCTGGGCCTCATAAATGAGGCAACTACAAAAGCCAAGGAAAAAATGACAACTACTTGATTTTTTCGAACAGGGAACGGGAGTTCTGGAGCATCTTCTTGAAGGCGGCTTCGGAAAGCCCGGCGCCCAGGACGATCTTCTTGGCTTCCGGCATGGACTTGAGATCAGCCGGGTCGTGGGAATCGGTGTTAAAAACCAGCTTGGCCCCGGTTTTTTCGGCCACCCGGGCCACATGTCCGTTCGAAAGGGAATGGCCGGAGCGGGAGGTGATCTCCAGGCAGACCCCTTTTTCGCAGGCCAGCTTGGCGTCCTGGGTCGAGATCAGACCGGGGTGGGCGAGGATGTCCACCCCCGCCAGGATCGCGGCCCGGTTGGTTCCCGGAACCACCGGTTCCACCAGGGTCTCCCCGTGGGCAATCACGATCCGGGCCCCCAGTTCCCGGGCCCGCTGGGCGAGCTTGGCGAAAGCCTCCGGCGCGATGTGCGTGAGCTCCACGCCGGGAACGACCTTGATATCCCACCAGGTGGAGATCTCAGCGGCCGCGGCCTGAAGCCGGGGCACAATGAAATCAAGGTTGGAGGAATCGGCGTGATCAGTCAGGGCCAGGATCTTGATCCCCTTGACCGCGGCCCGGCGGGCCAGTTCGGAGGGAATGAGTTCTCCGTCGCTGAAAATGGTATGGGTGTGCAGATCGATCATAAAAAAGTTATGGGCTGTAAAGAATTGACGATTTTAGATTGACGAATGACGATTGCATGATCAGCCTCAAGTTCAAAGATCAAAGTCCAGAAATCAAAATAAATAATTTGAAAACCCAAGTTTAGTTTAAATCCTAAATCCGCAATCCGCACTGTTTTTTTCACGATCTGGGTTTGAGGATCTGGTAAAAAAGCTCCCGGGTGGAAGACTGCCGGGCCGGGGAAAGGAAAAAGGTTTCCCCCGCCTCGGGAAAAGCGGAAATGAGCTTGGACTTTTGGGCCGCGAGTTTGGCCTGGTCCTTTTCCTCGCCCAAAATCAGGATGCGGATTTCTTCATGACCGGGACCGAAGCGAAGCTGGGTTAGAAACTCCCGGACCACGCGCAGGTCGCCCAGGTGATGCTCGATCTCCGGGGGCAATAACAGGAAGGCTCCGAAAGTGTCCGAGGAAATGGATTGCCAGAGGGGTCGGAACTCGGGATCGGTGGGCAGGGTGGTCAACTGGATGGTCAGGCTTTCGTTCAGCCGGAGTTTCCCCAGGGAACCCAGGGGCAGGGTTCCCGGCTTGAACTCAAAAGCGATGCCCTCCTCCAGGCGGAATTCCGGGAGCCCGGCCAGCGCCTGGACGAAAACCTTGACCCCTTCCACCAGGGGCGAAAACAACAGGACGCGCATCCATTCTATTCCTTTTTGTTTCAGTCTCTGGATTTCATCCGGTTCCAGGATGGAAATCTCCCGGGAGGGGGCCGGGGCAGGCTTGGAGTCCACGGCGATGATTCCCTTCCGGAGCAGGGAATGGATCGAGCGGTAGACTTCGTAATCCGGGAAGGAACAGTGTTCGACGATGTCCTGAACCTGGTTGTAGAACTCCAGGAGCAGGAGAACCTCCTGGATGATGGGCCGCAAGCCCAGGGGGAGGGACTCCCGTTCCGCCTTCAGGCTGAGGTTAGCCTCGGGATCGGGGAGGAAGCGGGAAAGCCGCTCCAATTCGTCCGCCTGCCGCATTCCTTCCATCAGGAGCTTGCCGGTCGGGGAGGCGATCCGGGTCTGGGTGGTGACGTGAATCGGGATGAATTCGAACTTTCCCTCCTTCCAGGTCAGGGCGCGGAAGAGTGCTTTCTCCCCTTCGGTCTCGTTGATCACGGCGTTGATGATCATCCCTTCCTTTAAAAAAACCTGGCAGATTTCGTTTTCATTTTTTTTCACCAGGAGCTGGCCTTCGCGGCGGTTCAGGGTGAGGACCTGGAAGAGATCAACCAGGGGAATCTGGGTCAGGCTCCCGGCGATTTCCTTTTCCCCGCTGTAAACCTCTTCGACTTTTTTTATCCGTCCCAGGATGCGGTCGATTTCGGCGGTGATCTGCCGGAGATCGATCGGCTTGGGAACAAAACTGTCCTTGATGGTTTTGATCTCGTCGATCGCCTGCTCGTTTTCCCCGATAAATATGATCGGGGTTTTATCGGTGCGGGGATTGGAGCGGATAATTTCGCAGAACTTGTGGGCCGGGATGAAGGGAAGGTCGATTCCCAGGATCACCAGGTTGGGGGTGTCGATGATGGCGGTTTCCAGGGCCTTGACCCCATCCTGGACCGCCTTGACCTGATAGCCGTGGGTCTTGAGCTGTTCCCGGAGCTGGATCAGGGATTTTTGGTCTCGATCGGCAAGCAGAATAACGGGGCCGAGGGTGGGAGGCTTGAGGTCGCGGGTGATTTTCATTTCCGGCACGGTTTTTCTCCCCTAGATCTGGAAATTCAACTGGTAGTTTTGCCGGAATTTGTGGATCAGGAGTTCGGCCAGGATCGGGTCGGCGCTGTGAAAACCGGTTCCGCCCTTCTGACCGTTCAAGCGGCCGAGGAAACTGTAGGCGGTGCGCTCTCCCAGGAAAAAAACAAAGGGGTGTTGCGGGAGACGGGGGTCCTCGACTTCGAGCTGGGTAATGGGAAGGTAGGGGGAGGGCTCAGGGCCGGCGGCTCCGAGCAGGAAGAATTTCACATTTATCCCCGGCAGGATCTCCCGGCTCGCCAGCTTTTTCAGAAAGGCCGCGACCATCTCGGTGCCGGCGGCCTCGTTCAAAAGCAAAACCCCGCGGATCAGGGGGCGGTTCAGAGCTTCACTGGTGATCAGCTCCACCACCTTCCTCAGGAGAGACAGGTCGAAGGGCAGGGGATAGTGGCTTTCCTGGTTTTTGGAAACATATTCGGATTCCGGGGTGAGCTGGATCAGGAAATCCAGGATTTCCCAGAAGGAAAGATTTTCGCAGTTGGCTTTCTGGACCAGGGAGCGCCGGGATTTATCCACCTGGTTGGACGCGGCCCGGTTCAGGGCGCTGAATTCTTCCCCGTCCCGGGGATAGGTGGAGGCTCCCGCGAGCAGCTGCCAGGAGTGGGCGACCCCCAGGGTTTTGATCTTGACAGCTTCCTTGAGTTCTTCCTTCAGCCGGCGGATGGAAACGATCGAATCGAAACAATCGGTTTCGGGCAGCAGGATTAAATATTCTTCCTCATTCAAGGCGCCCAGCAGATCCGATTCGCGCATCGAGGCGGTCAAGTTTTCCAGCAGGGACTTCTTGCTTTTGGAAAAATCGGGCTCGGGTATGATCTTCTGCAAACGGGAATGGTTGGCCATCACCAGGCGGACCAGGGAGAAGTTCCGGCGGTAACGCTGGGAGCGGTTGATCTCCCGGTCGAAGGCCTCCCGGAAGTGCTCCAGGGATAAAATCGCCTCCTGCTTGGGGAGCGCCCGGGTCCGGTTTTCCATTTCCCGGAAACGGAAGGCGTTTTTGATCGCGATCCCGGCAAACCCGGAAAGCACGGTGGCGAGCTTTAAGTCGCGTGTCCGGAAATCGGTTCCATCCTGTTTCTCGAAGATTTTGAGGACCCCGATTTTTTCCCCCTGCGCCAGCAGCGGAACGATGAAAACATTGCGGCTCCCCGATTCGGGGAAATAGGCGTTGAAATCCTCCTGCCGGGAGACCGGGGTGAAGGGGAGGTAGACGGGTTCATCTTCCACCCGGACCAGGCCCAGGGAGGAGAAAAGCTGGAGCTTCTGGGGCTCGGCCTGGTTTTTCAGCCAGATGATGCCCCCCTGGCCGTTGGTGAGACTCATAATCGAATCGATGATGACCTCGGCCAGGCGGTCGGGATCCAGGATTTCCAGGAATTTCATCCCCCGGTCGTAGACGGAAAGGGTTTCGAAATACTCCAGGTTCTCCAGGACGAGCGAGCTGTGCTCGAGGGCCAGGTTCCGCCGGGAGAGAAGCTTGTCGATCAGGAAAAGAAAACCATGGGGATCAATCGGTTTCAGAATGTAATCGGAGACCCCGAGTTTCATCGCCTCCACGGCGGTTCGGACATCCTCGAGGCCGGTGACCATGATGATTTCCTGCTCGGGATCGGCCTCCCGGATCCGGCGGACCAGGTCCAGCCCGCTCAGGTTTTCCATCACCACGTCCACGATGATGATGTCGAAGCGGTCCTGCTTCAGAATGCGGAAGGCTTCCTCGCCAGTGGCGGCGGTCCAGACCTGGTAGCCTTCCGGCTTCAGGATATCGCAGGCGTAGGTGCGGAAGAGACGGTCATCATCGACGATGAGGATGCGGCCCGAACCCATGGTCTTAATCCGGAACCGCGGAAACCCGGAGGAACCGGGTTACCCGCTCGAAGACAAGGATTCCAGCCGCCGCCCCGGCGATATCCGCGAGGAGATCGAATCCGGAGCAGTCGCGCCCGGGAACAAAATACTGGTGGAACTCGTCGGAAATCCCGTAACCGGCGGCCAGGAGAAAAGCGGCCAGGCACCGGTTTCGGGGAGAAATCCACTCCCCGGGATGCAGGGCCCGGAGGAGCAGGAAGGAGAAACCCAGGTACATAAAAAAGTGGATAACCTTGTCCGAACCGGAGAAGGAAAACGGGAGGGGTTGGGTAGGGGTAAGGGAAGACAGGTAAAAAATTAAACCCGCGTAAAGGACTACCGGCAGCCAGAGGAAGAGAATCCCTTTTCCCCCTTTACATTTTGTATTTACCAAAATCTTCGGAAGTAAGATTTTCCAAAAAATTAAGCCACTTCTGTCGCTTTTTGCCTTCATCTTCTTCCTGGTTGGTCGAGAGTTCGATCTGGCGGGACTTGCTGATGACCTTGTCGTCCACCAGGATGGTGGAACCGGTGCGCAGGGCCAGGGCGATCGCGTCGCTGGGCCGGGAATCAATTTCGATTTCCTGACTGCCGTCCTGGAGGAAAATGGTGGCGAAGTAGGTATTGTCGCGGAAATCCATAACCGCGATCCGGGAGATTTTTATGTTGAGTTGCCCGAGGATGTTGCGGAGGAGATCGTGGGTCATCGGGCGGGGGGTGTGAATGCCCTCGAGCTCGGAGGCGATCGCGCTGGCCTCGACCAGGCCGATCCAGATGGGGACGGCGTTTTTCTCTTCGAAGTCCTTGAGGATCACAATCGGCATGTTGGTAAAGGGGTCAATCGTGATGCCGGTGACTTTCATGGGAATAAGCATTTCGCCTCCTTAGGGCCTGACTCAAGAGCTAACCAAATTATTTTCGATAGTTCCTCTCAGGGAATGGATAGCTGCCTCCGTTATTCTAACCGGGGTAATTTTACGGATCAAGTCCGGCGAGCCGGGAAAATGCACGATTTTATTACCGGAATCTCTTCCGGTCAGGGAGGTGGCTTGCCGGGTTTGGGGCCGGGGATTGATTCCTTCGATCAGGACTTCATGAACCCGGCCCACCAGGGCCTGGTTCAGCTCCAGGGTGATTTCATCCTGGCGGTCCTGGAAGATCTTCAGGCGCCGGCGCCCCTCCCCGCCCTCCACCGGACCGGCGAGGTCGGCCGCCCGGGTCCCGGGGCGGGGGGAGTACACGAAGGAGAAGGAGCCGTCGAATCGAACCTCTTCCAGCAGATCCAGGGTCTGCCGGAAGTCGGATTCCTCCTCTCCGGGGAAGCCGATGATGATATCGGTAGTGATGGCGATCCCCGGACAGGCGGTACGCAGCCGTTCAACCTTTTCGAGATAGTCCTCGCGGGTATAACGCCGGTTCATGGCCGCGAGGACGCGGTTGGAGCCGGACTGGGCCGGCAGGTGGATGTGCCGGGCTAGGTTGGGAATCTCGGCGAAGGCCCGGATCAGGTCGGGGGAGAGATCCTTGGGGTGGGAGGTCGCAAAGCGGAGCCTCCCCACGCCGGAAATCCCGGCGGCCAAACGCAGCAGACCGGGAAAGGAAAACCCGTTCCCGCAGCGATATGAATTGACATTCTGCCCGATCAGCGTGAATTCCCGGTAGCCGGTTTCGACCAGGGATTTGATTTCGTTGGCGATCTCCTCGGGGGGGCGGCAGAGCTCCCGGCCGCGGAGGGCGGGAACCACGCAATAACTGCACCAGTTGTCGCAGCCTTCCATGATGGTGACAAAGGTGGATACCCCGGGGGCGCGGTGCAATTGGGAATAGCCGCGCAGACGTTCCTCGTCGGAGAGAGCGCCGACCAGGCAGGTCCGTTCCCCCGCCTCCGCCCGGAGGACGAGCTCGGGAACCCGGGCGATCTGGTGGGTGCCAAAGACCAGGTCCAGGCCGGGAAAGCGGCGGAGCAGGGTCTCGCCCTCCTGTTCGGCCACGCACCCGGCCACGGCCAGGATCAGCTCAGGCCGCCGGCTGCGCTTGTCCTTTTCCAGGCGGCCCAGGAGGGAATAGACCTTGTCCTCGGCCTTTTTCCGGATCGAGCAGGTATTGATGATAATCAGGTCGGCCCGGGCTTCATCCGCGGCGGGGACGTGGCCCGCCCGGGAAAGCCAGGCGGCGATCCGCTCGGAATCCCGCTCGTTCATCTGGCACCCGAAGGTGTGGATATGAAATTTTAGCATCAGAAATCCGACCTTATCCTGAACCTCTGAACTTTGAACCGTGAACGCCTGTCCTCCGTAGCCCCCATCCTTCGCCCTAAGATGCATTTGGCTTCGGAGGGCAGGTTGGCGAAGGAGGATTGAACCTTGAACCTTTTTAGATATCATACCTGTCCAAATCAGCAATTTCATCTTCTTCCATTCCCTCTCCCAATAAATATTTCCCTCTCCCTTAGCTTGCCCCGTCAAAGGCGGGGAGGGGGGAGGGGAGGGAGAGGGTGAATTTTGTCTTTTGCTCGGCTTTGACATCGCATTTTGCGATATCAAAACCAGTGTGGGGGTGGCTCCTCATTCCGTCATTCCGCACTTGATGCGGAATCCAGTTGTTTTTCTGGATTCCTGCTTTCGCAGGAATGACAATCAAATATTTCCTGAACTAGGATCTATGCTCTTGTCCATCACCCATTACATGTGACCAATGATCATTTCTTGACTTTATAACCGGCAGAGCAGACAATAAATCCAATCTAATATTCCCAAACAAATGGACTGGATTGGCAAAACGCATTTTGCTTTCCCGGGTAAAAGTTTATGAGCAAAGAAATAATCCCCATTGAGCAGATCGAAAGCAAAACTCTTTTGATCCGGGGACAGAAGGTAATACTGGATGTGGACCTAGCCGAACTTTATGGAGTTCCCACTAAGGTTTTAAACCAAGCAGTCAAAAGGAATCGCAGGCGCTTTCCCCCCGATTTTCTTTTTCGGTTGACGCAGAAGGAAAAGGTGGTCACAAATTGTGACCACCTCAGAAAACTGAGATTTTCCCCGAGTTTGCCCAGCGCTTTTACCGAACATGGGGCAGTGATGGTGGCAAGCGTACTGAATAGCGATAAAGCTATCGAAGTAAGTGTGCAAGTTGTCCGAGCATTTATTAAAATTCGTCGGATATTGGCCTCTCACGCCGGTTTGGCCCGGAAGCTGAATGAATTGGAGAGGAAATACGATTCCCAGTTTCGGGTGGTTTTCGACGCGATCCGGGAGCTAATGTCCCCGCCAGAACTTCCGGATCCGGAGCCCCCGCCCCGCCGCCGGATTGGCTTCAGCGCGCGTGAAAAGGCAGGCAAATATTCGGCTAAGCGTGAAAGACAGTAATTATTTCAAATGTCAAATAATAAAGGACGTCCCCGAAATTCGCGTGAGGGGTCGGGAGTTGGCCGAGCAAACTCCGGGGTTTTTAGGAGAAATAGAGAAGGGGGAATAGTCTTTTGAACATATCATCAGCGTCCCCTAAACACTATAGCTGTCAAGGGAAAACGGAGTTTTCCCTACCGCTATACTATTACCTGGGCCAACTGGCGCAGGTAGTCGCGCGTTTCCCGCCCCAGCGATTTATACCAACCTTTCTGGCTTTTGCCGAGACCGACGGTTCTCTTTAAATCTACCAGCATTTCGGCCATCTTGACCGCGGCTTGAGTTATATCAATTACAGGCACCCCGGTGCCAGGAACCTCTTTGTATCCGAGCAGTGAGGTCGCCGGACTCAAGGCGCAGCAAGCGGGGATAATTACTTCCGCGCCGTCGGCTATCGAAGCGCGGCACAATTCTTCAAATTGGGGATTGATGGTTTCCGGATTCATGAACAATTTCTGCAGGCCTTCAAAAGGGTTGGAGCCCAATTGATAAACCCGCACCGGCATGGTGACCCGATAGTCAAGCCCATAATTATGGACATTGCGATCGCAGATCGAGATCAACTCGTCCGCCACAGTGATCACGCCGAACTTGTGACCCAGCATGCATGCCAGGAGCATCCCGGCTTCAGTGGGACCGACCACCGGAATATCCACTGCCTGGCGAGCTTGCTGCAATCCCGGATCGTTACCACACCCAATTATCGCCGCGTCATACCCCTGCTTCTCGGCGTCAATGATACCGTCTATTATCCATAGATTATTGATCATCTCTAAATAAGAGGACGCGACAGCATAAGCTGAATGTTTGACATGGTGGACTTCCACCTCCGTATCATCTCGAGCAGCTTGTTTGACTACCTCTATCAACTTACCGTAAAGCTTGGTTTGCAAACCCGGTTCACCTAGGCCAAAATTCTTAAGGGCAATCTTCTCACTCGGGAAAATATCCTGCCACCATATTCTGATTCCCATGCTAGCCTCCGTATCTTAAGGTTTTGATAAGATTACTAAGTAGTATAAAGATTTCTTTCAACCGAAAGTTATGGATTAATAATAACCAAACCGGAAAGGATTGTCACGGCCATACTCTACACCTTAATACACAATAGTTTACTAAAGAAATGTTATATAAAACATAGGACCGGCTTTTTGGTCTACTTATAAGGTTAACATGTTTTCCCAGTTAAGGTAAAGTTGATTTGTTTCTGGAATATGTCTGATATAGCCCCGAAAAAATGGACACGTTGCTAAGCACATTTTGCCAATTGCCGGGTCTCATATTCAACCGGTGGAACATATCCAAGCGTGGCATGAAGTCGCTTGGCATTGTAAAAAGATTCGATGTACTCGAATAGAACCTGATGAGCATGATCAACATCAACCAGGTTGATATGGTAGATAAGTTCTGTCTTCAAAGATCGGATAAACGACTCCGAAACGGCGTTGTCCCAGCAATTCCCTTTTCGACTCATGCTTTGGACAAATTTATGCTGAGAGATAACTTCCCGGAACCCCTCACAGCAGTATTGTACCCCGCGATCGGAGTGAATCAGCAGGCCTTCCGGCGGTCTTCTTCGCCCGATCGCCCGGGAAAGAGCCGAAAGGACCATTTCGTGGCCCAGGGATTTGCTGACGCACCAGCCCACGATCATCCGGGAGTAAAGATCCATAAAGAACGCCAGGTAGAGCCAGCCCGACCGGCTGGACAGATAGGTGATATCGCTCGTCCAGACCCGATTTGGACTGTTCGTGGTGAACTCCCGGTTCAAAATGTTCGGGGCCACCGGGTAAGAATGCCGGGAATCGGTCGTCACCCGGTATTTTCGCTTCACCTTCGATCGCAAGCCCTGCTCCCGCATCAGATTTGCCACCCGTTTACGGCGGCAGTTAATACCTTGGCGTTGAAGTTCCTCCATCACTTTCACGCTCCCGTAGCGGGAGCCGGTGGCTTCAAAAGCCGCTTTCACCTCAGCTCTCAACCGCAGCCTAGTCAAAGACCTCGGGCCGGGAAGCCGGCCAGCCCACTCGTAATAACCGCTCCGCGATACCTCCAGGACCTTTGCCATCTTCTTCACCGAGAACTCAGAGCGGAATTCCTTCATGAACCGGTACTTGTCTTCGGTGCCCTTTCCGAGAAGATGGCGATGGCTTTTTTTAAGATATCCCGCTCCTCCCGAACCCCCGCCAGCTCCCGCCGCAACCGCCGGTTCTCTTCCTCCAACGGCTTCATCCGTCCCGTCCCCGGAAAGGCATTCTCCGGATCCCCTTGCAATTCCTTCCGCCATTGTCCAATCGCACCCTGGTACAACCCCAGCTCCCGCTCCACCTGGCGATAGGTCTTTCCTTCCGCCAGCCGCACCGCTTCCTTCTTGAAAGACGGCTCAAATTTCTTCTTCCTCTTCTCCATGAACACACCTCCTCCCATTAGATTACATTTGGTTTTCGATGTGTCCATACTTCGGGGGACAGATCAGGTCTTATCGAACAATCCAGACAGATTCTGATCCCCCTGGTGCAAGGGTTACGGTCGATGAGGTTATTGGAAGCACACCCCAAGCAATACAGGTTCCCGCCCGCAGTTCTTATACTGTTAGTATTTCAAAACCTGGTTTTGAGCGAGTATCACAGAAACTTAATAGCGAGATAATTATTTGGCCAATAATTGCAGATATACTTTTGGGCGTTTGGCCCTTAATCATTGATGCAGCTACCGGAGATTGGTACACACCTGTTCCTAACACTATATTCACCAGATTAAACCCTGAAAAAACTGGGCCGGGATCACAAACAAAATAAATATTTCTAGCTTTTAAGCAGAAGGAAAAATATATTTTCCGGTTGGTGGAAATCCCGAATTTGGGGTTTTCACCAATTTTTTTATATTTATTTACTATTGGGGTGCAAGGGCTGAAGTTACAGCAACCATTATTAACATCAAACCTATGCCCATGAAACAATCTGGAATTTATTTCTTTGATAAAAATAAACCAATTCTGGAAGAGACAGATAGAATTCTCGCTGAAATTAATCAATCAAAATAGGGTATTTCCAGGATGGCGGTGTCTCTTTTGTAAATATAGAGACCGCTGCGAAAAGCTTCTCCTGTCATTCTGAGCCCCGAGCTTGTCGAGGGGCGAAGAATCTCTCTTCCGTCGGATAAATCCAAAAAACTAGATCCTTCTCCCGCCAGAGGCGGGATCAGGATGACAGATTGAGGGTTTTGCAACGGTTTCTTAAAAAGTTTTTCTGCCCTAAGGCTTCCCTCTTTGTCGAAAGAGGGGGAAGGGGAGATTTACATAAGATTTCGAATGGAAGAGATCGGATTTAAATCTTGGCGGGAGAGTGCTCGAGATTAGGACGGCGGAACAAAAAAACGGGTTTCGAATTTTTAACCAGAAACTCGAAACCCGTAACCAGAAACTCGAAGTTACTGCCGGGTGATGTTGGCCGGGGCGGGCGCGGGCGCCGGGAGCGGGGCCCCGGCGTAATCCTCTTTTTCCTCGGCCTCGACCGGCTCCTTCAAAAAACTTTCCGGATCGGAGAGGGCCAGGGCCTCGCGCAAAACCTGGTCCATGTGATCCACGGTCACGATCGTGAGCGTTTTCAGAATGTTTTTCGGCACCTCGGAGAGGTCTTTCTCGTTGTCGGTCGGGATCAGGATCTTTTTAATGTCGCTCCGGTGGGCGGCCAGGATCTTTTCCTTCAGCCCTCCGATCGGGAGGACCCGGCCCCGGAGGGTAATCTCGCCGGTCATGGCCACTTCGTGCTTGACCGCGATCTTGGCGAAAACCGAGGCGATCGCGGTGGCGATGGCGATCCCGGCGGAGGGCCCGTCCTTGGGGATGGCCCCCTCCGGGATGTGGATGTGGATGTCTATCTTCTGATAGAAATCCAGCGGAAGCTTCAGGGCCCGGGCCCGGGAGCGGACGTAGCTCATCGCCGCCCGGGCGGACTCCTTCATCACGTCGCCCAGGTTCCCGGTGATGGTCAGCTCGCCCTTCCCCGGCATGGTAGCGACCTCGATGTGCAGGATTTCTCCCCCCATCTCGGTCCAGGCCAGGCCGGTGCTCATCCCCACCCGATTTTCTTTTTCCTTCTGGCCGAAACGGAACTTGTAGACGCCCAGGTACTTCCGAAGGCTGTTGAAGGTGATCGAGATCGGCTCCTCCGTGGGGGTCCGGACGATGTTCTTGACCATCTTGCGGAGGATGTTGGCCAGCTCCCGCTCCAGGTTGCGCACCCCCGCCTCCTTGGTGTAGTGGCGGATGATCCCGTAAATGGTGGCGTCCGAGAAAACGATCTTCTTGTCTTTCAGCCCGTGCTCCTCCAGCTGCTTGGGCAGGAGGAAGTGCTTGGCGATGTTGAGCTTCTCATCCTCGGTGTAGCCGGGCAGGCGGATGACCTCCATCCGGTCCTGCAGGGGGCCGGGGATGGAGTGGAGGACGTTGGCGGTGCAGATGAACATGACCTTGGAGAGGTCGTAGTCGAGGTCGAGGTAGTGGTCGTTGAAGGAGTTGTTGAGCTCGGGATCCAGGACCTCCATCAGGGCGGCCGAGGGGTCGCCCCGGAAGTCGGTGCTCATCTTGTCCACCTCGTCGATCAGGAAGACCGGGTTCGAGGAGCCGGCCCGCTTCATCGACTGGATGATCTTGCCCGGGAGGGCGCCGATGTAGGTGCGGCGGTGGCCCCGGATCTCGGCCTCGTCCCGAACCCCGCCCAGCGAGATCCGGACAAATTTACGGTTGGTGGCCCGGGCGATGGATTTTCCCAGGGAGGTCTTCCCCACCCCCGGGGGCCCCACGAAGCAGAGGATCGGGCCCTTGAGCTTGCCCACCAGCTTCTGGACCGCCAGGTATTCGAGGATGCGTTCCTTGACCTTCTTCAGGCCGTAGTGATCCTCTTCCAGGATCTTCTCGGCCGCGTCGAGATCGATCTTGTCCTCGGTGTATTCCTGCCAGGGCAGGGAGAGGATCCAGTCGATGTAGTTCCGGCTGACCGTGGACTCGGCCGACATTGGGGGCATGAGCTTCAGCTTCTTCAGCTCCTTGGTGGTCTTGTCTAAGGCCTCTTCGGATAGTTTTTTCTGCTTGATCTTGTTTTCCAGGTCCGAGATCTCGGTCTGGAACTCGTCCTTCCGGCCGAGCTCCTTCTGGATCGCCCGCATCTGCTCGTTCAGGTAGTATTCCTTCTGGGTCCTTTCCATCTGCTTCTTGACCCGGCCCCGAATCTTCCGCTCGATCTGGAGGATTTCGATCTCCCCCTGGAGGAAGGTGAAAATGGTTTCGAGCCGCTGGTTCAGGTCCACGATCTCGATGAGTTTCTGTTTCTCTTCGAGCTTTACATCCAGGTGCGGGGAGATCACGTCGATCAGGCGGGAGGGGTCGTCGATCCCGGCGACGGTGACGATCATTTCCGGGGGGATCTTCTTGTTCAGCTTGACGAAGGCCTCAAAGGCGGAAAGGGTGTTTCGGACCAGGGCCTGGGTTTCCGGGCCTTCTTCCTGGCTATCCTGGATCTCCTCGAGCTCGACCAGGTAAAAGTCGTCCCGGGGGAGGAAATCCTTGACCCGGGCCCGCTTTTTCCCCTCGACCAGGATCTTCACGGTCCCGTCCGGGAGCTTGAGCATCTGGAGAATGGTGGAAACGGTCCCCACCGAGTAAATGTCTTCGGGCTTGGGGTCGTTGGTTTTGGCGTTTCGCTGGGCCACCAGGAAGATCTCGCGCTCCCGGGTCATGGCCATGTTCAGAGCCGCGACCGACTTTTCCCGGCCGACGAAGAGCGGAACGATCAGGTGGGGAAAGACAATAATGTCCCGGAGGGGCAAAAGGGGCATGACCTGGCCCTTGGCCCCGGGGATGAAAGCGCCGCGATTATCGATGCTGAAGGCCATACTCATACCTCCTTTAGTCCGAACCGGGGATCTCAGGCCGTCCCGACGGCGGTTTTCCCGTAAACCAGGATCGGGTCCTTCCCCTGCTGGAGCACCTCGGAGTTCAGGATCACCTCCCGGACTTCGCTCTTGGAGGGGAGGTCATACATGATGTTGAGCATCACCTGCTCGAGAATGGCCCGGAGACCCCGGGCCCCGGTGCTCCGCTGCTGGGCTTCCTTGGCGACCGCGTTTAAAAAATCCTCGGTGAACTTCAGTTTAACCCCTTCGATCTCGAAGAGTTTTTGATACTGCTTCAGGAGCGCGTTCTTGGGCTTGGTCATGATGCTGACCAGGTCCGCTTCCTCCAGCTCGTCCAGGGCGGCCACCACCGGGAGCCGGCCGACGAATTCCGGGATCAACCCGTAGCGAATCAGGTCCTCGGGCTGGGCCTCGCGGAGGATTTCCCCGATTTTTTTCTCCTTCTTGCTCAGGATCCTGGCCCCGAAGCCGATCCCGCTCGCGGAGAGGCGGCCCGAGACGATCTTGTCCAGGCCGATAAAGGCGCCCCCGCAGATGAAGAGGATGTTGGTGGTGTCCACCCGGATGTAGTCCTGCTGGGGATGCTTCCGGCCGCCCTTGGGGGGGACGTTGGCCATCGTCCCCTCGATGATTTTGAGGAGGGCCTGCTGGACCCCCTCCCCGGAGACGTCCCGGGTGATCGAGGGGTTTTCCGACTTGCGCGAGATCTTGTCGATCTCGTCGATGTAGACGATCCCCCGCTTGGTTTTTTCCAGGTCGTAGTCGGCGGCCTGGAGCAGGTTCAGGATCACGTTCTCCACGTCCTCGCCAACATAGCCGGCCTCGGTCAGGGTGGTGGCGTCGGCGATCGCGAAGGGAACCTCCAGGATCCGGGCCAGGGTCTGGGCCAGGAGGGTCTTGCCCGAGCCGGTCGGCCCGAGCATCAGGACGTTGGACTTCTGGAGCTCGACGTCCCCCGGGATAAGATTGCGGTCGATCCGCTTGTAGTGGTTGTAAACCGCCACCGAAAGGATTTTCTTGGCCTGCTCCTGGCCGATCACGTACTGGTCCAGGATGCTCTTGATCTCGGCCGGGCGGGGGAGGCGGTTTTTGGGAACGGAAAGGTCGTCCCGATCCCTTTCCTCGGCGATGATCTCGTTGCAGAGCTCGACGCACTCGTCGCAGATGAAAACCGAGGGGCCGGCGATCAGGCGGCGCACCTCCCGCTGGCCCTTGCCGCAGAAGGAGCAGGAAAGCTCCCGCGGTTCGTTTAAATTCCGTCGGTTCACTAGGCCTTCCCCGCTTCGGGTTTAAGGGCGCGGACCGATTTCCGCTTGGCAATCACCTCGTCGATAATTCCGTATTCCTTGGCCTCCTGGCTGGTCATGATGAAATCCCGCTCGGTGTCCCGCTCGATCCGGGCCGGGTCTTGTTTGGTATGGAAAGCGAGGATCCGGTTCAGATCCTCCCGGATCCGGATGATTTCCTTGGCGTGGATGGAGATATCGGTGGCCTGACCCTGAACCCCCCCGATCGGCTGGTGGATGATGATCCGGGAGTTGGGCAGGGCGAAACGCTTTCCCGCGTTCCCGGCGGCCAGGAGCAAAGCCCCCATGCTCGCGGCCTGGCCCATGCAGAGGGTCGAGATCGGGCACTGGATGAAGCGCATGGTATCGTAGATCGCCAGGCCGGCGGAGATCACCCCCCCGGGGCTATTGATGTAAACGTTGATTTCCTTGTCGGGATCCTCGGATTCGAGGAAGAGGAACTGGGCGATGATCAGGTTGGCGATGTCGTCGTCAATCGAGGTGCCGATGAAGATGATCCGATCCTTGAGCAGGCGCGAGTAGATATCGTAGGCCCTTTCCCCTCGATGGGTCTGCTCAATGACGATCGGAATCAGGGTGCTTCTCATTCTCTTATATTAGCATTTGCCCGGAGCAAGGCCAAGATTCGCTCTCGGAGAATGTCCTGGCGGGCTTGATTTTTCAGCTTTTCCTGTTCCTCCTCCCGGCCTCGCCCGCCCCGGCCCGGCCGCTGGGACTCCAGGTCGCCCATTTTCGACTCGATTTCCTCTTCCTTCACCTGGATGTTTTCCTGCCGGGCGATCGAGTTGAAAAGGATCTCGTTCTGGAGCTCGTTCCCCGCCTCCTCGCGGAAACGCTCGAGGAGCTTTTTGCCCTCCTCGGTTTCAAGGTTGAAGGCCAAGCCCTGCTGGCCCAGGTTCGACTGCATGAGGTAAAGCAGGAACTGGGCCCGCTCCTCCACGGCGGCGGGGGCCAGGGGGACCGGGTTACGTTCGCGCAGCTGGGCGAGGAGGCGGTTTTTCAATTCCCGCTCCTCCCGGTTTTGATTTTCCTTCTCGAGGTTGGCCCGGATGGCGCCGGTCAGTTCCGGGAGGGTCGGATAGCTGGATACCTCGCGGGCGAATTCATCGTTCAATTCGGGCAGAACGGCCTCCTTGATCTCCTGCACCTTGAGATGGAGGGCGGCCTCCTTCCCGGAGAGTCCCTTCTGGGGATGGTCGGCGGGGAAGGTGACCCGGGCCTCTTTCTGCTCGTCCCGTTTCATCCCGACCAGGGCTTCCTCCATTTCCGGGAGAAAGCGGTTCGATCCCACCTGGACCGTGATGCTCTTCTGGACCTTTTCTTTTTTCTCGCCGGGGAGGTGGACCCGGTAATCCAGGACCACGAAGTCGTCCTTTTTCACCGGGCGGTTCTCTTCGACCGCCTTGAGCTGGGTCTGCCCCTGGCGGAGTTTTTCCAGGCTGGCTCGAACGTCATCTTCCTGAACCGGGAAGCGGGGCTTTTCCACGGAAAGGTCGCGGTAGCGCTGAGCCTCCACCCGGGGGAGGACGGCGAAGGTGACGTGATAGCGGAAAGGCTGGTCCGCGGCGAACTTGTCGGTCTCGATCCGCGGCCGGCTGGCCGGCTCGAGGTTTTTCTGGGCCAGGGCGGCCGGGTAGGTATCTTCCACCAGGTGCTCAATGGCGTGGGACTCGGCCTCTTCCCGGAAGTAACTTTCCAGGACCGCGCGGGGAATCTTGCCGGGGCGGAAGCCCTTGATCTTGGCCTTCCGGCCGACGAGCAGGTAGGCGTGTTCGATTTCTTCTCGTACCATCTCCAGCGGGATTTCCACGGAGAGCTTGATCAGCTGGTTCTCGACTTCCAGGGTTTCCACTTTCAGATTCTGGGTTTCTGGATTCATGGGTGTTTTCCCTTTCGTCACATTTGTGTTTCCGTCAGCTTTTATCCATCACCATAATTCTCTCCCCTGGTGGGAGAGGGGAGGGTGAGGGGGTATTTTTCCTAATAAAATTTGGTGCGAGAGGGGGGAATCGAACCCCCAACCGCGAATGCGGACCAGATCCTAAGTCTGGCGCGTCTGCCAATTCCGCCACTCTCGCCTAGGCCAGCCGGGAGTCAGGAGTGGGGTGTATTTCTCAACAATTCCTCTCTGCCTCATATTCATGCCGAAAACATCAAAGCCCCTCGCTCCGCTCGGGGTTTATCCCGAGGCTTCACGCCGAGGGAAACCTGTGGCCCGCGATTCAATTAATTCTATTTTCTTCTCTCTCTCCCAATGCTTTACCTCAATTTCTCTGGTTCTGGCTTTTGATTTGTCAGAAAATATTTCCCAGTAAGCCAGGGAAACCGGACGATGTGATCTTGTGTATTTGGCGCCCTTTCCCTGATTATGAGCTGTTAATCGTTTGAGGAGATCATTGGTAATTCCCGAATATAAAGATCCGTCTTTGCATTTGAGAATATAGAAGAACCAATCCATCTCCATTTAAAAATCAGAGCCCCTCACTACGCTCGAGGTTTATCCCGAGGATTTAAGACGAGGGATTTTTTTCATCCCAGATGAAAAAAATTGGGTAGTACAGGAATCGAACCTGTGGCCCGCGGATTAAGAGTCCGCTGCTCTACCTAGCTGAGCTAACTACCCATTTATCCTGGCGCGCCCGGGGCGACTCGAACGCCCGACCTGCGGATTCGAAGTCCGACGCTCTATCCATCTGAGCTACGGGCGCTTAAATGGGGTGAGTGAAGGGGCTCGAACCCTCAACCACCGGAGCCACAGTCCAGTGCTCTGCCAATTGAGCTACACCCACCACCAACATCTACCTTATATTTAATAATAGAACCCGGCCGGTTAGGCAATGGGTTTGGCTTCTGGCGCGCCTGGAGCGACTCGAACGCTCGACCTACGGATTAGAAGTCCGTTGCTCTGTCCAACTGAGCTACAGGCGCTCTTTTTCCGTTTTATTTCCTAAGGTTAATGTAGGTTTTTACCGCTCCTCCGTCAAGGAAGACGGCTGGCTTTTCCGCCGGCCCGGCTTAAAATTTTTTGCTGATCACCCGGCCAGCGGGTTTTGTGCTCTTCGTTCTTCCGTTTCCCCGCTCTCGTTTTTTCCTGTTTATGGCCTGCGGTTTAAATCATTTGACCGTTCTCCATTTTTTTCAGATAATGCTCAAAACCCGGTTCTCCTTAAATTCATTTCTTGTTTAAGAGCCTGAGAGTTTTTATCCAGGGCGAGTAATGAAAAATGGCAGGTGGAGAAGAAGATTCAGAAGATGAGGTTCCGTGTCAAGGATTGCTCAAATTAAAAGAAACTCAGGAAAAACGGCAGCGCCAGATTGTTTGATTGCCGCCTTACTTGTTT
>Ga0315285_10000901_pt1 | contig 31017 bp, 27 predicted proteins | sample YL17G09_36_MG_FD_203698 | JGI IMG/M metagenome (GOLD analysis project Ga0315285, IMG submission 203698) | Sediment microbial communities from Yellowstone Lake, YNP, Wyoming, USA - YL17G09_36 | ecosystem: Environmental > Aquatic > Freshwater > Lake > Sediment | place: USA: Wyoming | collected...
AGGGCAGCCTTACGCCAGGCGAGGTCACCCAGGCAACGCAGACCTTCCGCTACGACATAGATATGCAGTATCAGGTGGCCGAATTGGACCGCACATTGGCTGAAGTCGCGGGGGAACTGGTCGCCAGACATCCGCTGCGCGCTTACGACGCGGTACAATTGGCCTCGGCGCTGCAGGTTCAAGCGGACCTGGTTCGAGCCGAGGCACCGACGCTGATCTTTCTCTCTGCCGACGACCGCCTCCTGGCTATTGCCCAGGCTGAGGGCTTGCTCACCGATAATCCCAATCATCATCCTTGATTCTCGCAACACTCGAACGAGTGCGAGTTGAGGGTCGGATAGAGCAAGTGATGCGTGAAACGTGGAGGAAGTGAGGTGAGCGATGGCAGAGATTGTGGAGGCCGTGTACGAGAACAGCGTGTTGCGGCTGTTGCAGCCGCTCAACCTGCGGGATGGCCAGATGGTGCGTGTCCAGGTCCTATCAGAAGAGCCACGGAACGAGGAAGAAGAAGTCATCCAGGCCCTGGTTGCGGCGGGGCTCATGCGTCCGCCTGAACGAGTCACACCGCCACCCGATCCGGCCTCCGAAGAGGAGCGCCGCGAACTGGCCGACAGGCTGGGTCGCATGCCGGGAAAGCCGCTTTCGGAGATCGTCATCGAAGACCGGGGGGAGTGGTGAGTATCGTTTGTCATCATCCTTGACCATCGCAATCCATGTGGGACAAGTTGGCAACTTGTCCCACATGGCTCACCAGAGCACTTTGTTGTAGTATAATGAGTGAAGCGTGAAACGTGAATGAGGTGAGGTGAGCAATGGCAGAGATTGTGAAGGCCGTGTACGAGAACGGCGTGTTGCGGCTGTTGCAGCCGCTCAATCTGCAAGAAGGCCAAACGGTGCGCATCCGGGTCTCATCATAAGAGCCGGAGGAAGTCGAAGACGAGAAGGCTGTCCACTGCTTCATGCCATCCTCTTCAAGTTCTACGTTTTTTACGAACTAGCAAGATCACCACTACCAACAACACAAGAACGACAACCACCAAAAAAGCTACAACGGCAAATAGTGCTGTAACTGTTAAGGATGATGGAGATTCTCTTATCGGAGTAGGGGATGGAGCTGGCGGCATAGTGACTAAACTGGGGGGAGAAGGAACCATAGAAGGAGTAGGTGAAGACGTGGGCACAGGAGTTGATGTGGAAAATGGAGTTGGTGAAGCAGTGGCTAACGTGGGAGAAGGTGAAGAGGTGGGTGACAATGTGAGTGCAGGCGTAGAAGTAGGTGTGATAGTTGGCAGCACTTCTGCGAACACACCGATAAGACTTCTCTCATTCCACCCCACAATCCCGGAAGTTGGCTCAAGGTATGCTAAGTCAGCAACCACCTGATGATCCGTTATGGACGAGTGTGATGGAATGCGTACCCACGTTTGAGAAGCCTCGCGGTAGATGTACGCAGACAGGCTTGTGTCACCGAATGTGGAGAAGACCGACGGATCCAGATCTATGAGCAAGGTTATAGGCTTCTTCAAATCTCGAGCAGGCCCTGTGGCTGTCCATACGCCAAGCAAGAAACGTGGACCGATAGGGATCAGTCCCCTGGCAGGAATACTCCTGTCGTTGGTCATGTCACAGTAGGCATTGTACCATTCGTCCAAGAAACCTGTGGGAAACAGAACAACCATTGATCCACATGGAAGTTGCTGTGGAGGCTTTGGGGGTTGTGGAGGGGAGGATTGGAATGGAAGCGGAGACGCTGCTCCCCGCCTATCATAGGTTGATATCAATATGCAGAGCAGTATTGCAGTGCCAAGGAAAGCGCAGAGTACACGGAGTCTCAAGTCAGATAAGTGTTTGGCTTTCAAGGCAGTCCTCCTTTCCAAGAAGTTGTCTTGAATATACACCACGACGGGTCGAAACTGGTGTTATCGCTGAACGTGATCTGTCTGCGAGCGGTCCCATCCGCCTTCATCACGAATATCTCACCATTGTAGGGTTGCTCAAGCCCTTTTTCTCTCGAATTGAACGCGATAAATTGCCCATCAGGTGACCAGGCAGACCCAAATTCATCTGCGGCGTTTACAGTGAGCCTCGTGACTCTGTTTGGGCTGCGAATATCAACCAGATAGATTTCACCTTGGGGATTACTTTTGCCACCTGTAAATGCGATTTTTGTTCCATCTGGCGACCAGGCTGGGCAAATTGCGCCTTTTTCTAGATTGGTCAATCGCGTCATATTGCTACCGTCTGGGTCCATCAGATAGATCTGAAAGCGTCCATCACTTTCAGATGCAAACGCAATTCTATCTCCCTTAGGAGACCAGGCTGGATTTATGTCTATTGCAGGGTTATACGTCAGGCGTGTCTCCTGACCGGTAGAGAGATCCAGTGTATAGATCTCTTCATTTCCATCACGATTGCTCCAGTACACCAATCGCTGGCCATCGGGCGACCAGGTAGCGTAAATATCGTTGCCTGCGGAGAAGGTAACTTGACGTTGATTCGATCCGTCCAGATCCATCAGGTATAGCTGATTCTTTCCTGTTCTATCAGAAGTAAAAGCAATCTGATCTCCTGCAGGGGAGCACGCAGGAGCAAAATCTTTACCAGCGTGGAACGTCAGTTGCTTAGGAGGGACTGGTTGATTGATGTCCGTTATATATATGTCGCCACTACCTTCTCGATAGGACGTAAAGACGATATATCCCCTGGGTTGTTCTCTATACCGGATAAGAAGCATCACGACTGCAGAAACTGTAGTAATGATAGCCGCAACGAGCAGGAATTTCCAGATATTTCGAATAGCGCCGGTCGGGGTAAGAGACTCAGACCTGCATAGGTCATTGAAACTGACCTTCACCGCATCAAGTGCCAGCCTGTTTAGTTCCTTCAAAATCCGATTTCGTGCCGAACGCAGGTTCTCATCGTCACCGGAACTCTGCACCTGAGCAATGTTCTCCTCGAGACGTGACTGGAGTGTCAATGCCTCCAAGTAAAGCAAATCGTCTTTAGCCAGCTTCTTCTCCACCTGCTCCAGTAGCCGCGTCAGACCTGTTTTGTATCGCTCGAAGGGTTCCTCCTGCTGGCGACGTTTGAGTGTGTCTTGCAGGCTGGTGGAATGTGGCTGACTCATCGGCATTCTCCTCACATTTACCTACCCCGGGCATTGTCTCCTCGTGTCGCCATAGAATCACTGAGGCACCGAAAAAAATGAAGCCATTGATACGGATACGCTGTGCCCATTGTTTAACCTGTCAGTGTTCTCATCCCTCTCAGTGTTTCAGTGATTCTGAATCCCGCTGTGACCACAACTATGCCTATCCTCAGCAGATTCTTAGCTGCCTCGCCCTTACATACCATACCGCCCGTGCAGGTAGTTTCGCCAGGTCGGGTCAATTCCTTCGGATCTCCTGTTGCTCGAAAGGACTCTGCCGGTCGAACCAGGCCGTATCCCCACCTTGCTCGCCGGGGAGCACGTGACATTTGACCGTGATCGAAGCCATCATCTCCATCTCTTTGGGCCGTATAGTCGTATGAAGTATAGCGCGTCTGGAGAGAACAGGCAAGTGCCTGTGCCTCGGCATGTCGTCTGGACCACGAACGACGCGAAATCGCGCGAAAGGCGCGAAAGACCCGCCACCCTTCGTGTCTTTCGCGTTCTTTCGTGGATTTCGTGCTCCAATGGCTTACCTCTGCTCCTCCGCAAAAAACTGCCTGACGTCCGCAATCCTCCGCGTCCGGCGGGCCGGTGGCAGGCTGGCGACGATCTGCTGGCCGTACCGCCTGGTGTTGATGCGCGAGTCGAGGATGGCAATCACGCCCCGGTCAGTCTCGGTGCGGATCAGCCGGCCCACGCCCTGCTTGAGCGCCAGGATGGCCTCCGGCAGTGTCATCTCGTCGAACGGGTTGCCTCCTTGATCGCGGATCAGTTGCTGGCGGTATTGGATCACCGGGTCGAATTGGGGCATAAAGGGCAGTTTGTCAATGATGACGAGCGAGAGCGCCGAACCGGGGACGTCTACGCCTTCCCAGAAACTGCGCGTGGCAAAGAGCACCGCGCCGTTAGCGTCGTTCTGGAACAGGTCGAGCAACTCGGCGCGCGAGCGGCCGCTCCCCTGGCAGTAGCAGGCATAGTCCAGGTGGGGGCTGACCAGGTCGTACAGTTCGTTCATGCGGCGCGTGCTGGTGCACAGGACGAAGGCGCGGCCGCGGCTGGCCTGGATCAAGCGCCAGATCTCGCGGCCCAGGTTGAGCACATACGCTTCCTCGCCTGTGCCGTACTGGGGCTCCAGGCCGTTGGGCGTGTAGAGCAGCGCCTGGGTGGGGTAGTCGAAGGGGCTTTCGATCAACCGTTCGATGGCGCGCTCGCGCGGAGCGCCGGTCTGGCGGCGGAAGTAACTGAAATGGTTCGCCGTGGCGAGCGTGGCACCGGTGCAGATGACCCGTTTGACAGGCTCGAACAGCGTCTCGTACAAAAAGTCCGCCACCTGCACCGGCTCGCTGCACAGGACGATGCTGCCCGGGCCGGATTGCCCCGGCTGTTCCTCGCAGTAGCGGATAGTGTTGGGCGCCGGCGGCTCGGCCAACGCGTGGACCTGGTTGGCCAATTGCGCCGCCCACTCGACCGTGACCCGGTGGCGGGCGTTCTCGGCACTCTCCTCGTCGCTGTCTGGTGTTGGGGAGTAGGCCTGTTGCAGGGCCTTGTGGACCTTGTTGAGGCGGTCGGCCAGCGCCAGGCCCTCCTGCAGTTCACCCTGCACCGCCCAGCGCTGCTCGCGCTCCGACGGCTTGTGCGCCAGGGCGTCGAACAGTTGATGGTTGAGCCGGACCGCTTCGCCACGCAGCGCGTCGGGAGCGTGGCGCAGGGTGACGTTGTCGTTGATGAACTGGGGCACCGTGTCGTACTCCATCTCCAGGCGCAGCGCGTTGACGGTGTAGCGCTCCAATTCTTGCGCTTCGTCCACGACGACGACCGGCCGCGACGAAAGGAAGGGCCGCACCAGGTTGAACGCCAGCAGCGCATGGTTGACGACGACGAGGTCGGCCTTTTCCGCCCACAGTTTGGCCTGCTCGTAATAGCAGGAGGTGAAATGAAGGCAGTCTTTCCCCAGGCAATCGTGCTGGGTCGCCGTGACGGCGTCGCGCAGTTGGCGGGGGAGCCGCAGGTCCTCCACGTCGCCAGAGGAAATTTCCTGCAGCCGTATGATCAGCCTGGCGAGCCCGTCTTCCAGGCCGGGCAAGGCGGCCTGCTGGCGCGCCTCGCCCAGTTTGAAACGGCAGACGTAGTTCGAGCGCCCCTTGAGCAGCGCGGCCGTAAACGGGCGCGTCAGGACTCTTTGGAGCGTGGGGATGTCTTTCTCCCACAACTGTGTTTGGAGGGTCTTGTTGGCCGTGGAGATGAACGCGCGGGCGCCCGACGCGATGAGGGGGATCAGATAGGCGAAGGATTTGCCGCAGCCGGTGCCGGCTTCGATCAGTGCGGCCTTGCCTTCCACCAGCGCCTGCCGGACGAGTTGTGCCATCTCGACCTGGCCCGGCCGGTAACGGTATCGCTTGCCTAAGGCGCGAGCGATGGAGCCATCATTGGCGAAGGCAGGCACGATGTCCGGGACTTCAATGCGCTCGTCTTCTGTCAGCGCTTGCTTTGGCTGGTTTGGTGGGTTGTACATTGGGCCTCACGCTTCCGGCTCCATCTCTGATGGTAACCGATCCACGACGAAATCCTTGATTGTCAACGCCGCATCCAGGGCCTGATGAGCGGTCTCGGCCGAGGGCCAAAACTCGTCGTCGTAGCGCAGTTGGACCGCGTACGGGGTGAGCTCCTGGCTCAAGGCCTGGATACGCAGAAAAGAGGGGTCGCGTTGTGCGCACAACTCGATCAGCTTCTCCAGGTTATGAACGAACGGGAAATCAATCTCGTACGCCGTCAGGTAGGCCTTGAGGTACTTTTCCGCCATCTGTTGTGCATGGAAACAGACCGTATCGAGTGCCCGCTCTGCAGACAGACACATCTCAGCGTTGACTAGATCGCTCTCCGCTTTCCGAAGCCAGCCTCTAACCAGATCAGCCTTGGTCTTCATAGAGCACCTTGCCTTCCCGAACTGCCGTAGTGACAAATGCCTGGCGGACTCCACTCCACTCCTGCACCTCCTCTGGGCTATAAACCAGGATATCCATAGGGATGAGGATATCGCTCAAGGCCCCATACAGTGGTGCAGAGCGCCGGTAGCGGGGCTGCTCAGATTTGGCGATGACCAAAAGGTCAACATCGCTTTCCGGCCGCGCCTCGCCCCGCGCCCGGCTGCCGAACAGGATCACCTTTTCGGGATGGATCACCTGCACGATCCGGCGCACGATCTCATCCATCAGTTTGGCATCAATCTGAGTCATTGTTCCCTACCGGTTATTCAGCCGGAATCCGTGCCCCCGCACGGTGACAACGTAGGGCCAGTCCGGGTCTAGCATGGCGATACGGTCGCGCAGGCGACGTACCAGCGCGTCAATCGCCTGCTCGGAGATGCCCATGTCCTCTTCCTCCGGCCACACGGCGGCAACGATGACGTCCCGCGAAACGACCTGGCCTTCGTGCTCGAGCAGCAACTCCAATAGCCGATACTGCGCCAACGACAGGGGGAGGTCTAACTCGTGCCCGCCGACGAAGACCCGCCTGGCGGCCGGGTCAACGTGCAGCCCTCGGCTGGGGCCGGTTAACTCCAACGGCAACGTCGCGTCGGCGCCCACGAAACCCATCTTGACGCACAGCGCGATCTGGATCTCGTCCCCATCCTTCAAGAGGTATGGCTTGTCTTCCACCGCCTGGCCGTTGACGCACGTGCCGTTCTTGCTCCCCAGGTCGCGCAGCAGATAACCGCCGTTTTCCCGCTCGATCTGGGCGTGATAGCGCGAGACCTGCCGTTCCGGCAGCACGACGTCACAATCTGTCCCGCGCCCGATGACGATGCGCTCCTGGTCTATAATCCAACGCTGTCCTTCCAATTCCCCCTCGTAGACGACGAGCATGGGCATTTCCTGGTGTGTCACTGCAACCCTCCTTGACAGAATGGCCTTTCTCCATTATGATACCCATAACCGCACCGGAGAGAAGAAGAAAAACTGTGACCCGCTTGCTTGCACCTGGAACCGTCCTGCGCGAACGGTATAAAATCATTGCGCCTGTTGGCCAGGGGGGGATGGGCGCGGTATATCGCGCCGAGGACCTGCTCTTGGAGGGGCGCATCTGCGCGGTCAAGGAAGTCCGCCCCGACCCCGATGCCACGCCAGAGGCGCTGGCCCAGGCGCAGGAGCAGTTCCGCCGCGAGGCCTCCACGCTGGCGCGGCTGGATCACCCCAACCTGCCCAAGGTCGCCGACACGTTCACCGAAAACGAGCGCGAGTACCTGGTGATGGATTTCGTCGGTGGGCGAGACCTGCGCCAACTGATGGAGGAGAAACGGCGACGCGAAGAGTTTCTCGACGAGGAGCAGGTGCTCCGGTGGGCCGATCAGTTGTGCGATGCACTGGAGTATCTCCACAGCCAGGCTCCCCCTGTGCTCCACCGCGACATCAAGCCCGCCAACATCAAGTTGACGCCCGGCGGGCTGATCAAACTGGTGGACTTTGGGCTGGTCAAACTGCTGGCGACGGACAAATCCCGCACGGTCACCGTGCTGCAAGGCCGGGGTACCGTCGCCTACACGCCGTTGGAGCAGTACGGTGGAGATGCCGGCCATACCGACGTGCGTTCTGACATTTACTCGCTGGGCGCCACGCTCTATCATCTGTTGACCAACCAGCCTCCAGCAGATGCCAAGCAGCGTTTTCTCACCCCCCATGTGCTCGTGCCCCCGCGGGCGCTCAATCCACGCATCGCGCCCGCCACAGAGCGGGCGATCCTGGCGGCCATCGCCATGCACCCCGATCAGCGTCCGCCGAACGTAGGCGCGTTGCGCGAACTATTACATGCCCGTTCACTGCCCGCGCCGCTGCTGCCACTGGTTCCCGCGCAAGGAGAATGGCGCCGGGCGTTGATCGAGAACCGTGGGTTGCTGGCGTTTGCCGCCGTGATGTTCGTCCTGGCAGTATTGGCAACCTTCTTGCGTTAATTCCCAGTACAGGGTGGCAGGCTGGAAAGCCTGCCCCACCGAGGCAGGCTGGAAAGCCTGCCCCACGGACACTCTCGCGTCAGTGCCTGGCACGGGGTGGCAGGCTGGAAAGCCTGTCCCACGGACATTCTCGCGTCAGTGCCTGGCACGGGGTGGCAGGCTGGAAAGCCTGCCCCACGGACATTCTCGCGTCAGTGCCTGGCACGGGGTGGCAGGCTGGAAAGCCTGTCCCACGGACATTCTCGCGTCAGTGCCTGGCACGGGGTGGCAGGCTGGAAAGCCTGCCCCACGGACACTCTCGCGTCAGTGCCTGGCACGGGGTGGCAGGCTGGAAAGCCTGCCCCACGGACATTCTCGCGTCAGTGCCTGGCACGGGGTGGCAGGCTGGAAAGCCTGCCCCACGGACATTCTCGCGTCAGTGCCTGGCACGGGATGGCAGGCTGGAAAGCCTGCCCCACGGACATTCTCGCGTCAGTGCCTGGCACGGGATGGCAGGCTGGAAAGCCTGCCCCACCGCCGGACAATCCACGTGACACCCAGGGGCAACACCCCACCCAGCAGCGCCATCCACCATGCGATCCACGCCCCACCCTGCTCCCGCAGCCAGGTGGCTCCCGGCGGCTGTAGCGTGTAGATCAGGTACAGCGTAAGCCCACCGACGATGCACCACAGTGCCAGGCGCAGCGCCCGGCTGACCGATCCACGCTTCAGGCGCACGACATAGTACCCCGTACCGCTGGCAATCAGAACGCCGAACAATGCCAGCACCAGGTCCAGCAGTCCAGTTCCTCCGGCCGCCGCAGTTGCCTGCTCGTGACCCTCTGGGCCAGGGGTGGGAGTAGGTGTCTCGGCAGGTACAGGCGTCGGCTCCACCGTAGGCGTGAGCGTCGGCCGGATGGGCGTGGGGCGGGGGGTGGGCGTGATCGGCACGATGATGGCCGGCTTGCCCTCCTGGATCGTGATCTGGAGCGCCACCGTCCGTGGAACAGGGTCTGCCTGGATAGAGATATCGAGCTGGCCCGTGCGGTCCAGTGTAAGCGTCGTTTCCGCCACACCGCCGCGCGTGACTGCCATCATGGAGTGCTCGTGTCCTTCCTGTGGATAGGTAAAGATGAACTGGACAGGTGTGCCGTCGGGCACCACATGGCCGTTGTGGTCCACAATCACGCCGGTGCGCAACCCCAACTTGTCACCGACCTCGAGATTGGGAAATTCTGGCGTTGGCGAACCCGCGCCAGGTGGCGTTGGCGTCGGCTGACCCGCTCCAGGCAACTCGCCAATGTAATAGTAGAGTGGGATGGGCCGATCCGGGTCAGGCGAGGTCTGGGTCACCAGGTCATAGTTGATGCCGGCGACGCTGACCGGCGGAGCCCCCGCCGGCGCAAACTCGCCGAACAGTGCGCGCACCGAGGCCTCGATGAAAGGCTCTATCCGGCTGTAGGCCACGTAATAGGCGCTCAATTTGCTGATTTCGGTTGCGTCCAGATAGTAGGGGGCATCGTAGGCCAAGACGATCAGGTATTGATTGCGCAGCGCATCGGCCCGTTCGGCCAGGAAACGTCGTACGACCCCCGACTGGGGCAGGTCGCTGGTCGGATTGAGCATGGCGAAGATGATCCAATCGGCCTTTTGTAATGCCGCTTCGACGGGGTTCAATGGGACTGGCGTGACGGTTTCCTCAGGCGCGGGGGTCGGCGTGGGTGGCGAAGGCGGCGCGCTCATGTATGTCTCCAACTGGTTAAAGGTGAAGCCGGTCACCAGCGAGGGGTTGACCTGTCCTGTCGCATCTGGACCATAGAGCCGCAAGAGCGTGTCGCGCAGTGCGAGAGGGTCAATGTAGGGCAGCGGGGCACACGTGGCGCAGGGGCTGCCCTCGTAACCATCGGTGAAGATGACAATGTTGTCCTCCGGGGTCGGAGGGGAAGGGGCCAGGTCAGGCAGAGGCGGAGAAAGCAGTGTGATGGCGTCACGCCCGATGGCGGACATCACCTCTCGCTGAAGCCCTACCTGTTCATCAAGCGTATCCACGTCCGGTTGGGTGGCCGCAAGGTCGAACGTGTCACCATAGCAGGCAAGTTTCAGCCGCAATATGCGCGCGACGGCTGCATCCACCTGGGCCTTGAATGGGGGCTCACTGTCATATTTCTCGCGGAAGAAGACAATCGTGGACTTGACGTTGGCAATCTTGTCTTCCCAAGCGTCGCTGAGCGCAAACTGAGTAAGGAGCAGGACGTCGTTGCCGGCGAGGAACGCTTCCTGTGCGATACGGCGGCTGTTGAACGTCTGCTCGTTGGGATCGTAGAAGCGCCGCAGCGCACGCACGCCCAGCCCGTCGGAGACCGTCACCCCACCCTGTTCGCGCCAGCCGACCAGTTCCGGCAGCCCCAGCAGCCGCTGGAGCAATTGGCTGTCTACGCTGGCCGGACGGGTGGTGACAAAGCGTCCGCCTTCCAGCCCCCGGAAGCGGATGTGCGACACCATCACTCCATCCGGGCGCGCCAGCGGATCCTCGGCCTGTGCCACGGCGAAGAAGGGGGCCAGGTCCACTTGCCTCAGTTTCTCCAGCGTGCGTTGTACGGTCGAAACCTCTTCCTTGAGCGAACGGTCGGAGGCACCCAGGCCAGGGAAGTGCTTCGCAATCACCGCCACCCGCCCCTCGGCTCCGGCGTGGACGCCCCGGATGTACGCCTGGCCCATCTGCCCCACCCAAAACGGCTCACCTCCAAAGGCCCTCACGCCCAGATCGCCAGCACTGGCAGGAAGGGGATTTTCGAGCACGTCCAGCGATGGCCCGAGCAGCACGTTGACGCCCAAGGCGCGCAGTTCTTGCCCCACGATCCGGCCGACGGTCTCGGCGTAGGCCAGGTTCCAGGTGGCTCCGAGCGCCATCTCAGAAGGCAGCGGCGTCATCCCGTTGACGATGCTGGTGAAAGGCATGCCATCGCCTTCGTGGCTCACGGCGATAAAGAGAGGAATAAATGGCCCTGGTGAGGCTTTTTCCTGGGAGGCTTCTTCCGTGGCGAGCGTCTCGGTCACCGGCTGGGTGGCTGCCCAGGCGACCGCCTGGAGTTGGCCGATCAGCGTGGCTACCTGTACAGGCGTGTCACCTTCGTTGACGACGTTGCCGTTATTGGGCAGGAGCACTACTCCGCCGACGTGATAATCGCGAATCAGCTCTGTAATGACGGCGTCCTCGGTGACTTCAGCCCCGGGGAAGGTGACCAGGAAGAGTTGCCCGATTTTGGCCGCGCTGGACATGTGCTCCATCAGCCGCGCAACCTCGTCCTCCTCTTGCGCGCGGACTACGCAGGGCAACGTAACAGGAGGTATCCAGAGCATGACCACCAGGGCCAGGATCGCCAGACGTTTGAACCGCTTCACCATACGGGTTGCCCCTACTTTTCTGCTCCCTTTCCCTCTGTGGCTCCTTCCTGTTTGTCGTCTGTATCTTCCCATCCGATGATCCAGACGCACAGGCCAGCCAGGCCGATGGTGGCGACGATCAGTGCGGCCCATTGTCCGGGCAACAGGCCCACGTCGCGAGCGGACCACAGGAGGATGACCACCATGCCGATCGCCAGGACCAGCCAGGCTGTCAGGCGTGGATGGTGACTGACAAATTGCTTCAGAGAAGACATACCTACCTCCGCTGGAACTTTCTGGTTTGTCCAATCATAGCGGGTAGACCACACGGTCGGTGCGCAACTGCTTCACCAACACCGTCTCATCATCACGCAGGTGGGCTTCGTGGGCAGCCTCTTGCCATATCTTGGGCAAATCGGCGACGAGTGTAGGCTCATAACCGAGTGTCCGGCAGAACTCTACCATCTGAGAGAAACTCGACCACGGCACGAAGAGCAACGCCGCTTCACATTGTAACTCGGCGGCAGCCTGTTCCATCCTGGTGATCAACGCGCGACCCGCAACGGTGTGCTCAGAAGCCGGCCATATCAACAGGTCAGTCACACGGACGACCAGGTTCTCTACCTGCCACCCGAGCATGCCTACCAGTTGGCCACGCCACTCGGCCAACAAGAAACCCACGCTGCCCAGGCGTTCGAGGACTGCCTGCTCATCAATCGCCGTCCGCCCCGCCTGTGCGCGCCCGACAAACGCGGCTATCGTGCCAGCATCGCTTGCCCTGGCCCGCCGCACTGTGATCTCTCGTTCTTGTGCCATGCTTCTTCCCCGCCTTCATTATACCCTGAACGTTCTTCTCCTCCAAATGTTCTATGGCCAGGCATCAGGGCTCGCCATGCCTTTCACCCGCCCCACTCTTCTCTCGCCTGGTCAACCGTTGCCATGCCGCCTGTACCCGTGCCCGCGTCCGCGAGAGCGAGCCAGAGGTATCTATGACGACGTCGGCACAGGCGATTTTATCTTCCTGCGGCGGCTGCGCCTGCACGCGCTGGGTGGCCTCGGCTCGACTGAGACCTCGCCCACCCATCAGGCGATAGACCTGCTGTCTCGGCTGGCAGGTCGTCACCCACACGCTGTCGCACGCCTCAGCCATCCTCGCCTCAATCAGTTTGATCGCTTCGACGACCACGACGTCGGCAGAGGTCGCGGCGATACGGCGGCTGATCGCTTCTAGCGTGGCGGGGTGGACGATCGCCTCCAGGCACGCCAATGCCGTGGGATCGGCGAAGACGATACCACCCAGCCGCGCCCGGTCAATCTCGCCCGCGGGCCCCAGGATTTCCAGCCCGAACGTTTCGACGATCTGCGCATAGGCTGAGGTGCCGGCCCGCATCACCTGGTGGGCCACCAGGTCCGCGTCAATCACTGCGGCGCCCAGTTCAGCCAGCATCCCGGCGACGGTGGACTTGCCCGTGCCGATGTTGCCCGTGATTCCGATGAGCAACGGACGACCGCCGTTCATACCACCACATCCGTCCAGGCGGCCAGCAGGGTATCCAGTTCCATCTCGACCTGCCTGTACTCGATTCCCAACTGGCGCACCCGCTCGACCTCCTGTTGCTCGCTGGCGACGGCCAGTTGGGCCTCCAATTGTGCCCGGCGCACCTCCAACTGATGGATCGTCTGCTCCAGTTCGGCCTGGCGGAGGGCCAGCCGCGCGGCCTCACGTTCGGCGGATTTGCGGGCCTCCCGCGCGCGCTCCTGCTCCACGTCAAACCAGGCTTCTTGAGGTGCTCGCCTTTGTTGGCGCCGCTCTATTTCCCAGGCGTGGTACTCGTCGTATCCTTCCTTGAATTCCCACAACTGCCCGTCCTCAATGGCCCAGACACAGGTGGCCAGCCGGCGGATCAGGTAGCGGTCGTGGGTCACGAGCAAGAACGTGCCACCGAAACCGGAAAGCACCTCCTGCAGCACCTCCTGCGAGGGGATGTCGAGGTGGTTGGTCGGTTCGTCGAGGATCAGGACGTTGGCACCCTTGAGCGCCAGGACGGCCAGAGCGACGCGGGCCTGTTCGCCACCGGAGAGGTCGCCGACGCGCTTGAAGACGTCGTCACCGGAGAAACGGTAACGGCCGAGCAGGTTACGGGCGTGGCCCGTCGTCATTTCACCCGTATCCAGGATGGTTTCGAGCACAGTTTTCTCAGGCTCGAGGTCAGCGTGCCCTTGAGGAAAGTAGCCCAGGTGCACGCTCGCCCCAATGCGCACGCGGCCGGCCAGCGGCGTGACCTGGTTCAACATGGTGCGCACGAGCGTGGTCTTGCCGGAGCCATTCGGCCCCAAGAGCGCCACCCGCTGTCCCCGTCGCAACTCGAACTCCCTGGCGACGAAAAGAGGGGCGGCCGGCTCATAGCCCACGGCGAGATCGCAGAGGCCCAGTACCAGGTCGCCGCTACGGGCTATGTCACCGAGGGTGAAGCCCATCGGGCGAACCTCAGTTGGCTGTTCGATCCGTTCCAGCCGCGCCAGCCGTTTCTGCCGCCCCTTCGCTTCACGGGTGCGCTGGCCGGCCATGTAACGATGGATGAACTCCTCAGTCTGAGCGATCACTTGCTGCTGCCGTTCGTACCTGGCCTGCTGGAGGGCCAGGCGCCCGGCCTTCTGGACGACGTAGGCACTATAGTTGCCCCGGTACCGCTCCAAGCGGCCCCACTCCAACTCCCACACCCGTTCGACGACGGCGTCGAGGAAAGCCCGGTCGTGGGCTACGACGACCACAGCGCCCTTCCACGTCGTGAGGTAATTCTCCAGCCACTCGATGCCCGCCAGGTCGAGGTGGTTGGTTGGCTCGTCCAGCAATAGCAGGTCCGGCTCCTCCAACAGGAGGCGAGCCAGCAGCGCGCGCGTTTTCTGCCCTCCGCTGAGCTGCGCTATGGGACGCCGGAGGTCCTGTTCGTCGAAACCCAGGCCGGCAAGCACCTGCTCGATGCGCTGCTCGTAGGTGTACCCGCCGGCCAGTTCGAACGCTTCCAGTTCCGGGCCATAGCGCTGCAACGCCTCCTCACGGGTAGCATGATGTGCCATAGCCATCTCCAGGCGACGCAGTTCGGCGGAGCGGGCCTGCAGGTCGGCAAAGACCTCCAACATCGCCTGCCACAGTGTGCCGGAGCCAGAAAAGTCAGCCTGTTGAGGAAGATAGGCGACGCGCAGTCCTTTCGCCCGATGGATGACGCCGGCCGTGGGCTCTTCCAGGCCCACGAGCAGGTGCAATAGTGTCGTCTTACCCGAGCCGTTAGGTCCGACCAGGGCGATCTTGGCTCCGTGGGGAATCTCGAAAGACACGGCCCCGAAAACGTCCTGAGGGCCGTACGATTTGGCTAGGTTGCTGGCAGTCAGGATAGACATAGGAAACGTGAAACGTGTTGCGTGTTACGTGTTGCGTGTTGCGTGCTGCGATCTTTGTGATGGTGGGTATTATACCACGAGGCTGGGGCATGCCAACCTTGCCACCAGCGTCATTTCGTAGTACACTCCAGGTGAACGGTCAGTCGTGTATGTTCAGGCAGGAGAACGCCTGTGAAGGTCGTGACACCACCAGGGATAAAGGAGGAGCGCAATGCCTACCAAATTGGGTGCCCACGTTCTACGGTCTGCCGCGGATTTAGGTGCGTATATCCAGGCTGGACCGGCGGTAATCAAACTCGTAGGCGATTGGGGGCTGGCACACGACATCTCAGAAGGCGTGCTGGTGATTGGCCGCCGGCATCAAGCGAGCTATGACGCTCAACTCCAGCGAGCCAGCGGCAAGACACCCATCGAAGCAGCGCAGCAGTTTGTCCAGGACCAACTGGCCACATATCAGTCCAATCCCTACATCACGTACTGGGAGGGACACAACGAGCCGGTGTGGAACACTGCGGAGGAGATGGGATGGTACGCCCAGTTCGAGATAGAGCGGATGCGGCTGATGGCCGAGCGGGGACTGAAGTGCGTGATCGGGAACTATGCCACGGGTTCGCCGGACCTGGCCCTCTGGGCAGCCTTCCTGCCGGCCCTCCAGGCTGCCAGGCAATATCAGGCTATCCTCGGCCTCCACGAGTACAGTTGCCCCTGGATGTGGTGGATGGCGGGGAAGCATCAACTGGACCCCAACGAGGACGAGGGGGACGAGGGCTGGACGACGTTGCGCTATCGCAAGATCTACCGCCAGCACCTGATCCCGAACGGGCTGGGGGACGTGCCACTGGTAATCACCGAGTGTGGCATTGACCCGCTGGTACAGCCCCAACCGTCAGGCAGCCCGGGTGGAGCGTGGAAACAGTTGGGCAGTTTCTGGGCCGAGCGCGATGGCGAACCGGACAAGGCTGACTATTACTTCCGGCAATTGGTGTGGTACGACCGGGAACTGCAAAAGGACGCTTACGTGATCGGCGCAACTGTCTTCACGTGGGGCAGTTTCGGCCCGCCCTGGTCAGACTTCGACGTGGCCGGGACGGACGTGGCCAGGAAACTGATCACATACACGCAGGCAGATCCGGCCAGGCCCTTCCAGTACACGGTGGCCAGCGGAGAGGCTGAGGAACCCCGTGGGCACCCTCGCACCCAATACGAGCGTACGTACGTGCTGCTTCCTCCCAACGCTGATGCTGCCTGGGCACGGGCGGTCGTGGCAGGCGCGTGGGACAGGAAGCGTTACACCATCGGTGGCAGCGCTGATGACGCGGGCATCGGCGACCTGGATGTGCGGCGGATCATCGCGGTCAATCCACAGGAGTGGGCCGGCTCCCAGAGTTTGGGGGATTTCTTCCAGCAATACTATGCTGGCGTCGAGTACAAGCCCATTACGGCTGCGACGCCGGCGGAACTGGCACAGAAGTTAGCCGGTGAGTAGATTGGTCTAACCTGGTTCGCTTTCGTCCGGCAGTTCCTGTCCGGCTTCTGCCTCTGTCCGTACCCGTTCCCGGTACGTTTCCAGGAGATGCAGAACGGCCTTGTTGCACACGACGGCAAAGAGCGCCAACGTGATCACAAACCACAGCACCGGGAACCCTGTGCTGACGGCGGCCACGAGCAACAGCAACAACGCCAGGACGATGGTGAAGCCGGGATTGATCATGAAAAGCACGGCTGCGTTGCGCAAGGCCAGCCGCACCCGCTGGTCCTCCTGTTCTAACAACAATGCCATAGGATACAATTGGATAAACAACCACAGGGACGCTATCCCCACGAACAATGCCTGTATCCAAAGGCTCAAGGTGGGATTGATCTTAAATGGCGCAATGCCCGGCGTGTAGAAACGGACGTTGGTGAACACGACGATCGCCACCAATACGTTGAGCAGCGCCAGTTTCCACGCCTTCCAAAAATGGTTTCGGAAGCCCTCGAAGTAGTCGCTCCAATGAATGGACTTGCCCTTCGCCACCAGATTGGCAGCATTCCACAGCCCGGCCAACGCCGGCGGGAATGTGACCACCGGGAGCGCCAGCAGCAAGGTCACGATGTTCATCAGCACCAGGATGAACAACTCGTCCCACAGACCCTTCACTGCCTCCCAGAAGACACGAAAAACGTATTTCATGGTTCACTCCTCTATATTTTCCTGGTTGCTACCCTGGCGAGGACGGGAACGGACAGGGGGACACCAGGTATCGGCACACTCGTCATGGCAGAAGGCTGCACCCGCGAAGGGCTGTCTCTGCGCGACGAGTGCCAATTTCCGCGCCCGGGGCAACCGCCGCAAGCGAACCTCGGCCCGCTGCGCTGCTCCCCGGTCGGGAAAACACCAGGCAGCGATGAGCCTCACCGGGCGGCGGCCCGCTGTATACCGTGCCCCACGGCCGGCGTTGTGCTCAGCCAGGCGCCGTTTCAGATGCGTGGTGACCCCGATATACAGCGTGTCGTCGGCACAACACAAAGCGTAGAGAAACCAAACAACGGATTGGGAAAGAAACGGACAAGCAGTGGATTCTAACCGATATCTCATATTTCTTTAACTCAATATGAACAGAAATATGCTACGATGGATATGGGCTTGATCTTGGGCAGACAAGCCCCATCCTGGCGTCCACGTTGTATCATGCTAAGTAGACAGAATTCCAGGACGTTACTCCCCCCATACGATGAATTTATATTCTACACACTTTGTCACTCAAGGGCAAATCCGCTGGGCGCCCAGACTCATGTTGTTTCGGCACTAGAAACTGTAACCAATCTGTAACGCAGGAGATTTGTCACGATCTGTTAATTGGCTATAATGAAACAGACTGTCGCAGGTGTGTTACTAGAACAACGGATTGGGAAAGAAACGGAACGGGAGGGGAGCAGGTCAATGAGCGACATCCGCATCCTTTGTATCGAAGATAATGCAGAGAACCGGCTGTTGGTGAGGCGTATCCTGGAAGCAGAAGGCTTTTCCGTCCTGGAGGCAACGGATGGTCCTTCCGGATTGGAGTCAGCCGCTCAAATGCGGCCAGATCTGATCCTGCTGGACATCAACCTTCCAGAGATGGACGGTTACGACCTGGCCAGGCGCTTCCGTAATACACCCGGCTTGCAGCAGGTACCCATCCTGGCCGTCACGGCCAACGTGATGCAAGGGGATCGGGAGCGCTCGCTGGAAGCAGGTTGCGATGGTTATATTCAGAAACCGATTGACGTAGATCGGTTACCGGAGCAGGTCAGGGCGGCGTTGCAGAAAACTGGCACGGAGAGACAAGTATGAGCATACAACCAAAAGACGCCACCATTCTCGTCGTCGAGGACAACGTGCAGAACTTTGTGCTTATCACACGCTTGCTGGCCTATCTGGGCGTGAAGAGGTGTGAATGGAAAGCCTCGGGGTGGCAGGTGTTGGAGTTCGCCGAGACACTACCGCACATTGACTTGATCTTGATGGACATCTTCCTGCCAGAGGAAGACGGATATCAGGTGCTGGGGAAGTTGCGCGCTCACCCGCGCTTCAAGGAGACGCTCATCGTTGCCGTGACGGCTGACGTTTCGATGGACAATCTGGAACACGCCCGCCGCGCCGCCTTCGATGGCTTCATCGGCAAGCCAATCGACGCGGACCGCTTCCCCAACCAGATTCGCAGTATTCTGCAAGGAGAGCAAGTCTGGGAACTGTAACTCGGATGCCAACCACCGGGATGCGTGGAGGATTAGGCAGAACGCTGCTGACTGCCTTCCTGGTCCTGGCAATCGTCCCACTGAGCACGATCAGTTGGTATGCCACTCAACGTGAGCGGGGCGACATTCAACGCGAGGTCACTGCTAAGCTGTCCTTCGCATCTGTAATGATGGAAACGCAGGTGCGCCAATGGGTCGAGAATCATAGGGCAGACCTGGCGCTGCTGGCATCTTTGCCTGATAACCAAGACAGGGTACGGGCTCTGATCGACAACACGGCCGACGCCAGCACTGCGCGTGATGCGTTGCGTGCCCAGTTGCAGGCCTTGTTGGTACAAGACGCTGCATGGCGCCACCTGGCCGTGCGCGATGGCGCAGGCCGGGTACTGGTGCAAACAACGGATTGGGAAAGAAACGGACAAACAACGGATTGGGAAAGAAACGGACAAACAACGGATTGGGAAAGAAACGGACAAACAACGGATTGGGAAAGAAACGGACAATCATTACAGGTCTCCGGCCTGCAATATATCACGATTGATGCCAGCGGCGAGGTAGAGCTGGTAGCCATCCAGCGCATCACCAGCCCAGATGATGGGACGCTCGGGCTGTTGACGGGCTCGCTCAACCTGGGGGAGCTGCTCCAGACGATGCAAGCGGCCAGTGGACCGGGCAAGACAGGGGAGATCTACCTGGTAGATGATGCTGGCGTCGCGCTGCCGCAAGGCCGGACGGTGGCGAGTCCAGGCATCACGAAGGCGCTGGCGGGTGAGAACAGCGAGGGGCTCTACGAGAACTATACCGGCGTCCCGGTGATCGGCGTCTACCGCTGGATGCCGGAGCTGAAGTTGGCATTGGTGGCAGAGCAGGCTCAAGAGGAAGCCTTCGCCACGACCGATACGGTCACCGCTGCCGTCGTCGGAGCCACGCTGGCGGTGGCGCTCGTCACGGCTGTGATTGCCGCAGTTGTGACGCAGCAGATCACACGTCCAATCGTGAAATTGACCGAGTCGGCGCTCAGGATTGCAGAGGGAGACCTGGAGCAGCGCGTGCCCGTACCGTCGCGAGACGAGATTGGGATACTGGCAACCGTGTTCAACCGTATGGTAGCAGAGCTGAAGACGCTGTACGACGACCTGGAAAATAAGGTTGCCCAACGCACCAGGCTGCTGCAGGAAGCCAACTATCAGATCCAACGGCGGGCGATCCAACTGGCCACGACGGTCGAGGTCAGCCAGGCCGCCACCTCAATCTTAGAGCCAGAGCAGTTGCTGCGAGAGGTAGTGCTGTTGGTGCACGATCGTTTTGCCTACTCCTACGTGGGCATCTATCTGCTGGACGACGAGGGCAAGTGGGCCTTGCTGCAGGAGGAAACAGGCGGTGGAGAATGGAGAATGGAGAATGGAGAATGGAGGTTGGCGGCTGGCAAAGCAAACAACGGATTGGGAAAGAAACGGACAATCATTCCGGTCGAGGAGGGGAGCGCCGTGGGTCAGGCGGCGTTGACAGGGAGACCCAGTATCGTCTTATGGGACAAGTTGGCAACTTGTCCTACAACCACCCGCGCAGAAGCAGCATTGCCGCTCAAAATGGGTGACCAGGTCATCGGTGTGCTCGACATCCTGAGCACGGAGGCGGAGGAGTTCGACGCGGATGCCGTGTCTGTGCTGCAGAACGTGGCCAACCAGATCACGATTGCGCTGGAGAATGCCCGCGCCTACGCTGTGGAGCGAGAGGCGGCCAGGCGACTGCGAGAATTGGAGCAGTCCAAGCGGCGTTTCCTGGCAAATATGTCTCACGAGTTGCGTACTCCCCTCACGAACATCATCGGCTTCTCCCGCCTGATGCTGAAGGGGATCGATGGGCCATTGACAGGCCAGCAGTATAGCGACGTCGAGATCATCTACCGCGACGGCCAGCATCTATTAGGCATGATCAACGATCTGTTGGACCTCTCTCACATCGAAGCCGGGTTGATGGAATTGGAGTTCCGCGAGGTGAACCTGGCCGACTTGATCCAAAGCGTCATGGCCACCACGAGTGCGTTGGTGCGCGACAAGGAGATCGAGTTGCGGCAGGAGATTGCGCAAAATTTGCCCAGGGTACAGGCCGACGAAACGCGCATCCGTGAGGTGCTTTTGCGGCTGCTGGCCAATGCGGCCAAATTTACGGAGCAGGGTGCCATTACGGTGCGCTGCTGGTGTGCCGACGAGCAGGTGCTGGTGAGCGTCAACGACACCGGTATGGGTATTGCAGCAGAGGATCGGGAGCGTATCTTCGAGCGATTCGAACAGGGTAGCCTGGAGAACGGTCGCCGGCCGGACGGAGCCGGGCTGGGCGTGGCCTTGAGCAAGGAGTTCGTAGAGCTGCACGGGGGACACATCTGGGTGGAGAGTGAGGCAGGCAAGGGCTCCACCTTTACATTCACCTTGCCTCTGAGGGATGAGTAGACAGGAAGGCAGGGAGGCAGGGAGGCAGGGGAGCAGGGGGACAAGGGGACAGGTATGAAGGAAGCGAGAGCGATCATCACGCGGGAGAGCGACGAACAACCCCGTCATTCCGAGGAGTGGCAGACTGGAAAGTCTGCCCCACCTCGCTGGCATCAGCCAACGTTTAGACAGAGTATCCGGACACGCTTACTGCTGGTACTGCTAGGCTTGATCAGCGTGTCGGTGCTGGCGATTAGCACCCTGGCTTTAGATTCGGTCCAAAGGATGGCGGAGAGAGCACAGCAGGTCAGTGCTGAGGCGTTGCGTGCTCAGGCAGAAGAGTACCTGCGCCGGGTGGCTACCGATGGTGCGCTCAAGCACGACGTTGCGATGAAGGAGGTGCAACAGGCTGCGCTGAACGTGGCCCGCTATGCCGCGAGTATCTTCGATAAACCAGAGGCGTTCACCGGTGGAGGCTATTGGCACTCAAGAGATGGCCTGTTCACCGGTCCGGACGGACAGCATACGAACAGCGCTTCCGACGTCAGCGATGTCTTCGTACCCAACTTTGTGGAGATAGACGATCCGTTGCGCACGGTGCTGGACTTGAGCGCCTATCTGGATTTCGTTTTGGCCCCGACCTACGATAGGCAAATCAGCAAATCAGCAAATCAGCAAATCGGCGAATCGCAAATCGCAAATCCGCAAATCGCAGCGATATACCTGGGAACGGAAGACGAGGTGCTGCGCTACTACCCCAATATCCGCATCGGGACGATCGTGCCAGCGGACTTTCGGGTCACGCAGCGCCCGTGGTACGTCAGCGCTGCCCCAGAAGCCAATCCGGACCGAACAGCAGTATGGTCGCCTGTGTACGTTGACGCGACTGGAAAAGGCCTGATGGTCACGGCGGCTGCTCCTGTCTACACTGGCTGTGGGGCAGGGAGACCCTTCGACTGCGCTCAGGGTGACGGGGAGGGCAGGTTCATCGGAGTGGTGGGGATTGACGTCACGCTAAAGGACATCAGTACCAGCGTCGAAGCGACCCGGCTGTTTGGTCGTGGGTACTCTTTCCTGATTGACAATACTGGACGTGCCATTGCTCTGCCGCCACAGGGTTATCAGGATATCCTGGGACGTCCCCCCGAGCCCGACGAGTTGGGGACAGACCTGAGCAACGCCCCCGAGACGGGGGCTGGGAGCGCGTTCGCCCCTATCCTGGCCAAGATGATGTCCGGTGCGAACGGCTTTGACGCGCTGGAAACAGGTGGAAGAGAGCTGTTTGTGGCCTACGCCCCGCTGGAGGGGCTCGGATGGAGCCTGGCCAACGTGATCGAGGCACAAACAGCGTCCCATGCCTTGGCCACTTTGGAAGAAGAGTTGGTGAATTCGACCCGCTCTCTGATGCTGACGCGCGTCCTGTCTGTGGGTGGAGGCATCTTGTTTGTCACAGCAGCATTGGGCCTCTTGTTGACCAACCGCCTGGTCAATCCCCTGCGAAAAATGGCCGTAGCCGTGCAGCGGATTGGGGCTGGTCAGTGGGACACGCCACTTCCGCGGGCAGGCAACGATGAAATTGGCGTGCTGTCCCAGGCCTTTGCCGCCGAGGCTGTGCAGTTGCGCGAACTGATGGAGAGCCTGGAGCAACGCGTGGCCGAACGCACGCGGGCGCTGCAGGAGGCCAACTATGCGCTCCAGCGGCGAGCCATCCACCTGGAAACGAGTGCCGAGGTGGGCCAGGCCATCACCTCCATCTTCGACGTGGACCAGTTGCTGCGTAAGACGATCGAGTTGATCCGTGACCGGTTCGGCTTCTATCATGCCGGTATCTTTCTGCTGGACGATACCGGGGAATGGGCTGTGCTGCGTGAGGCCACGGGAGAGGCAGGCGCACAGATGAAAGCGCAGGGACACCGCCTGGCTGTGGGTGATACCAGCATGGTCGGCTGGACGGCGCTCCACCGCCAGCCCCGTATCGCGCTGGACGTGGGGCAGGACGCGGTGCGCTTTGCTAACCCCCTTCTTCCTTATACACACTCAGAGATGAGTCTTCCCCTGATGGTCGGTGAGCGACTGCTGGGCGTGCTGAACGTCCAATCCACAGAGACGGCCGCCTTCGACGAGGACGACGTACGGGTGCTTCAGAGCATGGCCGACCAGGTTACCGTCGCTATAGAAAACGCCCGCAAGGTCTCCGACGAGATGTTACTGCTGGAAGCAACCAGTCCGCTCTACCGCGCCAGCCGCCGCCTGGCGCAGGCGACGACGATCGGCGAAGTTGCAGAGGGAATCATCAACTCTGTGACCGAGACGGGGGCCGATGGATGTACGGTGGTGGAGTTTGAATTCTCGCCGGCCGGTGAACCCGAAGCGCTGATGTACCGGGGAGTGTGGCGACGAGACCGGGAGCCCCAGCCCTTCGACTCCGCTCAGGGTGACGTCTTCCAGGTCGGCTCCCGGCACCCGATCGCGGAGAGTCAGTTTCCCTTCCAGATGGTAAGCACGCTATGGATGGTGCCCGATATTGAGCAGGATCAGTCGCTGCCCCAAAGTGCACGGCAGGTCTTCGAAGCGACAGGCGCGAAGGCACTGGTCAACATCCCACTGCGCGCCAGGGAGAAGGTGATCGGCCAGGTAGTCGTGTTACGCGCTACCCCTGGCCCCTTCCCAGACTCTGCCGTGCGTCTGTACGAGGCGCTGAGCAACCAGGCAGCGGTGGCACTGGAGCGCGCTCAACTGTTGGAAGGGGCACAACGGCGCGCTGAACAGGAGCAAACGGCCCGCCAGATGATTGACCGCATCCGCCGGGCGGTGGATATAGAACAGGCTTTACAGACGGCAGCGGAGGAACTCTCACAGGCAATGAGAGTGCCTCGCGTTTCTATCGAACTGAGCCTCGAAGCGCCAATACGCAAGTAAGTTACCATGTCCGATGTAGGCATCATAAGGCATGTATTGACAGTGAGTGACATAAGAGGATTGCTCACAAGCACAAGGAGAAACGGCCATGGCGAGTGTTCTTGATCGGTATTTCAGTACAAAAGCAGACGAAAAGCTAGTGGCTCAGAGAGGGAAGTTGCTCAATGTGCTTCTTGTGATCATCAGCATTGCTGATGTGCTGACCATGCTCAAGGACTTTATCTTCGGCACTGTCAGGCCAGACTATCTGACTGTGGAAGTGGCATCGCTCATTGTGTTTGGTACGCTCTACTGGTTCACTCGCCGCGGTCATCGCTGGCCAGCATACGTGTTCCTCACCTTCCTGGCACTCATCGCCCCCTACGCCATCCGAGAGGGCCTGACGAGTGAGTTGGTTATGGCGATCACACTCCCGGTGGTAATGGCTCCGCTCATTGCTGCTCCCTGGCTATGCTTCCCGGTCGCAGTAGTGGAAATCGCCATGCTGTACATACTCAGCTTTGCACTTGGCTATCCTCCCTTGAATCCTGTGGTGATTGTCATTATTGCGGTTCTCGGCGTGGTTTCCTGGTTGTCCAGTGGGAGTCTCGAGAATGCACTCAAAGAGTCGCAAGCGTCTGCCAGCGCCTTGAGCGAGAGCAACCGCGAACTGCAAACCAGCCGGGCGCTGCTGGAGTCCAGCATGCGCGACCTGCAGCGCCGCTCGGCCCAACTGGAGGCTTCGGCTGAGGTGGGGCGTGCTGCCACGACGATCCTGGAGGCCGACCAGTTGATGCGCCAGGCAGTCGAACTGATCCGCGAACGGTTCGGCCTGTACTACGTGGGGCTGTTCCTGGTGGAGGAGGCCCGGTCAGAGACCGGCCAGAGTGGGGAGTGGGCCGTGTTGCGGGCGGGCACCGGCGAGGCAGGCCGGGCCATGCTGGCGCGCAGCCACCAGATCAGGATCGGCGCTGGGATGGTCGGCTGGAGCATTGCCCACGCGCAGGCACGCATCGCGTCGGACGTTGGGGAAGACGCGGTGCGGCTGGCGACGGCCGAGTTGCCGGACACCCATTCCGAGGCCGCGCTGCCCTTGCGCTCGCGGGGCCAGGTGCTGGGGGCGTTGACGGTGCAGAGCGAGGCGCCAGCGGCCTTCGATCAGGACACCGTCGTCGTGTTACAGACGATGGTCGACCAAGTGGCGGTGGCGATTGACAACGCACGCCTGTTCGCCGAAACCCAGGCCGCGCTGAAGGAGTCACAGGCTGTCCAACGGCGCTACCTGACCAGAGCATGGAAAGAGTTCCTGGCTATGAGGCCATTGGCTCAGATTGACTATACTCAGCCAGGAATGGAGAATGGAGAATGGAGAACAGAGGCAGGGGACGAAAGGCTACTGCGCGAGGCCCAGCGGGCGGCGATGGTGCACGAACGGACGGTGGCCACGGGCACCGATGGGAAGGCCACCACACCCCAGGCTGCACTGGTGGTACCCCTGAAGTTGCGCGGGCAGGTCATTGGTACGATGGCTCTGCACGAGACCGGCCACCAACGAGCATGGACGGCCGATGAGATCGCGCTGGCGGAGGCGGTCGCCGAACAGGTGACGCTGACTGTCGAGAACCTGCGCCTGATGGATGAGACCCAGCGTCGCGCCGTGCGTGAGCAAACGATCAGCGAGGCAGTGGTCAGAATGCGCGAGACGTTGGATATGGAGACCGTGCTCAAGACTGCCGCCCAAGAGGTGCGGCAGGCCCTGGGACTGCCAGAAGTAGTGGTCTGCCTGGCGCCAGTGGGGCAGGGAGACCCTTCGACTTCGCTCAGGGTGACGGGACATGTGGGGCAGGCTTTCCAGCCTGCCATATCGGAAGAACCGATCAGAGGAGAGGGGCAATGAGAGAAGACCTCGCCTGGTTCCAAAGCCTGAGCACCGCCGAGGTAGCGGCGATCGTGCGCCAGCGCGGGCCAAGGACCGTCGTCTTCGCCGCCGGAGGGACAACCCGCTGGTTTATGCTCAACCATCTCAACGGCTGGCCGACCGATATGTCGTACTGGGAGGGGTACCTCAGATATGGGGGGCAACGATTTCTAAACATCGCGCAGTTGTTTTTTGACCATGGCGTGCATACGCTCTTCACCCACGCCATCGTCCCCGGCCAACTTGAGGGCAAAGGCAAAGGCTACCTGCCCCTGGCGCTGAGCACCGGTATGGAGAGATTCGCCGGAACTTACGAGTTCCTGCGCTTTTACGAGGAATATGGGGTCAGAGTCCGTTGCTTCGGCAACTACCGGCAGGTGTTGGAAGGCTCAGAATACGCAAACACACTTGCACTATTCGATGAAGTGGCAGAACGAACGAAAACGTATGACCGGCATCGCCTCTATTGGGGTTTCAACTCCGCACAGGATCAAATCACGCCGATATTGGAGTTGGCAGTACAGTACCATCGAGACCGTGGACGGGCGCCAAGCAAGGAGGAAGTCATCGAACTATATTACGGCGAGCATGTTGAACCGGTGGATGTCTTTATCAGCTTCAACCGGCCGAGAACTGCAAGCCTGATGCCCCCCCTGCTCGAAAGTCGGGCAGACCTGTACTTTACGGTTGGCCTTTCCTTCGACTTCGCCCAGCCACAGCTCCGCAGCATATTGTACGATCATCTCTACGCGCGAAAGGGATGGCACCGGGACTACAGTGAATTACCCTCCAGTGCGTTTCCGGAAATGCAAGCGTTCTATCGGCTGAATCGAGAAGGCGTCACCGGCGTCGGCAGGCGTTACGAAGCGGGAGCGATCTGGCATCCTTTACCCCAGGTCTGCCTGCCTTCTGCCTGGGAGGAAGAGACGTGACTCAGCGTTGGGGCCCTGGCGTAGGACAAGTTGGCAACTTGTCCTACATGAGCGAAGAAGTGAAAGCCCTGGCCCAGCGCTGGGGCGAGCCGAGGCTCATTGAAAAGCGGATTCCCGTGGCTGCGGGTCTGGAGGAGAAGACAGTGCGTGACTTTTTCTCCGACCGGTGGGGCGAGGTGATGATGGTCATACGCCGACGCTTAGACGGGCTGGTGTGGGTGATGACGAAGGAGAGTTTTCCACTGGACTGTGGTCCAGCGGAAGCGAGTCCGCAGGAAGCGAGTCCGCAAAGACTCTACAGCCTGCCCACCGGCGGCATCCGGCACGCTGAGGCAATCTCAGCAGCATTGTGGCGTGAACTGGGGGAAGAGACAGGTTTTGAGGCCCAGGTTCGGCAGTTTCTGGCCGTGATCCGCTATGAGCCTGTCCTGGCCCAGGGTGATCTCCAAGAGGTGCCTGGCTTCGTCTCTTACGTTTTTCTTCTGGAAGAGATGAGTGGAAAAACCCCGGTAGTAGCCACCGGAGAGAGGATCCTGGATTTCAAAGCCGTCGCGCCCCCAGAACTCCTGAATATAGCACAGCAATGGGGCAGACTGTCAGGCTCAAGTGCAGAGTTCCACGACCTGGCAGCCTGGGGGATGTTTAGAAGCATTGCCCATCAGGTCGTGGGCGAGATGCTGATGAGCGGGGGGAAATAGGATGCCAGGGGACATATACGAGCAGTTGCTCCAGATACCACAAACGCAACTTGTCGAACTTGCTCTGGCCGGGCTAAGCCGCCAGGGAGAGATGTTGGCAAAAGTCGTTGAGCACGTCCAGGGGCAGTTGGACGATATGGCAGGCTGGAAAGCCTGCCCCACCGTTCAAAGAATTTATCTGGTTGGTTGTGGTGACTCTTACTTTGCCGCTTTGTCAGCACGCTTCGCTTGCGAGCAACTCAGCGGACTTCCTACCGTGGCCCTGGAGTCCATGGAGTTTGCCCGCTACACGCAGGTGCCACCGGACTCCCTGGTCTTCGTAATTTCCAGCGGTGGAGAGGTCACCATGACGCTTGAAGCCGGTAGGGTTGCCAGGCAGGCCGGCATTGACGTAATCGGTATCACGACACAGAAAGACAGCCACCTGGCGCAGGAGTTTCCTTGCCTGGCCACCCTCCCTGACCAATCCGGCGGCGATCCCGTGGAGCAGGTGGCAGTGATCCTGGGCAACTTTAGTTTCAGCCTGGCGGCCCTCTATTTGACTGCGATGCACGTCGGTCAACGGCGTGGCCATCTTGACGACAAGACGGTAGATAAGCGCAAGGCAGAGATAAGAGCAGCGTCCGAGGCTGTCAAACGGGCAATCCGTTGTAGTACACGGGTTCACGCATACCTGGAAAACGTGAGCGACGAGGCCGATTTCTACTTCCTGGGCGCTGGGCCCAGTTATGGCGTCGCACTTTTCTGTCAGGCCAAGTTCTTCGAGCAGGCCCAGCGCCCGGTGTACGGCGTCGAACTGGAAGAGTTCGCCCACGAGCAGTTTTTTCTGCTCAGGCCGGGGGGGGATGCTCAGGTGTGGTTTATCGTACCAGTGGGCCACAGCCGGGCACGAGCGCTGGAAGTTATGGCTGGCTGTCGAGAGATGGGCGCTCACGTAATTGCCGTCACAGATTCACGTGACGACCAGATGCGGGAGAAGGCTGACCTGGCTTTTCCGGTCGAGGCCACGTCTGAGATGTTTTCACCGTTGGCATCGGTTGTGCCTGGAGAACTGTTGGGCATCCATGCCTTGGGGCGCTGGGGAGGTGGCTCGTCTTTTGCTTCCAAACGGCGTCACCTTATGGCGATCAGCAAGCAGTTGACGCGGGAGGGTTGATAAAAACCATAAAATAGGATAAAGACCCAACACATTTCCCGTGACAGGGAACATAGACCAGTCTGGTCATACCGATAAAAGCACGACTACGGCGATAGGAGGGTACAGAAATGGGCGGGGGCACTCCAGGCTTGGGGCAAATGGAGGGTTTCGACGTTAACAAGATCGGTATAGGCCGCAGCGGGCTGATGAGACCCACTGTCTACGACACAGCGTGGTTGGCCCGCATCCCGGCGGAGGATGACTGCGGAGCACCTGCTTTTCCCGAGGCACTCCGCTGGCTCAGGCAAAATCAAAATCATGATGGGAGTTGGGGAGCAGAGATCGAATACGTGCACGACCGGGTGATCTCGACCCTGGCCGCCATTCTGGCGTTGGTTGAGCGGGACGAGAATGATCAGAATGGATCTTCTATCGAAAGAGGGCTTGAATACATCTGGAGAAAAGCCGATCAATTGGAGCACGAACACGAGACGATTGGTTTTGAGGTAATCTTGCCCACTTTCCTCAAGGAGTGTCAGGAGCTGGGGTTTGCGCTGCCCCAGCCGGCATTTGAGCGCTACGAGAGAATGCGGAACGAGAAGATAGCCAAAATACCGCCAGACATGTTATACTCGCGAAACACGACTCTAGCCTTCTCTCTAGAGTTTATGGGAGATAGCTTGGAGGTAGGGAAGACAGGATCTCTGCAGGAGAGCAATGGCAGTATTGGTGTATCTCCTTCTGCTACAGCCTACTTTCTCACCAAATGGCCTGATAACACAGGTGCGCGTCGCTATATCGGTGAGGTTGCTATGGCCTACGGGGGTAAGGCCCCACAGGTATTCCCGTTTGACATCTTTGAAACAGCCTGGTCGTCATGGAATTTACTCCTGGCCGATAGCAAGGCTTGCGATTGGCAAAATACTCAATATATGAGAGAGCTGAAGTCACTATGGGACAGAGGGAAAGGAGTGGGTTTCTCCTCAAGCTATTCTGTTGTAGACGCTGATGTATCAGCAATGGTCTTTAGAGTGTTGAGGCTGGCTGGTCTTGATCCTGATCCCGGTTCTCTTTACCAATTTGAGCACGGCAATTACTTTATCTGCTACTCCTATGAGCGTAATCCCAGCACAAGCGCAAATATCCACGCACTGGAGGCACTCAAAGGAGTAGACGAGCTTTGCGCTGGCAAAGTGGCGCAATGGTTGCGCAGTGTGCAGATAGACGGTGGCTACTGGGGAGACAAGTGGCACGCTTCTCCCTACTATCCTACAGCCCACGCCGTAATTGCCCTGATTGGCACCGACCATGACCTGGCCCACAGCGCCGTGCAATGGATCCTAGATACCCGGCGGCCTGATGGCTGTTGGGGCTACTATGATAGGCCCACCGCTGAAGAGACGGCTTACTGCTTGCAGGCACTGAGCATGTATGATCACTACGTAGAACCCGTGAACCGAGAGGTTTTTGTACGGGGCCGGAAAGGGTTGCTTGCATGCAGAAATGAAATGCCAGCCCTATGGATTGGCAAGTGCCTCTACACCCCGGTCAGAGTGGTGGAATCCGCGATCTATAGTGCGTTGGCTATGACGGAAAAGAGTTGTTTTTGATGTAACAGTGGCCATCTGATACCTCCTGAGGAGGAATTGTCATGGTGAACGTTCTTGATCGGTATTTCGGTACAAAAGCAGACGAAAAGCTAGTGGCTCAGAGAGGGAAGTTGCTCAATGTGCTTCTTGTGATCATCAGCATTGCTGATGTGCTGACCATGCTCAAGGACTTTATCTTCGGCACTGTCAGGCCAGACTATCTGACTGTGGAAGTGGCATCGCTCATTGTGTTTGGTACGCTCTACTGGTTCACTCGCCGCGGTCATCGCTGGCCAGCATACGTGTTCCTCACCTTCCTGGCACTCATCGCCCCCTACGCCATCCGAGAGGGCCTGACGAGTGAGTTGGTTATGGCGATCACACTCCCGGTGGTAATGGCTCCGCTCATTGCTGCTCCCTGGCTATGCTTCCCGGTCGCAGCAGTGGAAATCGCCATACTGTACATACTCAGCTTTGCACTTGGCTATCCTCCCTTGAATCCTGTGGTGATTGTCATTATTGCGGTTCTCAGCGTGGTTTCCTGGTTGTCCAGTGGGAGCCTCGAGAACGCACTCAAAGAATCACAACGCAACGCCAATGCCTTGACCGAGAGCAACCGCGAACTACAAGCCAGCCGGGTCCTGCTGGAGTCCAGCATGCGCGACCTGCAACGCCGCTCGGCTCAACTGGTGGCCTCGGCCGAGGTGGGCCGTGCTGCTACGACCATCCTGGAGACCGACCAGTTGATCCGCCAGGCAGTCGAACTGATCCGCGAACGGTTCGGCCTGTACTACGTGGGGCTGTTTCTGATGGAGGAGGCCCGGTCAGAGAGACCCT
>Ga0315285_10000902_pt1 | contig 30998 bp, 24 predicted proteins | sample YL17G09_36_MG_FD_203698 | JGI IMG/M metagenome (GOLD analysis project Ga0315285, IMG submission 203698) | Sediment microbial communities from Yellowstone Lake, YNP, Wyoming, USA - YL17G09_36 | ecosystem: Environmental > Aquatic > Freshwater > Lake > Sediment | place: USA: Wyoming | collected...
CGAGAACAGGATGATGTTCTTGGGGCCGGGGACGTAGCGGAGAGCCTTGGCCAGGTTGCTGAGAGTCAAGACGAACTGCCTGGCCTGTTCGACATAGGACAGCCGGCGGATCTCCTCCGGCTGGCGCGCTGCGCGTAGACTGGCCTGGTTCCTGAAGAACTCGTCTTCGGACGACCTTTCGCCCGCGCTGCCGGGAGTGTCGCCCTCGATCCCGCCGGCATAGATGAAATCCGTGAGGAGTTCGGCTCGACCGACGGCGCTTTTCATCCCGAAACTATCAACGAGCTGGAGGACCCTCTGATGGTCGGTCGTCAGGTATTCGTGGAGCGTCAGCCCGCGGGCGGCCGTATAGGAGAGAAGGGTCACTTCATCGGCGGGCAAAAGCAGGTTCCCCAGAAAATGGAGAGCCGCCGTTTTGGCCCTGATGACTCCGCGCGGATGGATGAAGGCGAAATCGAAAAACAGGAAATACTTGCGGCTCAAGCGCGGCGCCGGCAGTGGGGTCGCCACGATGTCCTCTCTGGTTTCGGCGAAGTGCTTCTCCAGATGGTAGACCGGAACGGGCCGGCCGTTGTCGGTGATCTCGAAATCCTGAGCCGCGAGGTCCGCGACGGGCTTTCCGTCCTTTCCGGTCACGAAGACCTGGATGAGCTTGAGAGTGATTCCGGTCTCATGCTGAAGCGAGGGCGGACGCTCGGATTGCGTCTGAGGCGCCCCCGCTCCGGACGTGAAGATGCTCGCTCCAAGGCCGCCGATAAGGAGGACCAAGCCGAAACGCCTAACGGTCGACAGAAGAGATTGATTCATGACGTTTTCTCGCTTCAAACTCGGAATCGGTATCCCCTACTACGACATGAGGATATCCCCGGCCGCGGATTGGTGTCAATCCCTCGAGCAGCCCGCCTCAGGGCAGGGGCAAGTCTTGGGACGGAAGCTCCATAGACCCTTGTCCTTGGAGCGCCCGTACTCATGAGACGCTTCTGGATCATGAGTATAGCCCTGAGCGCCAACGAACGGGCAAATACCAATGATCACCGGCGGACACGATCTGCCCAACCCCTGCGTCATCCACTGCCTGGGCCCGGTATACGGCGAGGACGCTCGCGAAGACGCTCGCGAGGACGAAATCCTGGATCCTGGCCCGCTGTTATAAGAATGCCTTGATGCTGGCCGACGAGGGCCGGCTTGATTCGGTCGCCTTTCCCTCCATCTCGACGGGCGTCTTCGGATATCCGATGAAGGAAGCGGCTCGGGTGGCGCTGAAGACGATTCTTGCCGTCGCCCCCACGCTCCGCTCGGTCAAGCCCATCCGCATGGTTCTCTTCCGGCCGGCGGATCTTAAGATTCATGAAGACGTGTTGAGGGAGCTCGCCGAAACAGCTCTCCTCTCACGATGAAAAAGCGGAGGTCAAACCTACACGATTACCCAAAGTGCACTCATGTAGAAATACACTAAGCGATAAAGTGTAGGTTTGACCCCAACTTCAGCTCCGGTCACCATTTTCCCACGACCGGCTTGTCTCCGCTCATGCCGAACTTGAGCGTTCTATCTTTCGAGCTGCCGTCCCATTTCCCATTCCCGTTGTAATCCAGCATCCAACTCCCGCCCTTGAATACTCCGATGTCCGCCAAGCCGTCGCCGTTCCAATCCCCCGCCACCGGGACATCCGCGCTTGTCCCCAGCTTGTATTTCTTGTCTTTGGGGCTGCCCTCCCACGTCCCGTTTCCGTTGTAATCCAGCATCCATATTCCGGCTTCGACTATGCCTATCTCCGTTTTCCCGTCCCCGTTCCAATCGGCCGCGACCGGTTTGCCCGCGCTTTTCCCAAAAGAATATTTTTTATCCTTGGGAGCATCGTCCCACGTCCCGTTGCCGTTATAATCCAGCATCCAGGTTCCGCCCCCGAAAACGCCGATTTCCGTGATCCCGTCCTTGTTCCAATCTCCCGTCACCGGAATGTCGGTCGCTCCTCCGAAAGTAAAGGTTTTATCCCCGCCGGCGGCCTCCCATTTCCCGTTTCCATCGTAGTCCAACATCCAGGTCCCTTCCCTGAAAACGCCGATCTTTGTCTTTCCGTCCTTGTTCCAATCGCCCGTCACCGGAATGTCGCCGGACTTGCCGAAAGCGTACTTGTCGTCCTTGGGCGTTCCGTCCCAAACTCCGTTCCCGTTGGCGTCCAGGAGCCAGAAGCCTTTCCGAAAAGACCCGGGCTGGCTGTAAAGGCCGCTGAATTTCGAAACGTAGGCATCGACCAATCCGTTATAGCTGACATCGTAGGCCCCGGCCGTGGTGGGAAACTCCGAAGACCCGGCGCGGCCCGTGATATAGACGTTTCCGAAGGCATCGACCGCGAGCGAAGAGCTGGAATCTAAGTCGGCCACTTTCATCAAGCCCAAAGACAAGAGCTTGGATAAGGAGCCGTTGAGCCTCGTAACATGGAGGTAATCTTCTGTCTCTTCACCATCATGAATGGTTCCGGCGCGGACGCCGGGCCGAGCGGGAAAATCGGAAGAGTCGGTATGGCCCGTCAGACAGACGTTCCCCAGGGCGTCCAGCACAATGGAACCGGCGCCATCCCAGCCGTCGGATCCGAGATAGGTCGAAGCCAGGAGCTTTGACAGGGAGCCGTTGAGCCTCGAAACAAAGGCATCCATATTGCCGCCCAGCTTTCTGTCATAGGCCCCGCGGACCGTCGGGAAGTTCGAAGAGGAGGTGTAACCCGTCACATACAGATTGCCGGAGGCATCCATGACGATCGAACCGCAGTACTCGTCCTTCTTTCCTCCCAGATAGGTCGAAGCCAGGAGCGTCGCCAGGGAGCCGTCCAGCCTTGATAGGAAAAGGTCATAACCCTGATTGTAGGTTGTATCGTAGGCTCCGGACGTCGTGGGGAAGTCGGAAGAGAACGTGTCGCCCGCTACGTAAATATTGCCCGAAGCGTCCGTCGCTATGCCGTCGCCGCCCTCGCTCAGCCATCCTCCCAGATAGGTCGAAGCCACCAGCGTCGACAGGGAGCCGTCCAGCTTCGAGATAAAAGCGTCTTTGTTTCCGCTCTGGACCTTGTCATAGGCGCCGGACGTGGTGGGAAAATCGTTTGAGTAAGTCGCGCCGGTCAGACAGAGATTCCCGGAGACATCCCTGCAAACGGAATAGGCGGTATCATCATTATAACCTCCGAGAAAGGTCGACGCCCAGAGCACGGACAAGGAGCCGTTGAGCTTCGAGACAAAAACGTCCGCGTAGCCGTTATGGTTTTTATCGTAGGCTCCGGACGTCGTGGGAAAGTCCGTGGAGTTTGTGGAACCCGTCACATAGACGTCTCCCGAGGCATCCATGATGAGAGAAAAAGCCAGGTCGGAGGACTCTCCTCCTAAAAAGGTCGAGGCCAGGAGCCTGGTCAGGGAGCCGTCGAGTTTGGAGATAAAAACGTCCCTGTAGCCGCCTTGGTAATATCTGACGTACCCCCCCGGGCTGGCAGGGTAATCGGAAGAAGCGGTATGGCCCGCAACGTAGACATTGCCGGATTTGTCCAAAGCAACGGAAAATCCGACCTCAAAATTTTTGCCCCCGATAAGGGTAGAGGCCGAGAGAACCTGCAAGGCCGGATCTATGATGAGCGGGATTTCATGGTCGTATTCTTCGCCCGCCTTGAAACCGTAGGCGTTCTCGGATCTCTTCTCGTAGCCGACCTTCACCTCTTTTTTCCGCCCCCCGGTATTTTGATAAGCGCAGGGGCTTTTCAGAATGGCCTCTTCCGCCCCCGTTTGGATGACCAGTTGGCCCTCGGGCGATATCTCGATTTTCCGGGCTCCCTCAACTCCGATGAGAATGTCGTCCATGTCCGAGCCTGGATCGAGATAAAAAAACTTTTCGACGCTCTTCTCTCCGACCTTGAGCTTGACCTCGATGGACGGATAGACCATGCCGAGGGAGACGCCCTGATAGGTCGGGATGTCGCTCTGCCAGCCTTGGGGATTCCGGCCTTTAAAGTAGGACATTCTTGCAGGGCCAGGATCCTCCCCCCTCGGAGACAAAGCGAGCGGGCGATTCTCGCCGTCCCAAAAAGCCTCCTTGATAACGATCATGCCCTGCCCTTCATCCTGTCCTCCGTCGGAAGGCGAAAGAAAACTATAGACAAGCCCTTTATCGGTCACAAAGAAGGACCCGGAGAAGAGATGGGCCGAAAACTTGACTTCGCCCGGAAACTGCCCTTTGTTGACCGTAAACGGCGCGGCTATTTGCGCGATCTTCGAAGACAACTCCGCTTGATCGAACGGCAACGCCGTACGACGACTTTGGCCTCGGACGTCCCCGGAACGCGTCGATAATCCTAAAGCCCCGGAGCAGAGGACGACGGCTGTGAGAGCCGTAAAAAGATTTCTTTTAGAACAACGCCTCATGGAAAGCCTCCTACGGAATATCCTTCCTCTTCTTTGCTTCTCAATATATCAAGTCTCCCCAAAAAATATCAATCTCTTTTCCGGGCCAGCCGTGGATCAGGAGCAACCGGTTCCTTACTCTATTTCCAGGATCGACAATTCCGACGACGTCCAAGTATAATTGTCACATGAAGCCGGGCAAATATAACAGCGTGCGGCTCGGGGCGGCCTTAGGCCTCCTGACGGCTCTGTCCGGGGCGGCCGTCGCCCATCAACCCCGTCTCGTCGGCGACAAGCCCTCGATCGAGGTCCGCAATCCCGAGGTCTCGCAAGCCTTCTATGCCCGTCTGGCCGGAGGGCCGCAATCCTACTATATCCGCAGCGACAAGACGATGCGGCTCTACATCAACATCCTTGTGCCCGACCTGCCCGGAATCGACACCGATTATCAAGCGGTCATCTATCGGACGGCCGAGACGCCCGAAAACGTCATCGCCCTTCTGGACGGCCGCATTTTCGCCTGGAAGCCTTTCTTCGAGCCTTTCGGCGGCGATCGCTACCTCGTGGGGCCCGAATACGACCAAGACGTCCCGGCCGGCACCTATATCGTCGTCGTTTCCAGCCCGGACCTGCAAGGAAAATATGCCTTGGCCGTCGGTAAACAGGAAAAGTTTCCCCTCGGGGAGATCGTCCGGACGATCGGCGTGCTGCCCGGCCTGAAGAAGGAGTTCTTCGGAAAGTCTCCCCTGACGGCCTTCTTCAACCTGACCGGCGTCTTTCTCCTCGTGGTCGTCGGCGCTGCGGCCGGGCTGGCGGCGCTTTTTTTCTGATTCGGCGCCGCCTCGGGCGGCGCGGAACCCGATCTTGAGAATGACCGGACCATGCGTCATTCTCCAGGCGGCAGCGCGGGAAGGATGAATTTTTCGAATAGGGAATAATAGATCGGTTTGGGATCGAGGCCATAATTACCGGCGGTCAACACGACCACCATTCCGATTTCAGGAAAGACAGCCAGGATCTGGTTGCCGTCGCCGGGAACGAAATAAGAGCGCACCATCCGGTCACCGACGCGAGATTCCGCCTGCGTCCAGTGATAGCCATATCCCCATCGCTTGAAGGGGCCGAACCTGAGCCTTTCTTTTGTCGATTCACGCACCCATTCTTCCGAAAGGATTCTCCCGCCCTTCCAAAGACCGTTGTTCAAATAGAGCTGCCCGATCTTCGCCAGATCGCGCGGCCGCAGCGCCAGCCCGCCGTCCGTTTCTATCGAACCATCCGGATAGCTCGTCCAGACGTATTCGGAAATTCCCAAAGGCTGAAAAAGATATTCCTCGGCGAACCGGCCGACCTCCATGCCGACGGCGTTTTTTAGGATCGCCCCGGTGACGGTCGGAACGCCGTTGGTGTAGTTGAATTTTTTGCCAAGCTCGGCGTCCAGGGGCTTTTGCAGCACGAACCGAATCACATCGTCGGTTTCCCACATCTGCATCCCATCATTCTGGGCGTCGGGGACGCCGAATTGATGCCATTCGAATCCTGGCGTCATCTTGAGCATATCGCTTATTCTGATTCGTTTCTTGTCGTCGCCGAAGAGGGATCCGTATGCCGGCAAGTATCGATGGATCGGATCCTGAACGCCTTTGATGAATCCATGGTCAATGGCGAGGCCGACAAGGGTGGAGGTCACGCATTTTGTCGTCGAAGCCAGGTGATGGGCTTTATCGCGAAAAAGGCCGGTGATGAACGGACCGTGCTTTTTCCCCTTTGCGGCAAAATATTCCTCGACAACGAGCTTGTGATCTTTAACGATCAGCAAACTGTGAATGTCATCGTGATCGCCCCGCATGATGTCTTCAACCAGCTTTAAGATTTTCGTGTTATCCATCCCGCTTTCCGTTAAGTCAGCGCACGGCCAGCCGTCGTTGCGCACATCGGGCATTTGATAGACATAAGGCTCCGCTATATCGTCGCGTAATCGGACCATGAGCGAATCGGCCGACCTCTCCCGAACGAACAGCCAGGTCGTTTGATAATCGCGGAGCCCTCTTGTGACCCTCATGGAATCTTTATTCTCGCTCAGAACTCCCTCTTGATGATCCCAGCGTATTTTCCCCTCTTGAACGGTTACATCGGAATTTAAGATCCAGACCCTGCTTCGGGGACCGATTTCATAGATCATGGACTGAGCCAGGGAACCGTCCGGCCTTAACGAAAAGAGAATTTGTTCGGAATAGGGGCGGTCAAACCTTGCGATCTGACGTCCTTTCCAACAACCCGCGATAGATTTCAGGACTTCCCTATTCTCCGTCTGTTGTCCATCGCAACCTACGCCGCAAAAGACAAATACGAATAACATGATCAGGTTCTTTTTCATAAGATTTTCCCTATTCGAAATCGAAGCTTCCCTCGGTGTAATGAGGATAATCCCGGTCGGAAATCGATGTCAACAACCCACTTTCATGTCGCCTATTCGCATCATTCCATGCAAACGTGGCAAACACTCTATTTCAAAGGCTTTGCGAAGAAGAGAATGTGCCGGGGGCGGGAATCGAACCCGCACACCCCTTACGGGGCGAGGGATTTTAAGTCCCTTGCGTCTGCCACTTCCGCCACCCCGGCGGCATATGCGGTATTAAGATAACACTGAAGAGATGGAGTGTCCACGGGGACGATTCCTCCGTAGATTGCCGATAGGCAGCCCCTGTTCAAGCATAAAGTCTCCTGGTATAAGGGGTTTGTAAGAATCACGCCCTCACCCGGTGGGTGAAGGCCCTTAACCAGGAGAGTATTTAAATGATAGCGCAAGGAATCTTACCGTTCAAGCTCGAACGGACCGATGAAGCGATCACGCCACGCGGGGGTTTAGCGCTGTTCGCGGAGCTCGTCCGAACGCTCAAGGTTCGGGACAAGGTGAGGTCTTTGTGATATGGCGGATGTCGGAACCCTTTTCCAGCAGGTGGGTGGCGAATGAGTGGCGCAGGGTGTGGACGGTCGCCTTTTTCCTTATCCCGGCCTTTTTGCAGGCGTTTTCCATGACCATCTCTGCAGTCCGGGTGCTGATGTGCTTGCTTAAGTCATAACCCGGGAAAAGCCACTGCCCGGCCTGGAAGCAGGGGTAGCCTTTCAGGCGCTCCGCCACGGTTGCCGAGAGCAGGGTGTAGCGATCCTTCCGGCCTTTGGCGTTCCGGACGTGGATCATGCCCCGTTCCAGGTCAAGGTCCTCGGGCCTCAGGCTGACCGCTTCACTCACGCGAAGGCCTGCGGAATAGATGAGCATCAAAAGGAGTTTGTGCTTGGCGTTGGAGCAGGCGTCGAACAGGGCGGCCACCTCCTCCATGTTCAGCACCACGGGCAGCTTGCGGTCGCGGCGAATGGCGGGGAGCTCGCATTCGAATCTCCTGCGGAGAACATGGCGGAAGAAGAACTGCAGGCCGTTCAGGGCCAGGGCCAGCGTGCCGGTCGCGTACTGCCGTTCCCGGGCAAGGTGCTGCAGGTAGTTTTTGATGTCGTCGCCGGAAAGCGCGTCAGCGGGTTTGCCGGAGAATCGGATCAGGTTTTTCGCGTGGAAGAGGTAGGATTCGGCCGTGTGGCGGCTGTACCTGCGGGTGACGAGTTCCCTTTCCAGGCAGGCCAGGGCGCCGGTCGGGGTCTCAGGCGGCTGCGTTACGCTGATGTTGAAGCTGGAGAGGATTTCAAGCAGCCGGCTGCGAACCTCGGGCGTGTTTTCGAATGTCCAGGCCTTCCTGCCGGGAACCCACTCCCTGCCCGGGATCTGGCGCAGCAGGGGCAGGCATCCCGCATGGTAAGGGCAGGAGAGGACCAGGCGGTCGTTTTCAACGGAAAGGCTGGCCAGGATCTGCGGCATATTGTCCTCCTTGTCCGGCGTGTCCGGGGATTAGACCCGGTTCAGGAGGGAATTTATCCCGATTTCGTGAATTTCCACACCCCATTCCCGGCAGAGAAACAAACCCGTAATGTAGCCTCCTTCCCTATTCCATAGGGAAGGAGGAAAGGTGGATGGGTCACTTCGAAAAGAGATAGATGGGTCACCTTGGAAGAAGGGGAACGAGATTGAAAAAATGGGCGACACAGGAGTCGAACCTGTGACCCCTTCTTCATAACTCTCTCAATCACATAGCTTTAGCAATCTCAACTGTCTGCCCGGTCTCCAAACTATTGCTACTTTTCCCCAAAACCAGCTTCTGAAGGTCCTGATTTCCGAAAGAAAGGTACCTCTGAAAGCAGGAGAGGGTCTTATGGCCGGAGGCCTTCATTATCCGGAAATGGTTGTGTCCGGCGTTTGCCCAATTCGTAAGAGCCGTGTGGCGCAGGTCATGGAATCTAAGGTTTTCAAGGCCCGCCAGCGTGCAGGCCCTCCGGAACGCCTCCTTAACGTATTTGACCCGCTCCCCGTTGTTGTGGGTGAACACATACGGGCTTTCAGGGCATTCCCTCACCAGACACAACAGGATTTCCTTCAGTTCTGGCGCTATCGGCACATAACGGTTTCCCCCGTTCTTTGTATCCCGGAAATAAACCGTGTTCTGAAAGAAATCCACATCCTTCTTCAGCAGGGTCAGGATTTCCGTCTTGCGGGCACCCGTGTAATAAGCCGTGGCCACAACGGGCTTTAAATGGTCAGCCAGGCAGCGGTAGAGGGTTTCAAACTGCCCCTCTGTTATCACGATGTCCCTTACGTTATTTTCAGGCAGCTTCCGGACCAGTGAACAGGGGTTTTTAAGGCCCCTGATGGCCTCTGTCCGCAAACCGTGATTAATAGCTGCTGAAAGGAACTGGAATATCCGGTTTACCGTCGCGGGTTTCATCGTGGCAGGTTTTTCTACTAAAATATGATAAATACTGGCTCAGTCAACCTCGGTTCCATGAAAAATGGCCAGGGATTGGATCATTGTCCATTTATGGCATCGGATGAGTCGTATCTCGTTTTTTCAAGGATGGACAATACCGGAGCAGGATTCTATATAAGCTTCAAAAGCAAGGACGGCCAATGGTAGCCTGTGAGATTGAACGGAGAACTTGATACTGTGCTGGTTTAAAATAGCCGGGTATTCGCTCGTCGCGACGGTGTATCCGGTTGCGACGAGGACGTCGCCGGGAGCCGCAGCCCCGCGGACCTCCTCCATGTAATCCAGATCATATTGGTATCCGTCCGATCGTTTCCATTCTCCCGGGCAAGCGTCGACTACGGTTGACGTTTTCTCGACCTGACTGCCCTTCGGAGCCGGGGCTCATCCCGTTTTTCCAGGGAGACGCGGTCCGATCCGTGATGTTGGCCCCTTTCTTGAGGCTATTCTCCTGCTATGGCGGGAGAAAAGCCTCAAGAAACGGGCCAACGTCTCCGATGAAGCCGGATCTCCCTGAAAATAAAAGGATGACCAGCTCGAACGGACAGTTTTGGCCGGGAAAACGTCAACCGTAGTCGACGCTCGACCCGAAGAATGGAAACGGCTCGAGGCCATTCAAAGTCCGAAGAACTGTGTCCGTTTTGTACCCCCTTTCTGCATCAAACCATGCAAACAATGCAAACCGTTGGAACAGTACACTACACCTCATATCTCGGTAACCAACTGAATTTTCAGTAAGTTGCTGGCAAATGAGGGAATTACGATAAATCCCTTATTTAAAAACGGAAAGCCTGGTTTGCTGTGCTGCCGGTCATCCTGGCGGTATTGGCTGCATGCGGCGCCGCGCCGCAGCAGGAGAAGCGTCGCCACTTCTCCTTCGCCGACAAGCGCGAAGCCTATGACCGCCAGGAAGTCGTCTCCGCTGTCGCCGTCTTTTCCCCGCAGTCGGAAGGCCGCTACACGATCTTCGACGAGATCTGGAAGCCGCGCTTTTCCGTTTCCCCCCATTATCATGCCACGCACTGCGAAACTTTCTATTCGTCTCGGGCGAAGTGGAGTGGACGGTCGGCGGCGAATCCCATCGGCTGAAGGCCGGCGACGCGGTCTACATCCGCCCCAACACCGTGCACTCGGTGCGCGTGCCGGACGGCAAGAATCTATATACGCTGATGATCTACACCCCGGGCGGCTACGAAGAGTATATCGAGCGGGAACGCGCCTAGAGCGACAAGCAGCTCAAGGATGCCAAGATCCTGGATCAGCTCCGCCGCCTGAACGACTTCCATCCCGGGGTCCAGAAGTTGGCCGGACAAGCTTGGCTGCTGTATCCGGCAAGCCTTGAAATTCGACAAGGAACTACTTTTTCAACTCGGGCAGCAGCTTTTCTTTTTTCAAATGGAACACTCGCCGTCCTTGCGAGTTTTGTATTTCCAAGTTTACTTCCTTGATGCCGCCGTTCATGAGCTGGGCGATCAGCTCAAATAGATCGGCACGGGCGAGGGGGTTTCCGTTCAGCGCAACGATCTCATCCCCGGGACCAATACCGGCTTTGTCGGCTGGTGAGGCTGTCCATATCCCGCTGACAACGATTTTCCCATCATCGTTAAGACGGGGATACAGCCCAATGGAATATTCGTTGGTTGGCATGGATGTGGGAGAAATGGGCTGGGGGACAAATAGTATTTCGTCTTTAGGATAATTGATAATCGTTACAAAGGGAACTAGAAAATCCCGGCCCAGGAGGGGAGTCGAAAGCATTTTGGGAAGTTCTGCGGAAAAGGCGAGGACATTCCGGGCTTTCAAGTCTCCGATGGCGAATGAATCGATGCGGCCCAGATAATTGTCCCGGGAGGTTGTTAACGGCCATTGGTAGATATTTCCCTTGGCTTTGATCCAGCCTCTTTGTTCTGAGAGTTCCAGTTTGCCAAGGATGTCTGGCGGCAAAACAAGGGAGTATGGCTGGCCGGTATCAACCATGGCCTCCACTTCAAGTCTTCCGTTCAGTTTACATTTAAGCATCGGAGCGGAATTGACGGGGTGGTTTTTAAAATTGAATAGAAATCCTTTTTGCGGGTCCCCGGTGACGGCAGTGTCGTTTGCAAGAACTATGATTTTTTGGCGATAGTCGATGGTGACTTTAAAACGATCCAGGAGGTCGGAGCCGATCAAGCCATGGATGGTGACGCCGATTTTTGACTCGAACTTCTTGAAAAAATCCGGGGAGGCCAAACAAAATATGGAATCGATCCGGTAATTGCCGATGCCAAGACTGGTCATTTTTACCTGCATGCCACGCCGTTTCAATTGAAGTTTGGCGGCTGTTTCATCATTCAGCATTGTCACTCCGCCGGTATCCACTATGAAATAGTACTCTTCAGGACCATCATTGATCTTGCCTTTGACTAGAATAATGTGGTCTTTCAGTGCGAAGGGGATAATGCCTTCTTTTTGGACCGGCACATTCTGCGGATAAGTGAAAAAGGTAGACAGGAAAACAAGGAAAACAAAAATTCCGATCTTTGTTTTTGGCATTTTTCTCCTCATGGAATTATGTCGGAATAGATATTACTAATGCAGCGATGAAAATTCAATGCCATTCAAAGTCCGAAGAACTGTGTCCCTTTTGTGCCTCCAATTTGCATCAAACCATGCAAACAATGCAAACGGTTGGAACAGTACAATACCGCTCAATTTTCGATAACCAGCTGGATATTCAGTAAGTTGCTGGCAAATAAGGGATTTACGAGAAATCCCTGAATTCTTCCCTGGAGGATTTTAAGTCCCTTGCGTCTGCCGCTTCCGCCACCCCGGCGGGTCTTTGGATGGCTTGATTATAGCACAGTCCTCCGATGTGATTCTTGACTGGAAAGGAATAAGCCACACCTCGTTATTTGCATTAATGGGAGAAAACGTCTCTATATCCATACCCGATACGCGCCATCGCTAAATCTCTAAGACGCATGCGCAAAGCCGTCTGCGGATCCGCGACACTCTCATAGCGAATCGTAGACCGCGCTAGATCTAAAGTCGTGCACGCCCGCCGCTCGGAAACCTGGCAGGATGTTTTCATCACAAACACCGGATCCCGCTTCTCGGCGGGCCCGGAATGCACCTTCAGCTGGCCCTCCTATTGTCCAGTTAATGGGGTACACCTCAAGAATAAGCGTGGTGAGGAGCGCACCCAGCAGCGTTACGAATGTGATGTCAATGGTTTTCTCGGGGAAGTGATAATGATCGACAAGGATCCAGTGGACGAATTCCAGCAAGAGCCAGCCGCCGCCGATAAACGCGGCCAGGGTCTCGATAATGTGCCGCTTTCTCAGCTTGTCGAGGAATTTCCCGAAAAAGGATTTCTCTTTCCCCCCGGAAGGCGTCTTTTCCCCTGTCGAAGCGCGCATTATCTCTCCCCCTTACGGCGATCTGAATCTAGCATAGAAAATCCCCTAAATCAATCAAAATAAAAGCTTTACTCTGGTTCGTTGAATATATAATTCGACCCGGATTCATGGTAAAATATCGGCATGAATTCGGGGCGTAATACCGCCGTTATCGAGAGTGTCCTGGCCAAGTTGATGAAATCTGCGATCCTGCCGGACGATTGTTACTTGGCCGGGGGCACGGCTCTTTACTTCCGCCTTCATCACCGCCTCTCCGTGGACCTCGATTTTTTCTCTCCCAGACCATTCAGTCCTGAAACGCTTGTTTTCAAGCTCAGGCAGGCGTTTGGAGAGGTCGATCCGGAGCTCATGGAAAAAGACACTCTGATTCTGTTCCTCTCCCCGGAAAAGTTGAAATTTTCCCTTTTTTATCTTCCCTATAGGCTATTATCGCCTCTGACTGCTTACGAAATAAGACCAGGAACTGCCGCCTCTTTGGCCTCTCTTGATGATATCGAAGCGATGAAGGCCCTTGCTCTTGTCCAGAGAGGATCGGCCAAAGATTTCGTTGACCTCTATCATTTACTAATAAAAGCCGGTCATTCAATTCGTGAATTATCCCTCCTTGTGCGACGAAAGTATGACCTCGACGAGAAATATGATTATCATCTCCGGACGGCCCTGGCCTATTTTGACGATGCCGAACGGGAACTCGACGCCATCATGCTCGTTGATGAATCAGGGGGCATTCGGGGTATGGCCGAAAAAGAATGGCAGGAGATCAAAGATTTTTTTGTGAGGTTCTGCCTGTGAGGAAAGAGCTCTTTTGGGATAGGCTTGAGCAGAATATTGCACCGGAGATAGAGATAGAAAGAGCTATCAATTTCGGCGGGCTCGATTACATCGAAGAAGTCCAACGGAAATACGGCAGGGCCAGATTCCTGGATGTTTTATTGAAAAACAGGAACCTCAGCAAGAAGGCGGTTAATTACTGGTGTCTCGTGTTCGGGATCGATAGAGAAAAAACCGCGGCCTTTAGAAATCCACCCCTCATCTGGTCCCCCTACCGGTGAACAGCGGCTGAATTTGCGACGCTGAATCGAGGAATTAGACTTCCGCTACGCCTTAAAATGCGCCCATTCGTATTTCACCCGCTCCATGAGCTTTTTGAACCGCTCTTCGCTGCGTAAGTTACCTAAACAGGGATTCCGCTCCAGCGCCGGGTAATTTACTACGGGGAGCAGAATAGACATTGCATAATCCTTGCTGCTCCTCGAGTACTAGCCGGGCGATAAGGAAATATGGAGTCAACTATATTTCGCCCGGCTCAGTAAGTCCCTTACGTCTGCCACTTCCGCCACCCCGGCACCTTTGCTCGTTAATGGTCATTGCAGCTATCAGCTAAAAAACAGTTGATAAGAATGAGCATTTTCATTTTGATTTGATCATTCAGTTATCTGGCCATTAACTCTTTCGGCTTCAATCTTTCAATAACCTTAATATCAACCCACCAGATATCTCCCCCATAATTGAAAAACAAATATTTTCCGTCAGGTGAGATATAGGCCCCTCTAATATCCGGTTTGAACCCATGTTTTGTCAGGTCGATTGCCTCGCGCCATTTGCCGTCCTTATCCTTAAAGCTGACAAAGAGACTGCCATTTTCAACCTCGATATCAAAGATAATATAGCTGCCATCCGGTGCAATGCAAGGATGTGTCTGATTTCCATAATGAGGGTTGATATTTAGCGTTTCATAGTTTGTGAAAAGACCGTTGCTGAATGTCACCTTAGCCAGGTAATGTTTTGGCTGACTTCCCCATACCGACTGGGTTGTATAAAGCTGACCTGAATTATCGAAGGTAAAATACATTCCGTTTCCGGCATATTTTGGGACAGACCACCCCGTATCCGTTCTTTCAGACGCGTAACAACCCCATTTTTGGGTTTGCCCCGTCCCGAACTGCCAATAAAACAGCAGCCATTTATTATCAATTGAAACACAAGGATGGAACGCACTAGCCTCTTTCGTGATCTGCAATTGAGCCGGCTCTGTCCATACTCCATTCTCAACCTTTGTAAAAAATATTGTTGGGATCAATTCCTCAGAAGGATACGATAATCTGTAAAAATAGTACTCGTTTCCGCCGGGAGAAAATGAACCTTTGAAATCAACGAATTCCGCTGAAGAAATGATGCCCGGCGCAAATATTTCCGGCGTCATCCCCGGAAGCTTCTGTCCAAGGTATGGACCGGAGAGTTTGGGGAAGTCGGTTTGAGCAAATGAAATTCCGCAAACATTACCAAGGACGAAGCCAATCAATATCATTCTTTTCATTTTATTTCTCCTTACGGTTCTAGTCCTTAGGCATCGACTCTTAGATGATTTTTGCGAAGCCCAGCAAATATCCATAGTCATGTTTTTTAGTTTACCATGCTTTCCACAAAAAATAGATTTTCCTTACTAATGATCCTATACTGTGTCCCTTATACGCCCCCTTGTTGCATCATTCCCTACAAACAATGCAAACGATTGGAACGGTACACCATACCGCGAAATTCGATAACCAACTGAATTTTCAGTAAGTTGCTGACAAACGAGGGATTTATGAGAAATCCCTGAATTCTTCCCTGGAGGATTTTATGTCCCTTGCGCTGCCGCTTCCGCCGCCCCGGCGGGACTTTGGATGTCCAGATTATAGCACAGCCGTCCGAGGCGATTCTTTTTTAGAAAGGCGCCAGCCCGCTCTTTGCATTCAGAAAAATGGTGAAAAGGATCTCCGGCACCTATTTTTTGCGCAGGACTTGAAGACGCATGACGGCCTTTGTGTTGTTCGGGCTAAGTTTCAGCGACAGTTCGTAATTCCGGACGGCGGCCTCGACATTCCCCTTCCGTTCCATCGCTTCGGCCAAGCTGTCGTAGACGTTCCACGATTGAGGATAAAGCTGGACGTTGAACTCGAAAACCTTGATCGCCTCATCAAGCCGACTCTGGCCCATCAGGGCGTATCCGAAACTGTTGAGGCTCGCCTCCCGAATCTTCCCAGTCTCGTCGGCGGCGTTTTTTCGGGCCATATTCAACCCGGCTTCGATATTGTTTTCCGAGGCTGCCTGTACGATGTCGAAGATCGGCGAGTCCAGCGGATCGTATTCGTCCATCGTGTTTGTCGAAAAGGCGGGGTGGGAGTTTCCGAAAATCCGGCGGGCAAATTCTTGGGCCAAGCTGAGGCCGAAATACCCGTTGGCAAAATAGACGAAACCAGACCGCGCTTGCCGGTCAACCAGGAAGAAACACTTGAAATTCATGTTGTCTCCCCAATGCCACAGGTATTCGCGCCCCTCGACGTTTTCCAAGCCTAGGCCCAGCCCCCACCCGACACCGGGCGAGACAACGGTCTGCTCGGTCAACATCTGCCGGCGCAGGTCTTCTCTCAGCCCCGGCCCTTGGAGTACGGCGGCCAAAAATCGGGTATAATCGCCGGACGTCGTGTGAAGGCTGGACGCTCCGTTGGCGCTCGAGGGCTTGCGCTTTTGCCCGGCCGCGCCGAATAAAGAATGCGGCACAGCCGCCCGGGTGTCGTAATCGGGAATCCAAACGTACGAGCTGGAGGTCATCCCCAAGGGAACGAAGACGCGTTCCTTGACAAACTCGTTGAACGGCCGGCCGGCGATCTGCTCCATGACTTTTTGAAGAAGAACGAAGCCTTCGCCCGAATAGCCGAACTGCGTCCCGGAGTTGGCAATGAGCGTCAGCCGACCACCCCGCCAGTTGGGGAAGCCGCTGCGGTGGGACAAAACCATGCGCGGCGTAATGCCGCGGATCCGATCATCCTCGATTTTTCCCCGGAAAAATTCCCGTGTCAAAACCTCCTCGGACGCCTGAGCCAGGAGGGGCTTATCCAGGTCCAATCGGCCCTCGGCGACCAGAGTCAACGCGGCATAAGCGAGAACAGGCTTGCTGAGCGAACACGCTTCGAAAACCGTCTCTTCGGAAATAGGCTCCTGCGTCGTCCGGTTCTTGACGCCGTACGTCCGGGCCGGTTCGACCCGGCCGTCGGCGAGGATGGTCAGGCTCAAACCGGGGACGCCGGTACGATTCATAGCCTGTAGGACAAACGAGTCGAAATCCGCCGCCGGCAGCGAGATGCGGCTGACGCGGCAGCCGGTTACGGCCAGCAAGCCGAGGCTCAGGCAGAAAACCGATACAAAAAGGAGCGAACGGGCTTTTTTTTTCATGGAGATTCTCCCGGGCATGCCGCTATGTTATACGCACAGGCAACCCCAAAGGTTTCGCCCGCAGAGCGGCGGATCGGCCCATCGCAGATGGCGTCTAACGAAGGGCAGAATTAAGCTTGCGCAGACGAGTTTGAGCCCTTGGATAGCTGTCGGATACGTCAGAAGGCTGACAAATGTAGATCAACTGCATCGGCAAAAAGTCTTTGATCTCAAAAACTTCGTAATCTGCATCATAGATCATCTTAAGCATCGTACGCAATGTGTAGAGCTCTCGATCCTTGGGGTCCCATCCGGACGCTTCCGGATCCATCTTCTCCGCATTCCACTGAACAAAAACAACTTTTCCATTCTCCTTGAGGCTGTTGCGGATATTGTTGAGGAACGCGGTTTTTTCCTTTACCAAGTGAATGGTATTCACTATCAAAACCAGATCAACGGACTCTTCAGGTATCAGCGGATCATTTCCTTTTCCGTGAATGATGATAATATTCTTCAGGCCTTGTTCCTTCCTGCGCTCATTCAGGAAGGCAAGTGCATTTTCGTCAATATCGGAAGCATAGACTTTCCCTGTTTCCCCTACTCGTTTGGACAGCATAAGGGTAAAATACCCGATTCCTGCTCCGACATCGGCCACATTCATCCCCGGTCCGATATGGAGTTCATCCATCACATGTTGAGGCATCTGCCAGTACCATGATCAATTTTGGCCTCCCCCATCGCAGGGAATGATAAATCGGGGCGCCGTCGGATGTCAAATTGAGTTAAAAAAGGTGTGAATAATTTGTGAATATTCATGGATCAAACAGCGTCAAATAGCGGACAACAACGGAACACAAAAATGAGAGTATTTTGTTGATTTTAAAGGCGTATCAGGGGAAATCAGAGTAATAGCTCACTAGTCCTTTTCGAATTTTAAGTCCCTTGCGTCTGCCGCTTCCGCCACCCCGGCGGGACTTTGGATGAAAGGATTATAGCACAGACATTCGGGGGGATTCTCATCCATCCTTTCCTCTTTAACACGCGGATTGCATTTATGGAAATCGTGATAGATGAAAACAAAATTTTGGAGATGCTGGACAGAAGGCCAGGCTTTCTCGGCTCACCGGAACTGAGGACAGCGGTCCTCGAAAGGAGACACCGTCCTGATCCGGGATAGGGACAAGAAGAACCCCGGGCTGACCGGAGAAGTCACGGTCAAGCTTTAACCGCGCGGCGCGTTGACGAACGGGTTACAAGCTGCGCGCGATCAGCATCCAGAATTTATCGCCCAGCTCGAGATAGCGCTGGATGGCCGAGCGGGCCATGTCGTTCGAATATTTGGTCAGGTATTTCTCGACCGTGAAGGGCTCCTTGTCCGGCGTTTTACTGGACAGAATGTCCTGAACTTTTTTCTCCAGCAACGGGAGGTCAGAGAACGCCCTATCCTCGTACTCGGCGATGACCGCCTCGACGTCCTTCTGGGTATCGCCCCACTTCAGCGTCGCCAGCCTGTTCGCCCGGCGGAAGGCCCAGGCCGCCGAGTCCATCCGGAAGCGGTGCTGGGCGCAGTTTTCGAAGCTGGGCGGGAGCTCGGTCGCGCCGGCAAAGATGGGGATGCGGGCGCTCATGGCCGGGTTGTCGAAGGCGAACCAGCAGATCGCTCCCACCGCCGGCGGCAGCCAGCCGCGGACCTGGATGACCGTCGCGTAGGAGCAGGCCGAGATCGGGATGGTCCGGGCCATCTGGATCGTGCCGGGCTTGAGGGTGTTGACGAGCATCATTATGTCGCGGGGCATCCAAGCGCTGGCAATGGTGCTCTTGACCATCTCCGGCGCGGCCGGCGGGGCGGCGGGAGCCGGCTGAGGAGTATCCGGCCGCCGCATCGGCTGCCGCTTGGGGACGAGGAGATTCTTGGTCATGTCCAGGTCGGTCTCGGCGTAGGGATCCCGGTAGATGCGCAGGATGTCCCGGACCGAGACCTTCTTGTCCGGCTTGACCGAGAAGGGAAGCTCGGCCGCGTTCGGATCGAGCTTCAGGGATGGGGCCAGAGTGTTGAAGACGAAGTATTCGCGCTGGGAATAGGGCCTGCGGCCGTTGTAGGCTTCCCAGAATTTAAAGGGCTTGCCGCTCTTGGGATCCCACCAGCCCATATCCTGGGCGACCTTGAAGACGTTGTCGGAAGCAAGATAACGGTCCGGATTTTTGAGGTCGAGCTCGGCGATGCGGGGGATGTTGGCCGAGATCCCGACATGATCGTCGGGGATGCGGACGGCCGCCCAGACCGCGCCCTTCTCGAGCGGACCGGCCCCTAAGATCTCGAACTGCCAGACCTCCTTGCCGTCGGCGATCGTAATGCACTCCCCGTAGTCGCCGTAGCCGTACTGCTTGACGAGCTCGCCGGCGAGTTTGATCGCCTCGCGGGCCGTCTTGCAGCGCTCGAGGAGGATCCTCTCGATTTCCTCGATCAGGAACATGCCTTCGGGATTATAGAGCTCATCGCGGCCGCCGAACGTCGTCTCGCCGATAGCCAAGCCGTGTTCGTTCAGGCAGGGATAGGCCGTGTTGAGGAATCGAAAGGTCTCGGGGACCTGGGGGATATCCCCGCTCTTGACCATCCCGCGCAGGTCGGTCGAAGTCTCGGTGTGCATCTTGCCCGAGAAGATCTCGGTTTTGGCGTTGGCCGGCCAGGTTTGGTGCGGGACGATGTTCACCCATTGACGGTAATTCCCGTCGCAGGTGTGGCAGGTGATGACGGAGCCGTCCACGGTCGCCAACCGGCCGACCTCGATCGAAGTGCAGGAGTCAAACTCCTGAGGCCAGGACTTGACCGGGGCGCCCGTCTTCTCCGCCGAGGCGAAGAGGAAGGCTGAAACGAGAATGAGGATCGTTACCACGACCGGACCCAGGAGTCTTTTTCGCATAGCTAGGGTCATATGCACACCTCTCTTAGAATATAGTCAGATTATTCCTTCACTTATGAGGATATGTCAACTGATAATTGGGACGAGCAAGGCTTGCCAAATCCGGCCTGTATCTTTATTATAGTAATATCCAAAGGGAACGGGCTAGGGCGTGATTAGAGAGTTTGCCGGAAAGCTAAAGCTCAACCTTCTCATCCTATCCGTACTCAGTATACTCGCCTTCCCAAACGGCCGTCAGATCAAGAACTCCCCGGAAGGCTCTTACATCGTCGACGCCTGGAACGCGGACACCGGCCTGCCTCAAAACTCGGTCTTGGCAATCCGGCAAGCCGAAGACGGATATCTCTGGATCGCGACTTTCGGCGGGCTCGCCCGTTTCGACGGCATCAACTTCACGACCCTGAATCTGAGAAGCCTCCCCAGCCGAATCGGCGGCCAGGTCTCGATTCTCGACACTTTGGGCGGCAACAGGCTGCTGCTGGGGACCGATCGGGGAGAGGTCTTGATCCTTAAGGACAGCCAGGTCACGACCTTCGACTCCCAGAAGGTCCTCGGCGAAGTCATCATCCAGGGGATCTTCGGGGACCCCGCCTTGAAAACATGGATCACCACGGAGTCCGGGGCATGGGTGATGAAGGACGGCCTAATCTCGGAAGCCCGTCTCCCGGAGGGAGCGGGCTCGGGGCAAGCCGTAAAAGTTTTTAAGGGCTGGGGAGAGCGGATTTGGCTGGTATCCCCCGACAACAGGATGATATGTCTGGACGACGATCGAACGGTCCTCTCCCTCGCTCCGCCGCCCGGCCGGCCCGCCCGGCAAGTGACCTGGGTCTGGGAGGAGTCGGCCGGCAAGCTCTGGATCGGAACCGAATCCCACGGCCTGTATCGATGGGAGGACGGACGATGGGATCCGTTCCAACCGGGCACCATCCTGGATGGATTGAATATCATCAAGGCCGTCAAGGACGCCTCCGGCGTTCTTTGGATCGGGACGGCCGGCCAGGGATTATTCGCCGTGGTTCAGGATCGAATACTCGATTTCAGCGTGTTCGACGCCCTCGCCGGCGAAGAGATGGAGGACCTCTTCATCGACCGGGAAGGATCCGTCTGGATCGGGCTGAGTCGCGGCGGGATGGTCCGACTCAAGCCGAAGACCGTCCGGTCCTATTCGATCGAGGACGGCCTTTCCCATAACACCGTTTATTCCGTCTGCCCGTCACCCGACGGGGGCGTTTGGATCGCAACCACCCGGCGCGGCGTCAGCTACTGGGAGAACGGCGTCTTCACGAATTACGCCGGAAAAAGGGGATTCCCCGACAACGTCAACGTCGTCTACGTGGACCGGGCGGGCCAGGTTTGGATCGGCAGCCGGGACCAAGGTCTTTTCGTCACCGACGGCAAGACCATCCGCTCTTACGATCTCCGGGACGGCCTCCCCCACTTGAACGTCCATGCCATTTATGAGGACCGCCGAAAACGGATCTGGATCGGGACCGAAAACGGTCTTTGCACCGCCGAGGACGGCGTCTTGCGAATCCCGGCCGAGGCCGCGAGGTTGTCCGGCTTGAACGTCATTTCCCTTCTCGAGGATCGTCAGGGAACCCTCTGGGCGGGGACCGACGGCCAAGGGATATGTTCCCTCCGGGGGGATAGATTAAAAAGATACGCGGCGGCGGAAGGTCTGCCCAATGCCATCATCCGCGCCATTTACGAGGACCGGGACGGCGTCCTCTGGCTGGGAACGTATGGGGGCGGGTTGATCCGCTTCAAGGACGGCTCCTTCCAATCCATCACGACGGCCCAAGGGCTGTTCGACGATATCGTCTCCATGATCCTCGAAGATGGCGGAGGATCTTTCTGGATGTCCTGCAACCGCGGGATTTTCAGGGCCGACCGGAGGGAGTTGAACGATTGCGCGGACGGCCGGATCGCCCGCACCTCCTGTTTGAATTACGGCCGCAAGGAGGGGATGAAGAGCGAGGAATGCAACGGCGGGAATCAGCCCTCCGGCTGTTTGACCGGGGACGGATATCTCATCGTCCCCACCTTCAAGGGCATCGCGGTCCTCGACACGGCCCATTTAAGAACCAACACCCTGCCGCCGCCGGTCTCGATCGAAAGCATCCTGGCCGACGGCCGGAACATTCCTCCCAAGCCGCGGGTCGTCCTCCCGGCCGGGACGAAGCGGATCGAGATCCGCTTCGCCGGGCTAAGCTTCGTGACGCCGGAGAAGGTCCTGTTCCGGTACCGCCTGGAGGGTTTCGACGGCGACTGGCTGGGCCCGAGCAGGGAGCGGACGGCCTCCTATACCAGCATTCCGCCCCGGTCCTACCTGTTCAGGCTGACGGCCTGCAACAACGACGGCGTCTGGAACAACACGGGCGTTTCCTTCCAGCTCGAGGTCCTACCCTATTTCTACCAAAGAGCCTGGTTCTACGCGGCCGGCCTCCTCAGCCTCGTTCTCCTCGGCGCCGGGACCTACCGCGTCCGGGTCCGCAGGCTCCGGAAGCGGCAAATCGAACTCGAACGTCTGGTCGGGGAGCGGACGCGCCTGCTGACCGGGGAAATCGCGGAGCGCAAGCGTGTCGGAGACGCCCTCCGCGAGAGCGAGGAAAAATACCGGACGATCATCGAGAATTCCAAGGACGTGATCATGATCATCCGGCCCGACGGTTCGGTCAGCTACGTCAGCCCCTCCCTGGAACAGGTCCTGGGGTTGAAGCCGGAGGAGATGCTCGGCCCGCTCGATTTCGGCCGGATCCATCCCGAGGACCGGCCCATCTTGAAGAAAATCGTGTCCCGGGCCCTGAACGGCGAGGGGGGCGTCGGCGTCGAATACCGGGCCCGCACCCGGACCGGACACGTCAAATGGCTGTCCCATTCCTGGTCCCCGGTGGTCGTCGGAGGCCGGCTGAGGATCATCGTCAATTTCATCCGCGACGTCACCTACCGCCGCCTCGCCCATGAACGGATCAGAAATTCGCTCCAGGAAAAGGAAGTCATGCTCAAGGAGATCCACCATCGCGTCAAGAACAACATGCAGGTCATTTCGAGCATGCTCAGCCTCCAGGCTTGGGCCGTCAAAGACCGCCGCGTCAACCGGGTCGTGAAGGAATGCCAGGGCCGCATCCGGTCGATGGCCCTCGTCCACGAAAAGCTCTACGAGTCCAAGGATCTCGCCCACATCGGATTCGCCGAATACCTCAAGACCCTGATCGACCAGCTGATCGCCTCGCACAAGATCAACACCAAGAGGATCCAGTTCAAGATGGAGGTGGAGCCCCTCCGCTTGAACATCAACGCGGCCGTCCCCTGCGGACTCATCGTCAACGAGCTCTTGACCAACGCCCTCAAACACGCCTTCCCGGGCAAGCGGAGCGGACAGGTCGTCCTCCGATTCCATCGGAAGAGCGGAGTCGGGTTCGTCCTGGAAGTCCGCGACACCGGCATCGGGCTCCCCAAGGGGATCGAACTCAAAGCGCCCAAGACCCTCGGACTCCGGATCGTCTTCCTCCTCGTCGGCCAAATCGAAGGAAAGATCGAATGCATCCGGAAGAACGGCACGACGTTCCGGATCACCTTCTCCGAGAGGAAATAGACGGCGGACGCCCGCGCCCCGGGCCCGTCTTGTCCGCGGCCGCCAATCCTCTTATAATGGAGCAACCATGCATCTCCATACCATCGATTGGGTCATCGTCTTCGCCAGCCTGCTCATCTGTTTCGTCCCCGCCCTGTTCTTCGGCAAGCGGTCGGGTAAGAACACCTCGGAGTTCTTCGCCTCGGGCCGGGCCGTCCCCTGGTGGCTGGCCGGCCTGTCCATGGTCGCCACGACCTTCAGCAGCGACACGCCCAACCTGGTGACCGACATCGTCCGCCGCAACGGCGTCGCCGGGAACTGGGTCTGGTGGGCGTTCACCCTGACCGGCGTCGCGACCGTCTTCTTCTACGCCAGGATGTGGCGCCGCTCCGAAGTCCTGACCGACCTCGAGTTCTACGAGCTCCGCTACTCGGGAAAGGCGGCCGGCGTCGTCCGCGGTTTCCGGTCGGTCTACCTCGGTTTCCTGTTCAACTGCATCATCATGGCCACCGTCAACCTGGCCGCCTGCAAGATCGCCGCCATCCTGTTCGGCCTCGACCGCTGGCAGACGCTCCTCCTGGTCGGCCTGCTCAACGTCGTGTTCGCGGCCGTGACCGGGCTGTGGGGGGTGCTGGTCATCGACATGATTCAGTTCTTCATCAAGATGACGGCCGTCATCGCCGCGGCCTACTTCGCCGTCAAATACGTCGGCGGCATGGGCGTTCTCGTTTCGAAGCTCTCGGCGACGACCGGCCCCAACGGGGTCCACTTCCTGAACATGCTGCCGGATTTCAGGAGCAACTGGGACCTGGCCATCGCCATCTTCATCATGCCGATCGCCGTCCAGTGGTGGGCCGTCTGGTACCCCGGCGCCGAGCCGGGCGGCGGCAGCTACATCGCCCAGCGGATGCTGGCCTCGAAATCCGAGAAGGACGCGCTCGGCTCCGTCCTGTTCTTCAACATCGCCCATTACGTCCTGCGGCCCTGGCCCTGGATCCTGGTCGGGCTGTGCTCCCTGATCGTCTACCCCCAGCTCTCGGACATCCAGAAGGCCTTCCCCAACCTCAATCCAAGCCTGCTCGGACACGACATCGCCTATCCGGCCATGCTCAAGTTCCTTCCGGTCGGGTTCATCGGATTGATGGTCGGGGGCCTGATCGCCGCCAACTCGTCGACGAACCTGACCCACCTCAACTGGGGGGCGTCCTACCTCGTCCACGACTTCTACCGGCGCTTCCTGAAGAAGGATGCGACCGAGAAGCACTATGTCATGGTTGGACGGCTGGCCACCATCCTCCTCTTCGTGTCCGCCGCGAGTTTGGTCTTCGTCCTGGAGACGGCCAAGGACAGCTTTGACATCATCCTCCAGGTCGGGGCCGGGACGGGCCTCCTCTATCTCGTCCGCTGGTTCTGGTGGCGCGTCAACGCCTGGTGCGAGGTCTTTGCCATGGTCAGCTCCTTCGCCTTCTCCCTTCTGATCCTGATCCTTCGCAAGGCCGGCGTCGTCATCCCCACCCACTACGCTCTGATCCTGACCGTGGCCGTGACGACCGTCTGCTGGATGCTGACGGCCTTCCTGGGACCGCAGACGGACCGCCAAACCCTGATCAAATTCTACAGGAAAGTCCGCCCCTTCGGCCCCGGCTGGAAGGCGATCCGGAAGGAAGCCGGCATTTCGGAAGCCGAGGCCAAGGCGACCCACGAGAGCTTCCCCCTGGCCCTGGTCGGCTGGGTGTCGGGATCGCTCACGATCTGGTCGGCCCTGTTCATGGTCGGGAACATCCTCTACGGGCGATGGGGCTACGCCATCGGCCTGGCCGCGGTTTTCTTCGTCAGCGGCTTCGTCCTGATCCGGGTCATCAACAGGCTTTGGGCCAAAGGCCCGTCCGCTTCCTGATGAACGCCGTCCCGATCGTCATCGGCGCCCTTCTCTTGTTCGCCCTCGCCTATCGCTATTACAGCGCTTTCATCGCGGCCAAGATCCTGGCGCTCGACGACAACCGGCCCACCCCGGCCCATACCCTTAACGACGGCTCCAATTACCATCCCACCAATAAATGGGTCCTGTTCGGCCACCACTTCGCGGCCATTTCGGGCGCCGGCCCGCTGATCGGCCCGGTCCTGGCCGCTCAATTCGGCTACGCGCCCGGGCTCCTCTGGATGCTGCTCGGCGCCGTCATCTCGGGCGGCGTCCACGACTTCCTCGTCTTGGGCGCTTCGATCCGGCGCAAGGGGCGGTCCCTGGCCGAGATCGCCCGGCACGAGGTCAGCCCGCTCGGCGGCGCCGTCGCCTCGGTGGCCATCCTGATCATCATCGTCGTCGCCCTGGCCGGACTGGGCCTGGCCGTCGTCAACGCCCTGAGCGAGAGCGCCTGGGGCACCTTCACCATCGCCATGACCATCCCGATCGCGCTGTTCGTGGGACTGTGGATGTACCGGATCCGGAAGGGCCGGATCGCCGAGGCCAGCCTGATCGGAGTTGTCGGCGTGTTCGCGGCCGTGATCCTCGGGAACGTCGTGGCCCGCTCCCCGTCCCTGGCGTCCGTCTTCACCCTCCCCCGCGAAGGGATCATCCTGGCCATCGCCGCCTATGGTTTCGTGGCATCGGTCCTGCCCGTCTGGCTGCTCCTCTGTCCGCGCGACTACCTGAGCTCCTACCTCAAGATCGGAACCATCCTGGCCCTTATAGTCGGCGTTTTCATCGTCCATCCCAACCTTAAAATGCCCGCTTTCACTCCCTACATCCACGGAGGAGGCCCGATCATACCCGGCAAGGTCTTTCCTTTCCTGTTTATCACGATCGCCTGCGGCGCCGTCTCGGGATTCCACGCCCTTGTCTCGTCCGGAACGACCCCCAAGATGATCTCCAAGGAGAGGGACGCGCGCCTGATCGGCTACGGCGCCATGCTGGTCGAATCCGTCGTCAGCGTCATCGCCCTCGTCGCCGCTTGCTCGCTCTTCCCCGGCGACTACTTCGCCATCAACCTGAGCCCGGACAAATTCGCGGCCCTGGGCCTGCAGCCGGTCAACCTGACCGAGCTCTCCCGGGAAGTCGGCGAGAAGATCGCGGGCCGGCCGGGCGGGGCCGTCTCGCTGGCCGTGGGCTTCGCCCAGATCTTCTCGGCCATTCCGGGCATGCGCAAGCTGATGTCCTACTGGTACCATTTCGCCATCATGTTCGAGGCGCTCTTCATCCTGACCACCATCGACACCGGAACGCGGGTGGCCCGTTTCCTCGTCCAGGAATTCGGCGGCCGGGTCTGGAAGCGGTTCGAGCGGACCGACTGGCTCCCCGGCTCGCTCGCCGCCACCTTTTTCGTGGTCTTCTCCTGGGCCTACTTCATCTGGACCGGGAATATCTCCACGATCTGGCCCATGTTCGGGACGGCCAACCAACTGCTGGCCGGAGTCGCTCTGGCGGTCGTCACGGCCGCCATCATCAACGCGGGTAAAGTCCGCTATGTCTGGGTGAGCCTGGTCCCGCTCGTCTTCGTCGCTTCCACGACCCTCTATGCGGGCTGGCGGAACATTTTCGACAATTTCCTACCGCTCGTCTCCAAGCCGGGCCAGCGGATATTGGGCGTCATCAACGTGTCCCTCACGGCCGTCATCATGGCCTGTTCGGTCATCATCCTCGCCGAATCCGCGCGCCGGGCCTATAGGGTGCTGGCCAAGGGGCGCTATACGGTCCGCGGCCGCGTCGTATCCGCGGCCGACCCCGGCTTCAAGCCGCCCGATTTCGGTGAAGCTTGAGGCGGTCCGCTTGACCCGAAGATCCACGCTTGTTCTTTCAGGGCATTCGACCCTCAAGGAAGAAAAGAGGCGGACGCGCGTCCAAAGTGTAAACGCGAGACGATTATTCGGAGAGGACGATATGGAAAAGACGACACCGGGCCGGCCGAAAGCCCGGGAATCCGGGAATGGGCTTGGACTCAGCCGGCGGGATTTTCTGATCCGCTCGGCTTTGGCCGCCCTGATCCTCCCCCAGGAATTCGGCCGGAGGCCGTTTCGGCGGAGGATTGATCCCGCCCAAGCCCCCGCCTACCGGCATCGCGTCATTTCCGTCGAGCGCCTGGCCGCCGCCAAGGAGGAGTTCGACGACCTCCGATCGAGCGACCGGATCAGCCGCGCCAAACGCCTCCGTGAAGAGTTGGCACGGCTCGACTGCCGGGTCCCGGCGGAAATCCCCGGCGCCAAGGCCGTTATCATCGCCGCGGCCTTCGCCAAACCGATGTCCGCGAATTTTTTATGGAAGGGCCGTTCCCGCGCCGTCACGGTCCCGCCCCAGTATTTCAGGGACGACTTGAACCGGGAAACCCTGAAAGCCGTCCTCCTCAAGGACGTCGCCAAGAACCCCGCCGCCCGGCTCGTCGATTTCGGCGACCGCGTCCCCCTCAAGCTCCTGGCCGCCCGCAGCGGGCTGGGGCGATTCGGCCGCAACAACCTTATCTATGTGGACGGCATGGGAAGCGCCAGCCTCCTCTACGCCTACGCGACCGACGCCGCGCTCCCCGAGGACGATTGGAGCGACCCCGTCCTCCTGGACGAATGCCGCCGCTGCCACCATTGTGACCGGATCTGCCCGACCGGCTGTATGACCCGCGAGAACTTCATCATCGACGCCGGCCGCTGCATCACCCTCTACAACGAAGTCGAGGGCAAGTTCCCGAACTATGTCCTCCCCAGTATGCATAACGCGCTGATGGGCTGCCTGAAATGCCAGTCGCCCTGTCCGGCCAACGAGGGGCTCGAAGAGATGAGCGGACGCCTTGATGATGTCTCCGAGGAAGAGACCGGGAAGATCCTGGACGGCAAACCCGACGACGACCTCCTGGCCTCCCTCCGGGCTAAGCTCAGGCAGCATCAAGCCGTCGCCTCGAAGGAGACCTTCCCGATCCTGACCAGGAACCTCGGTTTGCTCCTCAGGTCCTAAGAAAAAATAAGGAACCGCCGAATCCTCACTTCCGGACCGGCTTGAGGACGAGGTCCTGGAAGTCGAAGCTGAAGTCCGTGTCGGGCGAGACCGGCGCCATCTTGGCCCGGTCGATCGTCCCGTCCGGATTCAGGGCGAAGGTCAGGAAGGCGTCGGCCCGGAGCTCCCGGTCCCGCCAGCGGACGACAAACGTGTCGTACTGCCAGTGCTCGCAGTCCCCGACCAAGCCCGGCGTATGGGCGAAGCGCACGACGAGCTTCCCGCCTTCGTCCTCGATCGCGATGTCGCCGTACCAGGCGTCGCGGTAGAGGCCGGCGTATCGGGCGAGGGGCAGCGAAGGACGCGAGGCGGCGTCGCGGGCGGCGGCCGCCTTGCCGACGGCATCGGCCGTCCCGGCCCTCTGTCGATTGCGGACGGCCAGGTAGGCGGCGACCCAGTCGGTCCGGGGCGCGGCCAAGTAATAGTCGAGAATATGATAAGTGGCGGCCATGAAGGCCTCGGCAGACTCCTGGTTGGTCAGGACGACGACCCCCAGGCCTAGATCCGGGACCAGGGTGACCTTCGATACATAGCCCGAAAGCCCGCCCGTATGGGTCACGATCTTGCGGCCCCGGTAATCGTGGACGCCCAAGCCAAGCGCGTAGCCGTTGAAGTTCCTGCGCAGGGCGGCCAGCTCGGCCGGAGGCGCGCCGATCGGCATCGGCGTCACCATCGTCGTAAGCTCGCGGGCCGTCCGCTCCGAGAAGAGGCGCGAGCCGTCGCCGAGGCGCCCCTCGTTGAGAAGGATTAGGGCCCATTTCGCCATGTCCGCGGCGCTCGAAGCGATCCCGCCGGCCGGATTCATGTTGTCGCTCTCGAACGGCTTGACTTCGCGGACGACGCCGTCGATCGGCGCGTGGGCCGCGGCGGCGTTCGGGGCTCCGCTGAAGTCCGCGAAACGGACCGTGCTTCCCGCCATCCCGACTTTTTTCAGGATCCGTTCGGTCAGGAAATCCTCCCAAGTCCGGCCCGAAACGGCCTGGATGACCTCGCCGGCCGCGATGTAGAGGACGTTGTCGTAAGCGTAGGCGCTCCGGAAACTCGTCGCCAAGGGAACGAAGCGGAGGCGTTTGACGATCTCCGTCCGGCCGTAGGTCGAGGGCGGCCAAAGGAGGAGATCTCCGGCGCCGAGCCCGAGCCCGCTCCGGTGGACGAGAAGGTCGCGGACGGTCAGTTCGCGCGTCAGGTAGGGATCCCCGAGCTGGAACCAGGGCAAGTAGCGGATGACCGGTCCGTCCCACTCGATCTTCCCCTCTTCAACAAGGAGACCGAGGGCCGTGGCCGTGAATACCTTGGTGTTGGAGGCGATCGCGAACAGGGTTTGGGCGTCCACGGCAGCCGGCTCGCCCAGCTTCCGGACGCCGTAGCCTTTAGCGACCAGGACCTTGCCGTCCTTGACGACGGCCAAGCCGACGCCCGGAACTTCGAATGCCTTCAAGACCTTGGCCAGGGCGGCGTCGAGGTCCGGCGGCAGCGACGCGGGCTCCTTGGCCTCAACCGCCGTCGCCGCCAGGATCGCAAACAGAAAACAGACTAAGAAAACGCGAAAACCGATTCTTTGCGGGATGGATTTTTTTCCGGACACGCCGAGCCTCCTTCGATCGCCGCGGGTTCGCGCCCGCAGGCTGCTTAAGATAAGATGTTATTTACCGGGCGGAACGATGTCAACCTTGGCCGGAGACGCCGGGATCTCAATCATCCCGTTCTATGGGGAAAATCGATTTCTGCATCTTGAGAGCCGTTTCCGCGTATGATAGAATAGTTAAGAATATCATCGTTTGAGGGAGGAACGAAATGACCCTGCGAAAGATCGCGTTTTTGGAAAAATCGGGAATGGGGTTCGTCTTCGTCCTCTTTCTCTCGTTGGCCGTCTTGGGGACCGGACTATTCGCTCTCCAGGATCTTCCCCAGGAACCGTTCGCCCGCGGCAAAGCCCTCCTTCTCCAGGGCAAGCCCGGAGACGCCAAGGCCAGTTTTGAGGCGGCCCTGGTCCAAAATCCGAAGAACCTGGACATCGCCTATTTCCGCGGCGTCGCCCTCCTCCAGCTCGGCAACACCGACGCCGCCCGCGGCGAGTTCTGCGCGATCCTTACCGAGAAGTCCGATTACGCGCTCGGCCACGCCGGGCTGGCTCAAGTCTGGATCAAAAAGGCGAACTACCCGGAAGCCGAAAAAGAGATAGCGATGGCCCTATCCTTAAACCCCAAATGCACGGAAGCTTATTATCAACGGGGCGTCGTCCAGGGATACTTAAAAAACACCGACGCGGCCGTCGCCGCCTTCGAGAAAGGCCTGGAGTTCGACTCCCTTCATGCCTATGCCCACTACAACCTCGGCCTCGCCTACAATCAGAAAAAGCGCAAGGACTTGACCATCGTCCATTTGGAAAAATTCCTGACGCTGGCCCCCCTGGCGCCGGAAGCCCCGCAAGTCCGGAACTTCCTCAACCTCCTCAAACGCTGATCGCGGACCCTGGCGGACGGCGGCTGACTCAGTACGCCTGCCCGATGCTGATGGTGAACACGCCGCGGGATTCCCCCGGCCGCGGCGCCAGGTTGAAACCGTAATCGGCGCGGAGGAGCCCGAGCGGACCCGCGATCCGCAGCCCCAGTCCCAAGCTGTGCCGGAATTCCGAGATCCGGATATCCCGGACCGTCGGATAGACGTTGCCCGCGTCGTAAAAAACCGCTCCCG
>Ga0315285_10000904_pt1 | contig 30983 bp, 18 predicted proteins | sample YL17G09_36_MG_FD_203698 | JGI IMG/M metagenome (GOLD analysis project Ga0315285, IMG submission 203698) | Sediment microbial communities from Yellowstone Lake, YNP, Wyoming, USA - YL17G09_36 | ecosystem: Environmental > Aquatic > Freshwater > Lake > Sediment | place: USA: Wyoming | collected...
AAGTGTTCGCCGGAATAGACCCCAACTATCGCTCCGCCTACGATAACGCATACGTCCGCACAAACTGCCGCAATTCCTGGGCCGCCACGAAGAAACACGACTTCCTGGCCGGGGAGTTCCGCTGGTCGGGCTTCGATTATCTTGGCGAGTCGCTGGGCTGGCCGCGCAGATGCTGGAACTTCGGCATCATCGACCTGTGCGGCTTTCCGAAGGACTCCTACTACTTCTACCGGAGCCAGTGGACCGCCGAGCCCATGGTCCACATACTGCCGCACTGGACCTGGCCGGGCAAGGAAGGCGTCCAGATCCCCGTGGTAGCCTACTCCAACTGCGAAGAAGTGGAGCTTCTGCTCAACGGCCGATCTCTGGGCAGAAAGACCATCGCCGACAAAATGGACCTGGCCTGGCTGGTGCCATACGAACCCGGCACGCTCAAGGCCGTCGCCTACAAGTCAGGCAGGCAGGCCGCCGAGAAGCAGTACACAACGGCAGGCCCGCCGGCTGCCATTCGCCTGGCGCCAGACCGCCGAACCATCGACGCCGATGGAAAGGACGTAGTGCATGTGACCGTCGAAATCGTCGACGCCGCAGGCAACCTTGTCCCGTATGCGGACAATCGCGTGCGGTTTGAAGTGTCCGGGCCAGGCCGGATCATCGGCGTGGACAACGGCGACCCGCTCGACCACGAGCCCGTCAAAGCTGACAATCGCAAGGCGTTCTTCGGCATGTGCCTGGCAATCGTTCAATCCACCGCCCAGGCCGGGACAATCCGGACCGCAGCGTCATCGGACGCCCTGCGCGGCGATGGGGTACTGATAGCCGCGGGTCACAAGGCATAAGAAGGCAATTCACAGGACCTCTTGGCAATGGTCGTCGGCTGACAGTTGAATGGCATGTGTCGGCTCAGAGAATTGGGAGATAGCTTGGCGATTGTATGTACAAAGAAAGGCAGTCAGTAATGAGAGCGACGGTGATATATACGGTGATGGCGGCGCTGGCGTGTGTTGCCGGGGCAGCCTGGGCCGAGGGCGACAGCGGGCCCGCGAGCAAGCCCGCCGCGAAGCCGCCCGCCAAGAGCAAGGGCAAGGCCCGGAACGTGCCGGAGGAGTTGCGCCCGATAGAGGACGTCAAGGGCTTGCCGCGCGTGCTGCTGATCGGCGACTCGATCTCCATGGGCTATACCCTCGACGTGCGGAGGCTGCTAGAGGGCAAAGCCAACGTGCATCGCATTGCCACCAACGGCGGGCCGACCACCACGGGCCTGGCTGAACTCGACGTATGGCTGGGCAAGGGCAAGTGGGATGTCATCCACTTCAACTGGGGCCTGCACGATCTGAAGTACATGGGGCCCGACGGGAAGAACTTCGCCGACCCCAACGCGACAACCAGCCATCAACAGGTTCCGCCCGATCAGTATGAGAAGAACCTTCGCGAGCTTGTCGGCAGGCTCAAGAAGACGGGCGCCAGGCTGATCTGGGCAACGACGACTCCCGTTCCGGCTGGCGCCGACGGGCGGGTCAAGGGCGACGCGGCGAAATACAACGCCATCGCCCTGAAGATCATGACCGCAAACGGCGTGGCCATTGACGATCTTTATGCCCTGGCTCTGCCGCAATTGACGAAGATTCAGCAGCCCAGGAACGTGCATTTCATGGCCGATGGGTACAAGGTGCTTGCCGGCCAGGTCGCCGAAAACATTCTCAAGGCACCGGAGAGTCCGGCACAAATCCCAAAGAAGAATCTTCCCATCAAAGGCGAGGTGTTCACGGTAGAAGGGCAAACGGCTTTCCTGATCCTTCCGGAAAAGACCAGGCCCCGCAATCCCATCGCATGGGTCTGGTACGCGCCGACACTGAATGGGCTCCCGGGGGAATATGAGAAGTGGATGTTCGAGAAGTTTCTGGACAATGGTATCGCCATTGCCGGAGTGGACGTGGGCGAATCGTATGGCAGCCCGAACGGGACAGCCATCTATTCCGCTCTCTATAAAGAGCTTGTGGAGAAACGCGGGCTGGCGAAACAGGCATGCTTGCTGGCCCGGAGCCGCGGCGGGCTTATGTTGTATAACTGGGCAGCGGAGAATCCCGAATCCGTGGCGTGCATAGCCGGCATCTACCCGGTCTGCAATCTCAGCAGTTACCCCGGCCTGGGCCGCGCCTGCGCGGCATACGGAATGACAGAGGTGCAGCTTGCCGAAAAGCTTGCCGAACACAACCCCATTGATCGCCTCGCCCCGCTTGCAAAAGCAAAGGTTCCTGTTTTCCATATTCACGGAGACAGTGACACAGTTGTCCCGTTGGACAAGAACTCGGGTGAGTTGAAGAAGAGATACGATAAGCTGGGGGGCGAGATGACACTTGAGATAGTCAAGGGACAGGGCCACAATCTCTGGCCTGGCTGGTTTCATAGTCAGAAACTGGTCGAATTCGTAATTACACACACACAAGATACGATAGGCCCAAGGAGTCTACTGGTGTCTCCGCAACAGACTTGAGGTGCGAGTACCCGACCCGCTTGGGATTGATACCCCCTACCCCCGGTTCCATGAGGACAGGTATGAAATGAAACAACTCATCACCGAATGAAATGCATAATCATGAACACCACAACGATCGTCATTGGATTGCTCGCCGCGACTATGGTCGCCCGTGCCGTCGAACCGGTGGACATGGCGATGAACAAGAACCCGCCTCCAGCAGCGCCAGCGAATTTGCGCTGTGAATACCTGAAGGACCCTCTGGGGGTCGATGTGGAAAAGCCGCGGCTAAGTTGGTTAATTGAATCCGACCGCCGCGGTGAGCGGCAGACCGGCTATCAGGTACTGGTAGCGAGTTCGGAGGAACTGCTGGGGAATGACCAGGGCGATTTGTGGGACAGCGGGAAGGTGGAGAGCGATCAGAGCGTTCAGGTGGAGTACCAAGGCAAGCCGCTGGCAAGCGGCCAGTGCTGCCATTGGAAGGTACGGATCTGGACTTCGACCTCTGACTTCCGACCTCTGACCTCTTCGCCTTGGAGCCAGGCGGCAAGGTTCTCGATTGGCCTGCTGAAGCCGTCGGATTGGGAAGGGGAGTGGATCAGGTTCAAGGAGGCCGACAATATCAAGCACATCTGGTACCGGAAGAAATTCACCCTGGAAAGCGTCCCCACGCTTGCCTTCGCCTACCTGTGCTCGATCGGCTATCATGAATTATACGTCAATGGAGAGAGAATCGGGACACGCGTTCTGTCGCCAGGGGTCACCGATCTGGAGAAGCGCGCTCTGTATGTCACATATGACATCACCGGCAAGTTGAGGAAAGGTGACAACGTGATCGCCGTCTGGTCGGGGCCGGGATGGGCGCGGTCGGACGGTTCATACGGTAAGGGTGTCTGGAAGCAGGATTCCATTTTCAAGTGTCAGGTCAACATGTCGAACGGGGTGAAACTGCATTCGGATGCGAGATGGAAATGCAAGATCAGCTCAAGTGAAAACCTGGGGCTGTGGAAGGGCGGCGGCGAGGGTGAATATGGCGGCGAATTGATTGATGCCCGCATGCATATTTCCGATTGGAACATGTTGTCGTGTGATGATGGCGACTGGGCGAATGCCTCCTGCTATGCCAGGTCGCTGATACTGTCCGCGGCGATGATAGAGCCTGATCGTAAGGTCGAAACGCTCACACCGCTGAACATCACTGAGGAAGATGGGCACTACAAGGTCGATATGGGCAGAAACTTTACGGGGTGGCTTGAGGTCAATCTCAGGAACGGCAAGGCCGGGGAAATCGTGAAGTTCATGACGGCCAACCGGCCGGGAGAGACCGTCGAGTTCGGCCAGGAGAGCCATTACATTCACAGCGCCGGCGGGACAGGCACCTTCCGCCACCGGTTCAACTACATGGCCGGCCGCTGGATTACTGTCGAGGGATTGTCATACAAGCCGGAGCCACGGGACATCAGGGGCTACATCGTCACCAATGACCGGAAGCGGATCGGAAGTTTTGAATGCTCGAATAAGCTCTTCAACGAGATCTACGAAACGGACCTGCGGACCTACATCGCATGCACGGTGAACGGCGTGACCATGGATTGCCCGCACCGCGAGCGCTTCGGTTACGGCGAGATCGCGCTGGCGTGCATGTGGGGCTGTGCGATCCCCAATTATGAATCCGCTCCCTACTACCGGAAGGCGGCCCGCGACTGGTTTGATGTGCAGCGCGATGACGGCTTCGTGAACACCATTGCGCCACAGGTTTACAAGGGCGCCGGCGGCACTCTCTGGAGCAGTGCCCCGGTCACCTTGAACTGGGAGTTCTACAAGGCCTACGGCGACAAGCGGCAGCTTGAGGAAGCCTACCAGCCGATGAAGAAATGGGTGGATTTCCTCAATAAGTCGGTCTCCGAAGAAGGTGTTCTGACGGCCTACGAGAGCGCCTCCCGGTTTCTCGGCGACTGGGCGACCCCCCACGGCAGTGAGTATGGCAACACGCCCGAGGCGAAGCTGTTCAACAATTGCGTGTATGCCTACTGCCTCGATGTCTTCGTGCAGGCTGCCGCCATCCTGGGCAAGTCCGAAGACGTCGCGGCCTATTCGGTCAGACTGGCGAATCTCAGGAAGAGCGTGCACAAGCATTTCTTCAACGAAGACACCAAGACCTACATTGACGGCAGGCAGTTGGCGATGGCATTTCCCTTGTACACGGGCATCACCCCGGAGCATGAGCGGCAGGCGGTGTTCGCCAATTTCGTCGAGGAGATCAGCAGGCGCAAACCCTATCTCGACACCGGCAGTTCCGGGCTTCCCATCCTGCTGAAGTATATCGTTGAGGACGCGGAGCGGGCTGATCTGTTGTTTCCCTGCCTCGCGCGCACGGAACAGCCTGGATACGGGTTTTTCCTGAAATCGGGTGAGACGACCTGGCCCGAGTACTGGATGATCGCCGGTGAGGCCAGCCGCATCCATACCTGTTACACGGGAATCGCCGGCTATTTCGTGAAGGCCATCGGCGGCATCCGTCCCGATCCGTCCGCCTACGGGATGCGGAAGTTCATCATCAAGCCGAACCTGGTTGGAGACCTGACCTATGCCAACACGAAGAGCGGCTCGTATTACGGAACCATAGTGAGCAACTGGTCCAGATCTGGAAACACGGGAGAGTTCCACATTGAGATCCCGCCGAATACGACGGCCAAGGTGTATATACCAGCCAAGGATGTCAATGATGTCTTGGAAGGCGGGCGACCCGCAGCCAAGGCCAGCGGCGTAACCTGTCTCGATAGAGATGGCATCTGTGCGGTGTTTTCAGTCGATTCAGGGGAGTATAGCTTTTCCAGTTCGTCAGTTCCGTCAGCGGATTGACGGTGTTTCGATGTTGTGTGCCAGCAGTTTCTCAGCCAGCAGTAGGAAGACGCTGGCGGTCCACGTGTAGGCACGGTCGCAGAGCGGCAGGCCTCGCACGGCGTCGAAGTTCTCGGCGAAGCCGCTTTTTGCGCACAGCCGACAGAAGCGCTGGGCCACTTCGCGGGCCAGTTCGTATTGGCCGCATCGTTCCAGGCCGCAGACGGCCAGGTAGGTCGACGGCGCCCAGATCGGGCCTCGCCAGTAGCCGTTGTCGGCGTAGGCCTGGCTGGCCGGGTGCTCGGTGGCCAGTCCCCATTCGGTGAGGAAGCGGCGCAGCGACGCCACGATCGTGTCGATCACCGGCTGCGGCAGGCGTTTGCCCAGCAGGAGCGGCATGCACGGGATGAGGCTGTCGCAGATCACCGGCGTTCGGGCCCGTGTCGCCAGGGCAATGAAGCGATCTCCGCGCCACAGCACTTCCAGCAGCGCCTTCAGCAGCCGGTCGGCCTGCTCGCGCCAGCGGCTTGCTTCGTCCCGGCGGCCCAGGCCATCGGCAGTTTTGGCCAACTCGTCGCACGAGACCACCAGGAAGGCGGCCAGGTCCGGGGCGATCAGTGGCACGCCCTTGTCGAACATCGTGCTGTTGTCCCAGCCGCTGTCGTTGCCGTGCAGGTAATGCGGCAGCGAGTCGCCCTCGGCCCGTCGGTACGTCAGCCACCAGCCAACCTGCCGACTGATCGAGTCGTACAGGGCTTCGAGAACATCGCCCGGCGGCGCGGGCGCCCGCCGGAGCATCTCACCCAGCGTCCAGCCGTGGATGGGCGGCTTGCTGAAGTTGTATTGCCTGTCGACATCATTGATCGAGTCGGGCAGGCAGCCGAACGAATCCTGATGGTCGGCCACGACGAGCAACTGATCCCATGCCAGGCCCACGTGCCCCGGCGTCAGTGCCAAGGCGTTGAAGCAGTGGTCCCAACTCCACACGTTGCACATCCAGTTCTTGCTCATGAGCATGGCGGGGCGGCGGAGCAGGCCCTCGGGGTTGACCGTCGCGGACCAATCGACGTATGTCGCCAGTTCCCGTGCCTCGGCCAGGTGGGCGGGCGCGGGCGGCATTGCGGACAGGAATGTCGCGAACTGCCGGGCGACTGCGGCGGCGCAGGCCTCGAAGTCGCCCCGGTCGCGCGGCACCCAGGTGCTCGAGAACTCGTCGATTGCGATTTCCCAGTTGCCGTCGGCCCCCGGCGCCACCTCAAGCCGGATCGGTTTTCGGACGCCCGCTTGCCAGCCCCCGTGCAGGGAGAGGCTGCCCGCGAGGCATTCGATCTGGTAGCGGCGCGTGGCGGCCCGCACGTTGATGGTCATCAGCCTATCGCTTGTGGCGTAGGTGACGGCCCCCCTGGCGGGCTCCAGAACCACGCCCAGGCCCGAGCCCCGCAATCGCAGTGTTCCCGGCCCGTCGAAGCACAGGTCGATGGCGCCGCCTTCGGCCGTAAGGCGGAGGCGCGTGGGGGCGGCGTCGATCTTCGCGGCGGCTTCGCCGCCTCCCCGGGTGGCCGTAACCCGGAACAGAGCTTGCGATCCGTTGTGATGGCTCCGGGCCCACAAACCTGACTTGTCATCGGGCGCACGCTTGCCTGTCAGGGCCGAAACCGACATGTACGAGCCGAACGCGCTGAACGGGACGTCGTTAATATCGTAATTCACCACGTGAAATCCCTTTCCGACCAAATGCCTGTCGCCTGTACAGGCCTTCGCCGCATTCCCTTACAAAGCACGGATCACTAGCGCTTCGCCCTCTACGACACTTAGAGCAATCCTGCCGTCGGTAACCGCCACTTCGCCCACCGGCTCATGGCCCTCAAGAGTGATTCGTGAGAGGCGGGCTTTGTTGACGTCTTTCCAGTCCGGCGGCAGTTGCCATGTCTTGCCGTCGCGGCCTTCTTTGCTGTAGGCGATGATTGTCTTCCGCTCACACCACGGCGCCGGCATGCAGATATCGGTGCCGTCGACAACCTGTTGGGCGCCCTTGGGGGACTTGTTGTTCTTGTAGTACCAGGGCATGAACTCCAGGCAGAACTGCCGGAGCAACTCGGCCGGATCTTCCGGAACCGCCCGGAACTCCACACCCATCGGGCTGGTGCAGTAGAGATCGTCGGGCAGCTCTTCGATCAGGTTGTCCTGGGAGCGAGCGAACGCCCACGGCTGAAGCCCCACAAAGCGATCTACACGGAGGCCAACCACCCATTCCGATGTGACGTCGATGCCACGATCGCGCCAGTAGCGATAGATCTTTCTCTGGGTCCTGGCCTCTTGCTCCTTCGTGTGGCCGACATACGGGCTGATGGGGCCCTGCTGATCCGCCGGCCGTGCGCCGAGAAACGCGTCGATGTGGATGGTCTTGCTGTCTTTCAGTTCGGGCAGCATCTCGATCAGGTCATCGATGCGCTTCTGCGCCAGGCCGTGCTTCCACTCCTGGGTGTAGCTGACCTGGTAGGAGGTCATGCCGCTCCACGGCTTGCCGGGGATGAGGTTGCCGTCCTTGTCCTTGGCGATGATGTCCTTCTCCACATACAGGTCCCACAGGGGACTGTCGGGGTAGGCGTCGAACATGTTGATGTGCAGGCTGACGTTGCAGTTGTACTGCCGTGCCTCGCGCATGAGCCAGCGCAGGCTCTCGACCGCGGTTTCATCCTGTGGCCGCTTGAGATGCCTGTTGACCTCCGCCCACGACGGGTACTTCGAGTCGTGCCCCTCGTACTGCCAGCCGGTCAGGTAGAGCACCGTTGGAATTCCGCAGGTGATGTTGTACATCCTCCGGATCACCTCCATCGACTGCTCAAACGTCAGGAAGACTTCCTTCATGTTGCCTTCGCCATCCCTGATGCAGTGCATGATCCTGTAGATAAGGGTCTGGTGATACGGCAGCAGCCAGGGCCGCTCGGGTTTCATGGTGATGGCATAGTCGTAGTATTCGCCCGATGGTTCGTTATCCATTCCATTTGCTCCGTTCTGACCTTCTGGTTCATCATTCTTCGACATCACAATGCGACTCTCCCATCCATCGTATCTTCACCAAAGCCCGGCATTGCGGCCAAGCCGCCTGACAAGTCACCTGCCGGAACTGTTGGCTCGCATGCTCTGTTGCAGCGTTCCCTGGCCGAGCGCTTCGCTCTCCCGCCTCAGCGGCACCCGGTCCTGGGTCTGATCCGTGCCGCCGTTCGTGTGCTCGCCACCGGGTTTCGCCCCGCGGTTATCGATCATGATCTCAGCCACTTCCAGGCACTTGCGGTCGCCGGTGGTCCGGTACATCTCGACCAGCCCCATGCAGGCCGACGGATTCCAGGGAAAGTCCACCAGCCGGGGCGGATTGGGTTTGAACTCGCGGTAAAGGTACTTTCCCTTCATATAACAACACCTCATCACCCTTCTTGATGTCGATCTCATAGATGCCCGGCGACGCCTGTTTGAGTTTGTACCGTGGATAGCCCTGGATGCTAACCTCTCCGTCTATGCCTGGCCGCACCCGGCAGCGCTCGCCGGCCAGGCTCTTGATCCGCACCCATTGGGTTCGGCCGGCTGTGCGTTTTGCCGAGACGAGAAACGCGCCTTCTGTCCGCAGATCACGAAACTCGACGTCTTTCCACGAGGAGGGAAGGGCGGGGAAGATGCGGATGGGGCCCGACTCGTCCTTGGCCGGGTCGGACCAGCTCTGGATAAGCATGTCCTGGATGATGTTTGCCATCCCGAGCGTCGATTCTATACAGGGGTTGCCGCCGCAGGGCCACAAGCCATTCGGGAGGAGGTCGCCCTGGAGGCGTTTCAGCCCCTCGAGGGTGGTGTCTCCCTGGCCTAGGGCGGCGCTGATCGGGCCGACGTGTGACTGGACCATGGCGGGCAGGCCGGTGACCGAGTGCGCGCGGTCGCAGGAGGCATGGAGCACCTCCCGTGAGCCTTCCTGTTCGATGTTCACCAGGTAGAGCGGGTAGATCATCAGCAGGTGTGAGAAGTGCCTGTGATTGGGCGGGGAAGTCTGCTGGCGTCCGAGGCCAAAGCCGTGTTCGTCGGCAGGGAAATCGACGAGCTTCTCCGTGACCTGCTTCCAGCGCGGGATGAGCGGGTCGTCGATCCCGAGGCGCTCGCTGGCCTTGAGCAGCTTATGGCAGCCCCACTTGAACAACGCCAGGTCGAAATTGCAGTCCGCAAAGACGCCCGTCTCCGGCGAGTAGGTCGGCGGCAGGTGAAGCTTGCCGTCGTCACCCTCCTGGACCATGTGAAGGTAGAGATTGACGGCGCGGCGCAGCAGCGGGTAGATCTTGTCGCGCAGCATCCGGTCGTCCATGGAATAGCGATACTGGAACCACATATTGCTCATGGTCCAGGCAAGAGTGCCCACGAGGTCGTAATACCGCTTGTCGCCGTCGCGAGTCCCTCTCATGTCCGGGGCAACGGCAATGGGCAGATAGGCCGAGTCTTCCTGCCATTCCATCGGACGCACCGCCTTGATCAGTTCATCTCGCCCGGCATGAAGCCGGTCAACCAGTTCCTGCCCCTGCTCCAGCCGATTCGCGGCGTAAACCGGCCAGTGCGCACTTTGGATGTTCCAGTCGGTGGTGATGTAAGCCCACGGACCGCCCTGGAACCAGAGGCCGGACGTATCGACGAAGCACCGCCCCGCTCTGCTGGTGCAGCCCAAACGGTAAACGGTCTGCCAATACAGCGACTCGATCCCTTTGTCAGGAATCGCGACGAAGCTCCTGCGATAATAGTCATGCCACCATTTACGATGAGCTTCTATCCATTTCGCTCTATCGGGTGTAAGGAAACGCTTCACATCCGAAACAGCCGTCTCGGCAGCCGTTGGTTCGGGATAGCTGTGTGCAATACTGATAATGTGCGTGCGAGTTGTCTTCTCGACCTGCTCACCCCACGCCGTCGCATACTGCCCCCCGACAAGGAAGTCCTGCACCCATACCAAAACATCGCCTCTTTCCTCCTGGCGTCCTGGAGGATTGGCCTTGAATACCTTCAAGGTCCCCGCGTAGTGCTTGCCGTATCGATTCGCGAAGTCTTGAATGCCGGCCTCAGTAGTCGGATAGCCGCCCCGCGTTGTCTTCGCCTTGGCCGGATGCCAACTCCAGATGCATCCCTTCTCACCGGCGGACGGTGTCAGCTCCGTTACGATCGCCATGTCATCGGCATGAGTGAAATGCCGTATCCGTATCTCGCCCTTGTCTGTCTTGATCGTCCCTGTCAACTCCGCATTCCACAGATCTTTCCGCCAGTTGCAGCCAGTGAGCTTGCCTACTGGGTGAAGTGAAAAATAGCCGATTTGCAGGCGCGGGCGGCTGTAGGCGGTCCAGCCCCAGGTGTCGTCGCGGTGGTCGTGGACATCCGCGCGGAACACCTGGAGCCGGATCGTGTCGTCCGCCTGATAGAGCATCGACCCGACCATCGCATTGCCGAAATGCGGGGCTTCCCGCCAACTGCGCGGCAAGTTGTCAAAGGTCATGTCATGCTGCCGCATAAAGGCCGGCCAATCAATCGGCTCTTCCCCCACACCCGGATCCTCGCCCATGGTGTTGCCGCCAAGCAGGAATAACGCAACTATCGCACCTAGCACCCGATATACGAATTGGTTCTTCATTGCGCGATACCGGATAGGACATTTGATTATGCGTTGACCCCTCGGGCTGGCCAGGGGCTGTGCTCATTGGGCAGGGGAGATTATGTCCCCTGTTTCTACTGTCGCCGCGCGAAGAGCCCGCAGGCCTACAGGCTCCAGCCTTTTCGGTATTCGGTGCGGATGTACTTGTCGGCCTCGGGGATGTTGGTGACCTTGAGGTTCTTGGCGTCCCAGAGTATGCGGGCGTCGACACGCTTGGCCACGTTGCCGAGCTGGCACGCCTCGGTCAGCGGGCCGGAGTAGGAGAAGTCCGCGCTGGCGGGCTTGCCGGCCTTGCAGCTCTCGACGAAATCCATCTCGTGGCTGCTCTTTGTGGGGTGCGGCGTCTTTGGCGGCTGGACGAAGCTCTTCATCGCGCTTTCGGGGATGAGCCGGGCCCCGTTGCCGTACACGCCGCCCATCAGGATTCCCTTTGAGCCTCTGATGATCAGGCCGCCCTCGCGGTCGCCCATAATCCGGCTGTCCTCCAGTTCGGCCGGGCGCGGCGCCCGCGTGCCCTCGTACCAGGTGAGCTTTACCGGCGGCATCTGGCCGCGCGCGGGGAACTGGTAGGTCACTACCGACGAGAGCGGATGGATTTCGGAATTGCCGCCCATGCTGGTCGCCTCGACGCTCGTCGGCGCTCCGAGATTGAGCGCCCAGAACGCCGGGTCCATCGTGTGTGCGCCGCGGTCGCCCATCATCCCGCTGCCGAAGTCCAGCCAGCACCGCCAGACCAGCGGATGGTAGGCGGGGTGGTAAGGCCGCATCGCCGCCGGACCGATCCACAGGTCCCAGTCCATCCCGTCCGGCACGGGCGGTGTGTCTTTGGGGCGCTCGGACCATTTGCTGGACCAGTACGCGTGGCCGAAGGGATAGTACGACAGGTTGCACCATGCGTCGACCTGGCGGACCTCGCCGATCGCGCCGGCATGGACCCAGTCGTGGATCAGCCGGACTGCCTCGGAGGAATGGCCCTGGATGCCCATCTGGGTGGTCACGCCGGTTTCCTTGGCGGCCTTGGCGAGCATGCGGGCCTCGTACACGTCGTGGCAGAGCGGCTTCTGGCAGTAGACGTGCTTTCCGGCCCGCATGGCGGCCATGGTGATGACCGCGTGCGTGTGGTCCGGCGTGGCGACGATGACCGCGTCGATGTCCTTCTGCTTGTCGAGCATCTTGCGGTAGTCGGTGTGGACCTTGGCGCCGGGATACTGCTTGATCGTCCTGCCCGCGTACCTGTGGTCCACGTCGCACAGGGCGACGATGTTCACGCCGGACATGTTCCGCAGGTTGGCGCCCCCCTGCCCGCCGACGCCGATGCCCGCGATGTTGAGCTTGTCGCTCGGGGCCAGCCGCCGCGGCCCGCCCAGAACGTGCGGGCTGACGATGGTGAACGCCGCCGCGCCCGCCGCCGCGCCGCCCATGGTGCCGAAAAACCCGCGCCGAGTGATACGCCTGCCGCTCATGAGATGTTCCTTTCCGCCCGGACGTCCGCGACGCCGGGCCGTGAAATATTATGTTCAGCGCCTGCTGTATTTACGCAAAAATGGTTAGCGTCCCTATTTTGTTATTTTGTGTGATTTTGTGTGATTTTGTGTGGCGTCGTCACGCGTCGTCATGCGTCTTTGTCGCACGGGTTGAGCGTTACCTGCAAGATGTTGTCGTTGTTTCGCAATCCGTCCACCAGAGTGTCCGAGGGGCGCTGGTCCAGGAGCGTCGAGCAGCAGGCGGCCTTGGCGCCGGCAAAGATCGTGTTCTCCATTTCTTCGACGTTTATCCCCTCCTCGCGGAGGCTGTGCAGGACGTAGGCCAGCACGCCGACACGATTGAGATGCCGGACCATCAGTCGGAACTTGGCCGGGGAGCGGTCGCAAAGATTGACGGTGCCCGCCGGTCGGCCTGTCCGTACGAAGAGTTCCACGATTCGCACGACTTCGTCGGCCACGGCCTCGGTGGCCTGGTCTGTGGAGGCCCCGATGTGCGGGGTGCAGGTGACAAGTGACGCCAGTTCCTTATCGGTCCAGTCGGCCTCGGCGCCGACCGGCTCGTTCTCGAACACGTCAAGCCCCACGCGCAGGCCCTTGGCGGCAATGGCGGCGCGGAGAGCCGACGTATCGACCAGCGGCCCGCGGGAGGTGTTGATGAGAATGGCGCCGGGCCGCAGCGCGTCCAGGAATTTCGGCCCCACGATATGCTTGGTCTCTGGCGTAAGGGCCAAGTGGATGCTGACGGCGTCGCAGACAACGGCCAGTTCTTTGGGCGAGGAAGCATAGCCGACGCCCTGTGCTTCGGCCGCTTCCGGCGTGAGGCTGCGTGACCAGACGACAACCTTCATTCCCAGCCCGGCGGCGCGTTCGGCGACCGCCTTGCCGATTGCCCCGAAGCCCAGGATGCCCAAGGTTCGGCCGGCCAGGCCGCGAGCCTTGCCGAATTCCTTCTTCCGCCACGCCCCGTTTCGCAAGGCCACGGTGGCGTCAACGATTCGGCGATCGGCCGCAACCAACAGCCCGATGGCCAGTTCCGCCACGGCCGCGGTGTTCTTGCCGGGGCAGTTGGCCACGTAGATGCCTCGCTCGCTGGCGGTTGTCATGTCGATAGTGTCAACGCCCGCCCCGGCCCGGATGATCAGCGAGAGCCGAGTCGCCGCCTGGATCGTCGCGGTGGTGACTTTGGTGGATCGCACGATCAGGATGTCCGCAAGGCCGATGGCACCCGGCAGCGACGCGGCGTCCAGGTCGGTGCGGACCTCGACGTTCAGGCCCAGTTCTTCCAACCCGCGTACGGCGTTGGCGGACAGCTTGTCGAGGATAAGCACGTTCATAGGTTCACTCCAGGCAAAGGTTGCCTCAAAAGGACCGATTCAATCATTGGCGGCCATTCATCAGCCCCAGCCCCGCCGCGGGGCAAGAATCATACGCTGGGAACAGAATACACTCGGCCCGGTTGGCGTCAAGCCCCCCGACCCAATAATCAGCAGCGCCACTTCCGGAAAAAACGGGGGTCAGAGCAAGAGGGAGACATGCCTGTTTTCAATCACAATGAACAAAGAACGGGCCGGGAGCATTCCTGCATCCCGGCCCGTCAAAAACTCTATACGGCGCGGCTGGTACTTCGGCTGCGATGCCTTAGGAGATCTACTTGTTGCCCTTCGGCGTCCACTCGGTGTCGGTGCGGAAGCCGACGGCGGGCAGGCCTTCCTTGTTGTAGAAGTTGCAGTGGGCGCGGTTGGTGGTAAACGCGAACCTCACGGCCGCGGGCTTGGCGACCTTCTCGCTGGAGACCACCACCGTGGGCCCGACGATCTTCGCGTCGGCCCAGTACCACTGGCCGTCGTCGCCCTTAATGGAGAATCCCTTGAGCGCGCCGTCGGCGACTTCCTTCGCGGGCGCCAGGCCGTCCTTGCTGCCGACCATCAGGCCCACCCCGACGTGGTCGAAGCTGATGACCATGGTCGCGCCTTGGACCTTGGCGCTCTTGAAGATCGGCCCGCTGTAGACCAGGTCCTTCTTGCCGTAGTCCTTTGCCAAGGCCCACAGGGCAAGGCGCTCGCCGACATCCTGCTTGTCCCTGGGGTGGATGTTCTTCGCGTCGCCGAGATCGCTGAGCACGGCCATGCCGGTGTTGGGGATGCTGAGGCTGAACGCCTGGGCCTCCAGGACCTTGGCCCAGTCGTCGCCGCCCTCGGGCTTGTCGTTGGGGGCCTTGAATGTCGCGAGCTGGACAAAGTAGAACGGGAAGTCGCCCTGGCCCCACAACTGCCGCCAGCCGCCGATGAGGGCCTGCATCTTGTGGAAGTAGCTCTCGCCCTCGCCGCCGTTGCTCTCGCCCTGGTACCAAAGCGCGCCGCGGAAGGCGTAGGGGATCAGCCCGTGGATCATGCCGTTGTAGAGGCCCGTCGGATCGCCCGAGCCGTCCAGTGGGTGCTTCGGCATGGCAGGGGCCTGCGGGACCGTGGTGTCTTGAGCCAGGGCCTGCTTGGCCTTGGGCAGCCAGGCGTCGATCGCGTCGATAGTCGCGGCCACCTGCTTGCGATACTCGCCCGGGGCAGCGGCGACCTGTGCGGCAATGTCCTTGAGTTCCGGCACGGCCGCGAATCCGCACGGCGGCGTCCACGGCTCGATGCGGGTGCCGCCCCACGACGAGTGAATAAGCCCGACGGGCACGCCGAGATCCTTGTGGATCCGCCGGCCGAAGAAATAAGCAGTGGCCGAGAAACCCCGCACGGTTTTGGGGCTGCACACGACCCATGTGCCGATGACGTCGTCCATCGGCTCGCCGGCGGGGCGTTGCTTGACGGTGAACATGCGGATGGCGGGATAGTTGGCGTCGGCTGCGACGTTATCCACGTCCAGGCAGCCTCCGACGCCCATTTCCATGTTGGACTGGCCCGAACCCAGCCAGACCTCGCCGACCATGACGTTGGCGATGGTGACGGCCTGGCCGTCGGGGCCGGTCACGGTCATCTGTGCCGGCGTGGCGGAGCACTTCATCTGGTCGAGCTTGACCATCCACTTGCCGTCGGCGCCGGCGGTGGCGGTTTTCTTCTGCCCGGCGAACGTAACGGTGATTTTCTCGTTCGCAGTCGCCCAGCCCCATACGGGCACGGGCATGCCTGCCTGGACGACCATGTTATCGCTGAACACGGCCGGCATTCTCACGGCCGCCATAGCGGGGGAACCAGCGGCGATAATGCACGTTGCGGCCAGGGCCGCGATCAGAATCTTCATACCGTTTGTCTTGGTTGTCTTGGTTGTCTTGACCATCTTGGTTGCCTTTCTTTGGTCTTAAAGCCCGCATATCTGCCGACCGTAGCCGCCGGCCCATGACATTTCTAACACGCTTGGCCGGCGGAAGTCGTCGCTTCCGCGCGGTATTTCTTATCAGCATGTCGGCGGGGGGGGGGTTGGCCAGCCGAAGGCACATGAAGCCTCGGTGGTGGCGGGGGCTTATGGAGTGCGGCGGCAGAGCCGCGAAGCGGCGCCGACGCCGCTTTCGATCGCGCCTGTGCGCAACACATTGCCACGGCCCCAGCGAAAGCGGTGTCGCCGTCCCCGCGGGACTCTGCCACCGCACTCCATATAGTCCCACCATCTGGCGGGCGCTTGGGGCTAGAAGAGAACATAGGGGACATGCCGTCGCTGAGCACGTATGCGGGAGAACGAGCTGCACACAAACTTGCTTCAGGGCGCGGCTTGGCCGTTGCCTTTGTCGGCCGGCGGGGATACCCTTACGTATTGCGTTGGCTCTTGCCGCTTTCGTGAAAAAAGCATCGGGCACAGGAATCAGGAACGTATGAGAGTTCTTATCACCGGCGGAGCGGGCTTCATCGGGTCGCACCTGGCCGAGGCCTTGCTGGCACGTGGCGATAACGTGATGCTCGTGGACGACCTGTCCACCGGCAGCCTGGACAACATCCGGCATCTGCGGGGCAACCCCAAGCTCGAGTTCATTCGCGAATCGGTCCGCAACGACACGACCATGACGCCGCTGGTCGACCGCTGCGACCTGATCTACCACCTCGCCGCCGCCGTGGGCGTGCAGCTTATCGTCCAGCGCCCGGTGCATACCATCGAGACCAACATCCACGGTTCGGAGGTGATCCTGAACCTTGCCAACAAGTTTGGGCGGAAGACCTTCGTGGCCTCAACAAGCGAGGTTTACGGTAAGAGCACCAAAGTGCCGTTCAGAGAGGACGATGACACCGTCTTCGGCTCGACGCGTTTTTCCCGCTGGAGTTACGCGTGCAGCAAGATGGTCGATGAGTTCCTGGCCCTGGCATATTTTGACCAGTACGCTCTGCCGGCGATCGTTTGCAGGTTCTTCAACACCATCGGACCCAGGCAGACCGGGCAGTACGGCATGGTCGTGCCGCGGTTCGTCCGCTGGGCCCTGGCGGGCAAACCAATCGAAATCTATGGCACCGGGCGGCAAAGCCGGTGTTTCTGCAATGTAACCGATGTTGTCGGAGCCTTGATCCGACTGGTGGACTGCAAGGACGCCGTGGGCGAGGTCATCAACATAGGATCGACCGAGTCGGTTACAATCGAAGAACTGGCTGACAAGGTCATCGAAATGACCGGCTCGAAAAGCGAAAAACGCGGCATGACCTACGAAGAGGCCTATGGCCGGTCGTTTGACGACATGCTGATTCGCCAGCCGGACCTGTCTAAAATTAAACGTCTGATCGGCTTTGAGCCGAAGTTTACACTTGAGCAGACGCTGCAACAGGTGATCGACTTCGAACGGCAGCGCATGGGCGCCGCCTGTTGTCGTTCGTAGCGACGACGCGAGGAATTGTCGGCTTGGGATATGCCCATGAAGGCATATCTCAGCCGGCATTTGGCCGATAAGTTGCCATACAGGCACGTGTTTGGGATACTTCAAGCGCCATGACGAGCCGAAATGCCGCTTCCGGACGTTACGCCTGGCGGATGGCAGCTTACGAATTGGCCAAGCGGGCCTTTGACCTGGGCGCCAGCCTGCCGGCCTTGTTGGTGCTAGGCCCGGCGATGCTTATCATAGCCCTGGCCGTGAGGGCCGAGTCGCCCGGGCCGGCCATATTCCGGCAGCGCCGGGCGGGTTGGCATGCCCGGCCGTTCGAGATATGGAAGTTCCGGACCATGTACAGCGACGTGGACCCTTACGGCGGCTCGCCCCGAGGAGCCCAGGATCCGCGCCTGACAGCCCTGGGCCGAAGGCTGCGGGAGACCAGCCTCGACGAACTGCCGCAACTGCTCAACGTGCTGATGGGCAGTATGAGCCTGGTCGGGCCCAGGCCGCTCTACGAGCGGCAGGCCGAGCTTTGGGACGCCCGTCAGCGCCACCGGCTGGACGTCAGGCCGGGAATTACGGGCTACGCGCAGGCGTACGGCCGGGCCGCCATGACGGTCGAGGACAAGATCGAGTTCGACCTGTACTACGTGCGGAACCGAAGCTTCATGCTGGACATGGCTATACTTTGCCGCACGGTCGCCAATGTCCTGGCACGTCGCGAAGGCAACGTCTACGAGAAACGCTACAGCCGCATCAGGGAGACAGAACGCGATTAGCCAGCGAGAGTTGAACATCCTGTTCACCTGTGCCGGGCGCCGCGTCGCGCTGCTGCACGCTTTCCGCCGCGCCATGGCCAAGCTGGACGTCACCGGCAAGCTGGTGGCTGCCGACAGGACCTTCGCCAGTTCGGCCTACCACGCGGCCGACGTGGGCGAGGTTACCCCGCCGGTGGGGCGGATCGAATACATACCGGCCCTGTTGGACCTGGTGGCCAAGCACCGCATCGGGCTGGTTGTCCCGCTTACCGACGTGGACCTGCGATGCCTCGGGCGGCAAAGGCAGCGATTCACCGACGCGGGCGCCGTTGTCATGATCGGCGACGAGGCGGACATCCGCCTGTTCCGCGACAAGAAGCGGACCAACGAGCTTTTCGGCCGGGCCGGACTGGGGACCATCAAGACGGTCTTGCTGAATGAGTTTTACGAGAAGCCGTTCTATCCGTGCTTCGTCAAGCCGATTCGCGGCTCGGCCGGAATCGCCACCGGGGTCATCCACAACGAGAGGGAACTCCGCGCCCACGCGGCGACGTACGGCGATTTGCTTCTGGTGCAGGAGTACGTGTCGGGCCAGGAATACACCATCGACATTTACCGCGACCGCCAGGGCGTCGTCCGCTGCGTCGTCCCGCGCCAGCGTCTGGCCGTGCGGGCGGGCGAGGTCTCCAAGGGCGTCACCGTCAAGGACCAGGAACTCATTGACGCGTCGGTGAAACTGGCCGGGCTGCTGGGCAGCATATGGGGCGTGTTCTGCGCCCAGTGCCGCCGCCGGGAAGGGGGCCGGCCGAGGTTCTTTGAGATCAACCCGAGGTTCGGAGGCGGCGCGCCGCTGAGCATCGCAGCCGGTGCCGACCTGCCGCTCTACCTCCTCCAGGAAGTCCTCGGTCTGCCCATTACAGCCCATATCGGCGACTTCACCGACCACCTGCTCATGCTCCGCTACGACGATGCCCTATTCGTCAAGGTCGAAGACTGCAAGAACCTGCCCGGCTACGACACGCCAAGCTTCCAATGATCCCCACTATCCAGGCCGTCGTGTTCGATCTCGACGATACGCTCTACGCCGAGCGGGATTACGTTCGCAGCGGATACCGGGCGGTGGGGGCTCACCTCGGCAAAGCCCTCAGCCGCGACGAAGCGTTCGAGGACTGGCTCTGGCAAAGATTCGAGGCCGGGCAGACAAGCGGGGCGTTTGACGCGCTCAACGAGCACTTCGGCCTCGGCCTGGACGCCGGGGCAATCGCCGCCCTGGTCGGCGTGTACCGCAACCACTCGCCCGACATCCGCCCCCGGCCGGGGGCCGTCGAGGTCCTGCGCCGGCTCCGCCGACGATGCCGACTGGGGCTGCTCAGCGACGGTTTTCTGCCCGCCCAGCGACTCAAGCTGGACGCCTTGGGACTGGCCCCGATGCTCGACGCGGTGGTGATGACCGAGGAGATGGGCCGGCAGTGCTGGAAGCCCGCCCCCGATGGCTTTGTGGCCATCATGGCTATGCTCGGCTCAGCCCGTGACGCCTGCGCATACGTGGCCGACAACCCCGCCAAGGACTTCATCGCTCCCAACCGCCTGGGCTGGCGCAGCGTGCAGTTGCTCTGCCCCCTGCAAATCCACTCCGCCAACGCCGCCCCCAAAGGCGGCCAGCCGCAGGTGGTCATAGCTTCCCTGGAAGAACTTGATTCGCTATGGTTCCCATAAGTCCTATGGGTCCTATGAGTGGTCCGCCAACTGCCCCGTCGTCAGAAACTCGTGGCACACCGGAGCTGTAACTTTCTTGCCCGTGACGGACGTGAACATCACCGTCCCGGGCGCGAAGCTCGCCGTCCGCACGCACTCGAAGCCCTTGGGCACCTTCACCACGCCCTGAATGTGGTTCACGACCGTCGGGCGGGACTTGGAAAGCTTCACCACTGTCGGAATGCCCATGGCGTTTAGCTGGTTTGCCCCGGCCGACTCAGCCGCGGTGTTGGCGAAGTATGCACAGACATCCTCCAGCCCCAGGCAGCGGTTCCGCCCGTTCCACGGCGAGCTGTGGCGCCCGCGATTGGCGATCCAAAGCAGCGTCGCCGGCAGCATGGCCGGGTCCTTCAGCGAAAACCACATGAAGCCCTCATCCTGCACCGTCGCCGTCGTCCAGGCCGGGCCATCGGCGCTGCGCGCCCAGAGGCCCAGCAGGTCGGTAAAGCCCATCCGCACGGGATGCCGCGAGCAGTCCCCGACGGCGGGATCCTTCCACACAAGCGGCACCTTGTCCAGGCGGGTGAACTTGCGGTTGACCGCCAGCGACTGGTAATGTCCGATGGCAGGGTCGCCAAACGGCGTGGGGTTGGTCATGCCCAGCTTGAACGGGCTGGTCGCCACGCGAAGTGCGCCGGGCGAGTCCGGCAAGGCCAGCGTCGCGTGATGGCCCAGCGGCGCCGGCGCCGAAAAGCCCTCCAGCACGTGCTGGCAGTAGACGACGTTGTGCCCATCGACCAGGCTAAGCCGCTTGGTGACCTTGCCGGGCAGGGCGCTGGTCCGCATCGTCATCGTCAGCCGGACTACGCGGCCATCGACGGCGACGCCGCCCATCGTCCACTTGCCTGTGGCAGGCTCGCCGTGGCAGATGTGCCGCACCCCGCGCCAGACGCCCGGCGCGCCGAACGGCATGCAGAAGAAGTCGCCCCGCAGCGGCACGAGCACCGGCTCGTCGAGCTTGACCTTCTCGCCCTGCCACGGCGAGATGTAGTAGGGCTGCACCCTACTGGCCGAGTCGCGATGAAACGTCACCGGCGCCATGTGCCCGCCAAGTGCCGTCACCGCCAGCTCAACCTGCCCGTTGGCCAGAACCCACGACGGCTGACCCGCGATAACCCTGCTTTTCGCCTTCATCCCGCAATCTCCTTGTTGCCTGATCGATGCTCCTGATGCGTTTCCCAACTGCGTCCCCCTGATATTACGCGCCCGTCGCCAATTCTTCCAGCCCCCACATGTTGCAATCGAAATGCGATCTGCTATAATCCCCGCGATACGCCGGGGCGTAGCTCAGCTTGGCTAGAGCGGCCCTTAGGGCAGGCCGGGTTTTGAATCCCGGCACTATGGGCCGATCGACGCGGGTTGACGCCATGCCCGTGACAACAAAAGACCGGGGCGTAGCTCAGCTTGGCTAGAGCGCGTGCTTTGGGAGCACGAAGTCGCAGGTTCGAATCCTGTCGCCCCGAGTGTGGGATTCTTCGTGTACATTCTGCGTTCTGATCGCGATGGCAGCTTGTACGTTGGTCAGACCAAGGACTTGGCCGCGCGTATGGTGCGTCATAACAGCGGCCGGAGCAAGACATACACAGGTGATCGCGGGACATGGACACTGGTACATCACGAGGAACACCCGTCGCGCAGTGAGGCGGTGGTCCGTGAGCGATTTCTGAAATTTTGCGCTGGTGCGGCAGAGAAGCGCCGCTTGGCGGGGCTTGGCTAGAGCGGCCCTTGGGGCAGGCCGGAGGTTCAAATCCTCTCGCCCCGAGTTTGTTTGGACAAGAGCCATCCGGTGAAAATTCAAGGGCTCTTCCTTGGACGAAAAGCACCCGTGGGACTGCAAATGGTTCGGCTAGGGAACCCCGAGACAGACGAGTTCAATGGGGAAGGCAACTGGATTGGAATCATTGACGCAGCCACTAGGGATTTGACGATGTTCTCCAATACTGGTGCCAACGGCTAGGTTCGAATGCCCGTCGCAGTAAACGCCTTTTCGTAGCGATTTCGCCGACGTACGGATAAGATAAACATCGGAGAGGACCCGAAAGAATGAGCACGGTTGCCGTCAGCAAGGACGTTCTTCTTTGGGCTCTGGACCGATCTGGACAGACCATTGGAGACGTTCTGCCTGTCTTTCCTAGACTGCCCGACTGGATCAGTGGAGATAGGGAACCGACTATTCGCCAGTTGGAGGACTTCGCCAGGACCACGCATACGCCGTTGGGATTTCTCTTTCTCCCCAAGCCCCCGGAAGAGCGGATGCCTATCCCTCATTACCGCACGGCCGATGGCGGTGGTCCACAAAGGCCTAGCGCGGAACTCTTAGACACCATCTACGCTATGCAGTTGCGTCAGGCATGGATGCGTGATGATGTGAAGGACCAAGGCCAGGAGCCGTTACCGTTTGTCCGGTCCGCGTGCGTCGGGGATCCGCCAGAAGCCGTTGCGCAGAAGATGCGGAAATTGCTGCGATTCAAGGAAAACTGGGCCGAGGGCGAGAGGACATGGACCGATGCGCTGAGGCGGCTGCGAGAGGCGATCGAGGAAGCACGCATCCTAGTGGTGGTGAACGGCATCGTTGGCAATAACACTCACCGCAAGCTGAACCCCGGAGAGTTTCGAGGATTTGTGCTGGTGGATGATTATGCGCCAGTGATGTTTGTGAACAACGCCGATGGCAAGGCAGCCCAGATGTTTACCATCGCCCATGAGTTGGCACACATCTTCTTCGGAAGCAGCGCCGCCTTCGACCTGCGGCAGTTAATGCCGGCGCAGGACAAGACCGAGCAGGCGTGCAACAAGGTGGCGGCCGAATTCCTCGTGCCGGGGAGCCGCCTGCACGAGGCGTGGCCAGTTGTAAGAGACGATGGTGAACCGTTCCAGACGCTTGCTCGCCGGTTCAAGGTCAGCGAAATTGTGGTTGCTCGGCGGGCGCTGGATCTTGGGTTGATCGACCGGGAAGCGTTTTTCGCATTCTACAAAGACCATCTCGCAAAGGAGCGGCGCAGGTCCGACGAGACTTCGGGCGGGGGTGATTTCTATCTTAACCAGAGCTTGCGGGTGGGCACTCGTTTCGGCACGGCTGTTGTGCGGGCCGTGAAAGAGGGCCGGCTTGGTTACACCGAAGCATATCGAATGACAGGGCTGTATGGGAAAACCTTTGAGCACTTCGCGGCTTCCCTTGTCATCAGGGTGGCATAGGATATGGCCAACACGCGGTATCTATTGGACGCCAACGTTTTCATAGCTGCCGCGCGGCAGTATTATCCTTTTGATCTTGTCCCGGCATTCTGGAAATGCTTGGAAGAGAACGCCAGGAACGGACGGGTTCAAAGCATCGACCGCGTCAAGGAAGAACTGCTTCGTGGGAAGGATGATCTGGCTGAATGGGCAAAAGCCATATTCGACGGCGCATTCGCGACCACCAGGCATTCGTGTGTCCTCGCCGTCTTTGGGCAGATTATGACTTGGGCTCAATCGCAGAACCAGTTCATGGATGCGGCCAAGGCGCAGTTCGCTGAATGTGCAGACGCTTGGCTCGTGGCGTACGCAAAGGCTTGTGGGTTTGTTATTGTAACGCACGAAGCCTACGCACCCGAGGCCCGGAACAGCATCAAGATCCCGAATGTGTGTAAGGCGTTCAATGTAGACTATGTTGACACGTGGACGATGCTGCGTGGCTTGGGCGCGAAGCTTGGCTAGAGCGGCCCTTACGGCGTTGCCAGAAGGTAGTTTCCCACCGCCGCGGCGGTTCCCAGGGCAAGCCCAGGGCCAGCAGGGCCGGCAGGCCAAGCGTCTGCCTGCCGTAGCGCTCCGTCGCCAAAGCTATGGAGCGTCGGCGACTTCAGCGAAGGCAGGTCGCCGGGCTTGCCGCGGCGTAGTGTTTATCGACCGGTCCTGCCGATAATGGCTCGCCGCCCCTTCGACTGCTCTCCCTTCGGGTCTGAGCTTCCGTTCGGCCCGAGCTCACGGCCGAGGGCAGGGTCGAAGACAGGACCTGCGGCGGAGCAGCGCCGCCGTAGCGAACATGAGCAACATCACGGAGCCGGGCTCTGGGGCCGGGGGCGCCGTGCTGCCGCTGCGTGTGCCGAAGCTGGCCATCAGAATCTGAAGGTCGGTCCAGTTCACCTGGTGGTCGCCGCTGAAGTCGCCCTGCGCCCACTGGGCGTCCGTCATGCCGAAGTTCCGCTTCACCGTGATGTAGTCGGCCGCGTCAACCACGCCATCGTCGTCGGTGTCGCCGCGCAGGCTGAACCTCAGGTAGATCTGCCGGGCTCCGGGCGTTGTGTCGTCCTTGCAGATCGTGGCGTCCGGCCAACCGGCGGGGCTGGCGATGATGTTGGCCGCGATAGTGCCATAGAACGTGCCGGTGTATGTGAACAGGTCGTACTCCGCGCCGATCGCGGGTGTGCCGCCGGCGTCCACAAGCTCGAGCTTCCAGCCGGAATTGAGCGTCAAATCACCCCGGACGGCAACCGTGTCGCCCCTCGTGCCGTCGAACTCCCACTTGTAGATGGCGTTGGCATCCATCGTGACGCTGCTGGGGATTGCCACCGTGCCGACGTTCAGCGTGCCGGCGCTGGCGCCCGGGGCGAGGATGCCGCCGGCAACCACGGTGACCGGGCCGTAGATCGTGCCGTTGCCGCCCAGGGTGGCGCCGCTGTTGACGATCACCGGGCTGCCCACAGCCAGCGAACCGGGGTTATTGACCAGCAGCGTGCCCGTAGTGACGGTCGTCGTTCCGGTATAGAGATTGACGCCGGTGAGGGTCAGCGTGCCGTTGCCCAGCTTGGTCAGGCCGGCGGTGTTGCTGGCGGCGATCGCGCCGGCGAAGGTCACGTTCTGACCGTTCGTGTCGAGCCTGATGATGCCGGCGCCGGTGCTGTTCCTGATCCGCGTGGCCCAATCCTGGCCGGCACTCGCAACGGTGAACTGGAGCGTGCCGCCGCCGAAGGTGATGGTTCCGTCGAGGCCCAACGCGGTGGCGTTGTTCGCCTGGAGGGTGCCGCCGTTGATCGTCGTCGTGCCGACGTAGGTGTTCGCGCCGGAGAGTATCAGCGTGGCCGAACCGGTCTTGAACAGGTTGCCGTCACCCGCGATCACGCCGGAGAGTTGCAGGTGGTTTAAAACGTCGGCGTTCACAACGAGGCGCGAAGCATTGCCAATGGCGAAGGCGTTTGTCACGCCCGCGATGGCGGACAGGTCGACAATCGGCCTCAGCACGCCAATGGTAGTGCTTGAGCCGTTGATGAGGGCGTGGAATGTCCCCGTGCCCAGCGAACCGACGTCGTCAATCTGGATGGTGGGATACTGGTTGGTCTGCGTCCCGTTCACATTGGTCGATCCGCTCGATTGAACGATGCCGCCGGTGAAGGTCTTGGCCCCGCTGAGGGTCAGCGCCCGGCCGCCGGCATCGCTGATCACCCTCATCCTGCCGGTGCCCGAGACGTCTCCAGTCAGCCACATGTCGCTGAAACCGGTGGACGGGATGTTGAAGAGCACTTCACCACCGCTCAGAGCATCGCCGCCACCCAAAGTGATCGTATTGGCGATGGCCCCAGCCGAGGTGCTGCCGTCGAAACCGGTCTGCTGGATCATGGTCGTGCTGGCCAGGAACACGTTTCCGGTGCCGAAGCCGGTCTGGTTGGCCAGCGTGATGGTGCCGCCATTGACCGTCGTGCCGCCGCTGTAGGTGTTGTGGCCGGAGAGCTTGAGATCTCCAGTGCCATTCTTGACCAACGCCAGCTTGCAGCCTTCAATTACACCATCCTGGAGGATGCCGGCGTAGGTGTTGCTATTGTTGCCGAATTGGCTGTTGGTGGGGCTGTTGTTGGCGGCGGGGATGGTGTTCACGGTCAGGGTATCGGTCCCGGACGTGGCCGAACCGCTCTCGATGATCGGGTTGCCGACCGTGGTGGCATCGGTGTTCAGACGGATCACGGTGATGCTGTTGCCGTTCAACTGGACTCTGCCGGTGCTGCCGGCGCCGAAGGCCAGCGAAGCGGTGGTGGCCGGGCCAAAGGCGGTGGGGTTTCCGACTACCAGTGTGCCCGAGTTGACGGTCGTGACGCCGGTGTAGGTATTGGCGTTGGCGAGCGCCGTGATGCCTGTACCACCCGACTGGGTGAAGGCGCCGTCGCCGCTGATCACGCCGCTGAGGATATGGTTGGCGGTGCTGTTCATGGTCAACGACGCCCCGGCGCTGATATCGATCGCGCCGGCGTATAAGCCGCCGCCCAATTGGCCGGCCCCGCCGATGGTCAGTGCGCCGCCGACGCCCGTTGGGCCGGTGTAAGTGTTCACGCCGTTGAGGGTCACAAAGCCCGCCGTGGCCAGGCCGGAGCCGCCATTGGCGAGGATGGGGGCGTTGATTGTAAGACTTGCGGTAGCACTGTTATTGTTGAGCACGAGGTTAGCACCGGCGATAGCGCCGGCGGCGGCAGTTGTCAGGCTGCCATCCCCGGCCACCACGCCGATGGTCAACGATGCCGAGCCCGTGCCGATCATAATGCCGTTGGTGGCCAGTGCCGTAAACGCGGTATCAATCGTGGCGGCAGTGGTGGTGCTTTGCAGGATGGTGTTGACGGTCGTGGGATTCGCGCCAAGGGTGATGTTGCCTGGTGGGTTGAGCGCCGAGTTCAAGCGGACGTTGTTGGTGGGGCCGTTGAGGATCACGCTGCCAAGCGCGTCGTAGTTGGTGTAGCCGGCGGGGGCGTAGGCGGTGATGAAGCTGTTGCCCACCCCGCCGCCGTCATCAACCAAGGAGTTTGTCGCCCAATCGGTGCCGCCCACGATTCCCCAGGTTGCCCAGGGGCCGAGAATGCCGCCGCCGTCGCTGCCGTCGTTGGGATTGCTGGTGCTGGCGATATTGGCGCCGGCGATGCTGCCTGCGCCGAAGTTGACGATGCCGACGCCAGGGGTAATGGTGTTCATTCGCAGGATCGAGAAACCGCTGGTTTGGGTTACGCCGCTCCTGCCGGCGGCCAGCGAGGTGGAGGCGATGATTTCCGTGTACGCAGCGGCTGCGTTTCGCAGGTCCACCGTGCCGCCGCCCAGGGTCAGGGCGCCCGCATCGGCCAGCTTGCTGCCCGCAACGGTGTGATCCAGGGCCAGCGTGCCGGCATTGACGATCGTCCCGCCGGTATAGGTGTTCGTGGCGGAAAGGATGAGCGTGCCGACGCCTTCCTTGGTCAGGCTGCTGCCACCGGCGATCACCGTGCTGATCGTGCTGGCAGCTTGGTCCGTGTAGATGTAGGAGGGAAGGACGCCGTTGAGTTGGATTTGACCCAATCCGGAAACCAGCGCGCCGTCCTGACCGGCGATCAACCGGCCGCTGTCGAAGTTCAGGCGCGAGTCCAAATTCTGCAGGAAGACTCCCGAGACGAACCCGGTCGTGGCGCCAATCCTGGCCGTGCTGATGTTAAAGCCGTTGCCCAGATTGAACGTGGTGTCAATACCCATTAGATACAGGGAAGTGCCAGTCGGGGTCGCCGTCGTGTAAGTGAGTGAGCCGCCGCAAATGATATCCAGATGGTTGTCCTTGGCATTGGTGTCGACGACGTTATAGCCGCCAATGTTGCCGCCGATGACCCAGGGTTGGACGTGGTTGATCCTCAACTGCGAGCCAAGGCCATTTCGGATCCCGCCGATCACCAGCGAATTGTTATCGCAGCCGTTGTTTAACCCGATGGCCCATCGCCGGTTGTTATCGCCGCCGCTGTTATCAATGGTGGCGATGGCCTGATCCCCGATGGTCACCGTGTTGTTTGACGAGTAAGGGGCCGTGCCGATAGTGAAGGAAAGCTTGGCTGGGTTATCCGCGTTATCGAACCATGTGCCCAGGCCGGTGATCGTGAAGGAGTTGTTGTTGGATCCGGAGGCGGCACCCAGGATAATCCCCTTGATATACGCGTGAGCGCCCGCGCTCAAGGTCAGGCTGTTATTGCTGCCGCCGTTGCCGATCTGAATCGCCGAACCCTGCGCTCCAAGACGGCTCAACTCCGTGCCGGCCCCGGTAATGATGAGGGAATTGCTATTGGAGCCTGCCCATTGGCCTATGTCCCAGGTCGAGTTGCTGACGGCTGCAAGACGCAAATTAGCGCCGTTGCGAAGAAACATGGTGTTATTCGACGAGGACTGCCCACCCAAATAGAACTGATACATCTTGATGGACGGTGAGCCGCCGCTCATTGTGGAGGAAATGTCCACCGTGTTATTGCCATACACTCTGGAGCCGATATAAATGCCATTCCCGTTCGTGGTCGTAAACAGCGTGCCTGAACCCGTGACATTCAGGGTGTTGCCCGCGGAGTCAATGCCGATGTTGTAATTGCCGTTCGTAAAGTTGTTGGCTTGGGTTAGATTCACGGTACCCCCGCCTTCCACGCCGAATGAGCCCGTGATCGTGTTGACGGCGCTGAGGTTCAGCGTGCCCGCCCCGGACTTGGTCAGGCCGCCGGTCCCGGTGATGCGCGTGGCGATCGTGCCCGTGACGCCGGAATTGACCGACACCTGGGCTTCGGCCAAGCCGTGGGCGAGAATTCCGATTGACTGGATGGCATTGGTCGAGGTGGTCGAGGCAAAGAGCGTTGCCCCGCTGGTGTTGGTCAGCGTGGTGCCGGCGCTGATCGTGAGGTTGCCGCCGTTGATCACCAGCGAGTTGATCGGGACGGTGGCGCTGGAGGCGGTGTTTGCCGTGATGTACGTGTTCTGGGCTACCGTGACGACGTTGTTCGCGAATTCACTGGTTGGATCCAAGGGCCGCAGGCCGGAACCGGCGGCATGGGTGACGAACGTATTGGCAGTTCCCGTCGCGGTGCCAAAGCCGCCGGTGGATTCGCCGAGCAGGAAGGGAACGATCCTGGTGTCCGTGACGCCGGAATTGACGCCTGACGGCAGGGCGTTCGAGGTGCCAGTCAGCGTCGGTGGCGCAGTCAGGATAATCTTGCCCACGCTGGTGATGCCAGTGTCATTCTGGCCAAGATTGACGCCGTTGACCAGAATGGTTCCGTTCGTGGCGGAGTGTGAAAAGCTGGCGGCCGTGAGGGTCGCCAAATTCGTCCCGCCGAAGACCACGGTGAGGACCGCGGTTCCGCCGCCGCTGATGCCCCCGATGGTTTCCGTCGAGTCGGTGAAGGGGTCATCGGAACCTAGGTAGATGAAATTGCCGTTATTATTGAGTTGCAGCGCCGAACCATCGAAAATTCGATTGGGATTATTGTTGAACGGCCCGGTGTTATCGAGGATCCACGAGCCGGCATTCAACACGTTGGCGCCGGTGTAAAGATTCGAGATGTTCCCCGCGAAGGTCAGTGAACCCGAGCCGAATTTGGCCAGGCCGCCGGTGTTGCTATTGGCCAGGATACTGGCGAAGATCACATTCTGGTTGTTGGTGTCAATGTTGATAGGATTGACGCTGTTGACGATTATGGCCGAATAGTCCGCCGTGTTGCTGGCGGTGTATTGCAGTGTGCCGCCCGCGAAGGTGATGGGGCCGCCGCCAAGGGCGCCGGCGTTGTTCAAGCTCAGGATGTTGGTAAAGGCGCCGCCGCCGTTCGAGCCGGTGCCGCCGATCGTGGTGGTGCCCCCGTAAGAATTGGCCCCATTGAACGTGAGCGTGCCATAGGGGCCGCCCAAAGTGAGGCCGGCGCCATTGGTGCCGTCAATGGACCCTAAAGCAACGTTGTTGCCTCGCAGATCGAGCGAAATGGCGCTCGTGGAGCCCCTGATTCGGGGACCCCAGTCCTGAAGGGTAACCGCACTGGCGAGGTTGTACTGCAGGGTGCCGCCGGTGAAGGTGATGTTGCCGCCGTTGCCCAGGGCGGCGGCGTTGTCGGCCACGAGCGTGCCGGCACCGATCGTGGTGGTGCCGGTGTAGGTGCTGGCGCCCTGGAGATTCCACGTTCCACCGGCGGACTTGGTGATGGCCAGTACGCCGTTGCCCCAACCGTCGCCAACGCCGCCGCTGATCACGTTGCCGCCCCCGTTTAGGCCATTGAGATTCAAGATCGTGGTATTGCCCGCGATCGACACGCCCGTGACCCACCCCCAGATGTTCAAGAAGCTGTTCCAGTTTGTGGCATTGCCGGTGAAGTTGGCGACCCCGCCATCCCCCTGGATCTGAACCCCAATGGCGATGCTTTCCATGTGCTGACCATCACCCGCGAGCGTCTGGATCGTGCCGCCATTGTCCAGGAGCAGCCCGCCGCTGATGAGCGTGTAACCGTAGCGCGGGGAAGTGTTTCCGAAAGAGATGCCGCCGATGCCCCGGGCGGGATCGACCGTGACCGCGCGAGGAAACGTGATGGGGCTGGGGACAGCGCCGACGTTGCTGAATGTGGCGATGTCCCCGGGCCCGGGTACTACTCCTCCGAATAACCAATTCCCGGGGTTAATCCAGTTACCAGCAGCATCCACGTTCCAAAAGTCGCTGGCCGCCTGCGCCGTGCCGGTCCCGCCGGCCAGGCCGACCGCCACCAGAGCTAGAACAAACAAAACGCCGAGGACTCGACTTCTTGTTGAACGACTCATTGCTGTCTCCTTTGCTTGCCCGGAATTGACTTGTCTCATTGCCTGCTCCTCTTGCTCTCTGGAACTTGCCTCTTTGGGACTCACGGACTCACGCCAATATAAGCCGCTGGGCCGCTTGCCACAGCAAGCGCACACCTGCCGCGGCACGAACATGGTTTGGTTTCTAAAGTTTCTGAAAAACTACTGCCCGGCCGCCACGAGCAAACTAACACCAAAGGCTAAAAAGGCTAAAAAGGCTAAAAAGGCTAAAATGGCTAAAAAGGCTTGAAAGGCTAATCTGCTCGGACAGCCGGCGAACAGTAACGACACCTCCATCTCCAAAAGGGCCGCTCGCCACAGCACATGCTCAAATGACAGCCGCTTGGCCAAATTGAAAGGACAGAATCCGGAAAAACCTTTCCAATGATTTTCCCGAGAACCCGCATCGTCCCACGAGAAGCAACATTTGTCAAGTTTTTTCCGCCGATATTCCGCCGATAGTGTGCGAGGAAATATCCTGGCAGGCGCCTCTTCAGCCCAAAGGGCTGAAACCCGTCCCCGTCAGGGGACGGTCCAGCCCAGGGCAAAGCGAAGCGCCGCCCTGGGTTACGAGCATCCACAAAAAGAGCCCTGTAAGGGCGACACTCCCCCGGCGCTGGTGTTGCGCCCTTACAGATGGCATGAGTAAAAAAGGCGGTCTCCCGTCGGGTCG